>Ga0194112_10005692_pt1 | contig 16679 bp, 6 predicted proteins | sample TA2MahC400mmetaG_FD_146191 | JGI IMG/M metagenome (GOLD analysis project Ga0194112, IMG submission 146191) | Freshwater microbial communities from Lake Tanganyika, Tanzania - TA2015016 Mahale Deep Cast 400m | ecosystem: Environmental > Aquatic > Freshwater > Lake | place: Tanzania: Lake... | reverse complement strand
AAGGCCGAAGACACCAAGCTCAAACGCATCGTTGCCGTGAAGTTCCTTCCACGCGGAATAGAAGCCCAAGAGCCCGAACGAGCCAGGTTTCTGCAGGAAGCGCAGGCTGCTTCGGCACTGAATCATCCCAACGTCTGCACCATTTATGAGATCTCAGAACACGAAGGCCCCGCCTACTCTGGCGCTCCGGCGGCCAGGCAGCAGTTCATTGTTATGGAATTCGTGGACGGCAGGACGTTGAGACAGATGATCCCCGTGCAAAAGATACAGGCTGCCATTGACTACGCGATCCAAATAGGTGAAGCGCTTCAGGAAGCCCACAGCAAGGGCATCGTTCACCGGGACGTCAAAGCCGAGAACATCATGGTGAACGAGAAAAAGCAGGTCAAGGTCATGGACTTTGGACTTGCAAAGCTGAAGGGATCATTGAAGCTCACCAAGACAAGCAGCACGGTGGGTACCCTGGCGTATATGGCGCCAGAGCAGATACAAGGGGGAGAAGTCGATGCAAGGAGCGATATCTTCTCGTTCGGAGTGGTGCTGTATGAAATGCTGACGGGCCACATGCCGTTTAGAGGAGAGCACGAGGCAGCGATGGTGTACTCGATCGTGAATGAAGAGCCGATACCAATCCAGAAGCACCTGCCGGAAGTCTCATCTGAGTTGGTGCACGTTCTGAATCGTGCGTTGGAGAAAGATCCGGAGGATCGTTACCAGTTCGTGCACGAAATGGTCATCGATTTGCGCAGATTGAAGAAGGAGACGACGAGGGTTGTGAGACCTTCCGAACCTTCGGAAGGTTACAAGCGATGGATTCTCGCTGGCGGTGCTCTTGTCGCGCTTACGATCATCGCTTGGTTGATCTTTCGTCCCGGTGAACAAGCGTCTGCGCCTGGAGCAATGGCCAAAGAAAAGTCAATCGCGGTGATGTATTTTGAGAACAAGACTGATGAGAAAGATCTCGACAAGATACTCGTCGACATGCTCATCACGAACCTCGGCCGCAACAAGGAAATCTCGATCGTGAGCGGACAACGGCTTTTCGATATTCTGAAAGCACTTGGGAAGCAAGACGCGGCTTCCATCGACAAGTCCACGGCCACAGAAGTCGCGAAGCGCGCTGGCGTGAAAACAATGCTCTTGGGAACTATCTGGAAAATCGGCGGGAAGCTGAGTGTCCCGGCTCAGCTTCTTGAGGTTGAATCCGGAGCCGTCGTGAATTCAGATCGTGTGGAAGCGGCGGCAAAGCCCGAGGAGGTATTCAACCTCGCAGATCGTCTTACGGAGAAAGTAAATGAGTGGCTCAAGGCTTCTTCGCCAGAACCATTGCACGTATCCGAGGCGATGACCGGTTCCTATGATGCCTACAAATTCTATGAACGAGGAATGCGATCCTTGTACCGCTTCGAATTTGAAGATGCCACCGCATACTTTCAACAGGCAATCAAAGTCGATTCCACGTTTGCGATGGCACACCTCAGGCTCGGATCAGCACTTACCGCTCTCAATATCTTCAACCTCATTCCTTCGTCGGCTCTTGAACGTGGCCGGGTGTCGTTGGCAAGAGCCAAGCAGTATGCGAAGAACCTGCCGGAGAAGGACAAAAAGTTCATCGATGCTTGGAATGCATTTGCGAACAGGGATCTAAAGACCGCAGATGTTCTAATAACTGAACTGGCCGCCGGCTACCCCCAAGAGAAAGAGTTTGCCTATTGGCGAAACTTGATGAGTTGGCCATCCTTGGACTTGGACGAAATGATCCGGGGTCTTGAACGGAGCATTGAACTTGATCGCTCCTACACGGACGCATACAACCAACTTGGTTATGCCTACGCGCTGGCGCATAATTTTGAGAAGGCATTCGCTGCGATCAGGACGTACATCGCTCTGATACCGGACGCACTCAACCCTTACGATTCAGCATGCGAGGTGTACGAGATGGCCGGCCAGCCGTACGAGGCCTTGAAGTTCTGCGAGGAGGGTCTCAAGCGTGTTCCCACTTGGTATGGTTCCTACAACCGTCAAGCGTATGTCTATCTTGGGCTGGGAGACGCTGAAAAGGCGAGGGAGAAGCTGCACCTCCGCGCCACCCTTGATTCAACCTATCTTGGGTCCTTGAACAGAGGCATTTCCTTGACGCTCCTCTTCGAGGGACGGGTCAAGGAGGCTCTGGCTCTCCTCCGGCAGGACGTGCAGAGCCAACGAAGCGGCAACAACAAAGGCGGTGAACTGTTGAGTCGTTTCTATCTTGCAAGAGTCCTCCTAGAGCAAAATCATCTGGAGGAGGCCTTAGAAGAATTCAAGAAAGTGAGAATACTCTCGGAGGAGACCAGAAAGGGGTCGTTCAACCCCTGGCCGTTTATCGTTGAATACTACTCAGGGCTCTGTCACTTGGGCAAAGGCGACCTCGCGGAGGCCGAGGCGCGCGCATCGGCCATACAATTGCTCACCAAGCGATATCAGGAGCCGTACTACTCGCTTCTTTACGATGGGCTCACCACGAATATTTACCTTGCGCAAGGGAAAACGAAGGAGGCTCTCGCTTCGATGGAAAAGATCCTGCCATGGACACGGGCTGCATTTCCTCGGTTCAGGATCTTGCACGCGGCAATTCAGACCAAGCTTCATAACAAGACGAAGGCTTTGGGATTGTATGATGAGACGTACAGCTTCATTCTGGCACGAAATACCATAACAGGAGGAGATCCGCTCGATTTCTACCTCGAACGATCAAAGCTGGACTACTACAAAGGGCAAATGTACGAAGAGTTCAATGAAAGCGTTGAGGCTATCAACTTCTATGAGAAGGCCATCTCCAACTGGCGGAATGCCGACAAGGACTACGTAAACCTCGTCGATGCAAAGGCAAGGTTGGCGAAATTGCGGGGAGGCAAGTGATGGGCTAAGTCGGTGGCGTGGGCGCGACAAACGCCGGTCTAAATTGTGGCAGATAAACACAAAGAGGCAATCCCGCATGCTCGGAATTGCCTCTTCTATTTTTGATCGCGGCCAAACAAGAACGGGTAGAAAAACAAATTGCCACCTGAGATCCCACAAGAATCGATTGGCAATTTGTTTCCCGCCAAATCCTCCGACTTGCTACGCTCGCTCGGGACGGTGGGATGTCTGCTGCTATTGAGTTTCATCGGCCAGGCGGGTCCTTCGGACAAAACGACAAGAAGTCAGCTTTACCCTTTCGGCCCCGCTAACTTCTGTCGTTTTGGAAGTAGCCCTAAAAGGATTTTCGTGCACCCTGAAAACGCATGCATCGTGACAGAATTAGAGCTCACTCGATAGCAATGGTACAGAAATCTCTGTGATATTCAAAGCATTCGGGTCTCTGAGAGTACAAGCTCCACGGCAACCGTTCCAAACCGTACATGGCCAAAATCACTCGCAATAAAAGTACATGATCGAGCAGCAGCCCAAAGGACTCACCGTGCAATACTTGTGTGTTCCCGATACCCGCTTGCCAGCCAAGCCTCACCGTGCCCGGAACCCCGCCAAAAGACGGCGGGATTTCTCCCGTCACGAAGAATCGTGACGGGATCAACAGGACATAAGTCCAGTTGCAATGACAATTGGAAACGAAAAGACCTCCGTGAAGGAGGTCTTTCGTTTCCAGTGCCCGGAACAGGACTTGAACCTGCACGACCTTGCGGCCACTAGCTCCTGAAGCTAGCGCGTCTGCCAGTTTCGCCATCCGGGCAGTTCAACACATCGACGGCAATCCCCGCTTCATCAGCGGGGACTTATACAGTATACCAAGAAAACCGCGCATTATCAATGCCACGCTCTGTTTACCCCGCCCCGCGAATGCTATCTGACCGACCACAAAACTATCCGTCGATGTCCAGTCGCTGCTTCGCGTTACCTTGCTTGTCCCCCCATTTGTGGGTATATTGACAAAAGAAGAGGGTCAAAAACAGGCACAATTGTGGTTTCCTTCACGCAAGGTCGGCTCGAAGGGCTCATTCGCGGGTTTGGAGGTAAGCATATCGCCGTTGTGGGCGATCTGATGCTGGACCGGTACTATTGGGGATCCGTGGCCCGGATTTCTCCGGAAGCGCCTGTTCCGGTTGTCGAGGTTGAATCCGAATCGGCACGGTTGGGTGGGGCTGCCAATGTTGCCAACAACATCGCCTCCCTTGGTGGTGTCCCGCTGATGATTGGGGTCGTGGGAGACGATGCAGCCGGAAAAGAGCTTCGTGCCATCGTCGAGGGGAGCAATCTACCGGCCGAGGGCGTTCTCGTTGACCCTTCGAGACCGACGACTGTGAAGACCCGCGTCATCGCCCACCACCAGCACGTGGTCCGTGTCGATAAAGAGGTGAAGGAGCACATCGGAGCGGTTTCACAAGGCAGGATTCTCCAGGTTCTCAAACGCCATCTCGATACGCTCGACGCCATTATCATCGAGGACTACAACAAGGGGGTCGTGGGGAAGGGACTTATTCAGGAGCTTGTGGAGCTTGCTAAGGGATCCCGAAAGATCATTACGGCGGACCCGAAGTTCAATAACTTCTTCGAGTACAGACGCGTGACCGTCTTCAAGCCGAACCGCATGGAAACAGAGGAGGCGTTGGGGGTCCGCTTGCGAGATCAGCAGAGCGTGGAGCAGGCGGGACGGATGCTCGTGGAGCGGCTTGAGGCTGAGTCCGTGCTGTTGACGCTCGGTGAGCGTGGTATGTCGCTGTTCGAGAGCAATGGCACAATAACGCATGTCTCGACCGCAGCACGAAAGGTTTCTGATGTCTCCGGAGCCGGGGATACAGTGATTTCAACCCTGACGATGGCACTCGCTGCCGGAGCCACTGCGAAGGAAGCATCAACGCTCGCAAATTTTGCGGGGGGCGTTGTATGTGGTGAGGTCGGTATCGTTCCAATTGACCGTGACGTGTTGTATCACACTGTGCTTGAAAGCCTCAACCACGAGTGAGCCAATCGATGGGAACCGTTGTTTCTCGTGCAGAGCTGGTTGAGGTGCGTCAGAAGCTGAGGGAATCGGGGAAGCGTGTCATCTTCACGAATGGCTGCTTTGATCTGCTGCACCGCGGCCATATCGAGTATCTTACCAAGGCCAGGGCGCTCGGCGATGTCTTAATTGTCGGCTTGAACTCCGACGGTTCCATCCAGCGGCTGAAAGGGGCAACGCGCCCGATCATCAGTGAAGAGGACCGGTCTGTCATAATGGCTGCCCTCTCTGTTGTCGACTACGTCTGCGTTTTTGAAGAAGATACCCCGTACGAGCTGATCCGATCGGTGGTGCCGGATATCCTTGTGAAGGGCGCTGATTGGGGTGTTGACGAGATCGTGGGTAAGGATATCGTTGAAGCGGCAGGCGGATCGATCCACACCATTGAATTCCTTCCGAACCGCTCGACGACCAACATCATTCAGAAAATTGTCCAGGGTGATGCGCCCCGGTCATAGCTGTTGCCCAAGTACCAGCACAGCACGCGCGCGGTAGGCAAACGGGCGGAGATTCCGTGAAGAAGTTCTTCCGAATAACATACTATCTTGGGGTCATCATCCTCTTCCTTTCAGTCGCGGCGATCGGATTCACTCAGACGCGGGCATTCCGATCTTACCTTCGAGGATTGATCATCGATGCGGCCTCCGCGGGCCTCTACGGAGAAATCACGCTCGGCCAGCTGCAGGGGAACCTCTTCACAGGATTTCGGGTCGATAGTGTCGCTCTCTGTATCCCCGGTGAAGAAGTGATCGTCATCGACCGAGTGGAAGCTCACTACGACGTACTGAGCCTTCTTGCCAAACACCTCTCACTCTCACGCGTCACCGTTGTCAATCCGTCGATCCACCTTAGCCGCTCGCTGGAAGGCGTTTGGAACATCAGCCAGCTCCTCAAGCCGACACCAGTAGATACTGTTCCCTCGCCTTGGACGATTGATATCGGGCAGATTGAAATCAGGAACGGACGTGCACTACTCGTTGACTCCCTCACTCTTGCGCGCCATGCAGCAGATAGTTCATTCTCTCTGCACAAGGATCAATTCAATTACGCGTTGATGCGGCTGGATTCGATAGGGCTCGTTGCCAGCATAAGGGTCCGTTCGGGCGACATCAGCGTCGGTGTGCGCTCCCTCTCGTTTGTATCGACGGAACCGGCGTTTGCGCTCAAACGTCTGGAAGGCGACCTGGCGCTGACCGGTTCTGAGGTCTCGGCTGAAAACCTCGAGATTGAAACCGCGAGGTCCAGCCTCCGGCTTGATGCGAGGATGCAGAACATCAACCTTGCGACAATGGAAACCCTTGAGAGCATAGGGCAATCACCCCTCTCGTTGCGCTTGCGCGCTGGGAATGTCGATTTCGGCGAGTTGAAGCAATTCATCGGGAGCGCAATTGATTTCCTGGACGGGGGCGTGGCGTGTGAAGTTGAGGCGGAGGGGACCCTGTCTGAACTCAAGGTCAAGAACCTGGTGATTCGAACGCCTCTCTCCGTTCTCCGGACGACCGGAACGATCTCAAACCTGCACCGGCCGCGGGACCTGGAACTGGAACTTGCATTCCTCAACAACACCGTCGATCCCACAGATATTGCCGATCATCTGCCGGGTCTCAAACTGCCGGAGTTTCGGTCGCTCGGTACTGTCGAGTACGATCTGTGGTACAAAGGATCGCCCCTGTATTTCGATACGCGCGTGACCGCTTCCACGGATGGCGGAAGTATCGCTGTCGAGGGCACGCTCGACATCCGCAACTCTGACCTGGCTTATGAAGCTACGGTCAGGACGTCTGACCTGAATTTGGCGCTCGTCTTTGACGACAGCGTGTTGACCAGCAGATTGAATTCGACCCTCACATGCAGGGGGAGCGGAACAAGCCGGGCAAGCGCTGTTACGCTTCTTCGAGCCGAGATAGACTCCTCCGAATTCTACGGGCTGCCGGTAGGTCGTTCGGTTCTTGTCGTCGATCTTGCTGAGGGGATCCTCCGATCTCGGATTGCTGCGCACGTCAGTGCGACACGCGTTGATCTGTCGGGGACCATGAAGTTCCTTCAGAGCGGACCCGAGGCATATGAGTTCGATGGGCGGGTGAACTCACTCAATCTTGCAGAAATCACCAAGAGCGAGAAGCAGACAAGCGATCTTTCGTTTGACCTCGACATCCGGGGCACGGGGCTCTCCGCCGCTTCCATGCATGGCAACCTGGGGGTCCAGTTCCTCCGGTCGTCCTATGATACCGTCCGGTTCGAGGGGGGTGGATTCAATGTTTCGTTGAATACTGCTGATCGGAGGGAACAGTCATTTCGGTTCAGGTCGGACGCGGTCGATATTGATGTCGCTGGACAATTCGGGCCTGCCGCGCTGGCTGCCACACTCGGTCAAGGAGCGACGCTGCTGGCCGAGGCACTTCAATACCGTGTGCGATCACTTGACTCCCTGCGGTCTTTCTCGCCCCGGCACGATGTGGCTTCGGAGTTCCGCTCCTCGGTGACAGGGCCAAGGGAGCACGTTTCTGTCCAGATAGCGGTGAATATAAGAAACGCGTCAGCCATTGGGATATTGCTGGGGCGGACGATTGGGGGGACACTGACGCTGAATGGGAACGTTACCGCCTCGATAGATGGGATCGAATTTCGCGGGTCCGCTGATGTTCCTCGCGCGGTCTACGCAGACCACGACGTCGACCTTGTCTTCGCAGAGGGTACTGTGACCTACGAGATCACCGGCCTGGAGAGAACAACAGTGGTGCAATCTCTCGCTGCGTCAGTTCATGCGCAGGCCCGCTCCCTTGTGCTCGGATCGCTGCACGCTTCCGACCTGCTCGTCGATCTCCAAAGTCGGGGAGACTCAAGTCACTACCGCTTCTCGGCCCTTATCGATTCGCTTGTGACTCTCGAGGCACGCGGGACCTCCCGGTCTGACTCCGGGTTCATTGCTCTCAACCTCGAACACCTAAGGGCCGATTTCAGCGGCTACGCGTTTGGCAACATCGATCCGATTCGAATCCGGGTCGGACGTGATGGGCTGCACGTGGCAAACCTCTGGATGCGACATGAAGTAGAGGAAGTGAGTGCTTCAGGGTACTTCAACCCGGCCGGTATTTCGGACGTCACCGTCGGGGTCCGGAACTTCCTTCTGAACAATCTTCCCAGGATGTTTCATCATCTTGCCCCCGAAACCCCGGGAGGGGGTTTTGGCGGAATCGTCAACGCGGTCGGCACCTTCAGAGGAAGCTTCGATCATCCCAACTTTTCCGTCGAGCTCAACGCCACAGGGGTGCGCTATCGCGAAACCCTGCTCGGTCAAATTCTCATCCGGAGTTCTTACTTCGAGCGTACACTCGATATCTTCACACAATTCCGCAGCCGCCCGGACGATCTCTCCATCCAACCCGACCTTCTGATAAACGGGACGGTTCCGTACAACTTGTCCTTGAAGGGCTCGTCAGATGCGAAGCTTGAAGGGGAGATGAATCTCGATGTTCGTACGAACGATTTCCGGTTGGAGTTTCTCGACCCGTTCGTCGCTCCGCTGAGCAACATGAGTGGTTTGCTCATATGCGATATGAAACTGCGGGGCACAGTAGAATCCCCGTTGTATGAAGGCTCAATGACCCTTCAGAATGCTCGCTTTCTTTTCAATCCCTTGGGTATTCAGTACGTTGTCGACGGAAAGCTCATGCCGGATGGGAGACGTATTGCGCTGGAAAACCTCACGGTCCGCAATATCCAGCAAGATCGTCCGGATGGAAAGATGGATCTCTCAGGTTACTTCACACTTGAGGGGATTGAAGTCAGAGATTTTGATCTCACGGCCAACGGTCAATTGCTCATCATGAAGGAGTCGAGCCGGAGGCCAGGGCAGATTGTCTACGGTGATCTTTTCGTGGCATCGGGTCCCGGGGGGATCCAGTGGCAGGGGATGCCCTCACGCTCGCTTGTTTCCGGCGATCTGTTTGTACGGTATGTCAATCTCACGTTGCCCCCGATCCGTCAAGCGCAGGAGCTTCCAAGCAGCCGAATTGCGGTGACATTCGTGGACGATGTGTCGAGTGCACACAGGAGGACCGGTGAACAATCGAACGTGCTGAGCCGGCCGGGCGCGTCAAGTCTAGCCCCGGGCAACCGAAACGGTGCATCGGAGCGCTTCGCCCGTCTGACTCCGATTCCTCAGCAAATGACAGAACGCTCGTTTCTTGACAACATCGCGTTCAACTTGCTCATCCAGACGCAAGGGGTCACACAGGTACGATTCGTTTTCACGAACCTAACTAGCGAGGAGCTGTTTGCGATCCTGCAAGGTCGGGCGACATTCACGAAAGACGGCGAGCAAATGAGACTCACCGGCGAGGTTGAGCTCGGAAGCGGCTCGTATTACAACAACATCAAGAGACTTGATGCTTCAGGGAAGCTCAGGTTCACCGGTAGTCCTTTCAATCCAGAGCTTGACGTGCTGGCGAGGTACGAAGGGGTTTATCGCGGCGTGCCGGACACAACGTCCACGCTCTCCGAGTCACGCGCCGGCGCCACATCAACTGGTGCGCAGGGCTCTGAACAAAAGGTTGTTGTGAAGCTGTTTATCACCGGCACGCGGGATCAGCCGAAGGTGAAAACCGAGCTTGAGCGGTATGATCAGCTCGGGAATCTCATCACGGAGACACGCGGCGATGTCGAAGCGGACGCCATTTCGTTCCTTATCACGGGTTCGTTCCGTGACGAGCTGACACAGCAAGACAGACTCTCACTGGCGAGCACGAGTGTGCTCGGAGGTCTCACATCGTCTGTGCTCTCCGGACCTTTGACGGATCTTCTCCGGAAGGAATTCGGCATTATCCGATCGGTGGACGTGCTTTACTATGGTGGCAGTTTCCAGGAGTCGGCCGATGTCCGCGTCACTGGCGAGCTGGGCGATGCTGTCTTCCGGTTGGGTGGGCGAGTTTTGAATGACATTAACAACACGAATGTGAGTATCCAGCTTCCGATGAGTGCCATCTTGGGTTCGGAGAGGTGGCGCAATCTCATCCTGGAAGCAGAGCGGCGTGTGGAGGGGGTCGAAACGGTCGATCAGCGCCGTGAGTCAAAAGGTCTTCGACTTCTTTACCGTATCGTATTCTAATCACATCAAACCTTACGCCATGGTTCTGCATCTAACACACGAGGATCTACGGGATGGGTGAAGTGAATCAGGTTGCTGAAAAGATCCTTGCATTTCTCGCGCGGTATCCTCAGCAGCTTTTCAGAGCCAGAGAGTTGGCGCGCCGGACTGGCTTCAAGACGAGCGAAGAGTATCAAGTCTTCAAGCGGGCCGTCCGGCAGCTTCAGGAAACGAACAGGATTCGCCGTGCGGAGGGCGCGCGGTTCGGGCACCACGAGGTCCCGCAAACCGTCGTCGGCGAGTTTCATATGACCCGGCAGGGTTTTGGATTTGTACGTCAGGTAGACTCGACTGAGGAAGTTTTCATTCCGCCTCGGTGCAGGGGGATGGCGGTTCATGGCGACAGGGTTGAGGTGTCCCTGTTTCCACAGTCCTCGAAGCAGAGGCAACAGGGTGACAAGCGGGAGGGGGAGATTGTCAGGATTCTCGAGCGCGCCAGGGTGGATGTCGTCGGGACCTTGGACCGGAGTCGGCATTTCTACGTTGTGATTCCGGACGACCGGAAGATCGCGCGGGACATTTACGTTGCCAAAGAGGATCTGAACAGGGCGAAACCGGGAGATAAGGTTGTTGTTCAGATCGACTCGTGGGGTGTAGGCCATCTGAATCCGGAGGGGCGGATTGTTGAAGTGCTAGGGCGGGCTGGCGAGGTCTCGGCAGAAATCCAGTCTGTGGTTCGTGAATTCCGACTTCCGCGGGAGTTCCCTCCACCGGTTATGCGCGAAGCGGAGCGTTTCCCCGATTCGATCCCCGAAGCCGAGATCCGCGGTCGGCTTGACCTCCGGAACGAGGTCTGTTTCACGATCGACCCCGAGGATGCGCGGGACTTCGACGATGCGGTCAGCTTGCAGGAATTGCCAGGGGGCAATGTGCTTCTTGGCGTTCATATTGCCGATGTCTCCTTCTATGCCAGGGAAGGGAGCGCACTCGATCAAGAGGCGTTGAAACGGGGGACCAGCGTCTATTTTCCTAACATGGTCATCCCGATGTTACCGGAAAGACTGTCGAACATCCTCTGCAGTCTGCGGCCGAATGAGGACCGCTTGGCGTATTCCGTCTTGATGACGGTGAGCCCGCGCGGTGTGGTCAAGGACTACGACATTCGCGAGTCGATCATCCGCAGCAAGAGACGGTTTTCGTACGAGGAGGTGGAGACGATCCTGGAAGGGGGTGGAAGCGGGGGTCCTCAAGGCGTAGAAAATCCGGCGGTTCTTGACATGCTCCACCGCATGTGGAAACTGAGCACACTTCTGATGAAGAAACGGATGAGGGAGGGGAGCATTGACTTCGAGACCTCGGAGGCGAAGTTCCGCTTTGACGAGGAAGGCAATCCGACAGAGATCATCAAGAAGGTGAGGCTCCGCAGTCATCGTCTTGTTGAGGAGTTTATGCTTCTGGCAAACCAGACGGTTGCGCGGCACATCGGCCTCGCGAGGCGTGAAGGGCATCGGAAACCGTTTCTGTACAGAATACATGATGCGCCCGATCCCGATCGGAGTCGCGAGCTTTCGGCCTTTGTGAGCAAGTTCGGCTACAAGCTTCATACTGATGGCGGCGTACGTTCCAAAGATCTCCAAAGATTGCTCGACCAGGTGCGAGGCACTGACGTGGAGAACGTGATCAATGAAGTGGCGCTTCGCGCCATGGCAAAGGCGGTGTATTCCGAGCACAACATCGGCCACTACGGACTCGCCTTCGACTACTATGCGCACTTCACGTCACCCATCCGCCGTTATCCGGACCTCGTAGTGCATCGTCTGTTGAAGGAGTACGCGCGGTCATCGTCATTGCAGCGATCGCAGGAGGTCGCCAACCGTTTGCCATTTGTCGCCAGGCAGTCGTCCGCAATGGAGAGAGCCGCGATGGAGGCTGAGAGGGCAGCAGTGAAGGTGATGCAGGTCGAATACATGAAGCGACATCTGGGAGACGAGTTTGATGCGATCGTGTCGGGTGTTGTGCGGTTTGGGATCTTTGTAGAGATCGTTGATCTTCTCGTCGAGGGCATGATTCACGTACGAGATCTTCAGGATGATTACTACACCTATGATGAGCAGAAGTACTCCCTGGTCGGTCGCGCGACGGGAAGGCGCTACCGCCTTGGTGACATGATTCGAGTCAAGGTGATTCGCGTGAACCCTGAAGAACGAGAGATTGATTTTGCCATCGCGGAGCAGGGGCAAGCCGTTGGCGGGAACCGGAAGCGCCGCCGATAGTGTCCTTGTGGAAACCCTTCGTCCCCGGTTATTGTTCTGACAACACAGGAAGGTTGATTTTCCCGGCGTTTTTATCTACCATTTGAGCGAGAGTACAAGCTCCATTTTTTGAAGAGGGGATGCCCATGAAGCGAATGTTCGTAGTTGCCGCGTCGATGCTCATTGTCTCGAGCCTGGCGATGAGCCAGAACTCCGTTTTTGGGAAGAACAAGGTCCAGTATAAGCGTTTTGAGTGGGAGTACATCCAGACCAGCCACTTTGACATCTATTTCTCTCAGAACGGGTACGAACTGGCAGAATTCACGGCGAACGCTGCAGAAGATGCCTACAACTCTATCCGGAAGCTCTTCCGCTACGAGATCAACAACCGCGTTCCAATCGTTGTTTACAACTCGCACAACGAGTTCCAGCAAACGAACGTTATCGACGAATATCTTGGAGAAGGCATCGGTGGAGTGACGGAGTTGTTCAAGAATCGGGTGGTCGTGCCCTTCGAAGGGAACTACGCGTTGTTTCGGCACGTGATTCATCACGAGCTGGTGCACGCCGTGTTGAACGATATGTTCTACGGCGGCTCTATTCAATCGTTGATTGCCAGCCGGTCGCCCTTCACTCTGCCGCTCTGGATGAACGAGGGCCTTGCTGAGTATTCATCGCTGGGGTGGGACACGAACTCTGACATGTATATCCGCGACGCGACGATTCAGAACTACCTGCCTCCAATCGAATACCTCGGCGGCTATTTTGCCTACCGCGGCGGACAGTCTGTGTGGAACTACATCGCCAACAAGTATGGAGAGCAAAAAATTGGTGAAATCCTGAACCGAATGCGGGGTGTGAGAAGCATTGAGCAGGGCTTTAAGAGCACGATTGGATTATCGGTCAAAGAGCTCTCCGAGCGGTGGCAAAAGGAGCAAAAGGTCCAGTACTGGCCGGATGTTGCGAAACGGGAGGAGCCAGGGGACTTTGCGCGCCGGCTCACCGAGCATACCAAAGACGGCAACTTCTACAATACAAGCCCGTCGATCTCTCCGCAAGGGGACAAGATTGCGTTCATCTCAGATCGCAACGACTATTTTGACGTCTACGTGATGTCCGCGATCGATGGCAAGATTGAGGGCAAAGTCGTCCGCGGTCAGCGGACCAAAGATTTCGAGGAGCTACATTTGCTCACGCCCGGCATTACCTGGTCGCCCGACGGCAAGCGAATCGGGCTTGCGGTCAAGGCTGGGGAGCGGGATGCGATTTTCCTCATCAATATTGATTCCGGCAATGAGGAGAAGCTTCAATTCGATCTCGACGGCATTTTCTCGGTCGACTGGTCCCCCGACGGGAAGAAGCTGGCGTTCGTCGGCGTCAAGGCTCCGCAGTCTGACATCTATGTATACGACTTGGAGTCGCGGGAACTGACGAATGTTACCAACGATCTCTTCTCTGATTCCGATCCCACGTTTTCGTCGGACAGCAAGACGGTGTACTTCTCGTCCGACCGTCGCGACTTCACTTCACCGGAAAAGGTCCCGCCGGGCCTGAGGATGCACCAGATCGACTACGGCCAGTTGGATATTTACGCGGTCGACATTGGGACGCAGGCGATGCGGCGGGTCACTGATTTTCCGAACAGCAATGAGACCTCACCGGTGGTATCCCCTGAAGGCAAGATGCTCTTGTACATATCCGATCGCAATGGTATCAACAACGTGTACTTGCGTGATCTGGAGTCGGGGGTTGACCGTCCGATCACCAATTCGCTCTCCGGCATTTATCAACTGACGTTATCGCGCGATGGGTCGAAGCTCGTTTTCGCTTCGCTGTATCAGGCGGGCTTTGATATCTTCTTGATGCGGGCGCCGCTGGAGCGTAAGCTGAATGTGGATCAACTTGAGCTTACGGAGTTCTTCAAACGGAAATTTGAACTTCCACGGGCTGAGAGGCCCCGCGAGGTCAGTACACACCTGGCAGCATCGGACACCGTGCTGGTGCGAAACAACATCGTTGTGATGGCAGATACCACCACGGAAGGGTCTCGATATCAAACAAACGCGAGGGTTGACTTCAAGAACTACATCTTCACGCAGGAAACGATGCGCGATACGATGTCGGCGCCTCGATCGGCAGCCCGCTTTGATGTGGTGAACAACCGTGACGCTGAGGGCAACTACGTCCCACGCAAATACAAGCTGAACTTTACACCCGACCTTGTCTACGGCACGGCGGCCTACAGCACCTTCTATGGAATCGAAGGATCCACGCTGATGGCGTTCAGCGATATGCTTGGCGACCACCAGATCATTTTCCAAACAAATCTCCTCCTCGACCTCAAGAACAGCGACTACGGGTTGTCATATTTCTACCTTCCCGGGAGGATCGACTACGGGTTTCAGGGATTCCACAGTGCCCGATTCCTGTATCTGGACGATCGGTGGGGGAATCTCTTCCTCTACCGGTTCCGAACGTGGGCACTGGGCGCTGTTGCCTCCTACCCGATTGACCGTTTCAATAGATTGGATCTTTCCCTCAACTGGCTCAACATTTCTCGTGACAACCTCGACGATCCGACCGAACGGCCGCAGCGGCGGTCGTTCATCCTCCCCGTGCTGAGTTATGTAAACGACAACTCGTTGTGGCAAGGAGGATGGTTCGCGCCGAACAATGGTTCGCGGTTCAACTTCACGTTCTATGGAAGCGCGAAGTACAGCGATGAATCACTCGACCTTCAGACCTTCACCTTTGACTATCGGGACTACAACAAATTCTTGCAGGACTATGTGTTCGTCTTCCGCTTTGCCGGAGGTCTGAGCAACGGGAAGGACCGCCAGAGTTTCTTCATTGGGGGGACTGAAGGCTGGATCAACCGCAGATTTGACCAGGGCGGTGAGGTTCCCATTGTTAATGTCGAAGACTACGCGTTTCTTACCCCCGTCCTGCCGGTGCGCGGGTACAATTACAATGCGCTCAATGGAACGCGCTTTGGCATAGCTAACGTTGAGCTGCGGTTCCCGCTCGTGCGTTATTTCATCCTTGGTGCACTTCCCATTGGATTCCAGAACATCCTCGGTGCAGCATTTGTGGATGTCGGCTCGGCGTGGCGCGACACGAAAGCCTGGCAAGCATTTCGATCAATCAACGGTGAAACAGTAACAAAAGATCTGCTGATTGGAACCGGATTCGGGGCGAGAGTCGTGTTCTTCGGGTTCCCGCTCCGGATCGATGTGGCCTGGCGGTTCAACGGCTCCGGCTTCTCAAGTCCCGTCTATTACTTCTCGCTCGGCCCTGAGTTCTAGGGCAGGCGCTCCCGATCCTCAGCAACAGAAGTCCCGCCGGTTTGTCGGCGGGACTTTTCTATTCAGGGCGGTTCTGACGAGGCGTCTTGGCCTGGGGACGAATCAGGGGATCACTGAGGTGCTCTCAGCTGGATCGGCTGTGTTCCTGGCACGAGGTTACGGTCCAGGAAGATTCGCTGTCCATCCCTGTTGCTGACGAACGTGGTGAATCCTGAGGCGAAGCTGGCGATCGGTGCACGCGCGTAAATATAAATTGTCCGACGCAAAGGGTAGAATTTCCGGTAGATGTGTGCGGGGTGAGGTTCGTAGTATCTCCCGATGGATTCAGGCGCAAGCTGATAGGTCGTGTCTGAGGGATTAGCTGTCTCCGCAACTTCAAGGACTTTTGCGGGGACGCGGGCTGAATCGATCCAGCTCAGTCCTACACATGCGATCGACAACGGTTGATCAACAATGCCCCTCAACGTTTGCAGGCTTGATGTGGTCCGAAGGACATCCTTTCGAAGGGGCTTACCTTTCAGGAGGCGCTGCTCAAGGTACCATGATACGTCGGACGAATCGTGATAGATAACGCCGATGCGTCCTTGCATACCGCCGGACCGCCGCAGTTGCTCCCAGCGAGTGTATGCCCCTGTGAGAATGTTCCGCAGCTCGTCGACGGTGATGCGCTCGATGCTGTTCTTGTAATGAACTACTACCACGATGCCGTCGTGTGCAACGGCTATCTCGGTGAGCCGGTCTTCCGGTGTGCGCGTTGCCAAGAGCCGCTCTCCGGGCTTCAGGGCTCGCACCGTGAAAATGCACCTGACGGTATCATCGATGAATTCGCGAACGGCCTCTTCGGTCGACATGATCTTGTAATCGATATTCGCACCGTCCGCTCCATAGAGGTCGAGAAAGTGGCGAACTTCTTCAATGAGAACCGGGGCAGCTGATTCCGTCAAATAGACGGTGAGATGGCCGCGGGTCGTGGTTTCCTGTTTTTCCGGGTAACATCCCGCAAGCAGGACGGCGCACGTTGTGAGAAGGAGGGGTAGTCGGATCATAGACGATACTCCCAG
>Ga0194112_10005685_pt1 | contig 16693 bp, 8 predicted proteins | sample TA2MahC400mmetaG_FD_146191 | JGI IMG/M metagenome (GOLD analysis project Ga0194112, IMG submission 146191) | Freshwater microbial communities from Lake Tanganyika, Tanzania - TA2015016 Mahale Deep Cast 400m | ecosystem: Environmental > Aquatic > Freshwater > Lake | place: Tanzania: Lake... | reverse complement strand
TTTATTGAAGATTTCTACCCAATTAACTCGTCCATCCGTTTTTGCTACTTCGTTAATTACAATATTTGTGAGTCCACGGCCACCGGTCTTTGTGAAGACGACCTCCCTCGTCGGCTGGGAGTTGATAAGGTCCACCCGGTCCGCGCTGCTCTCGATTCCGCTCGCCCTCACCCCGAAAGTGCCGTACAATGTCGCCCCCGGGCTCACGTCTATCGCCACGAACAGTATCACCCTCTCCCCGGGCACCACCGTCACAATCGGCTCCCTTTCCCCTTCCGCCTCGCTCCCCGCGCCTTCGCCCCCTGCGCCCTGCGCCCCGCGCCTTGCGCCCTGGAACAGCGCTTTTCCATCAGTGAACGTCACGGCCCCCGCCACCTCCGGGTCCGTTTTCGAGAAGACCCCGTCCCCATCCACATCCATCGTCAGGTGCACGCCCGTGATGTCTGTGTCCGCCGCGGTCCCGTCGCGAGTGAGCTCTATGGCCCGCACATCCACAGGCCCGTTCCAGGCGTCGAGCTGGAGCTGGAACATCGGGTTGAGCCTGGAGCCTACCTGGACCGCATGACGCGACACGTCCGCCTCGTTGGCCTCGAGCGTCGGCCCCGGCGCCGACCGGCCCTGGGCCCCGACGGCGAAGTCCGACCGGTCTGCGTTCCCCGTCCAGTCCTCGGCGATTATGATGGCCTTGTGGCCCGGCTGGAGCGAAAGGGCGCTGACCGCCACCTCCACCTTCTTGCCCCCGGCCGCGGCCAGGCGCGACGGGCCGCCCTCCCGCCAGCCCCCGTCCCAGGTGTAGGTCTTCGAGTCCAGGACCTGGCTGTTCTTGCCGACCACGAGGACGCAGTAGCGCGCCCCGATGATCGTGTCCCCCTCGGCGTTGCGGACGGGGAAGCCGGTCTCCTTGCGGCCGTCGTCGTCGATGAGGATGTACAAGACGTCCGAGCCGATGTGGGGGGGCTGGGCGCCACCCCCTCCCGCGCCGCCGCCTGTGGGCAGGGCCCGCTTGGTCGTCGGGACAACCTGGCCTCCCAGCGCCTGCCCGGACACCCGGGCGTAGTAGTACACGGTCCCGGTGCCTGGGTTGTACTCGGCGACCTCCAGGAGGTTGACGTTCTCGTCGCTGTACCTGGCTATGCCTCCCCTCTGGACTAGCCCGGGCGAGCCCGCCTTCGCCGGCTCCTCGAAGTCGTCCGTGCCGTCGTTGCGCGAATCCCAGCCGGCCTGGTTCCGCGTCGCGTCCCAGTCATCGAACGCCCCGTCTATGATGATGCTGCCCGGGGTGGAGCCCCCCAGGTAGAAGAGGGTGTTGGTGTAGCCCGTGACGGAGATGTGGGCCGGCCTCCCTCCGGTCGTCGCGGTGATGGCGCTGGGCCCGGAGATGTAGATGCCGAACGACCCGGGCGAGAAGCCGTGGGCGTTGAGCCTGAGGATGGCCCGGGAATCCCTCGCTATCGGGACCACGAGGCCGGAGAACACGGCGTCCTGGCCGCCGAAGCCGGTCTCGCGCGGGTCCCCGGCGCCGCTGAGCGACACGCTGCCGCCCGAGGCGCTGCCGGCCCTGGTCACGCGAATGGAGCTGAGGTTCGCCTCCCGGCCGTAGGCGCGCACCTCCAGCGTCAGGATCGACCCGTCGCCGGTGGCGCTGGTCGGTTCCACCTGGTGCACGGCCAGCACGCCCGTGGCGAGGCCCACGGTGAAGTCGGAGTAGTCCTTCTCGCCGCGGGCGTTTTGCATGCAGAACAGGATGGAGGCGTCCGCGCCGCGGCTGAGGTCCGTCCCCTGGAACCACACCGAGGCCTCGAGCTGATTGCCGGAGACGGCCGCCCGGACCGATCCCAGGGAGGTCCAGCCCCCGAAGTCGTTCTGGTCGCCGCCCTCGAACTTGGAGTAGGAGGCCGACCGGACCGTTCCGTCGTGGCCGAAGACCTCGAGCTTGTAGTCGGCGTCCATCACCCCGCCGGGGGTGTTGACGCGGTAGCCGGTCCCCGTCCGCCCGGACGAGATGAAGACCGTGAGGGTGTCCACGCCACGGTCGCCCGCGCCCCTCAGCATGTCCCCCGCCACCTTGACATAGACCGCAAGGTCTGTGTCGGAGGCGGTGGCCCCGAAATGCGTGATGTCGATGTTCGAGTCCTCGGGCGAGGGCTGGGCGCTGCCGTCCTCGTATATGTTGGAGACGCCCTTCCAGTCCTCGAAGATGCCGTCGATGGCTATGCCCTTCTGGATCTGGGTGTAGTAGAAGACCGGGATGATGATGAGCAGCGCCACGGCTATGACCGCGGCGGCGAGCCCCATGTTCCTCCGGGCCCTGGGGCGCGTCGGGACGACCTCGGCGGCGGTGAGCTGACGGCCGTCGGTCAGCCCCTGGCCGTTTATGAGCCCCTTGCCGTTGACGAGGCCGCGGCCGTTTATGAAGCCGTTGCCGTTGACCAGGCCGTTGCCGTTGACGAGGCCCCGCCTGCGCCGGCCGTTCACCAGGCCGGCCCCGTTGACCATGCCCGCGCCGTTGACGAGGCCCTTGCGGCGGCTGTTGACGAGGCCCCGGCCGTTGGTCAGCCCGCGGCCGTTCGTCCGGCCCCGGCCGTTGGTCAGCCCGCGGCCGTTCGTCCGGCCCCGGCCGTTCGTCAGCCCCCGGCCGTTCGTCCGGCCCCGGCCGTTCGTCAGCCCCCGGCCGTTTATCCGGCCGCGGCTGTTGACCAGGCCGTTGGTCAGCCCGTTGCCCGCGCCCCGGCCCGGCCGACCGGCGGCGTCCTGGGGCGGGGCCGTCCGCAGGGAGACGGGCGCGGTCTCCTCGACCTCCTCGGCCGTGACATCGAAGGCCTCCGGCCCGCCCTCGGGCGGGGCTTCGAACTCCTCCGGCGGTTGGGCCGGTGGAGCCGCTCCGGGCGGCGACGCCGGTTCGAACTCTTCAGGAGCAGGCGGTGCCAGCGGGGGCTGCGCCTCCTCGAACTCTTCAGGGGCCGGCGGCGCCCCCGCAGGCGGCTCCGCCGGTTCGAACTCCTCGACCGGGGGCTCCGATGGCCGGGGCGGGGGCTTTTGCGGGGGGTCGGCCTGGAGCAGGTGCAGCAGGTGCACCGTCCCGGCCGGCTGCCCGGGCCATTTCACCTCGAATGCCTCCGGTTGTCGTTGAGGGCGCTCATAATGTATCAGTCCATATTAACCGTTTCCACATCTTCTCCAATATTACTGGCAGGGGCAGGCGGCGGCGGGGGCGCCGAAGGCGCGGCGGGAGGCGGGGGGCCCGGTACTATGCGCGGGGGCTCCCGCGGCCGGCCCTTCACCGCGCTCTGGAGCTCCTCCCGGAGCTCCAGGGCCTGCATGTTGTCGGGGTTGATCTTGAGCACCCGGAGCGCGCACTTCAGGGCGTCCCGGGGCCGGTCGATCGCCCGCAGGGCCAGGGCGGTCATGAGCCAGCCCCGCTCGCTCTGGGGGTTCTTGTCCAGGGCCACCTTGAGCGTCTGGACCGCCTCCTCGTACATCCCCTGGCGGGCCTGGAGGTCCGCCTTGCCCAGGTAGGCCTCCTCGAACCCGGCGTCCGCCTCGATGGCCTTCTCGAAGGAGGCCATCGCCTCGGCGCCGCGGTCCATCTCGACCAGTATGCGGCCCCGCCGGCTCCAGGCCGCCGCCCGGTCGGGGCGGACCTGGACCACCCGGTCGAAGCAGCCCAGCGCCTCGGAGAGCGCCTTGCGGTCGTGGAGCACCCCGCCCAGAAGGGCCCAGCCCTCGGCGTGCCTGGGGTCCGCCTCCACCAGCCGGTAGAGGGCCTTCTGGCCCTCGTCGACCTGGCCCACCTCCAGCGCCAGCACCGCCTTCTCGTAGAGCGCCGCGGCGTGCCCGGGCCGGGCCTCTATGGCCTTGTCGAACGCCCCCAGGGCGTCGTCCATCGCCCCCGCCCGCTTGAGGAGCTGGGCCGAGTGGAACCAGGCGTCGGCGTTGCCGCGGTTGAGCTCCAGCGCCCGGGCGAGCGAGCCCGAGGCCTCCTCCATCCGGCCCGTGGCGGTGAGCACCCGGCCCCGCTCCACCCAGGCCTTGTCGTCGTCGGGCTTGAGCTCCACAGCCCGGTTCAGGCTCTCCAGCGCGTCGTCGTACTCGGCGAGGTCGGCGTAGGCCACGCCCTTGCCGAACCAGGCCTTGAAGAGGTCGGGCTTGAGCTCTATGGCCCGGTTGTAGGCCTGGATGGCGCCGTCGTTGCTGCCCAGGGCGCGCAGGGCGTTGCCCTTCTCCAGGTGGGTCCTCTCGTTGTCGCCCTTTATCCCCAGCGCCTTGTCCAGGGCGGCCACCGCCTCCTTGGTCTTGCCCATCGCGAGCAGCGTCTGGCCCACCGCCAGCCAGGTCCTCTCGGCCCGGGGGTTTATCGCGAGCGCCTTGTTGAAGCAGGGCAGGGCGTCCTCCATCTTCCCCACGGACATGAGTATGTTGCCCTTGTCCACCCAGGCCTTCTCGTAGTCGGGCTTGAGCTCCGTGGCCTTGTCCAGGGCCAGGAGGGCCATCGGCGTCCGGCCGGCCTTCATGAGCGCGGTCGCCTTGTTGGCCCAGGCCTTGACGAAGGTCGGGTCGAGCTCCAGAGCCCGGTCGAAGGCCTTGATGGCCTCCTCGTTCTCGCCCAAGGCGAAGAGGGCGCTCCCGTACCCGGACCAGCCCTCGGCGAAGTCGGGGCTCAGCCGGGTGGCCTTCTCCAGGTAGGACAGGGCGTTGCGGGCGTTGCCGCTCTTGAGGTAGGCCAGGCCCATGCCGTTCCAGGCCGGCCCCAGGTTCTCGTCGAGCTCGAGAGCCCGCGCGAACGCTTCGGAGGCGGTCTGGGCGTTGCCCAGCTGGAGCTGGATCATGCCCTTGCCCGACCAGGCCTTGGGGTTCAGCTGGTCGGCGGTGATGGCCTTCTCGAACGCCTTGGAGGCCCCCTCCCATTTCTCTCCCTTCAGGAGCACCTCGCCTATCGTGGTCCAGGCCTCGGAGTGGTCCGGCTTGATCTCCACGACCCGGTTGAACGCGGCGACCGCGTCGTCCGGCTTCCCCGTGTCGCGCAGGGCGATGCCCTTCTGCATCCACGAGTCGATGGCCTTGGGGTTGAGGTCCAGCGCCCGCTGGAAGTACGCTATCGCGTCGAACTTGCGCCCGGTGGCCATGAGCCCCAGCCCCATGTAGTGCCAGCCCTTGTCGTCCTCGGGCGTGAGCTCTATCATGCGCTGGAAGCACTGCATCCCGTCCTCGGTCCGCCCCAGCCTGATGAGCGCCAGCCCCTTGTTGAGCCAGGCGGACTCGTTTTGCGAATCCAGCTCTATGACCTTGTCGTAGCAGATGATGGCCTCGGCCACCCGCCCGGAGGCCACCAATGACTCGGCCTTGGCGTACCAGGCCTCCCGGTCCTCGGGCTTGAGGGCGAGCACCTTGTCGAACGCCCCGATGGCCTGGTCGTGGCGCTTCATTTTGGCCTGGAGCCTGCCCTTGAACCACCAGGAGCGGTCGTCCTCCTTCTTGAGGTCGAGGGCCTTGTTGTAGGCCATGAGGGCCTCGGTGTCCTTGCCGTTCTCGGCCAGGATGTTGCCCTTCTCGCGCCAGTACTCGTACATCCGGCCGGTCTCCTGGAGCACCTTCAGGCAGTCGTTTCTGATGCGTATGGCGTCCTGGTACTCGGCGTTGATCTCCAGGGCCCGGTCGAGCGCCTGGAGGGCCTCCAGTGGGAACCCGAGGTAGTACCGGGCGTTGCCCAGGTTGTACCAGGCCTCGTGGTGCTTGGGGTTGAGCTTCAGGGTCTCGTCGAAGCAGTCGATGGATTCCTTGACCTTGCCCAGCTTGAAGAGCGCCGCGCCCTTGTTGTACCAGGCCTCGTCGTACTTGGGCTTGAGCTCTATGGCCTTGTCGAAGCAGGCGATGGCCTCGTCGGGCTTGCCCAGCTTGAAGAGCGCCGCCCCGGCGTTGTACCAGGCCTTGTCGTAGTCCTTCTTGAGCTGGAGGGCCCGGCGGAAGCACTCCAGGCTCTCCTCCATCCGGTCCAAATTGAAGAGCGCCGAGCCCTTGTTGTTCCACGCCTTTTCGTAGTTCGGGTCGAGCTCTATGGCGCGGTTGAAGCACTGGAGGGCGGTGTCGGTCTCGCCGCGTGAGAGCAGGATGTTGCCCTTGTTGTTCCAGGCCTTCTCGTAGGTGCTGTCCAGCGCCAGCGCCCGGTCGAAGCACTTCATGGCGTCGTCCCAGCGGTCTATCGAGAAGAGCAGGTTGCCCATGTTGTTCCAGGCCTTGCCGTAGTCGGGCTTGACCTCTATGGCCTTCTCGTAGCAGCCCAGCGCCTCGTTGACCTTGCCCTCCGCCGAATAGGCAGAGGCCATGTTGTACCAGCCCTTCTCGTAGTTCTGGTCTATGTTGACGCATTTCTCGAAGCACTTGATGGCGTCGTGGGTGCGGCCCATGGTGTAGTAGGCCACGCCCTTGTTGTCCCAGGCCTCGATGTGGTGCGGGTCCAGCTCGGTGACCTTGTCGAAGTTGAATATCGCCTTTTCGGCCTCGCCGATGGTGTGCCAGGCGTGGCCCTTGGCGTTCCAGGCGTCCAGGTATTCCGGGTCGAGCTCGGTGGCCTTGTCCAGCGAATCGATGGCGTCGGTGTACTTGGTCTTGGCCGAAAGCGCCGTCCCCCGGTGGAACCAGGCCTCGACGTTGTCGGGCTGGAGCTTGATGACCGCGTCGTAGCAGGCGATGGCCTCGTCGAGCTTCTTGCTCTCGCGAAGCACGTCGCCCTTGGTGTTCCAGGCGGCGACGTGCCGACTGTCCAGGGCGAGCGCCGCGTCCAGCGCCTTGAGGCTGTCCTCGGGCGGGGCCTTGAGCTTGCGCAGGATCGCGCCCCGGCTGAACCAGGCGTGTGCATTTTTCGGATTCAGCTCGAGGGCCTTGTCGAACGCCCGCCTGGCCTCCTCGTAGCGCTCCGCCGACATGAGGACGTTGCCCTTGTTGACCTGGGCGAGCTCGAAGTCGGGGGAGATCTTGGTCGCCCGGTCGTAGGCGCCTATGGCCTCGGAGGACTTGCCCATCCGGGCCAGGGCGTTGGCCTTGTTGTTCCAGGCGGTGACGTTGGCCGGGTCGCGCTCGAGCAGGGCGTCGAAGCACTTTATGGCCTCGGTGTGCTTGCCCAGCCGGGAGAGGGTGTTGCCCTTGTTGAGCAGGGCCTCGACGTGGTCCGGGTCGGCGGCGAGGGCCTTCTCGAAGCAGGAGAGGGCCTCGGGGAGCCGGTTGAGCCGGGTCAGCGCCAGGCCCTTGTTGTTCCAGGCCTCGGCGTTGCGCGGGTTGTACTCCACCGCCTTGTCGAAGCAGTAGATGGCCTCCTCCTTCTTGTCCATGGTCAGCAGGGCGTTGCCGCGGTTGTTCCAGGCGTTGGAGTTGCGCTGGTCGTAGCGCAGGGCGGTCTCGTACTGGGCCAGGGCCTCGGGGACCTTCTTTTGGAGCATCAGGGCGTTGCCCTTGAGGTTGAAGACGTTGACGTCGGGCGCCTGCTTGAGTATCTCGTCGAAGACCGTTATCGCCTCCGGGAGCTTGTTCATCCGGTAGAAGGCGTTGCCCTTGGCGTGCTGGGCCAGAAGCTGCTGGTTCTTGGGGAGGGGGTTCTCCTTGACCGCCAGCGCCTTGTCGAGCGTGGCGACGGACTCCTCCAGGCGGTTGGCCTTGAGCTGGGCCAGGCCCTTGTTGTACCAGGCCTGGGCGTACTCGGGCTTGAGCGCCACGGCGGCGTCGTAGTGCCGGATGGCCTGCTCGGTCTCGCCCTTTGCGTAGAGCGTCCAGCCCAGGTTGTTCTGGGCCACCTCGGACCTGGGGTTGATGCTCAGGGCCTTCTCGTAGCAGGTGACGGCGCTGTCGTACGACTTGAGGTGGGAGAGGGCGTTGCCCCGGTTGAGCCACCCGGTCTCGTTGGCGATGTTGGCGTCCAGAGCGAGATCGAGGTAGGGCAGCGCCTCGGAGTACTTGCCCATCTTCATGAAGGCGTAGCCCTTGCTCAGCCAGGGGGTCTCGTAGCCCTCCACCGGGGACTGCTTGCCCTCGCCGACCGACGAGGGCGGGGCGACGAGGTGGGCGGCCCGGATGGCCCGGTCGTAGCGCCGGAGCGCTTCGTCCAGTTTCCCGGCCTTGGCCAGCGCGTCGCCGTCGGCGAGCTCCTGGTCGATGCGGTTCACCAGCCGCTTCTCCTTGGAGTAGAGCGCCACGCCGCCGAAGAGGAACATCAGCCCGACCAGGATGGCGCTCATCCGGGCGCCCTCGTAGCTGCCGTAGGCGTAGGTGCCGTAGGGCAGCCTCATCACCAGCTCCATGAACGGCACTGCGGTGAAGAAGATGAGCCCGACGAACCAGATGCTGTAGAAGCCCAGCCGCTGCTTGGCGAGCTGGTTGGCCGCCACGGCCATCACGGTCCCGATGAGCAGTATCGCCGGCGCCCACCAGGGGATGGCGTTGAGGAACGGCACCCAGCGGGGCAGGATGGAGAGCAGCACCACGAGGGCCCCGGCACCGGCGAGCATCCCCGCCCGGGACCACCACTTGTTCGAGAGCTCGGACTTGTTCCAGGTGATGACGGCGAAGCCCAGAAGGGCCGCGATGACGAGAATGAGAAGGAGCATGGGGTTGGTGATGGTGAAGTGGCCGTACCAGAGGTCCATCGCGAAGAACTTGACGAATATGACCACCGCTGCTGCGGTCACGGAGAGCGCGATGGTCACGCCGATGAAGGTGCGCGACTGGCCCGCCGTCTTGGCGGTGCCGGTCACCGGCCCCCGGGAGGCCAGCCGGCGCGAGAGCTCCTCCGTGACCTCGTCCCGGGCCGGTTTCCGCTCCTCCCGGACGGGCCTCCGGGCCTCCCCGGAGGTGCCCCGGTCGTCCCGGGAGGGTCTTTGGACCTCCCCGGCCTGGCCCCGGCCTTCCCTCGCCGGCCTCCGTTCCTCGGTTCCGTCGGGCACGTACCAACCTCGCTCAGATGAACAGGGCGCTCGCTATCCTGACCAGCCGCTTGCGCAGGTCCTCGACCTCTCCGGCCGCCGTGCTCCGCAGGAGGTCCTTCCTGACCGCGCCGCGCATCTCGGCGGGAAGCTCGCTGAGCAGGTCCTGCATGAGCAGCTCGACGAGTATCTCGCGCCGGCGGGCCGGGTTCCTTATCCCGGAGAGCATCCGGTCTATCGCGACGAAGTGCTCCTTCTCCATTATCTTGCGGCCCTCGTCCGTCAGGCGGTAGATGACCCGGCGGCGGCTCCTCTCCTCCTTGTCGATGAGCCGGCGCGCGACCAGCTCGTGGAGGGTGGCGTAGACCGTCGGCTCCGAGACTTCCGTGGCGGCCATCATCTGGTGGACGATGCGCGCTGAGCGCTTCGGCCCGTAGAAGAGGGCCGAGATGAGCTCCATCGCCACTTCGGGATTGTTCGCAAGCGGGCTCTCGTTTCCGTTGCTCAGCATGCATACTCCCCCTTGCCCTGCGCCGGCCTCCGGCGCTGGTGCTCCTCCGGGATGCGGTGCTCAAGGACGCTCTCGCCCTTCCGCGTGAGCTTGTAGACCGCGTCGCCGTTGCTCCTGTTCTTCTCGATGTTCGTTATCATGCCATTGATGCAGAGGAACTCGATTATCTGGGCGAGGTCGTCGGGGGAGATGGAGTTTTGGCCCATCACCTCGCGGGCCACGTTCGAGGCCCGGCGGGCCTCCTTGTAAAGACTCTGCAAGACGACGATCGCCTGCGCCGCATCCACCTGAAGGACCATGTCTCACCACCGGCTCCGTGAGTATGAATACCTGGGTTATTAAACCTTTTGGTCTTATATAGCTCTTGGCTCAACATGGCTAAATCTCCGTCGACGCCAATCCTGCTCTTCGCACCCCAATCCATCAACGGCCCCCCCATGTCCGGTACCACGGCACCCGGCCCCCGGCCCCCGGCACCCTGTTTTCCATGCCCCACCCCTTCGTTTCCTATGGAAGCGTATATAAGCGGGCTGATGGTGGGGAAAACGCCGGATGAAGTCCGGGAAAGGCTCCCTATTTTCAAAAATACATATATATATACTTAGCTTATTCTCCGTTATCGAGAGAGCGAACATGGCCGACCAACCCGATGGCAGCGATTCCGGGCCAGGAACTCCCCGGAGGGGAGGCCCCGAGGCGGGCCCGGAGGGTCCGACAGTTGGGAGCGGCCAGCTGGAGCGGCCGGTTACCAAGATAGCAATCTCAAAACCTGCATCTCGGAAAGAATCCATTCCGGCCATCCCTCAGCCTATGATAGAAGATATTTTCCTGGTCTACAAGGATGGCCGCCTCATCAGTCACAACACCCGCAGGCTCAAACCCGATAGCGACGACAACGTTCTTGCCAGCATGTTCACGGCGGTTCAGGAGTTCATCAAGGACCCGTTAGCGGAGGACGAGACCGTCCAGATAAACGAGATATCATACGGTCAAAACAAGATTCTCATCGAACACGGAAAACATCTTTTCATGGCCGCGGTGGTCTCCGGCATGGGTACGCGGGCGATGCACGGGCAAATGCGAGCCTCTGTTCAAAGCATCGAACGGGACTGTGCCCGTGTACTCGAGAAGTGGTCCGGCAATGCAAGGGAGTTCCGGGAAAGCAAAAAATGGATCAAAGCCCTATTGGAAGAAGATTATCAAATAGACGTGGACCGCCGCGGGGAGGATGCCGGTTCCGTCAAAACTGCGTCGGTGGAAGTACGGGATAGAGAATCAGGCAAAGAAGCCGGAGTGGATAGAAAAGAAGAACCCAAATCCGAGGAAGTGGAAAAGAAAGAAGAAACCAAACGAATAAAAGAGAAAGAATCCTCGGATCAAGAGGAATCCTCCAAGGATCAAGAGGAATCCTCCAAGGATCAAGAGGAATCCTCCAAGGATCAAGAGGAATCCTCCGAGGATCAAGAGGAATCCTCCGAGGACGAGGAAAATGGCCGGGAAACAGGAGAGCATAGAAAGAAGAAAAAGGAGCCGCGCAGGAAGGCCGCCTGGGGAATAATAAAGGACATCCTCATTTCGGCCGCCATAGTGGGCGGCCTGTTGCTCGTTCTCTATATCTATTCCGGCGTGTGGCCCCCGATGGTGGTCATCGAATCCTCCAGCATGCAGCACGGACCCGACAGCCAGATCGGTGTCATAGACACCGGGGACCTGACACTTGTCAAGAAGGTCTCGGACCGCAGCGAGATAATAACCTACGTCGAGGCGACCTGCAGGACGAACCCGAATTACGGTTTCAAGGAATATGGGGACTTCGGCAGCGTCATTGTCTACAAGAAGAACGGCAAGTACGAGACGCCGGTCATCCACAGGGCCATCGCCTGGATCGAGTACAACGCCAGCGCCTCCGATCCGGGCCGGCGCTACTTCCGGGGCGATATCCCGGACATCGGCGTCTACAACGTATCCGAATATTACGTGAACGTCACGAGCTACAGGACGGAGAACTACCTGAAACAGGAAGTATTGGTCATACAGATATCGGCCATCCTTGCGGCCACCACGACGTCCCCGATTCCCCATTCCGGTTTTGTAACGAAGGGGGACCACAACCCTCCCTATGTCGACCAGTGGGTCCTTTACGTCCAGGGAGGCGTCAGGGTGGAGCTGGTCAAGATGGAATGGATAGTCGGAAAGGCCCAGGGAGAGCTTCCCTGGTTCGGGTTGTTCAAACTATGGATAACCGGCCACAAATCGGATGGGTTCCCCAAAACCAGCGTGAACGGTCTCATAGCCACCGTGATAATCTTGATCGTGGTACCGATAATAATCGATTATTTGTACACGAGATGGAAGAAGAAGAGGACGACGCGCAAGGATGCCCGTCGAAAAGAAGGGGATTCCAGGCTCAGATGAGCCTTTGCTGCGACGAGGAATAGTCCATGAGCTCCCTCACGATGTCGTCCTCGTAGAGGGCCTTCTTCGTGTCCGGGACATTCACGCTGAGCTGGATCTCCCGGGTCCTCCCGCCTCGCCCGAACGAGCGCACCCGGGCATTGATGAGGCCGAGCATGTCCAGCTCCGATATGAGATCGGTGATGCGGCGCTGGCTCACCGGCTGGGTGTTCGTGCGGTAGCAGAGCTCCCGGTATATGTCGTAGACCTCGCCCGTTGTTTGTATGGAGGAGGTTTCCTCGGATTTCAGTATTATTCCAAAGAGCAGGAGCTTGGACTGGGTGGGCAGCGTCTTGACCAGTTCTATCTGGACATCGAGCTCTATCTTGTCTTTGGCCTTCCAGACATGTCTCTCCGTGACCTTGGCGCTCCGCTCCCGCTCGGCAAGCTCGCCGGAAACGCGCAGAAGGTCCAGCGCCCGGCGGGCGTCCCCGTGCTCCTGTGCCGCGAATGCAGCGCAAAGGGAAATCACCGATTCGTCCAAAGAGTCCTCTTCGAACGCCAGCCCGCTCCTCTGCTTCAGGATGTCCAAAAGCTCCTGGGCGTTGTACGGAGGGAACACCATCCTCTCCTCGCCCAGCCGTGTCTGGACCCTCGGGTCAAGAAATTCGGTGAACTTGGATTCATTGGAGATGCCTATTATGCTCATCTTGGAGTTCTTCAAATCCTCGTTGAGCGTCGTCAGGTGGTAGAGCACGTCGTCTCCGCTTTTGAAGATGAGCTTGTCTATCTCGTCCAAGACTATGAGGGTTATTCCCCCGGCCTCGTCCATCTTCTCCCTAAGATGGTTGTACACCTTCTCGGTCGGCCATCCGGTGAAGGGGATGCGCTCGTTCCAGTCCTTCACGAACATGTTGCCGATGTTGGCCAAAATCCCGTATTCGGTGTCGACTATCTGGCAGTTGATGTAGGTGCAGTGCACCTTGGCGAAATCGGCGTTGGCCTTCTTCTCGATCTCCTTGTGGAGGTACTTTATGACCGCGGTTTTGCCGGTGCCGGTCTTGCCGTAGATGAGAATGTTCGAGGGCCTTCCGCCCTTGAGCGCGGTCACGAGTATGGAGGCGAGCTGGTCGATCTCACGGTCGCGGTGGGGGAGCCTGCTCGGGACGTACTCGGGACGCAGGACATGACGGTCCTTGCGGAATATCGGACGGACGCTGTTGTCAAGGTAGAGGTCGAAGACCGTGGCCTGTTCCTCCCCGGGCGTCTCGTCGCTCAATCCCGGCACACCCCCGCTGTCGCCGTCGGTCCTTCCCCCTTTCCCACGACTTCCCAATCCGGTTTGCATCTTTCTGAAATGGAGTCTTGGGATGCGCAATCATCAACATATACTTTTCTGCATCCGCGCGAAAGCTGATTTCCCGTCAAGAGGTCCGCCACATCTCTCTGTGCGCGACCAGCCCCTCTCGTGGAAACCGGAGGCCCGGAACCCCAAATCCGATTCTCCACAGGAAATGAAGGGGCCCCCCCCATCGTTCTTTCCGATTGAGCCAAGGGAGCAAGGGGGCGAGGGAGCAAGGGACTGCGTGCTCGGTGGAGCGTGAGTGGCGGCGAAAAGCTATTTACCGGAAAGGTCGGTGATGGAGCCGATGGGGCCGGACCCGAAGAAAGAAAAGAGGGTCAAGAGGGTGGTGAAGCGCACCGCGATACCCGCCGGAGCGCCGGCCACCGATAAGGAAGGATTCCGGTGGCGCTCGGCGATCTCCTTCTCGGCGCAGTCGACCTCCGTCCTGATGCGCACCGTCCTGGAGGAGCTCGGGGCCAGGTTCCACCGCACCCGTTCGGAGAGGTCCTACTCCCAGCTCTACGCGATCGTGCCCTTCCCGAGGGTGGCCTACGTCTTCCGGTTCGAGATAAGCCGGCCCTGCGAGCTCGTCATCGACCTCTACGACACGTTCCCGGCGACCTCGGGCGCGCTGTCGTTCATCGAGATCCCCGAGGTCAACGACGAAAACATCGAGGGCGCCCGGACCCTACTGAGGGCCCTCGCGGCGAAGCTCCCGCGGCCGCCCTGGAAGTTCACATCGGCCCAGCGCGTCCAGCACGGTTTCCTCGAGCCCGACATCCTGCGCGCCCGGAAGAACTGGAGGGCGCTGGGAATCGCTGATTGAAATGGACATAGGCAGCGGGCAGCGGTGACGAAACGGAGGCCGTCGTCCACCGCTGCCCGCTCCCCTTCCCTTGCCCCGCGCTCCGTCATTCCCTTTCGGGCTTGAGCACATAGATCAGGTTGGTGGGCGTGCCGAAGATGGGGTGGCCGGCCGTGACGACGGCCAGGCTGCCCGGGGCGAGCATCCCGAGCCGGGCCGCCTCCCGCCCGGCGAGCTCGAACACCCCGTCGAGCCCGTCGGGCATCTTCGCCCGGACGGGCGTCACCCCAAAGATGAGCGCGAATCGCCGGGCCACGCGCTCGCTCCCCGTCAGCATGAGTATGGGCGTGTCGGGCCTCAGGCGCGACACCAGCATGGGCGTGGTGCCCCGGGCCGAGGGCGTGACGATCACGGAGACATCCGGGTGCTTCGAGGCCTGCAAGACCGCGTGCGCGAGGGCGCTTTGCAGGTCGGGGCGGTGCACGGGCTCCTGGGCCCTCGGGAACCAGTCCTGGACCATCGCCGACTCGACCTCCAGGGCGATCCGGTGCATCATCCCGACGGCCTCCACCGGGTACTTCCCGACGGCCGTCTCCTCCGACAGCATCACCGCGTCCGTGCCGTCGATTATAGCGTTGGCGATGTCGGTGGTCTCGGCCCGGGTGGGCTTGGGGGAGTCCACCATCGACCGGAGCATCTGGGTGGCGGTGATGACGGGCTTGCCCAGCATGCGCGTGCGGCGGATTATCTCCTTTTGGACCACCGGTACGCGCTCCAGCGGGATCTCGACCCCCAGGTCCCCCCGGGCCACCATTATCGCGTCGGAGAGGTCGACGATGTTGGCGAGGGCCTGGAGGGCCTCCGGCTTCTCTATCTTCGAGATGATCGGTATGGATGCGGCGTGGCCCTCGAGCGCCGCCCGGGCGTCCTTGACGTCCTGGGCCCTGCGGACGAACGAGACGGCCAGGTAGTCCAGCTTCTCCCTCACGGCGAATGCGATGTCCTCCCGGTCCTTGTCGGTCACGGCCGATATCCGAAGCCGCGTTGCGGGCAGGTTGACGCCCTTGCGGGAGGAGATGGCGCCTCCCGTGACCACCTCGCAGGTGACGTCGGTCCTGGAGCGGTCGACCACCCTGAGCTCCAGGGCGCCGTCGGCGAGCAGGATCGCCTCGCCGGGCCTGACCTCGGACGGCAGGCCCGGGTAGTTGACGGACGCCACCTGCGAATCCCCGGTCACCGGCCTCGCGGTCAGGGTGAACCTCTGGCCCGCCCGGAGCTCGGGGTGGCCGGCCACCTCGCCCAGCCGGATCTTGGGCCCGCCCAGGTCGCCGAGCACCGCCACCACCCTCCCCTCGGCCTCGGCGGCGGCGCGAACGGCGCTTATGCGCCCCCGGTGCTCCTCCTGGGTCCCGTGGGACAGGTTGATGCGCGCCACGTCCATCCCGGCGGACACCAGCCGCCGGAGGGTCGCCTCGTCCGTGGTCGCGGGCCCCAGCGTGCACACGATCTTGGTCTTGCGCACCCTCCCGGCCGGCATGCCCGACGCACCCCCGCCCTCACGAGAGGAGCTTGGCCAGCCTGAGCAGCCCCAGGTCGGGCTCCTTCCTGCAGTCCCAGATCTGCTCGAACGGGGTGAGCACGATGTCGTTGCCCGAGACCCCGGCCATGACGTTGCGCTTGCCGTCGAGGAGGGCCTCCGCGGCGGCGGCACCAAGGCGCGTGGCGAGCAGGCGGTCCGCCGCGGTCGGGATGCCCCCGCGCTGGATGTGGCCCAGGATAGTCACCCGAAAGTCCAGGCCGGTGAGCGTCTTTATCATGTTGGCAATCGTGAACGCGCCCCCGGACTCCTCGCCCTCGGCGACCACTACAATGTTGCAGAGCTTGCCCTGCCGGCGGTTCTCCTTGAGGAGCGCCGCCAGCTCGTTGAGCTCGCCGCGCACCTCCGGGATGAGTATCGCCTCGGCGCCGCCGCACAGGCCGCTGTGCAGCGCGATGAAGCCGCTGGACCGCCCCATCACCTCGATGAAGAACACGCGGTCGTGGGACGAGGCCGTGTCCCTTATCCTGTCGATGGCCTCCAGGGCGATGTTCACGGCGGTGTCGAACCCGATGGTCGAGTCGGTCCCCACGGAGTCGTTGTCTATGGAGCCCGGGACCCCTATCACGGGGATGTCGAACTCGGAGCTCAGCTTGTAAGCGCCCCGGAAGGAGCCGTCGCCGCCGATGACGACCAGCCCCTCGAGTCCCGCGCCCCTCACCTTCTCGTGCGCCCGGGCGCGGCCCGCCGGCTTCATGAACTCCTTTGAGCGCGCGGTCTTGAGGATCGTCCCGCCGCGGCCAATTATGCCTGCGACCGCCCTGCGGTCCAGCGGGACGAAATCGCCCTCGATCATCCCCTGGTAGCCGCGCATTATGCCGAACATCTCGACGCCCCGCGATATCGCCACGCGCGTCGCGGAGCGTATCGCCGCGTTCATCCCCGGCGAGTCGCCGCCCGACGTCAGTATGCCTATGCGCTTCACTTCACCACCCTGGCCGCCGGGCTCGTATGGGCCGGCCGGGATATGAACTTTACACGGGCCGTTTTTCATATTTCTAAAAGAAAATCCAATCTGGTTCATTCAAGGTGCAAGGCACGCCTATAGAAACGCACCGGACTACGAACCCGGAATACCTCCATGGTTTATCATCCTTTCTGCCTCCTGACTAGAGGAATAGAGAAGCTGGCGTGA
>Ga0194112_10005681_pt1 | contig 16694 bp, 11 predicted proteins | sample TA2MahC400mmetaG_FD_146191 | JGI IMG/M metagenome (GOLD analysis project Ga0194112, IMG submission 146191) | Freshwater microbial communities from Lake Tanganyika, Tanzania - TA2015016 Mahale Deep Cast 400m | ecosystem: Environmental > Aquatic > Freshwater > Lake | place: Tanzania: Lake... | reverse complement strand
TGCAGCCACAGCGAAGGCATGGCGCCCAGTGCACCTTTCCACAAGGAACCGAGTGCGTGGATCAGCCCGCCGGCATACAGGACACCACACGGGACCCCGGCGAGTGCGCCGAGCAGGGCGAGGAGTAGGCCATCGGCGAGGAGCACGCGGCTGACGGTGCTCTCGCGGAAGCCACAGGCGAGCATGATCCCCGCTTCGGAGGCGCGGCGGTCCACCGACAGGGCGAGGAGCATCCCGGCCAATCCTGCGCCAGCCAGCACCAGGAACAGGCTCAGGCCGAGGAAGAGCTGACGGAAGTCGGAGGTGCCGCGAGCAGCGGAGAGGGTCAGCTCCCGGAGAGGAGTGAAGGCAAGAGAGGAGCCCTCAGGAGTCAGGCGCTGCAGGAGGGCCGAGGCGAACTTGCGCTCGAAGGCGGTGAGATTCGTGCCTCGGGAGGGCCCGATGCGGACGGAGGTCACCCAATCCGCGCCCTCGCCGGACGGGCCGCTCTGCCAGAAGGAGCGCGCGGTCGCGAGGCTAACGAAGGCCTTGGGGGTGGCCCGATGCTGCTCCCAGTACGCCTCGTCGCGCGGCGTCACGCGAGCGAGGTCGATGGGGAAGGGCGGGTCCCAGTCGGCCATTCGCCGGGCATTTGAGATGCCCTCGAAGTCGGGCACCAGCTTCGGATCGGCGGCCGCGCCGGTCAGATCGATGAGACCCTCCAGGGTCAGCGTGCGCTGAGCCGTGGGGTACGAGCCATCGCGCGCCGGAACGAGGTAGGTGACGGTCAGCCTGTCCAACGGGCGGCAGCCGAGGTCCTGGGCGGCCCAGGAGTTCAGCCAGATGCCACCGTCACCGGGCCCCTTCGCGACGCGAAGGCCCGGCGTCTTACGCGGCCCGACCCCCCGGAACTCCCGCAGAGGCTCCATCCCCGCGATGACGGCGTAGGCGATCTCGCGGCGGCCGGCGATGCGGGCCGCCAGGTAGACGGAGGTCAGGGCCGGCGTGGCCCCGCACTCGCGAGCCGCGGCCTGCGCCGCCTCGACCTGGGCCTGAGTCAACACCAGCGCGTCGCTCGTCAGCGAAAGGTAGCCCTGCGCGGGGTTGCGGGCGAGCGATAGGCCATGGTCGCGGAGGGTGCAGGCGGCGGCCAGTCCGGCCTTCAGAGCTTCCGCGGCGCGGGGTCGAGCGGAAGGCGCGGCCACGGCGACGAGGACGTTGGCGCGCTCGCCAAGGCCGAGCTGGCCCGCGAGCCACGCGCGCGAGATGAACAGGTTGCGTGGCGTGCTGCTCGCGGTGTCGAGGCGCAGATCGCCGACTCCGCCCGCCGGCAGCACGGCACGGACCGCGAGCCTCAGCGTGGGTGCCACATCCCGGCGCCCTCGGCGTGCAAACAGCGTATCCGAGGCGACGGCGCGCCTGTGGTGCACCGTGAGGATGACGGAATCGCCGACACGGAGGCCGAGGTCGGCAGCCAAGGCCGAGCTGACCCCACACCCGCGGCCGGCGAGGTCGGGAGGGGCGGTTACCCCCTGTAGCCGCCAGTAGGCCGCATCGACACCGAAGACGGTCACGCCGGGAGCAACGGCATTCGTGTCTACATTGCGCGCGGCGCCCTCGGACATGAGGAGGGGCGCGAGGTCGGCGACGGCGGACTTCACCTCCGGCTGGCGCAGGAGATCGCTAGCCAAAGCGGCGCGGAAGTAGCGGGGCGCGACGAGGACGTGGTCGATCCGGCCGAGACGGGCGAGGCCAACGTCGCGTAGGCTGCCGCGGACGGAGTCTCCGGTCACCAGGGCGCCGGTCACGACCGCCGTCGCAACGGTGAGGCCGAGGACGACCACGACGGCCGTGCGCCAGTGGTAGGTTAGGTTGCGGAGGAGGAGGCGGGTGAAGGTCATGGGTTGGCTCTGCTGAACGGCAACGGCTGCCACCACTGCCGGCAAGGGTGCCGGCGCTCCCGGCAACGGCTGCCACCACTGCCGGCAAGGGTGCCGGCGCTCCCGGCAACGGCTGCCACCACTGCCGGCAAGGGTGCCGGCGCTCCCAGCAACGGCTGCCACCACTGCCGGCAAGGGTGCCGGCGCTCCCAGGTGGACGTCAGACGGCGGGCGCGAGGCAGCCGGCGCGAAGCTCCAGGCAGCGACCGAAGCGCTGAGCGTGCGCCGAGTTGTGAGTGACCATGAGCACCGTGACGCCCTGAGTACGGGCGAGATCGAGGAGGAGCGTCACGACCGCCGTCCCCGTCTCAGCGTCGAGGTTGCCGGTGGGCTCGTCGCAGAGCAGCAGGCGCGCTCCGTTGACCAGCGCCCGAGCAAGGGCGACCCGTTGGCGCTCGCCGCCGGAGAGCTGGGCCGGGAAGGAAGCCAGGCGCTCCGCCAGGCCGAGGCGCTCCATAGTTGCGCGCGCGTCGGACTCGGTCGCGCGGGCGCCGCGCACTGCGAGGGTCGGCAGGAGCACGTTCTCGAGCGCGGTGAGCTGAGGCAACAGGTGGTGCTCCTGGAAGACGAAGCCGACGCTCGTCGCGCGGAAGTCGGCGAGAGGAGCGCCGGCCAGGCCGCTCGCGTGGACTCCGCCGACGTAGACCTCGCCTGCGGTCGGCGAATCGAGGGCGCCGATGAGGTTCAGGAGCGTGCTCTTCCCCGAGCCCGAGGGGCCGACGATCGCCACGGCCTCGCCGGGTTGGGCAGTGAGCGAGACGCCGTCGAGGACGGTGAGGTCGGGACCGTCGGGCACGGGGAACCGCTTGGTGAGGTTCCGAACGAGGAGGTGGTCTGGTTGAGCGCCCATGGTGTCTCCGGCTCGGGCGCGATGAATCGCGCCCCTACACGGTGGGCGCCATGAATGGCGCCCCTACATGCGGATCAGTCGCGTCGGCGAAGGGACAGGGCCGCGGTTGGGCAGGCTTCGGCGCAGCGGCGGGCGGTTGCGTCCGAGAGGGCGGACAGGGCCCCGTCGAACGGAACGCGAATCCGAACGTCGAAGCCACGGCCCGCGGGCGCAAGGCCCGCATCCTCACCGGCTGCCTGGGCGATCTGAACGCACAGCCCGCAGTTGATGCACTTTCCTGACTCGTAGACGACGCTCGGGTGCGTCGTGTCGCGTTCGAAGGTGCGGAGCTCGTCGCGGTAGCGACGCGGATCGGCACCGTACAGGGCGGACCAGGATCGGAGGCGGCAATCGGCGAGGCCTGCGCAGTCGCAGTGGAGGCAGCGGTCCGCCTCGCGGTGGGCTTCATCGGCGGAGAAGCCGGACCTCTCCCCCGCCTCGGGTGCCTGGCGGGGCGCGGGTGAGGCGCCCTCGGCGAAGGCGGCGAGTTCGTGAGGGTTCAGGTCGCCGAGGGACACGTTGAACTCGCGCTCGACGCCGGGATGGCCGTCGGCGAGGTAGCGGGAGATGGACTCGGCGGCGGTTCGGCCGCTGCCGACGGCGCGGACGGCGTGGCGCATCGGCGCGATCACACCACCCGCAGCGAACACGCCCGCGAGCGGCGTCATCTGCGTGCGGCGATCGACGCGGAGGCGGCCGGAGGCGAAGGGCAGGCCAAGGGCTGCGGCTTCCGCCTCGGCGAGAGGGCCCGTCGCGATGAGGACGGCATCGGAGTCGCGCTGCAGCTCCACGAGGGTCACGTCGCGGCCAAGGCGGGTTGCGGGGCGGAAGTCGAGACCGAGGCGAAGGACCGAATCGATCTCGCGATTGAGGACGGCGGGAGGCAACAACCCCTCCGGGACGTGCTCGCGGACCATGCCGCCGGGTCGGTCGCGGTCATCGAGCAGCGTGCAGGCGTGGCCATCGCGCAGGAGGTAGTAGGCGGCTGAGAGGCCCGCCAGGCCGGCGCCGACGATGGCGACGCGCTTCCCGCTGGGGGGCTTGCGCTCGGGAACATAGGGCTCAGGGCACAGCGCGTCGTAGTCGCCCACGTGTTGCTTCAGCAGGCGGATGGCGACGGGCGAGTCCGCGTCCTTGCGGCGGCAGCCGCGCTCGCATAGCTCGGGGCAGATGCGGCCGAGCACGGAGGGGAAGGGGATGCGCTGCTTGACGACGCGCACGGCCTCCGGGAGGTCGCACGCCGCGATCAGGCGGATCATCTGCGGGATGTCCATGTGCGCGGGACAGACCATCTGGCAGGGGCCGAGGCAGTCACCGAGGTGGTCGCCCAGGAGTAACTCGAGCGCGGTGCGGCGCGCGGCGTGGACCTCGGGGGTCTCGCTCTCGACGACCATCCCGTCCAGAGCTTCGGTGGCGCAGGCCGGCAGGAGGCGATCGGCGCCATCGACCTTCACGATGCACACGAAACAGGATGTCTCCGGTCGGAGGCCGGGCTCGAAGCAGAGGGTCGGGATGCGCACTCCCAGACGACGGGCGGCGTCGAGGATGGTGGCGCCATCCTCGACCGCAACGACCTCGCCATCGATCGTGAGCGTTCTCATTCCAGGTCGGTCCGCAACACCGCGTCCACCGGGCAGATGTCGTGGCAGGTGCCGCAGCGGATGCAGGTCTCGGCGTCGATCACGTGCACCTGGTGCGGGGTGAGAGGGATCGCGCCGACCGGGCATTGCTGGGCGCACTTGGTGCAGCCGATGCAGGTGTCAGCGATGCGGTAGGCGATCAGCGCGCGGCACTTGCCCGCCGGGCAACGCTTCTGAGTGTGGGCTTCGTACTCGTCGCGGAAGTAGCGCAGGGTGGAGAGAACCGGGTTGGGCGCTGTCTGGCCGAGGCCGCAGAGGCTCGTGCGCTTGACGGCGTGGGCCAGGTGATCGAGGGTCTCCAGGTCGTCCTGGCGCGCCTCCCCATTGCAGAGGCGTTCGAGGATGCGGAGCATGCGGCGGGTGCCGATGCGGCAGAAGGTGCACTTGCCGCAGGACTCGCGCTGCGTGAAGGCGAGGAAGTAGCGCGCGACATCGACCATGCAGTTGCTGTCGTCGAGGACGACGAGGCCGCCGGAGCCCATGATCGCGCCGGCATCGGTGAGGGCCTCGTAGTCGATGGGCGTGTCCGCCAGCTCGGCCGGGATGCAGCCCCCGGACGGCCCGCCGATCTGTACTGCCTTCAGCCGCCGGCCCTCGGGGACGCCGCCGCCGACCTCGTCCACAACCTGGCGGATCGTGGTGCCCATCGGAACCTCGATGAGGCCGCCGTGGCGCACCTGGCCGGCGAGGGAGAAGATCTTGGTGCCCTTGCTGCGGGCGGTGCCGAGAGCGGCGAAGGCCTCGGGGCCGTGGCGGATGATCCACGGGACGAGAGCGAGGGTCTCGACGTTGTTGACGGCGGTCGGCTGGCCCCAGAGCCCCTTCTCCGCCGGGTAGGGCGGGCGCAGGCGAGGCGAGCCGCGGCGGCCCTCGAGGGAGGCGGTGAGGCCGGTTTCCTCGCCGCAGACAAAGGCGCCCGCGCCCTCCATGATGCGAGGCGACAGACTGAGGCCCGTGCCGAAGATGTCCGCGCCGAGGAAGCCGCGTTCCTCGCAGAGGCGGATGGCCTCGTGGACGCGACGCACGGCGAGGGGGTACTCGGCGCGAATGTAGAGGATCGCCTCGCGGGCTCCCGTCGCGAAGGCGGCGATGGCCAGGCCCTCCAGGACGCGGAAGGGGTACGATTCGAGCAACATGCGGTCCATGAAGGCACCCGGGTCGCCCTCGTCGCCATTGCAGATGACGTAGCGCGTCTCGCCGGGCGCGTTGCGGGTGATCCGCCACTTGGCGCCGGTCGGGAAGCCGGCGCCTCCACGACCGCGCAGGCCGGAGAGGGTGATCGCCTCGATGACCGCGTCGGGAGTGGACTCGGTCAGGCATGTGCGCAAGGCGGTGAAGCCGTCGCGGGCGACGTAGCCATCAAGGTCCAGAGGACCGATCGTGCCGTAGAACTCGGTCGCGAGGTGCTGCTGAGGCCCCAGGAAGGCGCAGACCGGGCCGTCGCGGAGGTCCACGGCATAGCGCGTCACGGGCTGCCAGGACTCGTCGGAGAGGAGGCTGTCGAGGGCCAGGTAGGCGGCGGCGCGGATTCGGCGGCCGAGGCCCGTGGGCTGGAAGTGGCGTCGCACCACGGCCGCGGCATCGCCGGGCTTCAGGTTCGCGTAGACCGCAGGCTCGCGGCCGGGAATGTCGATCTCGACGAGGGGCGTGCGACTGCACATGCCCACGCAACCGACGGGCCGGACGACCGCCGGTGCGGCCAGCTCGCGGACGGTTGCCTCCAGCTCGCGGCGGATGTCGAGACTGCCGCCCGCGATGCAGCAGGAGCCGATGCCGACCTTAATCTCCGCGAGGCCGTCGGTGTCCGCGCCGTCCGCGTCGGCGCTCGCGGCGTGCTCGTGTCGGCGGCGCAGGGCGAGGAAGTCATCGAGCATCCTCTCGACGCCGGAGGGCGTGAGGTGACCATAGGTGACGCCGTCGATCTGCACGACGGGGGCCAGCGTGCAGCAACCGAGGCAGTCAACCGCACGGATGGAGAAGAGGCGGTCAGCCGTCGTGTCCTCCTCCCCCTCGAGGTTCAGGACGCGGCGCAGGGCCTCGCTGACGCGGGGAGCGCCCTTCACATGGCACGCGGTCCCATGGCAGACGCTGATCAGGTGGCGCCCGCTGGGCTGATGGCGGAAGCGGGAGTAGAAGGTGGAGACGGCGGTGATGTCGGCGGGAGTGATGTCGGTGATCTCGCACAGGTACCGAAGGGCGGCCTCGGGGAGGTAGCGGTAGTGATCCTGCAGGGCATTGAGCAGCGGGATCAGGACCTCGCGCCGGCGGCCGAGGGTCGCGACCAGCTCCGAGACGAAGGAGAGGTCCACGTCGGGAGTCGAGTTGGTGGCGAGAGCGGCGAGGCTCATCCGGCGGCCTTCTCCGCACCGAGGCAGTAGAGGTTGCTGTCGCCGCGCACGTAGATCCGGCCGTCAACGAAGGCGGGCGTGGCGCGGACCGGCTCGCCGAGCCGGCCCGAGCCGACCGGCTTGTACTGGTCTGCCGCCTCGAAGATGCGCGTGACGCCCTGCGTGTCGGCCAGGTAGACGCGGTTGCCGACGATGACGGGGGAGGACTGGAACTGCGCCTTCATCTCCTCCTCCCAGAGCTTCTTCCCGTCCGCCGCGCTGTAGCAGACGACCGACCCGTACGTGGAGACGACGAAAACGAGCTTCCCGTTGGTGGCGGGGCTGCACGTGTCCGGCAGGCCCTCCTTGCCCTCCCAGAGCACCTCGCCGGCCTGCTTGTCGGACGCGGCCGTGGCCCGGATGGCGTACAGCCCGGCCAGGTTCGCGGCGGCATACACGACGCCAGCGGCGTAGCACGGCGACGGGCCGATGTCGGCCATGAGGCACTTGGTGCGCCACAGTTCCTTCCCGGTCTGCGGGTCATAGGAGATGACGAAGGGGTCGCCGGTCGTGACGACCTGGGCGTGACCGTCCGCGGTGATCACGATCGGACTGCTCCACGAGTTGGGCACGGGGCGCCTGGTGCGCCAGAGCTCCTTGCCGGTGGCCGCACCGAGGGCGATGAGCGCCGACTTGCCGTCATCCGCCGAGTGGCCCTGGTCGTATTGGATGAGGACCCGGTCTCGGTAGCAGGCGAGGGAGGAGGCGTGGCCGTAGGCGTTCTCCGGCATGCCCAGCGCCACGCCCCACTTGCGCTCCCCCTGGAGGTCGTAGGCGAAGACATCCCCGTTGGGGAAGATCGCGAAGACGCGCTCACCGTCGGTCGCCATGGTCGAGGGGGCGTAGCCGGTGTCCTTCATCACCTTCGGGGGCTCCGTGCCGCCGCCGGGGAGAACCTCACAGGGCTTCTGCCACAGGAGCTTGCCGGTGACGGCGTCGAAGCAGAAGACCGCGCGGTGCGTCTGGTCGGCGCCGCTCAGGAAGATCTTGCCGCCAAAGACGATGGGCGAGTTGTGGCCGGGCAGAGGGACCTTGGTTTGCCAGAGCAGCCGCGGATCCCCGGAGGCATCGGGGTGCGGACCGCTCTGGTCCCACTCCGTGAGGAAGCCCGCGGCGTCGCCGACGCCTTCGACAGGCCCGCGGAAGGCGATCCAGCCCTCCAGAGGCTTGTCGGTCGCGACCGCGGTACTCGTCCCGGAACTGGAGGAGGTCGGCTCCGGCTTGGGCGCAGGTGGTTTGCCGGACGACTTCGCGGCCGCGGGAGGGACCGGGGCGCCCCGGCCGGGCTGGCGGACCGGACCGCCCGACTTCGGCGCAGGCGCGGGCGGCGGCGCCAGGCCCTTTACCCCGGCAGAGCCGGGCGGCGCATCGGGCACGCCCACGCCCGGAGGGGCGCTGCCGGGCGCTTGCCGCGCGGCGCGAATGTACTCGGCCGAACTGTCGTGGCGAGCGAGAATCACCATGCCGAGCAGCAGACCGGCCATCACCAGCCCGAGGGCGCCCATCGAGCGGAGGCCGAGCGCGGCGTCGATCCAGGAGCGGCCCGCCGCCTCGGGGCTGGGCAACGGCAGGCGCGCGCGGAACTTCGCGGTCACATGGGTGGCGATCAGAAAGACCAGAATGCCGGCCGCCAGCAGGTACGTGCCCTGGATCGCGCGGTTGCGCGCCGCAAAGTAGCCCGTGCGGAGCTCGGCGTCCAGGTCGCGAATCTGAGCGCGGAGGGCGTCGTTGCGCGGGTCGGTGCCCAGTTGGGCGCGCAGGAGCTCGATCTGCGCGGGAGCGAGGGGCTTGTGTGAGCGCGCCTGGACCGCGTTCACCGCCAACAGTCCTACCATCGAGAGGCAGAACGTCACCGCCACCCAGGCCGTCGCGGCCGCGGCCACGTAGCCGGGATCGGGTGCGAGAGGGGTGTCGGGAGTAGGGTCGGTTGAAGTCATGGCGCTCTTGGGCGTGACAGATCACGGCCCGGCGGGCGGGCGCGATGAATCGCGCCGCTACATTCGGGCGCGATGAATCGCGCCCCTACATTTGGGCGCCATGAATGGCGCCCCTACATGGGCGGGCCGGCCAAGGCCTGCGGGCCGGCGTGCTCGACCGGGCACGAGGCGTAGCAGCGCGCGCAAGCCACGCAGGCGGCCGGGTCGGCGTCGTAGTCTCTCCGGTGGCGACGAATGGCCTGGCCGATCATCCGCAGCCCGACCACCAGCCCAAGCCAGCCGCCGAAGGCCCAGGACCCGATTCCGAAGCGGGCGTGAACCGCGGCCGCCTCGCGGTAGGCGTCGGTGCTGGGCCGGCCCTGCCGCTCGAAGGCCTCGGTCATGGGAGTCTTACCCTGAACGCGGCCCTGTTCCTCCAGCCAGAGGCGATTCGCGAGGCGGACTTTCGGATGCACCCTCGCTAGAATCGGGCGCCCGAGACTCATCATCCAGCCGCCGACGACGATGAGGACGGGCAGCAGTAGCATCAACGTCGCAAGTCGGCCGCGTCCGACGGTGCGGCCGATGGCCCCGGGCTCCGGGGTCGGCGCCCGGATTGCGCCGTACGGGCAGGCACTCGCGCAGAGGTGGCAGTTCACGCAGTCGGCGGGCGTGATGCGGACCTGCCAACGGGCGAACGGCGCGAGCCATCGCAACAGGACGCCGTACGGGCACAGATAGCGGCAATAAGGCCGGCCGACCACGGTCGCCAGCAGCAGAATCCCCACGCCGAACAGCAGCATTCCCCGGCTTCCGCTGAGGCGGAAGAAGAGCACGAACGGGTCGTAATCGCAGATCACGAAGGCGGCGCCGGTCCCCGCGAACAGCACGGCGGCGCCCAGGTACACGTAGGGCAGCGTGCTGAGCGCCCGGTCGAGCCACGCCGGGACCTTCAGGGGCCGCAGGAGCACGACCTCCTGCGCGGCGCCCAACGGGCAGGCCGCTGCGCAGAACACGCGCCCGAAAAGCAGCGCCGCGAGCAGCGGGATCAGGAAGAAGGCCGCCGCTGCAACGGGCAGCGCGTACGTTCGGTCGAACGCCGCCAGAGCCACGTTCTGGATCGCCCCCACCGAACAGATGCAGCCGTGGCGGTAGAAGCCGAAGTAGAGCAGCGAGAAGACCACGACAACGACCAGCTCCCGGCGCCTGCGGCGGCGGAGGGCCACGTAGGCGGTCAGGCCCAGCGTGGCGGCGAGTACCGCAAGGTCAACGTACGTCGCCCACAGAGCACGCGGCGCGGGCGTCGAGATCCCCGGATAGTGGTAACCCTGGCTGAACTCGGGCGGAGGGAACTGCTCCGCCGCCCGGCAAGACGACGCGAAGGCGATCGCGACGAGTACGCCCAGCAGGCTGCTGCGCATCGGCCGCCTATTCACTTCTCCGCAGAATGTACGGCTGGTCGGCCGGCACGCGCACGAGGGCATTGGCCGGGCACTTGTTGGCAATGGCGCACTCGTTGCAGCCCACGCAACGGTCGTGGCGGATCTGCATGATGAGCGAGCCATTGCCGAAGGCCTTGCAGCCCTTCACGCAGATACCGCAGCCGATGCACTTCGGCTCGTCGATCACGTACTGGTAGTACGGGTCCTCTACGAAGCTGCGGCGGATGGCGTCGGTCGGGCAGCGCTGGTTCTCGGCGCCGGTCGTGTCGTCGGTGCGCTGGTCCACGAAGTAGGCGAAGCAGAGCTTGCAGTAGCCGCACGCGCGGTACTCGTGCATGACCTTCACGGCCGAGGGCGTCAGCACACATGCCGTGGCGCACACCTTGCAGGCGACGCACTTCTCCGGGTCGATCTGCCAGACCGTCCCGGCCGAGCTGCGACGGACGGCGAAGGTCCCAATCAGCCCGCTCAACGCCATCAGCCCGACGCCACGGAGCGTCTCGGGCAGGAACTCGCGTCGTGTCATCGTTCTTCCCTCGCGGCCGGACAGGCAGGATTGCCTGTCCTACGCGGATCGATATGGGTTTGGCGGGCCGAGACGGCGGCCGGCAGGTCGCAGTCTGCGAATGCGGCACACTCGCGGCAGAGATCCGGCTCGCGGCAGGTGCGGCGGTCGCGGGAAGCCAGCGCGCCGACGCCGCCAGCCAGGAGCGCACCCAGCGCGATTCGCCCGGTTGCGGATAGGAAGGCACGGCGGTTGGTGTCGGCTGGGGCGCTCACGACTTCGTGCCTCCACCTGTGTTCTTCTGCTTCTCGACGAACAGACGGACTACTCGGGCCTGCGGGTCAAGGACCGCGATGCGTCCGTCGCGGTCCACGGCGAGGTCGGCCCCCGAGGCGGCAGCGGAGAGGTCGTCGGGAGTGGCGACCACGCCGTCGAGGCGGCCGTCCGGGCGGAAGACCTTCACGCGAGGAAGGCCCTTCTCGGCAGTGATCACCCGACGGTCAGGCAGCAGCGCGATGTCCGTCGGGTTGCAGCACCCGCAGAAGGCGTCGATCTCCATACCGGCCTTCCCCCAGGAGGATACCAACTTGCCCTCCTGAGTGTACGTCTCCAGGGCGAGGCGGCCTGGGTTGTTGACCAACAGCAGCTTGTCCGGCCCCACGGCGACGTCCAGGTGATGGCTGGGGAGTTGGAGCCCCGGCACACCGCGCTTCGTATCACGCTCCCCGAGGCGGCCGCGCAACTGGCCGGTACGGTCGTAACGGAGCACCACGCGGTCCCCGGCATCGGCCACCCAGACATCGTCGCCGCTCAAGGCGACACAGGTGACGTAGACGTGCGGCCCGGCCAGCGGCCACTGGGCCTGCACGTCGCCGGAGGCCTGGTGCAGCCGGACAGCGCTGCGATAGCCGATCGCCATCAGCCCGGACTTGTCCACCGCGATGCAGTGCGGCGGCTCGGGCAGCCGGATCGCGTACCGGAGGGTCCCCGTCGCGCTGAAGACGCGGACCTCCTGATCGCCGACGACGTAGAGCGTGCCATCCGCGCCGAACGCAACGCCGCGAGGCTCACGCTGGCCGGTCTCGACCCGCGTGGCCTGGCGGTAGGTCACCAGACGCGGATCGACCTGCCGCTGGGCGCGCTCCACTGCATCCAGCGCATCCGCCGCCTGCGTGGCCTTGCGGACGTCCTGGTGAGCGGTCGGCTGACAGCCGGCCAGCGCCAGCAGACCCAAGCCCGCAATCCAGACCGCAGCCACCCCGTGACGCAACGGTCCGCGAGGCCAAGCCTCGGGCGCCATGAATGGCGCCCCTACGCACTTGGGCGCGATGAATCGCGCCCCTACGTGAAGGCGGCTAGTGGCGGAACCGCGGGCTCCCACCTACTTGCTCCTCACGTCCAGGCAGACCATTGAGGTCAGGTCGCGGGCGAGGAGCAGGCCGCCGGCGATGGCCAGAGGACCCCAGGCCTCCGGTCCGTTGAGCACCCTGGCGCGCGCCAGCTCCTGGTAACCGGAGGGCGAGGGATCGACCAGCACCAGCTCGCCACCATCGTTCATCACGAACAGCAACCCGCCGGCAATCATGTAGGGTCCCAGGCCGAACTGCCGGGCGCCGCCGCTGGACCACTTCAGGCTGCCATCCAGGCCAAGGCACTCGAGCTGGTTGTTGGCGCCCGTGCCGTAGAGATGGCCCTGGTAGAGGATGGGCGTCTGCTGCTGTGATCCGTAGACGTTCGCGCCGAGACGGAAGATGGTCTCGGGACGAATCGATCCGCCGGACTGCTTCAGCCCGAGCAGCATCGAACCGGCGTTGTAGCCGCCGCAGAGGAACAGGCGGCCGTCGCCCACGTCCACGGGCGTCGGCACGTTGGCGGTGCTCACGGTCCAGTCGGGGGTCTGCCAGAGGATCGACCCGTCGGACGCATTCACCCCGACGACGCCTCCGCTGGCGCAGTACACATACTGGCGCTTCCCGGCGAAGGAGATCGGCAGGATGGAGCTGTGGGTCATGCGCCAACCGTTCGGGTTCGGCGTCTGCCAAACGACGTTCCCGCTGCCAAGGTCCACGGCCACCATCAGGGCCGAGCCGCCGGGCGCAAGGATCGCGCGACCGTTGTCGATGAGGGGGCACTGCCCCGCGTACCACTCCGGCACCGTCGCCCCGAACTCCGAAACGAGGTCATGCTCCCAGCGCACCTGCCCGCTCTCGGCATCGCAGCACATCACGTGACACTTGGGCCCGAGCGTCACGACGACCTTGCCGTCGGTGGCGGGCACCGTGCGCGACATGCCGTGGTTGCGCTTCACATCGTTGGCGTAGGCCTGGGACCAGAGTTCCTGGCCCGTGGCGAGCGCCCAGCAGCGCAGGCGGTCGGCGCGCGAGGCCTGGTCGTAGTCCAGCAGGTAGACGCGACCGTTCACGATGGCCGGCGCCGCGTAGCCCTCCCCGAGCTGCACCGACCAGAGCCGGGGCGGTCCCTGCGGCCCCCAGCTGCGGGCGAGGGGCGGCGAGTCGGTGCTGATGTTGTCACGGCGCGCACCCCGGAACCCGGGCCAAGAGCCGGCGACGGTCGGGACGGACTGGCCGGCGCCTGCGCCCGGCGTCGGCTGAGACGGGGCTGAACCCTGAGCAGCGGTGGGGGCGCCGGCGTTCACCGCTTCCGCGCCCGGCGTGGCCTCGGCCTGCGGCTGACGAGATTCGATGGCGCCCACGTTCGGCCTGGCCTTCATCCAGAAGACCAGTGCGAGGACTCCGGCCGCCGCGAGGAGCGCCGGGATCCCGATGGCGATCACCGTGTTGAGCCGCGCGCCTCCGCTCCGCGAAGTTCCGGTCGAGATGCGCCCGTGCATGGGTACCTGTCCTGTCCGCCCGAGGCCGGGTCTGCGCCGAGGCACTTCCCGCGCATCCCGGCGTTATGGTATTCGGGCCAATGAGACTGCCGCCGAACAGCCCACAACGTCAACCAGCATACCAGAGCGGGCCGGAAGGTCAAGCCCCCGGTCGCGCGTTCGGGGCCGGGAAGGCTTGCACGGCGCCACCACACGCCAGCCGGCGGGACGCCCGCGCTCCCGGCGGGACGCCCGCGCTCCCAGGTGGATGTCTACGGCGGCGGTCCTTTCAGCAAGAACGCCTCGCCACACGGCGCGGTTCGGCGCGTGGTCCCGGAGAGCCATCTCCGCAAGGATGCCGACATGCGGGTTCTCCACATAGCGGCGGGCGCGGGCGGGATGTACTGCGGTGCGTGCGCCCGGGATGTCGCCCTCGTGCGCGGCCTGCGGGCCCGGGGCCACGAGGTGGACGTGGTCCCGCTGTACACCCCCCTGCGCATGGAGGGCGAGGAGCCTTTCGAGATCGCGCCGGTGTTCCTGGGCGGAATCAACCTCTACCTCCAACAACGGTCCGCGTTCTTCCGGCGTATCCCGGCGGCTCTGGACCGGGTGCTCAACAACACCGCGCTCCTGCGGTTGGTCTCGCGGTTCGCGATCAGCACGCGCGCGTCGGAACTCGGCGAGATGACGGTCTCGATGCTCGCCGGGGCGGACGGGCCGATGCGCAAGGAGGCGGAGCAGTTCCTGGCCTACCTCGAAGGGCAGTCGCGGCCCGACGTGATCGTCATCACGAACACGATGCTGTCCGGCCTGGTCGAGGCGCTCAGCGAGCGGCTGCAGGCCCCCATTGTGGCGCAAGTCCAGGGCGAGGATGCGTTCGTCGGGGCGCTGCCGGAGCCGCACGCGACGAAGGCCAAGGAGTTCATCCGTGGGAACGTGCGGCGGGTGCGGCTGTTTGTCTCACCCAATGGGGCCTACGCGCGCGAGATGGCGCGCTTCCTGGAGGTGTCTGAGGATCGCGTGCGCGTGGTGAGGACGGGCTTGAACGCGGCGCCCTATCGACGGACGGAGCCACGGGTAAGGGAGCCGTTCACCGTCGGGTACCTGTCGGGGATAGCGCACGGCAAGGGGCTCGACCTGCTGGTGGAGGCGATGCGCGAGTTGGCAGGGGAGCAGGAACGCGAGGTGCGCCTGGAGGTCGCGGGTCGCGTGCTGGACAGGGCGTACTGGAAGCGCGTAGCGGGTCGCATGGGGGAAGAGCCGCTGGCGTCGCGGGCGGAGTACGTGGGCGAGCTGGACTTCCGGGACAAGCTGGTGCTGCTAAGGCACTGCAGCGTGCTGTGCGTCCCGAGCCGGATCGCGGAGGTGCGCGGCCTGGTGGCGATGGAGGGGATGGCGGCGGGGGTGCCGGTGGTCGCGCCGAACGCGGGCGTGTTCCCGGAGATGCTCGCGCTGACGGGCGGAGGACGCCTGTACGCGGCGGGGGAGGCCGGGAGTCTCGCCGAGGCGCTGGCAGACCTGATGGACCATCCGGAGGAGGCCGACGAACTGGGCAGGCAGGGGGCGGCGGGCGTGGCGGCGCGCTATTCTGTGGAGCAGTCGGCCGAGAGCATGGAGGCGGTGTTGGCCGAGGGCATGGCGACTTGAGCCTCCGATGGAGGTAGCCTCAAGACCCCACCGCCAACAAGGGACAGTCCTCGTCCCGCAGTCGCGGGACGGGACAGTCCCGAGCGGCCCACCGCGTCCTGAGACTACCTCGATGGACCGAACATAGCAGGGCGGACACCGGGTGACGGCACTTCGACCAAGCCTACTGCTCGCCTCCATCGGCTTGACGCTAGTCGACGGCTTGGCCGCCGACTGGCCCCAGTGGCGTGGGCCGCAGCACGACGGCATCACCACGGAGGGCTCGGGCTGGGAGGGCGGGGCGTGGCCGCCGGCGGACCCGGCCTGGGTCCGGAACGTGGGGCGCGGGGGCTCCTCGCCCATCGTCGTCGGCGACCGCGTGTACGTGATGGGCTGGGCCGACGAACGGGACACCGTCCGGTGTCTCGACGCGGCCACCGGTTGGGACGTCTGGAGGCAGAGCTACCGCAGCCCACGATACGGCCGGTATCACGCGGGCGACGAGCACGCCTACGACGGTGTGTCCTCCACACCCTCCTACGACCCCGCCACGGGGCGGCTGTACACACTCAGCATCGACGGCGACCTGAACTGCTGGGACGCCGGGGAGGATGGCGCTCACGTCTGGGGCCTGAACCTGTATGACCTCTACGGCGTCGGGCAGCGGCCCGCGATTGGGGCCAACACGCGCGACTACGGCTACACGACGGCGCCACTGATCCACGGGGACTGGGCGATCGTCGAGGTGGGCGACGACGAGGGCACTCTGATGGCCTTCGACAAGGCCTCGGGTGCGCGGCGGTGGGTGTCGGAGTGCCGGGACCCGGCGGGCCACACGGGCGGCCTCGTGCCGATGACCGTCGAGGGAATCCCGTGCGTGGCGGCGCTCACGTTGCGCGGGCTGCTCGTGGCGCGGCTCGATGCCGGCCACGAGGGAGCGACTCTGGCGACGTACCCGTGGGAGACGGACTTTGCGAACAACGTCCCGACGCCCGCGGTGTCGGGCGACTTCGTGATCCTTACGACGGGCTACAACATGAACCGAATGGCGGCCCTCAAGGTCAGCGCGAGGGGGGTGGCGCCCGTCTGGCAGCAGCCCACGATCTCGAAGGTCTGCTCCCCGGTCATCTACGGAGGGCATGTGTACTTCGCCTGGGGCAGGGCGCGCTGCCTGGACCTGGCGACCGGCGAGCAGCGTTGGGCCGGAGGCGGCTTCGCCGACGACTCGTCCTGTCTCGTGACCGGCGACGGACGCCTGGTCGTGTACGGCAGCCGCACCCTGGCCCTGATTGAGACGGCCGACCGGTCGCCCGACGCATACCGCGAACTCGCGGCGCGGCGGGGCGTCGGCGAGGCGGAGTCGTGGCCGCACGTAGTGCTCGCCACCGGGAGGCTCTGCGCGAAGGACCGAAAGGGCAATCTGAGTTGTTTCGTCTTGAGACGGTGACGGCGGACCAGGCGTTTGCCGATCAGGCACTCAGCACGCAGGAGGACGACTCGATGGTTGGAAGAACCGGAGTTTTGTTGCCCGGGCTTGCGG
>Ga0194112_10005679_pt1 | contig 16695 bp, 16 predicted proteins | sample TA2MahC400mmetaG_FD_146191 | JGI IMG/M metagenome (GOLD analysis project Ga0194112, IMG submission 146191) | Freshwater microbial communities from Lake Tanganyika, Tanzania - TA2015016 Mahale Deep Cast 400m | ecosystem: Environmental > Aquatic > Freshwater > Lake | place: Tanzania: Lake... | reverse complement strand
TCAACCAGAAACCTAATTATCCGACAACAACTCAAAAATAAACCCCAACCAGAAACACAACTAAAAAAATTCAACCCAAAAATATTATGCCTCCCTACAAAACAATTACATCTGGTCATCTACTGCCAAAGCGTTTTAGAATAATCTTTCTCCCCATGCACCTTTCATAATAGTCGCATTGTCCTGTTCGATACTTGCAGAGTCCTGACCGTTTCCTAGGGTAGTTGTTTATGTCGTTGCTTATTGTTTGTCGGTGGATGTTGTGGCAGGTGTGTTTGGCGAGGTTTAGGAGCTGCACGCTGGCGGGCATCAGGATCTCTTTGCTTCTCAGGAAGTGTATCCCTGCCTTATCAGGCATCCTTCCGTAAGCTTCTTTGTGTAATAAGGTGTAGATGCTTAGCTGGAGCACGCAGTCTGTTGTCATCTCGTCTTTCTTGCTCGTCTTGTAATCAATGATGATGGTTTGCCCGTCAATTTTATGCGTGGCGTCTATCCGCCCTTGGACCCCGTAACTTTCCGATATCAAGCTATTCTCTGTCGTTGGTTTGAGTTTCTGCCATGCTTCGAAGAGGGTTAATGAGTAGTGCCGCTTGTGGGCTAATATTTTGTTGGTGTGGTATTGGTAGAACTTCAAGACTAATTCCTTCGTCTTTTCATAGTGGACGTGTTTTTCTTCCGTGCTTAGGTTCGTCCTTGCAAGCTCTCCTGCTTTCGCTTCCCATGCATGGTCAAGCTGTGCCGATATCTTGTTCCTCATCTTCTCAAAGAATCCTTCAGCAGTCATATCTGTCGTGTCTGTCTTGTGGAATGCTTGTATCGCTTTGTGCGCCGCGTCTCCGGCTATCAAGTGTATGCTCGGCATCTGCGGCAAGTTTTCAACATAACGGTAGTAATACTTTCTAGGACACTGCATGTACGTGAGAATGGACGTAGGGCTTTCAATCCTCCTCTTTTTTGTAACGAACATGAATTATAGACTTGTGGCTTGGTCTTTATATTTTTTGCGTACAAAAAGTGAAGGTTTTACGGAAAGACTGGAAGGTTTCTCTCTGGTTTATATTACTTTCTATCGTAATCCTTTCTCGTTCGCTAAGTGCCGCCACGTGTTCTTTTGACGTCAGCACGAATGAGCAATTGGGGAACGATCAGCATTTTGATGAAAGTATCGTGAACCACAATTGGTCGCTTTCCACCGTCCTTTTTTGTTTGGAGGTGGAATAGCTCATGAATGACGAATGGCATAACATAATAGAAGACCCTGTAGACCCTTACGACGCATGGGTTGATGACATACTTTGTTCTGAGGATTTTCAGAATTGTACGAGCAAGGATTATAGGCAGCTTGCTTATTGTAGTGTCTATTACAGATTGTCTTTGTAGTTGTTATATTTCGATCTTTAAGACTATCAATATTTTTGTGACTACTATAAAGTAACAACAATAGAAAGGTTTATATATTTAAATACAAACTGAATATGGCATAGGTTAACGTATAAAAATGTACTACAACATAGCTAAGTATTCAAAGCTGGAATCAGGGCTTTTCAACAGCCAAGGCTATCAGCCAGTAATGGATTATTCACCTATTGAACAGATGGTTAATTCTTACCGCATCCAGAATTTCAAGAACGTTAAGGTAGATTATAACACTAATATTAAGATGAGTTATGACCTTATGCAGACGAAGAAAGATTATGATACTAAGCCTAAGACCACTTACACACATACTGGAATTAATGATTTCTTAAACCCGGACAGGCCTTTGACTCAGTTCGTAGGAAAGGCTGAAGACGTAAAGCATTACGTGAAAGAGGCTTTTGAAAAAACCACTGGTGAAAGACTGCCGGACCATATTATTATCAACATCGTAAGCAAAGACGATCTTAAAACGTTGCACGAAAGGAACAAAGGAGTATGGTCTGAAGGCATAATGGGCTTCGCAATAAACAAGGAAATCCCAGAAATATTCATCAGAGAAAACCACTTAGACGCTTTAATGCTGACAATCGGCCACGAATTAGGGCATGTATTCACTAAAAGCTTGGTAAACAGTCATTGTGAGGAAGCCAAGGCTTTCGCTTTTGAAATAGCGTGGATAAAGACGATAATAGAACATAACATAGCCGGGCTAAGATTCTCATTCAACCTAGACCCCAAGCCTGCCAAGAACGGATTGCACGACGTTGCTTTCAGCTTCGTCAAAGAATTACTTACCAAAGGCAAGAAGGCTATGGAAGTATACTGGGACCTGGTAAAAGGAATATTAGTAGTGGAGAACGTTTACAGTTTTGATTATAAGGTGTTTTAAAATGGAAACAAATAACAGCTTTAAAGAAATAATGAAAGAATCGGCGAAAGATAGGTATAGAAGCGTGTTGAAAAGATTTCCAGAGATAAATGAAGATGAAATAGAGATAGGGTACGATTTTAGTACCCCCTACGCATGCATCGGATGTTATAATGACACGTCAAAAGGTGATACTGTTTTGAAATTTATTGTGTTAGTAGGCCCATTTTTCTTTGAATTATTTGACGATGGGGAAAAAGAAGCCGTCATAGCACATGAGCTCGGGCATTACATCTATAAGAAAAATCATGATTCTAGTAAAACAGAAAGGCTATTAGACGAATTCGAGCAGTTAGAGTCTTATTATAAAAGAAAAAATTCGGAAGAAAAAATTATTATTACCTACAGTGATAAAGAGAAGCGTAGGATAAAAGAGATTCAAGACCTTTACAACACTTATGAGATTTACGCTGATAATGAAGCAGTAAAAAGAGGGTATGGCAAGCAGAAGCTTTCTGCATTAGAAAAGATTGTTAAAAAGCATTATGATTATCTAGATCAGATGAGCAAAGAGGCGGTAAAAGCCAGAATAGAAAGATTAAAGGCTATGGAAGAAAAACTAGGAATATGAACCAATCTTATATTCGGGTTAGGAAGGAGAAAGATTATCTAGTCTTAGAGGCTGCTGTGAAGACTTATTATAAAAAGGATTTAGAGATAAAGCTTGCTGGCATGGATCACGTAGCTACAAAAGATTTTTTCAAAAAAATGTTTTCTGCTCTCGATTCTTTAGAGACAATACTTTACGAAGGTACAGGTAAGGGTAAGATTTCAGAATCTCAAAAAAAGTCAGATGCTTATAAAATAGATTGTGCTTATAAGAAGACAATATTTGAATATGCTCATGCACATGGTTTACATTATCAGAATGAAATAATCCCTCACAAGGATTATGGTAAACATTGGAAGCATTGTGATATAAGATTAGAGGAAGAGACTAAGAAAATGGGAAAAAGTGAGGAGGATTTAAAATCGTTGATAGAAGAGATAGTCAAAATGAAATGTCTTTCAGAAAAAGCCAAAACTGGTTTTAATAAAAGGGAAGAAAGCCTTTACATACATGTTAGGAGTTTTAAAAGAAAATCTGAAGACGATAAGGGTGAAGTTATCATTAAGTATAGAAACAGTTTAGTAACTGATGAGTTGAAACGTTTAATCGATGAGAAGGAAGTAAAAAGGTTAGGTGTGATGTATGGTGCGGATCATATGCCTGGGATTTCAAGTTTTTTAGAAAGCCAAGGCTTCAGCTTGAATAGTGAAGATTGGGTTGAGGTCTGGAAGGTTAAGGATTTAAAGAAGAAGGATAAATGGGTTAAGGATTGGATTAAAGATTTGAAGAAGAACTATTTAATTAAACACTAATTCCTTTTCTTGCTGCACTTAGTAAAAGTTTTTTCTCTGCTTTAGCAACGTAGTATCTTATCTTTTTTACAGCGTCAGGATTGGCTGATATGCTGTCTATTCCCATCTTTACCAGTAGTTCTGCCATTTCAGGGTCACTGCCTGCTTGTCCGCATATTGAGGTTTCTATGTTATACTTTTTGCAGGTGTCTATCACGTATTTTATCTGTCTGAGTACTGCTGGGTGTTTTTCATTGTAGAACTTTGATACTTTAGCATTGTCACGGTCTAAGGCTAGTGTGAATTGTGTAAGGTCATTTGTTCCGAAGCTGATGAAGCTTACTCCTTCTTCGCATATTTCTTTTATCAGTTGTACTGCTGCGGGTGTTTCTACCATTATTCCGAAGTCTATGTCTTTTATAGGTTCTAAGCCTACTTGTCTTAAGATTTCTTTGGCTTTTTTTATCTCTTCAACGTATATTACTAATGGTATCATTATTCCTACGTTGGTCAGCCCTTTTTCACGTATTCTTTTTATGGCTTCGAATTCTGCTTTCAATAGCTCCGGCTCGTCTAGGCTTCTTCTGATGCTTCTCCAGCCCATCATAGGATTAGCTTCTATCGGCTCGTCTTCTCCGCCTTTCATACCCCGATACTCGTCCGTGGGAGCGTCGAATGTTCGGTACCATACTGGTTTGCCTTTGAACGCTTCTGCTATCTTGCTGACGTCTTCTACTATGTTTTGTATTAGTTCTTCTTTCTTTCCGTTCTTGACCATATAGCTTGGGTGTTCTTTGTGCTTGACTAGCATGATATTATTTCTTAATAGGCCTACGCCGTCTGCTCCTGTCGCTGCCGCTTTTTCTGCGTAGTCCGGCAGGTCCATTATTACTTTTATCCCTGTCACTGTTTCTACTGCTGTCTGTTCTAGATCATAAGATTCTTGTTTTTTCTCTATAGCAACTTGTCCTTTGTACACCTTACCGGCATAAGCGTCTACTGTCACCATTTCGTTCTCCTTCAAGACCCGCGTAGCGTTTTCCGTTCCGACTATACATGCAATACCCATCTCACGAGAAACGATTGCCGCATGGCAGTTTCCTACTATAACTGGAGAAAAGTTGGAAGTAAACACAACATAGTTATGGTCTAATTCATTCTCCGCATCTATTGTAAGGTTATAAACATCTTGATAGCCTAAGGTTTCTTCTAGTTTGCATCTCCACATTCTAAAATCCGAGTTTAACAGGTTTAGAATCTCTCCTTCTTTTTCTGGAATTCTGGGCACAATTGTTTTTAGAAGGTATTTATCTGATATCATTAAATTTTTCTTGATGTAAGGGCTTTTTACCCTCCCCCTATGGTTCACTTGGTCGATTATATCTCCAATTATACTTTTTGATAAGAATTGTTTGTATCCAAATCTTTTATCAGGATAAGTTTTATGAACCCTTTCACATTTACTAGTTATATTATTTATTTTTTCTGTTAAATGAATAACATACCAATTTTTTTGCTTATGCACGCAAGGCATTATACCCAATCTCAAACAAGCACAAACAATCCCCTCTAAGAACTTTTTCTTAGCTTCTCCTACAGTGATTATTAATTGATGATCTCCTGCACTCCCGTCTCCATCTACAAATCCGCTTAAGAAGTTAATTATATCATGTTCATCCATACAGAGAATATTTTCGATTATGTTTTCTTTAAATTCTGTTAGTGATTTATACACGCTCTTTTTAAAACAACTATATTGATGCTGATTTGGCCTATTTTGGTTAGTTACTAATTTTAAAGGCTCATCATAGTAAACTTCAAAATCATTTACAACTTTATTGATAAACCCTTCTTTCTGAGGGATATTTTTTTGATGGAATGATACAGTATATCCCCCCCTATTTGTTATACTCAATGAACCATCAGAGAACATAGCTCCTGCTAAATAAGTAGGGAAATTTAAGTTTTTAATTCTATTGACTCTTGGGATTTTGTCAGCGATTAATACTGCTTCGTTATTACTTATTATATTTTTAATATCTTTCTTAATAATTTTTCTGTCCCTTAGAGTCAAGAATTTATGATCTAACGTTACTTTTAGTAAGTTTTGTTTTGATTTTAGAGCAGGAGAGATCTGCAATTTATTTAGTTTTCCTTTTCTCTTACTTGTTGCATTTATTTTTCTCCATACAATCTTATTATTTTTCGTATCTAAGGATAAAGTTTCGATATGCTCTTCTTTGTTTACCTTATTATAAATTTCTTCCAAAGTAAAAAAACCTGTCTTTGTGAGTATTTTTGTGTCACCGGAAAAACAAGTTGTTCCGCCCTCATTAGTAACTATTGCAGAGGCTCTTTGCATGGTAGGAACCATATCTGGTCCAGTCATTCTCGTAACTAAAACATCTCCCTTCAACACCTTCCCTAGGTCTTCTAGGCCTTTTACTATTTTTACAGTTCCGGAGGCTACTCCTGGGCTTGCTCCTATTCCTTGCACTAAGACTTCTGATTCTGAGACTTGCATGCCGCTAGGTTTTTCAACTGTTTCTTGAGGTTTTAAAACTTTTTTTAGAGTCGTTACCGGTCTTGACTGTACGATGTAAGTGTTATTGTTTTCTATAGCATATTCTATGTCTTGTGCTGAGCCGTAATGCTCTTCTATTATCAAAGTGAGTTCTGCTAGTCTTTTTATTTCTGACTCGTTAAGCTTTTGGACGTTCAGCTTGTCTTTCATCACGTTTTTCTTGACCGTGTATCCTAGTTGAGGGTCTAGCGTCAACATCCAAGTTTGTTCATTAATCTTTTTGTTTTTTAGTCTTAAACTTTTTTTGTCAACTATGTATTGGTCTGGTGTTATGCTTCCTGAGACTACTGTTTCTCCTAATCCCCAGCCCGTTTCTATCATTATCTCAGTCTCGTCATTGGTCATCGGGTTTATTGAGAATATTACGCCTGATTTGACGCTGTTTATCATCTTCTGGACTACCACTGCTATGAATACTTTTTCGTGAGGGAAGTTGTTCTTAACACGGTAATATATTGCTCTTGCAGTAAATAATGACGCCCAGCATTCCTGCACTGCTTTTAACAAGTTCTTGTTGCCTCGTACGTTTAGGAATGTTGCCTGCTGACCTGCAAAAGATGCGGTATTATGGGTTATTATTCCCCCGATTCCTGCTGCGAAGTTCTCAACGTTAGGAACGCAGAAATCATAAACATAATCATCGTAGCTTATCTCTTCTATTTTTTCAGCTTGGTCCCATTTGATAGAATCGTGTAGCGTATCAAATGAAGTATTATTTTTGTTAAGTATTTTTTTAAATTGTTTAAAACTCATTGATTTAGAAAGAAAGCCTTTATTCCAAGGAGTTGTATTTTCAATAAATCTTCCTTTTGAATCGTAATAAACGTATTGTTCTATTTCTTTTTTGATTATGTCATTCTCGTAAAAAGACTTATGGCAGTTTTTGCAATAAAACCTTGTTTTGCCTGAATAATAGCTTGTTTTTTCGATTTTGTTTTTACAAAGAGGGCAAAAGTTTACTAAGATTTTTTGTTTAGGTAAATATCTCTCAAGTTCATGTCTTAAGTGTTTTGATAATTCAAGGGATATTGTTACTTTATTCAAAAGTTCAGGGTGGTTTTTTCTTTTTTTGAATAGTTCAATTAGTCTATTAATCCTTTTTTGCTTTGCTGCAGATTCAGAGTTTATTAATTCGAAGAACAGCTTAAAGCTAGACGGTTGTATTGTGATGTTGAATGCATTGTTTTTTTCCCTTAGATACCATTCTATCCCAAGTATCTCTAAAAGCTTGACAACTCCGGAAGTAAGGTTTTTTGAAGTTGAACAGTACTCGATGCGACTTTCAGAAACATAGCCGTCACCATCGAAGCACCCCCTTAGGAATTCTCCGATAAGCTCTTCATTCCAGCCGAATACAAATTCTGGAACTTTCTTGTTTTTACAAAGTCTTCCTTTTCCTTTTATATTATGATCAGGTTTTCCTGTTACCGTATTTAAAAATCTAACAAAAGCCTTGTTATAAAATCTTAAGCTGTATTTATTCAACTTTTGGTTCTTATAAAGTCCTAAAGATGATACATATTTGATAACCCTGTTCATTATTTTTTCTTCACTGTTTGTTACTATAACCTCACTATTTCCGTATGTGCTTCCTTCCGCGCAATAAACCCCTAAAAAATAGGCGAAGTCTTTGGTTATTTTTAGTTTTCTTGGCAAACCTGACTGGATTTTCCAATTCGTCGACCTGTTTTTAATCTTTAAACCTTCCTCCTCGACTATATCTTCACCAGATATGTAATCTAAAACATCAATTTCTTCTTGGTTTAAATTCAAAGCAGGTAATTTGTTTATAGCCGGGAATTTTTCATTTCTTTTCAAGTCATTAATTGACTTTACAGTCTTGGTTTTAAGAGTGTCTTCATCCAATACAATTAGACTATGATTTGAGGATACTGTTATTTCCCTCCCCGTTTTTGTTTTTATCTTGTATAACTTATCTCCTTCTTTTGCCTTATGCTTGTATAAGCTTCCGACTTTCACCCATTGGATCTTATTATCCTTCATAGCAGGGATTTCTATATTGTATCCTGTGCCGTCACCGACTAAATCATAGATTTCTTCCATCCTCCTGAAGTACGCCCTATTATTTATCTTAACCAGAATATGTTCATCTTTTGATATGCTCGGGAGGTCTTCTGCCGTCGCTGAGCTTCTTACTGCTACGAATGGCGGTTCTCTTCCTGCTTTTATTATTTGTAACGCTTCTTTTCCTGCTTTTCTGAAGACTTCTTCGTCTACGTTTAGGCTTTCGTAGCTTTCTAGTATGTCTTCGGCTATGTCATTAGGCATTTGCGCTTTTAGGATGATTTCTTGGATTTTTTTAGACGCAGCCTGTAATTGTGTGTTGTCTTCCACGTCCAAGTTGCTTAAAACGAAGTATATTTCTTCTGCTATTCCTGTTTCTTCTAAGAAGTGCTTGTAAGCATCCGCTGTTACGACAAATCCTGGAGGCACTGGTATGTCTGCGTTGTACATCTCTCCGAGTGAAGCGCCTTTGCCACCACAGGTAGGTATGTCTTTCTTTCGGATTTCTTTAAACCATAGTATGTTTGCCATTAAAATTTCATCACCTGCTCTTTTTATTTTATTAAAAGCGAGTGGATTCTATATAAAGTTTTCTAAGAAAAAAGATGATGTTTTCCTAAAAAAATTTTTAAGACATAATATTTAGGGTTCTTCAGGGGATGTCAGTATTGACATTGCCGTGTTTATGTTGTCTTCTAATTCTTCTAGTTTTTTTTGCATTAAGATTATTTGTTCTGCGTAGAAGCCGCTGTGTTTGTTGTTCTTGTTCATCTGGTCCTTGTAGAAGGATATGTTTTTTTTGCAGTTGCTCATCTCGTATTCTATCATCTGGATTTTTTTTGCGCCTGTTCTCATCGTTTCACCCCGAATTTTTTTGTTTTGATGACTGCATTTGCAGGCCCCTGAGGCATTTGGAGCCTGCCAGTTGAACAAAGGAGGAAATGCAAGACTTGTGTTCGTTTGATGCAGCCATTCGACTTTAATTTTTTAAGACTATGTCCTGGTATTCTTTAGGAGTCATAGCTATGAGTATAGTTTTTTTGTTAGTGCCTTTTTTTACTAAATGTAGAGTTCCAAACCCTTTTTTTACATAGTTATCAGATGACAATGTGTCTCCTGCGCTCATGTTCAAAACACCCCCTAATCATTGAATGAGCAGTATGATCATTACCTTTAGTCTCTTTCTTGTCTTCCCCTTTAAAATAGCGAAACCCTCAAAGGGTTTCACGCATATAGATGGATTGGATTTTTTTTCCACCAAAAGATTTTTTAACGAGTTCTCTTTCGTTAAGGTGAGTGAGTCCTTTTTGAGGGTTTCGAAAGGGTTGTCTTATATAAAGAGGCTTTACGTTTTTATATAAGGGTTAACCCTTTTTTTAGCATATTTTCTCGTATTGTGGTTTTTTTTAGAAGTCACTGATTTTCTGCCACGAAAGGTTGTCTGATTAATTACTGCGCCACCACTTTTTTTTTTATTACTCTTAATAGCACTTTTCTAATATTTAAAGATTATTGTGCTATAATGTGATATCACTAGTAGATAGTTATACTATGTTACTACTTATTAAAGTAATCAAAATTTTGAGGATACAAGGCTTATAAACGCTATTCATACCTTAAAGCATCCACCGGTTTTAGCTTAGAAGCCCTTACTGCTGGTAGTGTTCCTGAGACTAGTCCTACTAAGAAAGAAAAGGCTAGTGCGAATGCTAAAAGTTGGATGTTAATCTTTATAAGCAAGAGTGAAAATCCTAGTTGTGCTGCTATTTGGCCGAATGAGAATGCTATTCCTGTCCCTAATCCAACACCTATTAACCCACCGCCTAGGCCTATAAACCCTGACTCTAGCAAGAACATGGCCATTATGTTAGCATTTGTTGCTCCTACAGCTTTCATAACGCCTATTTCTCTAGTTCTCTCTAATACGCTGGTGTACATAGAGTTCATTATTCCAATACCACCTACTAGTAAGCTTATTGCTGCTATGCCTGCAAGCACTATCTCAACTATGCCAAGTATTGTTCTCATCTGCTCTAAGGCTTGTTGTGGCGTGAATACTTGAAAGTTTTCGTTATTTCTAGCCCGTTTTAGTTTTCTTTCAATAGTTTCAGCCATGCTATTCATGTCTTCTCCAGGTAACACGTGCACTGTCATCGCACTTATCTCGTCTGGCTTGCCAAATAATTCTCGAGCATCATCTAATGCTAAGAATACTCCGTTATCTATCACTGGCAGGCCAGCTTTTTTAACTATGCCTACGACTTTTAATGGCTTGCCTTCAACTTCTAAATTATTCCTTAACCTTATCTCTTTTTTGAAGGCATCTTCGGCAACATTAGCGCCTATCATTACTGATCCTTTTTCACCCTTGTTAAAAGGCCTTCCTTGCGCGAATTCTAAGTCTACGTCTAAGAACGCTCTTGCTGTAAGCTCAGTAGGATAAGCTAAAGTGTTTAATCTTTTTTCTTCTTGGCCAAATTTCACAGTAGACCTCTGGCCTAAGACTCCTAAGACGTAATCTACTCCTTTTATCTGCTCAACAGTCTCTACGTCTTTTTTTGTCAGGATAATATCTGAGCCTGAGCCTGGAGGCCCCCTCATGCCTTTAGGGGTTACTCTTATATCACTAACTCCTAGTTTTGAGAATTGTTCTGTTATCGCGTTTTCCAAGCCTTGTGATATGGATATTAATGCTACTATCGCTGCTATTCCTATGACTATTCCTATGATTGTAAGCCAGGACCTTATCTTAGTGTGTTTTAAGCTGAAGAAGCTTATTCTGAAGAAGTCAATTATCATTATCTCAAGGCCTCCGCTGGTCTTAACCCTGCTGCTTGCCTGGCTGGTAAGACTCCTGCTATCATCCCTATTACTAATGCGAATAATAATCCGAATACGGATAATTGCCAGCTTAGTTTTATGCTTAACAGTGCAAATCCTGCTTGTGCAGCAACTTCGCCTGTTATCAAAGCTATTGCAGAACCTAATAATACTCCAATAATCCCGCCTACTAGTCCTATCAGCCCTGCTTCTACTAAGAAGACTAACATTATATCCTTGTTTTCAGCACCTACAGATTTCATAACTCCTATTTCATTTCTTCTTTGTAACACACTAGTGTACATAGAGTTCATTATACCTACTCCGCCTACTACTAAACTAATAGCTGCTATTCCTCCAAGGACTAGCCTTATAACACCTAACAGTTCACCTATCATTTCTAGCATCTGTTCTGGTGTCATTATAGTGAAGAAGTCATTACCTCTTGCCCTTTCTAATCTGTTAGCAATATTATTCGCTGCAGAATTAGAGTCTATTCCTGATTTTAGTTTCAACTCTATCATATGCACTTCGTCAGGCATGTTAAATAATTCTCTAAAGTCTTCTGTTTCTAGCCATACTGCAGTGTCATCATCTTGGTTTCCTATCTCTTCTAATACCCCTATTACTTTGAATTCTTGGCCCCTGATACTGATCTTGCTTTTCAAGTGTATGTCTTTTCTGAAAACGTCTGTTGCAATTTTATAGCCTACTACTGCTATTCCTGTCTGTTTATGTTCAGGAAGCCTTCCTTCTATAAAGCCGAAGTCCATGTCTTCCCACTTATGAGCGAGGCCCTCAGTATTTATACCTATGATTTGTTGCACGAACCGTCTTTCATTATTAAATTCTATCTCTTCGCTTGTCATAAGGTAAGGATTCACCCATTCTACTTCAGGCATTTTTTCTATACGCTCAACGTCTCTAGTAGTAAGGCCTTGAAAGCTCATGCTCTCCCAACCTTCAGGAGCTACGTAAAGCCTGTTAGTGCCCATACGCTCGAACTGCTCAACAATAGCGTTTTCTAACCCTTGAGAAATCGATATCAGGGCTATGATAGATCCTATTCCTATTATTACTCCGATTACTGTAAGCCATGCCCTTAGCTGCCTATGCTTAAGGCTTCCTAAGGCTAAGACTAAGTAGTCTTTTAGCATTATGAGCTGAGGAAGTTTCTAATCCTCGCAGGTATCGTCTTAAGGTTCTTCCAACGCAACATACCTAATAGTTTGAAGAATCCTACTATAATCGCTGCTAGGCTCTTCTTGCCTGCCTTGACTATGTCTCTTTCTTTTCTCCAGTTCTTGTACGTCAAGTATAGAAAGATTATTACTAATACGTAACATATTAATCTGGTTACTGGGCTGTAGCCCGTCACTAGCCCATATCTCCTTAATTCTAGGGAGCTGTATGAGTGTAAGTTGACAGAGTGTGTTGTTACTTGTTTCATATTGTAATTGTCTCTGTATTCTACTTGTACGTTCAATGGTATGTCTCCTGACTTTTTAGCGTATATTTCAAACTCTGCTGTTTCATAATCATCCGGTTCTAAATTACCGACGTACGTTTTTGTATTAGAGGTTATAACAAAGTCTTCTGATGGTAATAGTTCCAGTGTCAAGAATTTGATGTCTGATGGTCCCGTGTTTGAAACGCTTAATACTATCTTGCCTTTAGTTCCTTTACTGAAAGTGTCAGATTCTTCTAAGTTAATATAATAGTCAGGGTCTATTCCTACTAATAATCCCATAGCGTCTGATTTTGTGTAATTCTCTCCTGATTCATCAAAGTATCTGACTATTAATGGTATTTGATATGCTTTGGCAGTGGCGTCTCCTGATGCGGTTATCTTATAAATTACTGATTTTTCTTCTCCTGGAAGTATTTCTTGTATCCTTTTCAGAACTGTTGACCCTACAGGTGTTAGTTCATCAGGAAGGTCTAGTTCTACATCTATGTTCCTTAGCAATGCTTTATCTTCGTTTTTCAGGTTTATAGTTATCTCTGCCACTCCTCCTTGAGGGATCTTTTCAGGTTCAGAACTTACTGTTATCTCAAACAATGGCTGTATACTTCTTACTTCTATTGTCAGCCCTGATGTTAAAGTGCTGAGATCATAAGCCCCCCCCATGTTTATCTTGAATTTTAGGGTGTTTTCTCCTTCTGCAGCGTTGTCGGATACTTTTATATTTTCAAACTTCACGACCGCTGACTGCCTGCTTCCTAGTTCACCAATAGTTTTTACAAGATCACCATGTATGCTGAAAAGGTTATTAGACACGAATTCTACCCTTACATTTTCTGCTTTTTCACGCCCAAGATTATCCACCCTTAGCCATAAGTCAAACTTTGAGCCTGGCTCTACAGGATACGGCTCGTATTTCATAGAAGCTATCTTAACTATAGGACTTCCCATCCCATGATCATAGTAGTACAGTTCTGTTACCCTTTTTTCTGATATCAGGCTTTTTTCCAAGTTTGGGTCGTCTCCTGGTAGGCTTTGTTCTATAGCTTGTGCTAAGATTATCCCAATCAAAAATAATACTGGTATCAAGATTATTTTCTTTTCCATTTTTCCATCTCCTTTTCGAATTTTCTTACGCTTTTTTTACCATCAGCCAAACAGCTCATGATTTGGCCGTCGCTTAACAGGCATGTCCTGTCAGCATACTTTGTCAAGTCTCTTTCGTGGGTGATCATTATTATCGTCTTGCCTTCTTTGTTAAGATTTGATAAGAAGTCAACGATTTCTCTCCCGCTTTTACTGTCTAAGTTTCCTGTAGGCTCGTCTGCCAGGATTACTTCAGGATCGTTTATCAAGGCTCTTGCTATCGCTACTCTTTGCCTTTCTCCCCCTGAAAGTTCTGAAGGTAAGTGATTTATCCTATGTCCAAGATTCACTTTTTTTAACAAATTCTCAGCTCTTTTTGTTCTTTCTTCTCTTGGAACGCCTTGGAACGTCATAGGCAAGGATACGTTTTCTAAAGCATTGAGGCTTGGTATAAGATTAAAAGTTTGAAATACGAACCCTATCTTTTTTCCCCTTAGTTGTGCTAGTCTTGACTCTGGTAGTGTTGCTATGTTTTGGCCGTCTAGGAATATTTTTCCTTTTGTCGGCAAGTCTAAGCTTCCCACCATGTTTAGTAGTGTTGATTTTCCAGAGCCTGAAGGTCCCAGTATCACTAAGAATTCCCCTCTTCTAACATCTAAATGTACGCCTCTTAAGGCAGGTACTTGCACTGAGTCCATCTGGTATATCTTCCAGACGTCTTCTAATTGGATTATGTAATCCTTTTTTTGTACTTTATGTATTACCATTTTTTTCCAGTTTTGCTAATTTTTCTATAAACTCCTTCATAAGGCTGTCGAATTTTAAGACATCGCTGTAATAATGTTCCATTATCTTGAGTTTTTGTTTTTCTTTTTCTGTTTTTACTTGAGTTTTGTATTTCTTTAGTATGTCAGGCATCCTTGCTTTCGCTATAGACATTATTTCTAGCTTTTTTAGTAATATCCCCATCATCATACGAGAAATATCTTTTTCCATATAAAGGAATATTTTTCTTGTACCGGGTTTTGTTGTTTTTTTAAAAAGGCCTGCTTGTTCAAAAAGTTTTACCTTATTGCTTATCGACGCTAGGCTGTAGCCTGTTTCTTTGGCTAGGTCGTCCATCGCCACTTCATTTGGTTCTGAGAACAGTCTTGCTATTATCGTAGATGTAAGTTCATCCATCCCCTGGGATTTAGCCAGGTTCTTCATAAGGTCTATAAACTCTTGATCTTCTTTCCCCACTTTCACCACTTTTAGTATTTATTAAAAGTTATAAAAATAATGAAAGCTCTAAGTATATAAAGATTCCTACACAACTAGAAAAAAAATATAAAATTAAAAAGATAAGAGAAAAGGAGGGTTTAGAACTCGCCTGATTCTTTTACTGCTTCTTTGACTACTTCCTTACTCAGGACGTTTCTGTGGACTTGCGCAAATGATGGTGTAACAACTATCCAGTCTTCACCAAATCCTGCGATGTCACCGTTTATAGCGTCGCAAGTCTTCTTTAGCTTGTTAACTGCCCTTTTCAGCTCGACAATGTCTTTGTCTTTTATAGGCCTTATGTTGACTAATGCTATAGTGTAACCATCTCTCAGAGAGTCTAATGCTGGCTTTATGTCTTCAAACTCCTTGACCACGAATGGTTTTATGAGTATTTTAGACTTAGGTCTTGCTGCTTGTTCCGTATCTATTTCCAGATAGTCTTCCCCGTATTCTTCTGGGTACGTCTCATCTTCTATAGTTATGCCTCTTACTATTTTGTCTTTAAGTTTGCTGAAGAATGCACTCATTTTTTTGCCTCCTTTGTTTAATATTAAGTATCTAATATTCTATGGAATAATGAGATTATATATAAATATTTCTATTTACTGCCCTCTAATAAACTCACGATATGCCAAATCTGCGTACGGGTGTAAGTTGGAAGGTTAGAATCGTCAGAAATAAAATCTAATTCTTCTATAGCTTTATCAGCCTTTACAGCTAATGTTTTTCCATTCTCTCCTAAAACATTCATAGCATTTTTTATTCTTATCCTAATATTCTTCGGAACAGTAACGTCTCCTTCTATCTGGTTTAACAGTTCTATCACGTCTTGTATAGCTTGAGACATTTTAAATCACCATCCCTCTTTTATTTTTTCTTTAAATGTGACATGACATCAGCTTGTATCTGGCTGGCTTTGTCTTTCAAAGCCTTCTCCTGTTTTTCCAAACTTTTAATCCTTAATTCCACAACAGATTTTTTTTCTTTCAAGTCGTTTATAAGATCCTCTTTCTTAGAGGCGATCATTACAGTGCCGACTATCTTGTAAGTCTTATCCTTAGTTTTTTCCAATTCTTGCAATGCGTTATCTATCTCGAAAAGCTGGGTTTGGAAAGACTGTTTCTGCATCAGAAAATTTTGAAGATTCTGTTCCATCAATTGCAACTGGCCTATCTTTTGTTCTGTGTCTTTATCAACGTTTTGTTCCATTTTTCGCCTTTTATCTAGCCTTTACTTTAGATTCAGCGCTTCTTTGCTTATAAAGAATTTTACTTCCACAGTAAGGGCATCTTACACGTTTTTTTAAATATTCTTTAATGCTTATCTTAGCATCGCAGTGAAAACAATGATAAGTTTTGATTTTAGGGTTTTTTTCTTCTGCCATTTTATACCTCATAAGCTTTTCCAGTAAATTTTGATTTGCAGCTCTTGCACTGCCATATCCCCGCAGATACTCTCTTGACTTTAAACTTTGAGCAGTAAGGGCATTTATGTTTTGATCTTTGTTTCTTTTCAACCTCAGCTATCTTAGCCCTGTGCTTTTTTCCATATCTTGCTCCGAATCTTCCTGCAGTGCCTACTTTTTTGGTTGCCATTTTGTTAAAACTCTTAATTATAACTGTTTTTTAAAGCTTTCTATTCAAGTGGAGTTTGGCAAATTTTATCCTAGTGCGTAGGCGAGATTGTGGGCTATACGCTGTCTAACCTCTATTTTTTGTATTTTTGCTTTTCTTAGAAGGCTGGTGTAGCAGTCCTCTCTAA
>Ga0194112_10005677_pt1 | contig 16697 bp, 17 predicted proteins | sample TA2MahC400mmetaG_FD_146191 | JGI IMG/M metagenome (GOLD analysis project Ga0194112, IMG submission 146191) | Freshwater microbial communities from Lake Tanganyika, Tanzania - TA2015016 Mahale Deep Cast 400m | ecosystem: Environmental > Aquatic > Freshwater > Lake | place: Tanzania: Lake... | reverse complement strand
GGTTTCTTGCAGACTGTGTTATCTCTAACGGGGCTTGGGCCAAATTATGGCGTATTGATTTATTGGAATAATTATTCATGGTGAAAATCCACGGCTTTACGGCCCTGGGATTTTCTTTATGGTTCCGACGCTCCCCCGGAGGTCGGAATCCCGACCCAGAATGCCATTCCACATCCTCTCTGACGTGGCATTCTGGCGTCGGGGCAAGCCCCGTCGGAGAATTAATTAGGTCTTTTTTAAAATCCGCTTGCTCCGACGGGGCTTCTCCTGGGCAGACTCGAGGGAGTCTCGGGATTTCTGCCATTTCTTTATTTATTTTTGTAAACTTTTTCATTTTCATCATAATAACAAATAATTAAGGTAATTCTTTATACTCAACCGGGACCTTGTCTAAAAAATGTTGCTCCATATCCGCAACACCAGGAGCTTTATCTCCTTCTCCCACCATGTCGCCGGCAACGCTGATATTGACGCTTTTGGATATTCTTTGACTTGCTGCCGGATCCATCACCGACTTGACTTCGCCGGAGTGTTTTTCAAGCTGGATAGCCTTCTTGGCATCGCGGGACCAAGTCTTGGTGCGGCTGGAGTCATAATCCTCTAAATCTTCTTCGAATGGCTCTTCCTCTAAGCTATCCCAGACAAGATACTGGGCGGTAAGCAAGGCTTTTCTCTCCAGGGAATTCTTGATTACCTCCTGGCCGAGGGCGATAACTCCGATTACCACGCCTAACATCAGCGCCCATTCTGCAATGCTATAGCCTTTGGTTTTTAATAACATATGCTCTCTCTGGAAAATACTATTCATCCTTGGCAAAAGCATCCACCGCCTCTTTGTGGTCAAAGGTAACAGTGCTGTTTGACCACTCGGCAGTAACCCCATAAGGGACTGCAACGCCCGCACAATTTGTTCCGGTGCAACTTTCGCTTACGGTTGTAGACGTGGTCTCAATTTTACTTGTGGTATGTTTGGGAGAATATAACCTGGAACTGATACTGTCGGCATCTGATCTAATCCTGCCGGAATAAGCCCTTTTGATATAGGCTGACATCACCAGTATCGCGCTGATTACCAGACAAAGCAGCACAGCATATTCAATTAAACTCTGGGCTATTTTGCGTTTTTTTCTGCACATATCGTTTACCTTGATTGTCCCATCTTCGTCTTTGCCTGCCTGCCGTCAGGCAGGGGCTACGGTTACGATGCCCGTTTCGTCAATCGGTTACGTCTTTCGTATTTATTTTTACGCCGCCGTTACCCTAACCGATACCTGCCTGCCGGGCAGGCGTTACCGAACCCTAAAGTCCCTTTTACGGTATAGTAAAAGGATCGGGAAAGTCTGGCCAGGTTTTTCCCGCGGCATCAATCTCATCCCATCTGAACAGCTCTTTAGAGGCAGAATCTGTTTTCTCCTCTTGGATGTAAGTATGCTTCTGGTCTAATCTCTCGGTGTAGTTGTAGGCTCCGAGGTCGCCAACATATTTTGGCGTATAGCCAAAAGCCGGAACCATAGGAAGAAACGTGTCCATACCGGGCTGGCCGTCTGCGGCTACTCTGGTATTGACCTCTTCATTGATAAACTGGTCGCCATCCATGGTGCGCCTTGTCCTCATCGTGGTATTGGTGGGAGAATATTGTTCTCCCATCCTATCAGAGGCTTCTCTTAGGCCTCCGGAGAAGCCTCTTTTCACAATGGTCTGCAAAAGCAAAATTGCAGACAAAACCACTGCCAGAAGCATGCGTATTCAATTATGCTTTGCGCCTCACGCAGAGTCCGGTTTAAAAACACTTTTTTCCTCCTTCTTCCGAAAAATTTTCTTCTTAAAGCGTTAAATTTTACCGCTGCTATTTTCTGTCACCTTTTTAGCCACTGCTACTTGTTTAGCTAGAGCCTGGCAAAGCAAAATCATCAACGGTGTGATCTTGCGCATCGCTGAATTTATACTTTTCCTGCTTGGCTCCCTCTGTCTTACTCTCTGTAGTGGAAGTAAAATTCTGATTAAGCCGCTGAGTAATATTATGGGCGCCTAAATCAACTGAGCCTTTTACGCTATCAGCATGTATTGCACCTCCTGTAGCCGTCAGTATTCCTGTAAGAGTAGTATCTGACATTGATGTGCCTGTTTCTTCAGTGATAACCTGATCAACTGCACCTGTCATTTCTCTTTTTTCCCTATAAGCAGTGCTGGTTACAGAATACTGCTCTCCCATTCTGCTAGCAGCGTCATTTATACCGCCTGATACGCCTCTTTTAACAATGCCCTGCAAAAGCAGGAATGCCGAAATTACTATTGCTAAGAGGATGGCGTATTCTATGACCGACTGCGCGCTTCTGTTCCTTAGTAATCTCATGGTCTTTTCGCCTCCTTTAATGAGCGCTTGACTTATGGAACCTGCCTGCCGTCAGGCAGGCGTTAGTGACATAAGTCAATTGCGCGAATTAAATCCAGCACCTTTTTAGTATTCACTTTTGTCTTTAGGAAATTACAAAAACATTTTGAATATATAAAAGGTGCTGGGTCAAATTCAGACAAACAATTTATGCTCGCTTTCAGCTCCATAAATCGTGTCTTCATTTGACCTCCTTACAAATTTATTTTTTACCCCTAAAACATAACCTAATTTGTTAAAACAAAATTCTCAAAAACTGCTTACGAGCCGCCTGTGCCTGCCACTATAGTGGTAAAGCTGATGGCTTGAGTTTCAGTCTGTTGCTTTTGTAACGATTCCTCAGCTCCGCCTTTTAACCTTACTTTCTCATCTACATATCCTGCTGCGACGTTTGTGGTTTGGCGAACCTCTTGGCCGGTTGCGTATATTTTTAACCCAGCTTCTTGTCCCTCAATCGCTTCTTGTAATGTAGTGGTGCCTGCGCCCAGCATGAATTCAAGGCTCTTATCATGTTTTGCCTGGACAGCGTTTTTTAGCGAGACGGTAAGAGCGCCGGCAGCAATAGCGATAACAGCCGCAAACAGAATACCGTATTCTGCTGTTGACTGAGCTTTTCTGCTTCTAATTAATCGTATCAACATTTTTTTCTACCCTCCTTCATCACTTGGCTAACTGCATTCGTTTTATATTTTATGCGAAATGCAAAATTAAGCTCATCAATCGTTATAGTATTGGAGTTGATTTACGAGCCGCCGCCAAACACGCCATGAGAGAGATCGGTTACTGCGTTAGTAACGGCATCTCCGGATTTTTCATAGGCGCTCTCTACTCCTGTTTTTATACCACCTGATTTAAACACAACCAGGATTATCGCGGCAATAACTACACCTAAAATCAAGGTATACTCCAATACGCTTTGACCTGTTCTTGAAAAACGCTTCATATTCTTCACCCCCTTTCTTTATTTTGTATGTGAAAGATGTTCCTGTATCTTTTTTAACCGCGCGTTGACTGAACGATAGACATATTTATGCGTGACCATTATGGCTGCGGCTATAATCGCGAAAAGCAGCGTAAACTCGATAATGCTCTGGGCTATTTTGTGTTTATTAATCTTACGGAGCGCCATTTAACCCTCCTGCCGGCCCGGCCATCTTCTGAAAATGTATGTCAAAAGGGCCGATATCGCCTGGCCCCCCGCTGCCATCTCTTAATTTCTTGGCAAGGCCGCCCACTGCAATTATGGCAATTATAGCGATTGCAACCAAAACTACGTATTCTAATACAATTTGGGCTTTTTTGTGACGATTTATCGTAAGGTACATGATTTGCTCCTTCCAGATAGGCACTCACTTCGTTCGTGCGCTATCTCCCTTCGGGCCGCCCTTTTTATCAAAAGGGCGGGGTCGTATCGGAATACTGCCTATCTGGTCCCGCCCTTTAGACCGAAGGTTAAAGGGCGGTCGGGATTTTTCGCCGAAGGCGAATTACAGTTACTTAATAATCATTGCAATTCCGATACGAAAAAATGAAAATCGGGTTGTCAAAAACCACTTATCGGCTTTCGACAACCCGGCTAATATTTTCCCGCTCTTGACCCCTCTAAAGCGACAAAACTCTAAAATTTATGCTAGCGAGCTAATATCCCGTGGCTTTGCGCTCCCCCGGTTAACCTCGGAGAATTGCCCTTCTCGCTGCCGCAAAGTGCATTTAAAATATAACATAATAGAAAACCTATGTCAAGGCGCAAACAACCAACCACAGAAAACGTTTTCTCTATATCTTTCAAAGAACCTTGAACCACAGTTTATAGCCGAATGAATCCGTGATATTGGATTCGTTTATTCTTCTTACGGCATAAAATAAATCATTGCTGTAGGGATAATTCTTGGGCACAAGCAGGCTGATGTAGAGGTTTTTATCCTTTCTTTTCATCCTCCCCGGGAGGCTGTAAAAGCGCTCGCGCATAGCGGAAAAATCAGCGAATCTGTAGCCATAGGGGAAAAAATGCCTTTGAGCTGAGATGCTTAAATTGTTAAGTAAAATCTTTAGATTATCTTTTAGCTCGGCTGCCGAATTGGGCAGTATATAAACCTGCTCTCTTTTGGGCATGGCTTCTTCATCAAAAACCGGGTAGACAAAGCCGCGGTAAGTAAGCCTTTCTGAACTGGATAGAATATCCTGATAGGTGTCCTCAAAATTGGGCCAATTTAATAAATAAAATTTTATAAGCTCAGAAGTAGGCATGGCCTGATCAGGGATATTGGTAAGTAGCCCCATGCGCGGCGAGCTGAATGCGGAATTCTTCAAGAATACCGCGCTTAACATTGTGCCGCTTTGCTTGGGGAACTCAACGCTTTTTTCTGAATAATAAATCTGCCTGGCCAATTCTGCGAAATAAAACTCCCTGACCACCCCGATATCGCCTTTTAAGAAATCCTTTGCCTCCTGCTGCCAAGGCCAGAAACCAAAGATAAAATGCCTCTTTGCCGGAACGATATTATTGTAAGCTTCCAATTCCTGGTTGTTGACGCTAATAGCAGTTATCTCAAGTATTCTTTTAGCAGGCAGGTCTTCCATGGCAAGGACAAACTCCGAGACAACCGGGGCAAAAGAACGGTAGCTTGGCGCATTAAATAAGATAACCGGCTGCTTTTCTTTTGTGAACATCTGCACGAATCTATCGTCTATATATTTTTTTGCCTTATTTTGGGTCACGGTAAAGTTATCCGGGATATTCGGCTCCTGCCAGATTGATTTAAGCCTGGCGTCAACCAGAAAGATAGTCCCGTCGGCAAGGATAAACTTAAAATAGAGCGCCTCTTTAAAATTCTTATCGCAGTCATAATAAAGTTTGGTAAATAATTGGGGGTTATTTTTTAGTTGGGTAAAAAAATCGGATATATCACTTGAAGCCAATCTCTGTTTTGCACAAGACAGTTGCCACAGCCCCCCGGTGTCTTTATATTTATCCAGCGCCTCGGGGCTATCTATACCGAAAGCCGGCATGTATAACAAAACATTGCTTTTTATTTCTGTGTCTACCGGGTCGGATTTGCCATTGATTTCTCTTACAAGTTCTCCTAAAATCGAGGTCGGGGATATCTCTAATTCTGCGGCTTTTAAGAAGAAGGCGCCCATGGAGTCAATAATAGCTTCTTCGTCCACAGAAAGCGGCTGCATTAATTTAGCGATATCAAACTGGGCTTTTTCTTTTTTTATCTCTCTTGGCCTGACAGGCTCTATTGGCTTTGCCTCAACCGGAGGCTTGGGGGGCTTCTCTTCTTTGGGGATTTCTTTAGGCTTTTCCTCTAGTTTAGGAAACTCTGGCTTCGCAGTATTCAGGTGTTGCCCCAGTTGTTCAATCTTGGCCGGCGGTTTTTCTTCTTGTTTAGGAGCCTCTGGCAGTGTAGTTTCCCTGGTTTCTTCTGCTTTGAGCTCTACTGGAGCTTCGGGTTTTCTCTCAAGCTCTATCTTCTTCTCCGGCAGGATGATCGGCTTTTCTTGTCTTTCCGGTAAGGGTTCTTTCGGCTGCAGTGTTTGCGGCGGCTCTGGCTCTAGCTTTTTTGCCGGTAGTAAATCAAAAACTGGGGCTGATTTCAAGGGTGATTCTTTAAAAGAAATCGGCTTTCTTTCTTCCTGGGCGGCTTCTCTCTTTGAAAAGCCCCTTGGCCTGCCTACGCGCTTACTTAAGCCCGACTCTTTGATGACCGCATTTATGGTAGATTTTGAAATTTCTGAGCCAAATTTATCTTTTATCAAACCCACGAAACTGCGGCAGCCAAGGCCTGGGTTAGACTTCTTTTGGGCAATAATAAATTCCGCAATTTTAATATCTAATTTATATGGAACGCCCATTCTTAAATCCCTCGCTATCCATCAAAATTTGGACATTATAACTTCTTAATAATAAAGTAATTAGTCAATATTGTCCAATTTCAATTCAGATTAAAAGTATAACATAGTCTGGGTTTTTGTCAAGTAATTCTATTTTCGAGGGGAAAATAGAATCAGAAAACCAAGGAAATTTGAGGGAAAATTAGGTTAAAATAAGCTATTTTTCCATTTGAATTTGGTCGTTTATGTGGGTTTTGCTGCGGAAAATGGCATGGGCTGGTAGTTCTATTGCCTGGCAGGCGCCAGGATAAACTGAGGTAATCCTAAATGCAGGCATATTCTCCTTAAGGGCGACAACCTTATCTGTCCTATCTAAAAAGATAATATCTATGGAAAAACGCATAAAAAAGGTATGAATTGAGTTACAGGGCCTAAGAATCAAGGCTTCATTTTGCCCCAGAAGACTTCTACCCAAAAGGCCCTTCATTCTGGAGAAAAGACTGCTGGCTAAGACAGCCTTATCCGCCAAAAGCGTATTGCGGGTAATATTTGTTATCTTCATGGGATATTACGGTTTGAATATCGATTCAGGTAAGTCTATGCCGCGGACCCTGATATCATCATAAAAACTGGGGATATAGCCTGTAGGTTTAAATTCGCCTATTACCTTGCCGTCTTTATCAATGCCTTTTTGGACGAACGAAAATATATCTTTTAAGCCAATATGCATCTCATCCTGCATGCCGGCAATCTCGGTAACCTGTAAAATCTTTCTTGAGCCGTCTGAAAGCCTGGCGGTATGCACTATGACATCAACTGCGGAGGCTATCATCTCGCGTATGGCCCTTACAGGAAGCTCAACACCGGACATCAAAATCATGGAGTCAAGACGGGAGAGCACATCGTGAGTGGAGTTGGCATGGATTGTAGTCATTGAACCGTCATGGCCGGTATTCATTGCCTGAAGCATATCTAAAGATTCAAGGCCGCGGCACTCTCCGATGATAATCCTGTCGGGACGCATTCTCAAAGTATTTCTAAACAAATCCCTGATGATTACAGCGCCTTTACCTTCAATATTGGGAGGCCTGGACTCAAGCCTAACCCAATGTCCCTGTTCAAGTTTTAACTCGGCTGCATCTTCAATAGTGATAATACGTTCATTCTCAGGCACAAATGCCGAGAGAATATTCAAAATAGTGGTTTTTCCGCTTCCGGTTCCTCCGGAGACAATAATATTTTTTCTGGAAACAACGCAGGCCTTTAAAAACTCAGACATGCTGTTATCTAAAGTGCCTATGGAAATTAATTCCTCTGTCGAATATCTCTCTTTTCTGAATTTTCTTATGGTGATAGTCGGCCCAGTTAAAGACAGTGGCGGGATGATGGCATTGACACGCGATCCGTCGGGCAGGCGGGCATCAACCATGGGGACCGACTCATCTATGCGCCGTCCGATAGGAGCAATGATGCGTTCTATGGTCGTTCTGACATGTCCGTCTGATGTAAAATGCTTTTCGGTCAGTTCGATTTTTCCGTTTCGTTCGATATAGATCTCATTCATATTATTAACCATTATATCGGTTATGGCGGGATCGGCTAAAAGCTCTTCCAGGGGACCTAATCCCAACGCCTCATCCAGAATCTCCTTTATTAATTCGCGGCGGGCTTCAACGGAAGAAACAAAAGTGCCTGACTCTTCTCCCAAAATATTGGAAACAAGCATTTCTCCTCTTTCCCGCAGCTCTTTCTTTGCCTGCTCGCTAAATATTTTCAGCTCCAACTTTTTTAAATTAAGCTCTTCAATTAAACGTTGGTGAATGCGCTTTTTTAAGGAAGTGATATCGTCGTCTTTTTGCCCGCCTTCCCGTCCTTCAGCTTCTCCATGAGAAGCCTTTTCCCAGAATTTATCTAATTTCTGAACCGGCTGCCCCTTGACCTGGGCGGTAATGATGTCTTTGTGTTCAATAAAAATATCGAGCTTGCTGGTGAGCGTCTCGGCGAATTTCTCGATGGCCCTGCTTACTTTACTGCGGGGGCTAACAATATTGACGGGGATGCCTCTATTCACCGCCTCCATAACTACCTTGCCTTCGGAAGGTATCTGGGCGATAATCTCGCTATGCAGGGCTACCTGTATTTCATTTAAGCTAATGCTGCTTAAACTTTCCGCCCTGTTCAAAATAATCTTCACCATATTCACGGGAAATAGCAAAAGCTGTAATGTTTCTAATAACCCTTTAGTTTGAGAAATAGAAAGCACATCGGGATTGGCAACTAATAAAATTAGGTTGGCTTCATTTAAAATACTAATATTTAGGTCGGAGAATCCGCTGCCTAAATCCACAATAATATAATCATATTCTTCGCGGAAAAGATTAAAAACATCTTTTATATAGGCGGGGTCTAAATTCGGCGCCTGCTGAGGCCGTAATATACCCGCCAAGAAATCAACGCCCGAGGCTACATGGAGAAGAAAATCCTGGATATTCGTTGGTTGCTTGGAGGCTTTAAATAAATCTATTAAGTCAATTACTGATTTTGTAGGCGCGGCGTCAAGCATCCTAGCCATATCCCCGACGACATAGCTGTCAAAATCAATCAACAAAACTTTTTTGTATTTTCCCCTGGTAAGAGCAGCAGCTAGGTTAGCGGCTATAAATGTTTTGCCTACGCCACCTTTTATACTAAAGCAGACTATTATTTTTGCTTTTGCCATAAAACTTAGTTAATTAGTCACCCTTACGATAGGCGATAGGAACTTCTATATTAAGCTCCTGGAGCTCTACCTGCGATGGAAAGGAGGGAAAGGGAGCTTGCCTTATCACGGCATCCACAGCAGCCTCATCCAAAATCTTATATCCAGAAGATTGGGATATATTTGCCTCTTTGAGTTCTCCGTCATTTAATATAAGAAGGCTTAAATTCACTGTGCCTTCCCAGCTTAATTCTCTAGCATCTGGCGGATAATAAGCCGCGCTTACAATTCTTGTCTGTATATCTCTTATGTAATTCTTTAATTGCTCGGGATAATTGCCTTTTATTTCTAGCTTTTTCTGGGGAAGCGAATAAATATCTATCGAGGCTTCAGGCTTGCTGACAATCTTAGGCGTTAAAGTAATGAATAATTCTATGTCTCCTCTTTCCCCCTGGCCTCCGCCAAATTTAGTTACCTTTTTTCTAAATAACGCCCCGATTAACGGAATATCTCCTAACCCAGCTACTTTTCTTATATCCTCTTCTTTCTTTTGTTTAATCAAACCACCGATGGCTAAAGTCTGTTCATCATTGAGAAATAACTCTGTAGAAACACTCCTTTTTGACAAAGGATATGCCTTTGCCGAAGGAGCTGTAGGGTCGCCTATGGTTTCAGCGCTTCCTACTTCGCTTACCTCTACATTTAATGAAACATGAACTCTCTTTTTTTCGCTAATTGTAGGTTTTATATTTAACTTAATGCCATATTCTTTGTATTCAACGGTAGTAGAGGAACCGGCGGTTGCCTGGACTGCAGTGGTAAAAGTCGGTTTTTCGCCCCCTACCAGCAATTCCGCTTCTTTGCCGCTTAAGCAGGCAAGTTTGGGCTGAGAAAGTATGCGGGCATTACCTTCTTGAATTAAGAAATCTAGAGTACCGAGCAAGGCGCTACGCGTCCAGTCTGAAACATGGAATACGGAAGAAAAACCGGTAACGGCCGTGGTTGTCGGGCCGGAAGATTCTGTAACGCTAATTGAGGCAGGCATAGTAAAACCGAGGGTTTTGCTTGCATCTTTATCCAATTCTAATACCCTGACTTCTATTTCAACAATACCCTCGTCTTTTATCTGGATAAGATCTAGCGTCTTTGATTTTAGATTTCCCAAGGCCAGCTCAATCCGGTCTTTTTCTTCTTTATTTTGGACCTCGCCTAAAAGAAGGACCTTGCCCTCCTCATCATTAGATTTGGTATAGACTTTGGAAAGCTTAAGTTCGGAAAGTAATTTATCAACGCGCCTTTTTGTCTCGGTCATATTTTCAGACAAAATTTTTAACCTGTAAGAATGCTCCCCATAAACGTCCCAATAGATAAAAATAGTTGCCCCTACCGACTTCCCGACGACAAAAATAGATTCGTCAGAGGTCTTTCCCACATCGGCAATTTCGGGGTTGCCTACTACTATTCTTTTGGTTTTCTTGGCAGGAAATATCCGCGTTTCTCCGATATATAATACCTCTTTGCCCTCTATATCGTAATCTTGCTCGGAAAATTCTTGGGCATAAATTGCAAAAGAAGAGACGACAAAACAAAAAGCCAAAACAAAGGTTGTGATATTTTTCTTTGTTTTGGCAAAATAGTTGTCCGCAGCTATATTCATTCTTCTCCTTACTCGGTCAAAGGAACGATTTCTCTTTTTAGGCCGCGGTAAATTTCCACCGTATCTGATGGCCCTTCTTCTTTACGAATTACTCTTCTGGGAGCATCTGCAGGGATAAAAAGCCTCAATAAGGTATCCCAGCTTACAGGCTCTGTAGCTTTTATATCGATCGGTTTGGCAGGTTCTGCTGCCGCATCCTTAGGAGAACGTAAAACCAAACGAAGCTTGCCCTGCTCCTGGACAAAAGCAATAATATTGGCCTCCTGGGGGGTTAAGGCAAGGGTTACAGTCTTAGCGGATGAGGCCTTAGATTTTGCCTTGCCCTTTTCATCTACAGAGGGCTCTTCTGCCGTTGTTTCGTCGCCCACGGCCAAAATCGATACATTTTGAAAAAGCGGGACAATAACCTCTTTTTTCTTCTTGGAACCGCTGCCTGTTTGTGCAGATGATATAGATAACAAAGAAATTATGTCGACGCTATCTCCGGGCTTTACCATCCCGCCTACGGAAGCGATATTGTCCACGGGAATGGTTATCGCTCTTTTACCCGAAGGCGTTGCGGTTGACAAAGAGGATGCTCTAGAAGGGCCGGTTTTTCTTGCCGCAGACGAAAGCTTACCTAGCATAATCGGTTCGCCCTTTTGTATAGGAGCAACTGCTTCTTTGCCCAATACCTGCTCAAAAGAGCTGGCTGTTTGGGGAGGGATTTGATTCGCGGGCGCTATGGCCACCTCGAACATAGAGGCATCAAGTTTAGTATTGACCGCTATATCTTTTTTGGCTACCAAAACCGGTACTTGACTTTGTCTCTCTTGTTCAAATTGCTTTTGTTGTTGGATTCTTATTGCTTCGCCCTGCTGGTTGAGATAAAGCTTAACTAAAAAAACAGCCAACAGAGCTAAAACTGCACCGACTATCAAACTTATGCGCTTATTCACTACTGTATCGCCCCTTCATAAAGTTCAATCTTGGCATTGTTATATAGCTGATTGATAATATTTTCGATTTTCTGCTGTTGCTTCAAAAAAGTAAGCGCTCTTTTTATGTCGTCCCACATATCGGAAAGCGACATCTGTTTTCCGCCGCGCTTGGCCTCTAATTTTACAATATAATAACCGTCGGCACCTTTAAATATATTGCTGATTTTCCCGGCTTCCAAGGTACCGGAAAAAGCAATTTCATCAAACTCTTTGAAGTTCTTTGCCCCTTTCTCGATAAAGCCGAGATCTCCTCCATTTTTGCTGCTTACCGCCTTAGACTTTTGAGTAGCAATTGTGGCGAAATCTGCGCCCTGAAGAAGCTGGATTAAAATCTCCCTTGCCTCAAACTCCGTAGGAACGACTACCTCGCGGATCCGGCGCTCTTCTGGTTCTTTAAGATCGTCTTTATAAGTGTCATAATAATTATTGATCTCCTGCGTTGTCACTTCTACATTCTCGGCTTCCTGCCTTACCAGCTCTACCACTAAAAGATCAGACTTGGTTTTTTCTAAAATCCTAACGATGTCTTCTTTTTTGTCTAACCCTCTTTTAAGCGCATCTTGATAAAGAAGAGCCCTGCGTACCATTTCATTCTTAAGATAGTCGATTTTTTGTTCCTTGGTAGTGATTTTAAGTTGCGGGTTGTCTTCCGGGACCAAGCTGTTAAAATTATTTATATCTTCGTTTAGGTCTTCTAAGGTTATAGGGATATTATTAACCTTGGCAACTACCGTTCCTGTAACTTTCAATTGGGGCAGCTCTTGTTTCTGAGGAGTGGCGGCTTCCTGGGAACTCAAAAAGGGAATCTTGAAGGGTAATTTATCACAACCTATTAAAGAAAAAGATAATATAACAAAAAATAATAATACCAACTTAACTCGTTTATGGCGGATATCTCCCATATTTTTCCTTTCTTTTTATTTTAAGTTATTATAACAACTAATATTTAGCAATGCAAGAAAAAATTTAACAAATTTACAATTTTTTAAAGAATACAAATGAATTTTAAAAATAATAGTCCCTGTAAACTACAACTTAGGACCATCTTGTTGACAACAAGTAGCCCTAACCTGCCTGCCGGCAGGCGAGATTTTCCCGACGCCCTTATTTTCTTGTAGGCGGCGGGAGAACTCTCGTATTATAATTAGCCCCAACGAGATTTGAACTCGTGTCTTCAGCTTGAGAAGCTGACGTCCTAACCAGGCTAGACGATGGGGCCAAAATTTACGAAGTAAATTTTGATTCTGAGCATCGACTCTTCGTCGAGGCGAAGAACCTTAAATCCACAGGTCCTTCGTCGCTTGCGCTCCTCAGGATTAATTCACGCTGCAACTTATGTTCGCCTTACTCCATAAGTTGCGCGTTCATTAACGATGGGGCCCAAAAAAATTCAAAAGTCAAAAGGAAAAAGTCAAAAGTTAAAGTTAAAATTCAAAACTTTTTACTTTTGGATTGTGCTTTTACCTTTTTACTTCTCCCTTTTTACTTATTATCTGTGATCAATTGCCTAAATTCTATCAAAACATCCCAATTAATGCAATAAAAATGTTGACACTATAGTATTTAACGAATAGAATAAAAACAACATCCGTTTAGAAAAATTTATAAACGGTTTAAAAAGGATAAACCATGGTTGAATGGATTGGCGTCGGGACAAGCCGAGAAAAAGATTCCTTCCGTGCTGCAAGGGAAGCAGCAGTGCTAGCTAAAGCTGCCTTAAAACAGGAAAATATAGATCTCGCGTTTATATTCTCAAGCATACAGTACAACCCCGAAAATATCATCAAGGGCGCAAGACAAATAATGCCTGCTGCGAAAATCATAGGCTGTTCTGGCTCAAGCATCATCATGTCCGGGACAGCTGAAGAATTTGGCCTTGCTATTCTAGCAATTAAATCAGATTCTTTAAAATTTGGACTGGGCTACTCCAGCAATATTAGCGAAAAAGTTGTACGCGCAGCCGGCCAGGAATTAGCTAAGATGTCTCTTTCTAATCTCAAATCGATTAACCGCGATATCTTTATAATGTTTACCGATGGACTAATTAAAAATTCGTCTGAATTAATACTTGGCGTTGAAGATGTGCTGGGGCGCAGCTTCCCTTTGATAGGGGCTGCTTCAAGCGATAATTTTAAGTTTTCAGAAACCTACCAGTATTATCAAAACAATGTTTTCACAAATGCTTGCGTAGGAATACTTTTGGGCTCAAGTTCTGGTTTTGGTTTCGGGATAAAGCATGGCTGGAAACCGATAGGGAAACCGCGAGAAGTCACTAGCTCCGAAGCCAATGTTATTAAAAAAATAGATAATGAACCTGCGATAAATATGTACCGAGATTATTTTGGCAAAGAGGCGCAGGAGTTACAAAAAACAAAATTATCGCGCCTTGCCATCCTTTATCCTATGGGGCTCAACATTCCCGGAGAAGATGAGTTTATCCTGCGCAATGTCATAGAAGTTACGGACGAAGGTTTTCTCGTCTGCCAGGGCGAAGTGCCGAAGGGTTCGGAAATAAATCTGATGCTGGGTTCAAAGGATTTCTGCATACAGGCAGCTAGAGACGCAGCGCTGGAAGCAAAGAAAGGGTTGAAAGATAAGCCAGCAAGCCTTATAATAATATTTGATTCGGCTGCCCGCAAGAAGCTTTTGGGCAGATCTGCTTCTTCAGAAATTAATGCTGTAAGGGATGTTTTTGGAAGGAATGTTCCCGTTAGCGGATTTTATAGTTACGGAGAAATTGCCCCCTTAAAAGCAGCTGGGCACAGAGGAACAAGTTATATGCATAATGAAACTATCTCCGTGTTAGCGATTGCTTGATACGTTCGGCGACCCCGACGACACGTCGGGGTCGCTCTTCCTTCGCTTCGCTCAGGACTTTCGAAGGACACTGAGACGAAATCGAAGTGCAGTATCAACGCTGAGCATGTCCGGATAAATTGAAGAAACATACCCCAATGCTTACCATTGGGGTATGCGAATGTGTTGATAAAACTATGTCAGAATCATTGCAATATTCTTTAGAAAATCTTTTCTTAACCGTAGACTTTCAAAGAATCCTCAATATTGTTGGCTTCTTGGCTCTATTGGCTGTAGTCTGCCTGGGTCTTCTCTTGGCGGAAAAATCAAAACAAATAAACCCATTAAAACATTCCTTGAACAAACTAAAGAAGTCTTTCGACCAGCTAGACGAACAAGCGAGGCTCATTGTAAAAACCGACCTGGAATTAAACAAAACTCAGGAAGAATTAGATAAAAAGATTTCCGCATTATTCACGCTGCAGAAAATTTCTCGGCTGCTAAGTACAACCCTCGACGAAAAAGAAATATTTAGAAGGGTCCATCAACCGATAGTCTCGGAACTAGGTTTTGAGAGATGCTTTATTATTATGCGGGATCAACAAAAAAAACTTTCTTTGAAAATATCCCACGGCTACCAGGAAGCTGAGTTGAATAAAATTCTTTCATTTTTTGAGCACGATCCTTTTTTGGAAAAAGTCACCAAAGAAGGCGCCTTATTATCTTCTGTTGATGCTTCCGACCCCAATAAGAAAAGGATTGCAAATACATTAGGCGTGGCCTATTTTATTCTCTCTCCTATAATAACTCAGGACGGCATCGAAGGCGCCCTCTTCGTCGGCAATAGCCCCACATCTTCTCCCTTGACTGAAGGCGAAGAAGAAATGATTTCGATTTTAGCAACTCAATTCGGCCAATCCCTGGAAAACGCAAGGCTCTTCGAACAAGTCTACAGCTCCCACCATGAACTGGAAACCAAGATTAAAGAAAGAACCAAAGAGCTTGCCGACGCCTTGGAAGAAGTAAAAAGAATAAGCAAAATGAAATCTGACTTCGTCTCTGCGGTTTCGCATGAGCTTAGAACTCCTCTAACTTCTATAAAAGGCTACGCCTCAATTCTTATCGACGAAAAAATAGGCAACATCCCTGATTTTGTTAAAGAAAGACTGGAAAAAATAAATAAACACAGCGACGGGCTAGTAAGACTAATCAACGACCTTCTGGATATAGCCAGGATAGAATCCGGCAGGATCGAAATGAAGTTTGAGGCCGAGAATATAAAAGACATAGTAGAAAATGTGGCTGACCTTCTTTCTCCTCAAATTAAACAAAAACAAATAGAATTAATTCTTGATATTCCCGATTCTTTGCCGAAAGTGCTCATTGACCACAGTCAAATAGAAAGGGTTTTTATCAATCTTGTGGGCAATGCCTTAAAATTTACTCCCGAAAAAGGCAGTATAGCTGTGCGCGGTAAAGAAGCTAACGGCTACATTCAAATTGATGTCCAGGATACCGGTATCGGCATCCCCGAAGATGCCAAAGATAAGATATTTTCTGAGTTCTATCGCGTAGATAACCTTATAAACCAATCGCTTAAAGGTTCGGGTCTAGGCCTGACATTAGTAAAATATATCGTTGAGGCGCACCAAGGCAAAATCTGGGTAGAAAGCCAGATTAATAAAGGAAGTATTTTCAGTTTTACTTTACCTAAAGGATAAAAATGCTAAAACAAAAAATTTTGATTGTTGACGATGATAGTGATATTTTAGATATCCTAAAGATACTTTTGGCTGAAGCAAATTTCGATGTTATTGAAGCCCGTGACGGAGAACGGGCTCTGGAACTGGCGAAAACAAAATCTCCGAATTTGATTATCCTGGATTATAAAATACCGAAGATTGACGGCTGTCAAGTCTGTATTGAACTAAGGAAAGACATCCTCCTACAACACGTGCCAATAATTATGGTGACAGGAAAAGGAGAAACTATCGATAAGGTAGCAGGCCTTGATGCGGGAGCAGATGATTATATCGTCAAGCCTTTTGAGCCAAAAGAACTTATTGCCCGGGTAAAAATGGTCTTAAGGCGTACCTCTAGGGAGCTTGATGCCAACCCCTTAACAAAATTACCGGGCAATGTCTCGATAATAGACGAGTTGCAGAGCCGGCTCGATAAACAAGGTTTATTTGCTGTAGGGTATTTGGATTTGGATAAATTCAAGGCCTATAATGATAAATACGGCTTTGAACACGGAGATGAGGTCATAAAAGAAACGGCAAGGATTCTAATTAAGGCGATCAAGACTAAAGGCAATGCTGATGATTTTATCGGCCC
>Ga0194112_10005675_pt1 | contig 16698 bp, 13 predicted proteins | sample TA2MahC400mmetaG_FD_146191 | JGI IMG/M metagenome (GOLD analysis project Ga0194112, IMG submission 146191) | Freshwater microbial communities from Lake Tanganyika, Tanzania - TA2015016 Mahale Deep Cast 400m | ecosystem: Environmental > Aquatic > Freshwater > Lake | place: Tanzania: Lake... | reverse complement strand
TCTTAATGTTTATTATGAAATAAATTTTTAAAATAAAAGGAGTTACATTTGGGTAGAAGGATTAATAAAACACAGAATGATAGAAATGCTATTGGCCCATCGGCTTTAATGGTGAGGCAGAGAAAGAGATACTGCTATTTTTGCAAAGAAAATATTGATTACATTGATTATAAAAATGTCGCAGTATTAAAAAAATTTGTTTCTGACAGAGGCAAAATAAGACCAAAAAGATCTACCGGAAACTGTGTTCAGCATCAAAAAATAATTGCTTCTGCAATTAAAAGGGCAAGGGAAATAGCGCTCATGCCTTATTATAGAAGATAATTTTTATAATTAATTGGAACTTTAATTTAGATTAATGATATGTCCTTTGATAATTTAAATAATGCCGGTAATAAGAGGGTAAATTTAGCTTTTATGATATTACTTACAGTAATTGCACTTGCGCTAACTGTATTTGTGCCTTTTTTAAATTTTTTTAGCCTTTCATTTTTGCCTGTGCCTGCAGCACTTCTTATGGTTAACAGAAGAGTAAGGGATGCCGTAATCTGTGCATTTGCTGGCGTTATATTGCTGTACATTTTCAATTATATACTTGCTACTGTTTTAATTGTGATTGTTCTAACTGTCTCATTTAACTACAGATATATTACAAGCAAGCATAAAAAATTATCTTTTATACTGGCAAGCATTTTTGCAATATTTGTATTATCAGCAGCATTATTTGTACTGATAGCTTCTATTGAGAGCAGGCAAAATATTGTAACTGGAGTGATTTCCGAATATTATAAATATGTTGATAATATAATACAGGATCCGATTGTAAAAAACTACCAGAGCCTGCTTCTTATTGACAGCAACCAGTTCAGTGCTTTGATGGGACAAACTCAGGAAATACTGCGCTATATACCAAAACTTGTACCTTCTTTTTTACTGGTATATTTTGGTATAGCCAGTTTTTTAAATTATTTATTTAGTTACCTTTTTTTTAAAAGATATGATATAAGCCTGAAGCCGCTTCCAGCATTTAAGGAGTGGGATTTGCCATGGTTTTTTTGCTGGGGAATGATATTAGGAATTACTTTGGTTATAATTCCGCGATTTAACAGAACTTTTTACACAATAATGTCTGTAGCTGGTTTAAACCTGATGATAATATTCGGATTTTTATATTTAGTCCTGGGGGCTTCAGCCCTCTGGGGGTTTTTTGAAAGGATTAATTTTAAGACTTTTTGGCGCTATATAGTATTAATTTTTATATTTCTTATGCCTGGATTAATATTGTTTTTGCCTGTGTTTGGATTAATAGATATCTGGGCAAATTTTAGAAAACTTAAAAGAACCTGAATATATTATAAGGAGGAAGTTTTGAAGATTATACTTATTAGGGATTATGAAAAATTAGGTTATGCAGGCGATATTATTAATGTAAAAGATGGTTATGCAAAAAATTATTTAATTCCAAATAATATTGCTCAGACAGCGACCACCGGTAATATTAAACAGATGGAGATTGTTAAGAAATCTTTGATTAAGAAAGAAGCAAAAAATATTGAGGAAGCTTCCAAAATCGGGGAAATAATTGACGGCATGCAAATAAAATTTGTAGTAAATACAAGTCCTGAAGGAAAGCTTTATGGTTCAATTACAAATAAAGATATAGCTGAAAAAGTACTTGAAGAAAAAAATGTTGAAATTGACAGAAAAAAAATTGAACTTGATGAACATTTAAAAGAACTGGGTGTATATGATATTGGGGTAAAGCTCTATAAGGATGTTAAGGCAGTGATAAAAGTTGAAGTTGTAAGTGAAGGATTTGTGGAAGGTGCCCCAGAAAGTGCTGGAGTTGAAGTTGCTGAAAAAGATAATGGAATAGAATATGACAGCAAAGTTATTCCAGAAGAAAGTGCTTATGAAGTTGATGGGGTGGAAATTTCTGAGGCAAAAGATGAACAGAAGGTTTCTGAAGGTAAGCCCGACAATGATGAAAAAATGATTTCAGGTGAAGAAAATAATGAAAATATTGAAGAAAATAAGACCGAACCTGAACCGGACAATAAAAAACAATGAAATGAATGTTAAAATTCTTAGAGTTTTGAGAAGTGAAGAGGAAAAAATTTTTAAATATATAAAGGATGATGATAAATGCAGAATCCTGTTAGGAAAACAAATCAGATTACTCCACTTGATACCAGCAGACTTGATAGAGTTCCGCCCTATAATCTTGAAGCAGAAGAGTCAGTTTTAGGTTCAATGCTTATTTCAAGGGAAGCAATAATTACTATTTATGAGATAGTAAATGAAGAAGACTTTTACAGGAGAGCAAACCAGGAAATCTATAAGGCAGTAAGGGAACTTTTTGCACTGGGCGAGCCGATAGATACAATTACTGTTGCAGATTTTTTAAAGAAAAAGGGGCTTCTGGAAGAGGTTGGTGATAATACCTACATCCACTCACTTGTATCAAACTTACCTTTAGCTTCAAATGCAGAGTATTATGCGAGAATAGTGAAGCATAATTCAGTTTTGCGCAAGCTTATATATGCTGCTACGGAAATTGCTACTATGGGATATGAGGTTCCTGAAGATTTGTATAACACTGTTGACAGAGCACAGCAGTTAATTTTTGCTATTTATCAGGACTTGAATGAAGGGTCAAAAACTGGTAAATTTTCTGTGATAAAGGACATTCTTTCAGATGTTTATGAGCAGGTTGCAAGCCTTTATGAAAAAAAATCAGGAATAACAGGTGTTGCTACAGGTTTTGTGGACCTGGATAAAAAAACATCAGGCCTTCAGAATTCAGATCTAATAATAATTGCTTCTAGACCTGGAATGGGCAAGACTTCTTTTGCGCTTGGTATTGCAAGAAATGTTTCCATGATAGAAAAAATACCCGTTGCTATTTTTTCCCTCGAGATGTCAAAACAGCAGATAGCCCAGAGACTTATGTGCTCTGAATCAAGAATTGACCTGCAGAGATTGAGGTCTGGTAATCTGCGTGATGACGAATGGCCAAAGCTTGCAAGAGCAATTGAAAATCTTGCTGAAAGCAGGATATATATAGATGATGCTGCCTTTCTGACTATTATGGATTTAAGGTCAAGAGCAAGAATGCTTGTAAGTTCATATGGAATAAAATTATTAATAGTGGATTATCTCCAGCTTATGCAGTCGGGGGTGAATTTTAGAGAAAATAGAGTACTTGAAATAACTGAAATTTCAAGGAATTTAAAAAGCATTGCCAAAGAATTAAAAATACCTGTGGTGGCTATTTCCCAGCTATCCAGGGAGGTGGAAAAAAGGGATAAAAAAAGACCGCTTCTTGCTGATTTAAGGGAATCAGGAGCAATTGAGCAGGATGCAGATCTTGTTATGTTTATTTACAGGGATGATTATTATGATGAAAACAGTTCTCAGGCCGGGCTTGCAGAAATAAATATCGCAAAGCACAGAAATGGACCTACAGGAACGGTAAAATTGAAATTCTTCAAGGAATATACTTTGTTTGTTAATGCTGCAAAAACTCAGGCAGAGGATACTGAAATTGAAAATGAATAGAGGTGTTTAATAAAATGTCAGGTATTATATTACTTGGAACTCAGTGGGGAGATGAAGGTAAAGGAAGGATAACCGACCTTCTGGCAAGACAGATGGATATGGTTGTAAGGTTCCAGGGTGGTAATAATGCTGGTCATACTGTTGTGGCAAATGGAAATCAGTTTAAGCTCCATCTTATACCATCGGGAATTTTGTACCCGGATATAATCTGTGTAATTGCCAATGGAGTTGTTGTGAACCCTGAAGTCTTAATTGAAGAGCTTGATAATTTAGTTATCAAAGGCATAAGCACTGAAAATTTAAGGATAAGCGGCAATGCCCATCTTGTAATGCCATATCATATAATTTTAGATAAAGCAGGTGAACAGGGTCTTGGAAAATCAAAAATTGGAACGACACATAAGGGTATTGGTCCTGCTTATGCTGATAAAGCATACAGAAGCGGAATAAGGGTTCAGGACTTAACAGACCTTAAAATTTTTAAGGTAAAACTTTATGAAGCATTAAAACTAAAAAATGCAATTATTGAAAAGGTTTATAATCTTGAGCCGCTTAATCTGGAAGAGATATTTGAAAAATATAAAAGCTATGTGGGAAGAATCGGGAAATATATAATAGATACCTCAATGCTTATAAACAGGTTTCTGGAAGAAGGCAGGTTAGTATTCTTTGAGGGCGCCCAGGGCACACTTCTTGATATAGATCATGGAACTTATCCATTTGTAACATCCTCATCAACCATAGCGGGAGGAGCCTGTATAGGTGCAGGCGTTGGGCCCAAACAAATAAATGAAATTATTGGAGTAATGAAAGCTTACACAACAAGAGTTGGTTCAGGGCCATTTCCATCAGAGATTGAAGACAGAACAGCTGATTATATAAGAGAAAAAGGTTATGAATATGGTACAACAACTGGAAGACCAAGAAGATGCGGGTGGCTTGATGTCCTTATTGTGAAGTACTCCATAATGATAAATTCGATTGACAGAATAGCACTGACAAAGCTTGATGTGCTTTCAGGTATTGATGAAATTAAAATTTGTTATGCATATGATTACGAAGGAAAGATTTATAAGGATTTACCCCCGCACCAGACCATTATGCACAAGTGCAAACCTTTATACAAAGTATTAAAGGGGTGGAAGGAAAATATAGACAAGATAAAAACTTATAATGAGTTGCCTGAAAATACTAAAAAGTATATTGAAGAAGTAGAAAAATTGATAAAAATACCAATATCACTTGTAAGTGTTGGTCCTGAAAGAAACCAGATAATAATAAGGGATATAAATCTTGAAAGAAAGTTCTTAAATAGAGACAAAAAACCGCTTCTTGTTCTTTGAATTTAAGAAAGCATCTCTATTTTCGAGATAAAAATATAGTTACTGGGTTAAGGATGGTTATTGAAAAAACCTTTTGAAGACTTAAGCGGGCACGGTTGTCCCTTCGGAGGAGAGCGAAGTCTGAAACAGAGCATCCTTTTCCTCGCTGGGGAAAAGAATGCGTGTTTTTGAAATAACGCATCCTTAACCCTTAAAGTTTTAATTTAATTGATATTATGAAAATGGAGATACTGACTGAATTTAATTTACTCTCAAATTATTAATGTTTAACTGGCTGTAATTGACATTTCGTAAGGAAGGTATGCAGAAAAGGAATTATAGAGAAAAGAAGGTAGTTTATGAATATACTTGTTATAGGAGGCGGCGGAAGAGAGCACTGCCTTGCATGGAAAATTTTAAAAAGTGATGCAGATATAAACTTATTTGCAGTACCTGGCAACCCCGGTATAGCAGAGCTTGGGGAGTGCTTAAATATTGGTACGGGAGCTGAAAATTTTGGAGGTATTATTGATTTTGTAAAGGAAAAGGAAATAGATTTTACTGTTGTCGGTCCCGAGGCACCGCTTGTAGATGGAATTGTGGATTATTTTGAAGAAAGAGGGCACAAAATTTTTGGTCCTGACAGAAAGGCTTCAAGGCTTGAAGCAAGCAAGGTTTTTACAAAAGAGCTTTGCAAAAAATACAGCATTCCTACAGCAGAAAGCATCCAGTTTAGCCGTTTGGATTACGAAAATGCAGTAAAATATATTTGCAGTTTAAAAGAAGACAGCTATCCAGTTGTAATAAAAGCTGATGGTCTTGCAGCAGGTAAGGGTGTAATTATTACTGAAAACAGGCAGCAGGCAGAAGCCGCAGTTGATGACTGTTTTGTAAAAGATGTTTTTGGTTATTCAGGGGATTCATTAATAGTTGAGCAATATATTACAGGGTTTGAGGTTTCAATCCTGTGCCTGTGTGACGGTAAAAATATTATTCCTATGGTTTTAGCACAGGATTACAAAAAGATATTTGATGATGATAAAGGGAAAAATACTGGTGGCATGGGAAGCTACTGCCCTGTTCCAATGGTTGATGAAAGTTTATATAAAAAAATTATGGATGAAATCATTTATCCTACCTACGATGGTTTATTTAAGGAAGGAATCCTATATAAAGGTATACTTTATGGGGGTATTATAATCAGTGATGAACAGCCATTCTTGCTTGAGTACAACTGCAGATTTGGGGATCCGGAAACCCAGGCAATTCTGCCAAGACTTTCAGGTGATTTTCTTGAACTTCTTATAAAATGTTCTGAGGGAAATCTTTCGCAGACAAAACTGAACTGGGATGATTCAAAATGTGTATGTGTGGTAGCCGCTTCAAGGGGATATCCCCAGTCATCCTCAAGCGGTGACGAGATAACAGGAATAAAGAATTTTAAGGAACTGCAGGATATTTATATATTTCAGGCAGGAACTAAAAAAAATAATGGGAAATTATACACCAGTGGCGGAAGGGTGCTTAATGTTGTTTCAAAAGGAAAAACATTTAAAGAAGCAAGAGAAAAGGTTTATAATGCTGTAAGTATTATAAATTTTAATGGTATGCAGTATAGAAAAGATATTGCTCTTAGAGCAGAGGAGTGATAAATCTGAAAGAAATCAAATTGGTAATATATTTATAAAAGAAAAAAGGCTTAAGGACAACTGGTTTTTATCCTGTTTTGTGCCTTGAGCGAAGCGAAAGGAATGGCTATAAATATGGCAATTTCAGGAAAAAAAGTTGCAATAGTTATTGGAAGTGTTTCTGATGAGACAGTGATAAAGGCTGCTGCAGAAACACTTGAGCAATTTGGTGTTGGATATGAATTAAAGGTTCTTTCAGCACACAGAATGCCGAATAAGACAAGGCAGTTTGCAGTTGAAGCTGAAAAAAATGGGCTGGAGGTAATCATTGCAGGAGCAGGTAAAGCAGCGCATCTTCCCGGGGTTATAGCATCATATACAACACTGCCCGTTATTGGTGTGCCGATAAAAACTGATGACTTTCAGGGGCTTGATTCACTTCTTTCCATTGTCCAGATGCCCCCGGGTGTTCCAGTTGCAGCGGTCGCAGTAAATGGTTCAAAAAATGCAGCTCTTCTTGCTTTACAGATACTGAGTCTTAAATATGAAGAAATTAAAAGAAAGATTGCTGACTATAAGAGCAATCTTGAAAATATATGAAACTCCCCAACTGAAATCAGGGACTTCTTCTCCTTTCTATATAACAGTGGAAGCCTGTCCATCACCAGACTGAAGTTTGGTGATTTAACAGCAGACTAAAAATTACATAAATTACATATGCGTGATTTTATTTTTTCATAAATTTTATACTTCTATTTTTTTTATCTTTTTATTCTGCCAGAAATACCACATAAGTAAACTGCAGATGTAAGCGCTCCACTGAAGGTGGGTAGGCAAAATCTGAAGAAGTAAGTCATATGGGTCTAAGCTTATAGAAATTTAGTAAGATTTTTTGGATTTATTTCTTTAAAAAACAGTTAAATATTAAAAAAATATTAAATTTTTTGCTGCTGATTAAAATTTTCTTTTTTTTCTGATAACATTTCACACTGGTATTTAATGAATTTTTAAATCTTGAAATTAAATTTAAAAAATTATTTTAAATATGTAAATTTTTTAATTATTTATTGAATTGTTCAGTAAAAATTAACCACAAAACAAGGAAGAAAAATAACAAAAGAACTTTTTTAAAAATGGACATGAATTATTTAAACGATATAAAAATAACAATCAGGGGTTTTGATTTTTATTACGGAACATCAAAAGTACTTGAAGGCATTAATATGGATATTTTAAAAAATAGCATCACTGCAATTATTGGTCCGAGTGGATGCGGGAAATCTACACTTTTAAGAACTTTTAATAAAATGAATGAGCTTATGGCAGTGATATCAGTAAAAGGTGAAATAAAAATAGATGATGTTGATATCTGTAATGATGATATTGATGTTGTAGATTTGAGAAGAAGGGTTGGAATGGTATTTCAGAGACCAAATCCTTTCCCCAAAACAATTTATGAAAATATTGTATTTGGGCCAAAACTTCACAGAAAATATACCAGAACCGAGCTTGATAATATTGTTGAGTTAAGTTTAAAAAAAGCTGCACTATGGGATGAAGTAAAGACAAAGCTTAATAAATCTGCACTTGAGCTTTCAGGGGGGCAGCAGCAGAGATTATGCATTGCAAGAGTACTTGCAGTGGATTCAGAGATAATACTTATGGATGAGCCAGCTTCAGCACTGGATCCGATTTCCACACAGAAAATCGAGGACCTAATGGACGAGCTTAAGGAAAATTATACTATTATAATAGTTACTCATAATATGCAGCAGGCTGCAAGAGTATCACAAAAAACCGCATTTCTCCTGATGGAGGAAATTGGAAAACCTGCAAAACTTATTGAATATGACAACACCCATAAGATATTTACCAATCCGTCAGATAAAAGAACTGAAAATTATATAACAGGCAGATTCGGGTAAAAAATTGGTCCTTAAAGTGTTACTTTTATTGTTATCACGAAATTTTAGAGGCTAACTTATTGCCCTAAATTTTTGACATCTTACTATTGTTAAAATATAATACCTCAATTAAAAATCTTTTTTATATTTTATTTTTTTATTTTCATATTAGAATTAAAATTAGCAGGGGATAGGAGTTCGAGGTATAAATGAAGGAATACAGGCTTACAAAAGAAGGTCTTGAAATGCTCCAGAAGGAGCTGAATGATCTTGTAAAGAATAAAAGGAAGGAAGTTGCTGAGAGATTAAGGGATGCTAAGGAATTCGGTGGAGACCTTACAGAAAATCCGGAATATGAACATGCAAAAAATGACCAGGCTTTCATTGAAGGAAGAATTGAACAGATAAGTGAAATACTTCAAAACTATGTAATAGTTGAAAAAGAAAAAGGAAGCATAGACCTGGGTTCAACTGTACTTGTTAAAGACCTTGGTGATAAGAAAGAGAAAAAGTTTAAAATTGTAAGTTCTATCGAGTCAGATCCTGAAAAAAATAAGATTTCTGAAGAGTCCCCTGTCGGCAGAGCTCTTATTAATAAAAAAATTGGAGATGTAATTACAGTAAAAACCTCCCACACTGTAAAAAATTTTAAAGTAATTGATATATTATAGATATATTATAGGTTTATAAATTTTATATAACTATACTTATGGACTTAACTCATCTGCCAACTGCATACAGGGTTTATTCTGCAGTTAAAACATCAGACTTCAGTCTGGTGATGAGCAGGCTTTGCTCTATTTATAGAATATAAAAGAAGCCCACGATTTCAGCCGGGGGAGTTTCAATTGTCAATTAAAGCAATAAATCATACTATATATTATGTATTGGTCAGCTAAGTCAATAAGCGTATTATATAATCGACTCTTGTATAATAGGCATTTTCTTAATGATACGGTTTATCCAGCGGCTTTTTATGTATGCTTTAAATTAAAAACCCGGGTTTAACATTGTGTCACAGATTGAATTTAAAGCTTAATTGTTCTTAAATTTTTGAGTTAATTTTTTATTTTATTATTTAATCTGTTTTTATGTGTATAATAATAAGAATTTGTATGCTATATGCAGGGTAATAAAAATGAATGAAGCAAAAAAACCTGAAAATAAAAGCAGGATTGGCAATGTAAAGAAAAAAAATAAATATTTTCTTGAACATGAGCAGTCTTTAAGTGAACCATTGAAGCTGAAACTCGATAAGATTAAATCTCTTGTTGAAAGTGGCAGGGAAATCTATGCTGCTTCATTTAAAAAAGATTCAAGCATTACTGAAATTAAAAATAAATACAGCTCACTTAATCCAGGGGATAAGGTTGATAAAATCTATAATATTGCCGGAAGAGTTATGAATTTCAGGATTCACGGTAAAGCTACTTTTGCTGACCTTAAGGATGCTGATGAGAAAATCCAGCTTTATATAAATATTAAAAGTGCCGGTGAAGAAAGATACAACGATTTTTTAAATATGGACATTGGTGACTGGGTCGGAGTTGAAGGCAATGTTTTTGTAACCCATAAAGGGGAGCTTTCAGTAAATGTTAATAATTTTAAATTACTTTCAAAATCTATAAGAATAATGCCTGAGAAATGGCATGGCTTAAAGGATGTTGAACTAAGATACAGGCAGCGATATCTGGATTTCATTGTTAATCCTGACGTCAGAAAAGTTTTCTTAGTAAGAATGAGGGCAATAGAAGCTGTCAGGGAATTTCTAAATAAACACGGGTTTATAGAAGTTGAAACACCAATGCTTCAAACAATTCCCGGAGGTGCTGCAGCAAAACCTTTTACAACCCATCATAATGCACTTGATATCGATTTATATTTAAGAATAGCTCCTGAACTTTATTTAAAAAGACTGATCATTGGCGGATTTGAGAAGGTTTTTGAACTGAACAGAAACTTCAGGAATGAAGGCATATCCCACAGACATAATCCTGAATTTACTATGCTTGAATTTTATCAGGCTTTTGTGGATTATAATGATTTGATGATATTTACTGAAGAACTTATAAAGGATATTGCTTTAAAATCAATAGGAAAGCTATCCTTAACATATAAAGGAAATAACATTGACCTCGGGGCAAAATGGGAAAAAATTTCTATGCTTGATTCTATAGAAAAATATGCAAAAGTTTCTGTTGATTTTGAAATGGATATTGAAAAGCTTCAAAGCAATGCAAAAAAACTGAAGGTTGAAACTGAAAAAAGTTTCAGTAAAGGAAAAATAATAAATGAAATTTTTGAAAAAGTTGTTGAACCAAATCTTATCTGTCCGACTTTTATAAAGGACTATCCAATTGATATATCTCCTCTTGCAAGAAAACATCCAGAAAACCCGAATTTAACCGAACGTTTTGAACTGTTTATCGGTGGTGAAGAAATTGCCAACGCATTTTCTGAGTTAATTGATCCTGCTGATCAGATGGAAAGGTTTCAGAAACAGGCTGCAAGTGAAATAGAGGAAGAAAGAATCACAGGAAAAGTGGATTTTGATTTCATAAAGGCTCTTGAGTATGGAATGCCGCCTGCAGGTGGGGAAGGTATTGGTATTGACAGGCTTGTTATGATATTAACAGACAGCAAGTCAGTAAGGGATGTAATTTTATTTCCGCTAATGAAACCTGAAAAAGAATAAAAAAGATTGTATCCTTAAAATCTTAAAATTAAAATATCTGAAAAATAAAAAAGATAAAAGATAATTAATTTTTACTGATTAATTGATTAAAATTTAAAGATTTAAAAAATTTGCGCTCAATGAACTCAAATTTTTTAGAAAATAATGAATTATTCAGCAAAAACTGATTACTTTTCCTGAACAATTTTTTATAGTAAATTTTTTCACAGGTTATTTTTTTAGGCTAAAGGTGATATAATTTTTTTAGAAATTTATAAGTATCTGGAGTAAAAATGCTTTGTGAATTTTGCAAAATAAATGAGGCAAATGTACATTTAATAAAAGTTGTCAACGGTGACATTGAGAAGTTAAACCTGTGCGTTGACTGCCTGAAAAATTTTAATTTCTTCCCTGCAGAAGATTTCTTTAATGATTTAACCAAGATTTTATCTAAAATTTTTGAGGTAGATATTAAAATAATTGACAAAAGTGAAGATAGTAAATTATTTAATTTTTCCGGCAGCGGTGAAAATAAAAAGTGCTCCTTTTGTGGAATTGACTTAAATACAATTAAAGCAATAGGGAAAGTGGGTTGTGCAAATTGTTATAAAGAATTCAAGGATGTTTTTATTCCAATGGTTAAGGTAATACACGGTAACTATCAGCACACGGGTAGGGTACCGGTGCATGCAAGCAGGGAAACTAAAATTGAAAAAGAAATAAAAGATTTAAGATACAAGCTAAAAGAAGAAATTACTGTTGAAAATTTTGAAGAAGCTGCAAAATTAAGAGATACTATCAAGAAACTTCAAAAGAAATTATATCCTGTAAAAAAAAATAAGTAATAAATTTTGATTTAGCGAAATTTAAATTATTTTCTATTAACAGATTATGAAAAAATTAAAAACAAAGATATTTGAATTAGAGGGTTTTCAGGATGCTCTTTTTAACAAAAGGATGAAAGAGCAGATAATTGTTACCACCCGCACCCGGATAGCAAGAAATATTGCAGGTTTCAGATTCAACAGTTTAAGCTCAAAAAAAGAGAAAAAAAATATTTCAAATATTGTCAAAGATGTTTTTTTTGGTTCTGCCCCAAACAGGGATTATGTGTTTTATAATATTAACAGGTTATCAGAAATACAGAGACGGCTTCTTCTTGAAAAACATATATTATCACCCGAGATGATTTCACAGCTTTATGGAAAATCTTTAATACTGAAGCTAATACCCGGCTACTTAAATGAAGTTGTTTCCATTATGGTAAATGAGGAAGACCACTTAAGGATACAGAGTATAACACCGGGACTAAATGTTTATAAAACTTATAATAATGTTCTGAAAATGGAGAAAATATTAGAAAAAAAACTCAGTTTCTGTTTTGATAAGGATTTTGGTTATCTGACAAGCTGTCCTACAAATATTGGCACCGCGCTGAGAGTTTCTATAATTGCACATCTGCCCGCCATGGTTGCAGGCGGAAGAATTGAGAACTTTGTCAAAAATCTTGCCAGGATTGGCTGCAGTATTAGAGGATTTTTTGGAGAAAATTCAGAAGTTATTGGTAATCTTTTTCAGGTTTCCAACCTATCATCGCTTGGTAAAAATGATAAACAGATACTGGACGAGATGCATGCTGTTTGTTTGAATGTTGTTGATTCAGAAAAAGAAGCAATTCAATATTTAAAAAGAACCAAACCTGCAAGTGTTGAAGACAGTGTTTTCAGAGCCTACGGTATGTTAAAATATGCTAAGATGCTCTGTTATGGAGAGTCTTTGGAGCTGCTTTCAATGATTAAGCTCGGGCAGACGCTTGAAATACTTGGTAATCTGAAATCTTTTGATTTTTACCAGTTGATAAGTTTGCTTGGAGAGTCTAATATAATACTTAGCTTAAAAGATAAAATAGATTTCAACAAAAAAGATGAAGCTGCTGATAAAATTGATACAATAAGGGCGGATATTGTAAGAAATAAAATTTTAAAGGGTCTGGATAAAAATGTTTGAACGATTTACAGAGAGAGCAAGAAAAGTTGTTGTAAGAGCACAGGATGAAGCGAGGTTTCTGAAGCAGAACTATATTGGCACTGAACATCTGCTTTTAGGGCTTATCGGGGAAAAAGAAGGAATAGCTGCAAGAGTTCTTCTTTCTTTGAATATTTCACTTGAGGAAATAAAGTCTGCAGTAAAGGAATCAGTAACAGAAGGTTCTTCAGAATCCTATGAACATATACCATTTACACCCAGGGCAAAAAAAGTTCTTGAATTATCCTTAAGAGAAGCACTCCAAATGGGGCATAATTATATAGGTACCGAGCATATTCTGTTAGGGCTCTTGAGGGAAGGAGAAGGGGTTGCAGCAAGGGTGCTTAATTCATTTGGTATTAACCTTGAGATTATTAAAGAAAAAATCAGGGAAACCTTAAATAAATATCCTTTTTATCCCCAGGATGAAAGCTCAACAATTGACAGAGGTCAGAAAAGAGTTCTAAAAATGCTTAATCAGTACGGCAGAGATTTAACCCAGCTTGCAAGGGAAGGGAAGCTCGACCCTGTTATAGGCAGAAAAAAAGAAATAGAAAGGGTCATGCAGATTCTTTCAAGAAGAACTAAAAATAATCCCATCCTGATTGGTGAATCAGGAGTGGGAAAAACTGCAATTGTTGAGGGACTTGCACAGGCGATAATAACAAAAGAAATTCCGCTTAATTTAAGAAATAAAAAAATATTTACCCTTGATCTGGGTGCACTTGTTGCAGGTTCAAGGTACAGGGGTGATTTTGAGGAAAGACTTAAAAAAGTCCTTCAGGAAATAAGAGAAGACGGCGACATCATGATATTTATAGATGAAGTTCATACCCTGGTTGGAGCTGGTGCTGCTGAAGGTGCAATAGATGCTGCTTCTATTTTGAAGCCAATGCTGGCAAGGGGTGAACTTCAAACCATAGGTGCAACTACAGTAAATGAGTACAGGAAATATGTTGAAAAAGATAAAGCTCTTGAAAGGAGATTTCAGCCCATATATGTTGATGAGCCAAGTGAGTATGAAACAATTGAAATACTAAGGGGGCTTAAGGACAGGTATGAGTCATTCCACAGCCTTGTAATTACAGAGAATGCAATAAAATCTGCAGCAAAACTTTCCCACAGATATATTACTGATAGATTTTTACCTGACAAAGCAATTGATTTAATAGATGAAGCAGCATCAAGGGTAAGGTTGAGAAATTTGACAAATCCCCCAAATTTAAAAGAAATTGAAAAGCAGATAGAAAAGGTCATAAGTAATAAAGAGGATGCAATCAAAGCTCAGGACTTCGAAAAAGCTGCAGAATTTCGTGATAAGGAAAAACAGTTAATCAGGGAGAAGATAGAACTTGAAGAAAACTGGGGAAGAGTTGGAAAAAAAGAAAAGGAAAAAGTTGACGAGGATGAAGTTGCGGAAGTTTTATCAAGCTGGACAGGAATACCTGTATTTAAATTAACCGAGACTGAATCTGCAAAACTTTTAAAGATGGAAGATGAGCTTCATAAAAGAGTTATAGGGCAGGATGAAGCAATTAAGACTGTTTCCCGCGCAATCAGGAGGTCAAGGTCAGGGCTTAAAGACCCAAAAAGACCAATAGGTTCTTTTATTTTTCTCGGTCCTTCAGGAGTGGGAAAAACAGAGCTGGCAAAAACAATTGCGGAATTTTTATTTGGTAAAGAGGATGCACTTATTCAGATTGACATGTCCGAATATATGGAGAAACACTCGGTTTCAAAGCTTGTAGGTTCACCACCTGGTTATATTGGCTATGATGAAGGTGGGCAGCTTACTGAAAAAATAAGAAGGAGACCCTATAGTGTTATACTTCTTGATGAAATTGAAAAAGCTCATCCGGATGTGTTTAATATACTGCTTCAAATATTTGAGGATGGTCACCTTACAGATTCTCAGGGTAGAAGAGTTGATTTTAAAAATACTGTAATTGTAATGACATCAAATTTAGGAGCAAGAGAAATTCATAAAAATAATCCACTCGGATTTAGAAAAATTGAAGAAGCAGATCTGACATATGATGAAATTAAGACCAAGGTTATGAGCGAGCTTAAAAAAGCCTTCAGACCTGAATTTTTAAACAGGCTTGATGAAATAATTGTATTTCATAAATTGACAAAAAAAGAGGTCTTTTTAATTATTGATTTAATGATATTAAGAATTGCGCAGCAGCTTGAAATACAGGGCATAATAATAGAGCTTAAATCTTCTGCAAAGGAACTTCTTATTGAAAAGGGTTATGATTCAACTATGGGTGCAAGGCCAATGAGGAGGACTATTCAATCCTTAATTGAGAACCCGATATCTGAAAAAATTATAGGTGGAGAAATAAGATCGGGTGATAAAATTGAAGTCAGTGCAGTAAATGGAGAAATGAGGTTTAAAATAAAAAGAATCACTCCATCAGTATTGAATGTCTGATTATGTTTGATTTTATTTTATTATTTAAATAAGTTTTTTAATTAAGATTTTTAATTAAATGAAGGAAAAAGAAGAAGAGCTATTGTTAAACAGTTTAAAAAGAATAGCACCCGGCACTGATTTAAGAACAGGTATTGAATATATTCTGCAGGCAAAAACAGGAGCTTTAATTGTTATTGGAGATTCAGAGCAAGTGTTAAAACTTGTAGATGGCGGGTTTTATATAGGATGCAGCTTAACACCGGCAAAATTTCATGAACTCGCAAAAATGGATGGTGCAATAATATTGAGTCATGATGCGTCCAGAATACTCTATGCAAATACACATCTTTACCCCAATCCATTAATAAAAACGTCTGAGACGGGTACAAGACATAGAACTGCCGAGAGAGTTGCCAAACAAACAAAAGCACTGGTTATTTCTATTTCCCAGAAAAGAGATGCTGTAACACTTTATATTGATGATATTAAATATACACTTGAAGAACCCAGGCTCGTACTATCAAAGGCAAGCCAGGCATTACAGACTTTAAGTAAGTATAAAGAAGGATTGGAGTATTTAGTTTTAAATCTTACAACCAGAGAACTTGAAGATATGGCCACACTGTTTGATGTGGTTACTGTTCTGCAGCGCTCAAGTATTGTGCAAAAAACAGAAAAGGAAGTAAGAAAATATATATATGAACTTGGCACAGATGGAAAATTGCTTAATATGCAGGTGGAAGAGCTGATGTCAAATGTGGTTGATGAAAATCTTAAATTAATAGAAGACTATATCAATTTTAATGATGATGTTAAACCTGCAGAAATTAATAACAGCATTAATTCTCTTGATGAGGATGCTTTATTAAACCTGAATAATGTTGCAAAAATACTTGGCTATAAACTGGATGTAAATCTGAAGGAGTATCAGGTCAGGCCAAAAGGTATCAGGATAATATCTGGAATAAAAAGGCTTCCCGAACAGTTGATGAGGAATCTGGTTTTAAAGTTTGGAAATTTAAAGAATATTTTAAATGCAAATGTTGAGGAGCTTGCAGAGGTTCAGGGCATGGGTAAGGCAAGAGCAAGTCTTTTATATGATAGATTAAAAAAATTTTCAGAATACTACCTTTATAATGAGCTTTACAGCTCAAAGGGAGGGGTA
>Ga0194112_10005673_pt1 | contig 16704 bp, 14 predicted proteins | sample TA2MahC400mmetaG_FD_146191 | JGI IMG/M metagenome (GOLD analysis project Ga0194112, IMG submission 146191) | Freshwater microbial communities from Lake Tanganyika, Tanzania - TA2015016 Mahale Deep Cast 400m | ecosystem: Environmental > Aquatic > Freshwater > Lake | place: Tanzania: Lake... | reverse complement strand
GCACCGACATTGTGGAATTTTGCAGCCAAAACCTTCCTCGTTTTTATCCTTACAATATTCGCGGAATCATCATTCGCGAAGCCGGGGCGAGTATGGTTCAGGAAGGGGCTTACGCTTTGGCCAATGCCAAGGCCTATATTATTGCTTCCCTGCAAAGAGGGCTGAAAATCGATGATTTCGCCCCGCGAATTTCTTTCTTCTTTGCTACCGGCTTACAAATTTTTGAAGAGGCGGCCCGTTACCGAACCCTCCGCCGGCTCTGGGCCAGGATGTTGCAGGAACAGTTTGGAGCCCAAAATCCGAGCTCCATGCTCCTCCGTTTCACGGGAACGGTTGGCGGAAGCACCTACCGGGCTCGCGAGCCTGAGAATAACCTTGTTCGCGGAGCTTATGGTTTATTGGCCAATATCCTGGGAGGAGCGCAAGGAATGCTTCAACCGGCCATGGATGAAGCTTATGCCATCCCCACCGAGCATACGGCCCGCCTGGCTTTGCGGACGCAGCAAATTCTGGCCTATGAGACGGGGATAACCAAAGTCGTTGATCCTCTGGGAGGAGCCTATTTGGTGGAAGCTTTAACCAGCCAGCTGGAAGGGGAAATAAGGGAAGAAATGGAAAAGGTCGAATCCATAGGTGGAGCGGTCAGGGCCATTGAAACTGGTTATCCCCAGAAAGCCATAGCCGAAGAAGCCTATCGTATGGCGCGGGAAGAAGAAGAGGGCCAGAGGGTGGTAGTCGGGGTGAATAAATTCCAGGAGGAAGAGGAGGAGAAACGCAAGCTGATAATTCATCGCCCTGATGAAAAGGCCGTGGAACGGCAGATTCAGAGGACCAGAGAAATCAAAAAATCCCGGGACAACCAGGCCGTTCAAAAAGCCCTGGATGCTCTTTGCCTGGCAGCCGAGAGTGAAGATAATTTAATGCCCCATTTTATTGCCACGGTGAAAACCTACGCCACCATCGGGGAGATTTCGGCAACCTTAAAGAAAGTTTTCGGGGAATACCGGGAGCCGGTAAACATCTAAAAAAAGCGCAGAGCGCTTATTTCAGGTGGGGAGGAAAGGGATGAATATTGCGGCTATACTTACAGAGACAAGCCAACGCTTGCCCGGGGAAATGGCCTTTTATTTTGACGATCAGGGGACAACGTATCAATCTCTTCAGGACCTGACCGAATCTTTGGCCTGGGGTCTTAAAAAAATGGGCGTTCGCCGAGGCGACCGAGTAGCCGTCTTTTCGCCCAGCAGCCTGGAATTCGTAATCTCCTGGTTCGCGGTCGTAAAACTGGGCGCCGTGTTCGTGCCGATAAACATTATGTTAAAAGGGCGCGAGTCCAAATACATCCTGGAAAACGCCGAAGTGAACACGCTGATTTTTCATAACAGCCAGGCGGAGATGATTCACTCGCTTCGCCCCGGACTCAGCCAGTTGAAAAATTTAGTAATCATCGGCGGACAGCCCGGGCCAGAATCCCAGCTTTTTTCCGACCTGCTGGCGGAAAAACCTTCCCGCCCGATGACTCTGGAATGCGGTCCAAATGATACGGCCACGATGATCTATACTTCGGGAACAACCGGTTTCCCCAAAGGAGCAATGATCACCCATGCCAATTTCTATGCTAACGTGCGGGGAATTATTAAGGCTCTGAACCTTGACGAAAATATGGTGCGGGTATCCGTCACCCCTCTCTTCCACGCCATGGGGCTTACGGTTAACATCCTGGCGGTAGTTATGTTGGGGGCGACAGCCGTCATCCAGCCCAAACTTGACCTGGATGCTTTCCTCAAGGCCAATGAAAAATATCGGGCCACCTTGATCAGCGGGGCGCCGGCTCTGCATTATATGCTCGTCCATGATCCGCGCACCTCCAATTATGACCTTTCGACCTGGAAAGTGGCCATGTCGGGAAGCGCACCATTGCCCGTTGAAGTTCTGCGGCGATTTGAAGAGAAGTTTAACATCCCCATGGTGGAAGCTTATGGATTAACCGAGGTTACTACGGCTGCCACGGCGAATCCGGTTTTTGGCCCTCGTAAACCAGGATCGGTTGGTCTTCCTCTTCCCGATCTGGAAGTCAAGATTTTTGATGATCAAGACCGGGAAGTGCCGGCCGGGGAGATCGGCGAAGTGGTCATCCGCGGGCCGGCGGTAATGAAGGGGTATTACAACAACCCGCAAGCAACCGCCGAAACCTTGAAGGGAGGCTGGCTGCACACCGGAGACCTTGGCCAAATGGATGAGGAAGGATACCTTTATATCCTCGACCGGAAAAAAGACATGATCATCTGCAGCGGCTATAATGTATACCCGCGGGAGATCGAAGAGCTCTTACATACCCATCCAGGCGTTCTGGAGGCGGCCGTCATTGGGGTAACCGATCCCAAGCGGGGGGAGAGCCCCTATGCCTTTGTTATTCCCAGGCCCGGGAAGAATCCTGCTGAAGAGGAACTGATCCAGTTCTGCAAAGAAAACTTGGCAACCTACAAGACTATAAAAGGGGTGAAATTCGTAGATGAATTTCCCCGGAACCCCAACCGCAAAGTTTTAAAACGCGAGCTTAGGGAGATGTTGAAATTATAAATGGCAAGTTACAGGTTGCAAGTTTCGAGTTGCGAGTTAAAAAACAAGGTTCATCTCCAAATTAGTTGATCAATTTTTTATATAAGATTTCCAGGGCCCGAGGACCAGACCGGTCCGCTTGGAATCATAAGGCGCTGCTTTCTCCGTGGATAGGGCGGGGAAGATATACCCCGCCTCCTCCGGAGGAGATAAGCTTTTATCATCATCGCCGAGCAGAAAGCCGGCCGATGCTTCCGGCGCGTTCCGGTCTGGCCCCCGGGCCCCAACAGAGGTGGTTACCCCATTCCAGAGCAGCTTTTGGAGAAATATTCAATCAGATAAGGATCTAATCCATGGATTTTTTCCTCCGTGAAGACCAGCGCCTATTCCAGGAAAGTTTTCGCAAATTTGCCGAGAAGGAGATAGCGCCGTTAGTCGAAGAAGCTGAAGAGACCGAAATTTTTCCTTTACAACTTTTTCCGCAAATGGGGAAGCTGGGCTATCTTTGCCCCCGTTATGCCGAAAAATACGGCGGAGCGGGGATTGATAAAGTCTCCGAAGTTCTTATGCGGGAGGAAATTTCCCGCATCTCCCAGGGAATCGCCTCCACCTGGTCGGCTCACTCCCACCTGGGGACTTTTCCTATTTACCACTGGGGTAGCGAGGAGCAAAAGGAGAAATACCTCGTTCCGGCAATTAGCGGGGATAAGATTTTCGCCTTTGGCTTAACCGAACCCAACGCCGGCAGTGATGTTAAAGCCATTGAAACGACTGCCCGCCGCGAAGGAGATTTTTACGTCATTAACGGAAGGAAAATTTTCATCACCAACGGCAACATCTGCGATTTTCTGACCCTTGTGGCCTACACGGACAAAAGCCGGGGTTACCGAGGGATTAGTATTTTTGTAGTGGAGAAAGGCACTCCGGGATTCATCGTTACGCGCAAGCTCAAGAAAGAAGGCGTGCGCTCCTCGGAGACGGCCGAACTTCTTTTTGAGGATTGCCACATACCTTGGGAAAATCGGATCGGAGAAGAGGGTAGTTTTCACCGGATAATGGAGACTTTGAACGAAGGGCGGATTGGAGTGGCGGGAAACTGCGTGGGCATGGCTCAGGGAGCCTATGAAGCGGCCCGCAAGTATGCGAAGGAACGGGTTCAATTCGGGCGCCCCATTGCCCAGTTTCAGGCCATCGCTTTCAAGTTAGCGGATATGGCCATGGAGATCGAGGCCGCCCGGCTCCTCGTGCTGCGGGCAGCCTGGATGATGGACATAGGGAAGAACCCCATTCGCGAGGCTTCCATGGCCAAGCTCTTCGCCTCCGAAGTTGCCGTGCGGATTTCTAAGGAGGCGATGCAGATCCATGGGGGTTATGGTCAAATGCGGGAGTTTCCCGTAGGCCGCTTTCACCGCGACGCCCTGGTTTATGTGGTCGGAGAAGGCACCTCCGAAATTCAACGGCAGATCATTGCCAAGCAGATGGGATTATAAAATAAAAATTATTTTCTCACGATCATTCCCAAGAGAAGACCTCCCAGGATCCCTTCCACCCCCGCGCCCAAGAACCAGGTCAGGGCCATGTGGTAAGGTATAGGCATGACGGAATAGGTACCGTACCCCATGCCGACGCCAATGCCCAGGCCGTACAGGAGGCCGAATTTCAATCCCACCCCCAGGCTCTTCTCACCCACCAGCCACCCGTAAATGATTGAAAATATTAGGGCGGAAAGGAAAACAGTGAGGTACATAACGCCCAATTTCATCTCGGCCATAGGTCGCCAGAGCGCGGCTGTGGATACGTAGGCCGACTTCAGAATTACACCGTGAATGAGGAAGTCCAGCACGGACCACACTATAAAAACGGCCAAGGAAGCTAAAAGGATCCTTTTCCACATATAAATCCTCCTTCCAGGAAATTAAATAATCCAATCTTAATTGAATCTTGGGCCGCGAATATTCTACCTTAAATAGATCTTTATTGGATACAGGATATAATCCCTCCCATTTTTTCTTGACCTTCCGCATAGAGGCTGTTATTTTCAAAACCAGATGCCGTTTGAAGAATAACACGCCAAAAAGACAAAGGAAATCCTCTCCCCCAAGAGGCTGTGTCGTAATTGGAAAATTGGGGATCCGGGCGAGAGGGCATTCTTTCGGAATCATAAGGCGGTGATAATTCCATGGATCGAGGCGGGGTAAAAACCTTAATATTTATACTATCCTTCGAATCCGCCTTCCCTTGGCGGATGATAAACGGTTGCCCTTGCCGACCTTCTTCACCCGCCGATGCTTCCTCACTCATGCCCTCCCGCCCGGGTTATGACACAGTCTCCAAGGGGAGGGGGGATAACTTTTAACAATACTCATTTAAGAAGGAGGATGGACTCATGGCCGCGAAACGCGCGCTCGTCATGCATCCGAAGGACAATGTGGCCACAACCGTGGAGGAAATCCAACCCGGGGACCAGGTGAGGACCGCCGGGGGCGGAGAGATTCGCTCTCTGGCTGCGGTCGAGGCCATCCCCTTCGGGTTCAAAATCGCCCTGGAGGAGATCCCCCAGGGAGCGATTATCGTGAAGTATGGGGAGACCATCGGTAAAGCCAGCCGCCCCATCTCCAGGGGCGCACTGGTACACGTTCACAACCTGGAAGGCACCCGGGCGCGGGGAGACCTGGAAGGGAGGGAAAAACAATGAGCTTCTTAGGCTACCACCGGGCTGACGAGTTCGTGGGTACCAGGAATTATGTCTTAGTCATTCCCCAGGGCCTTATCGCTAAAGCCATCGGCGATTTCGTGGCCGGGGTCCGGACCATCCAAACCGTAGACCACGGCTCTGGTCGCACGGCCAATGATCGCGAGCGGATCGCCCGCGTATTGATCGGACTCGGCAGGAACCCCAACGTGGCTTCAGTTATCGTCCACGCTGCCAGTCCGGGGGTGGGGTATCCGGAACTTAGAGCCGAGCGCTTAGCGGATGAAATCGCGGCCAGTGGCAAGCGGGTGGAAGTAATCGACCCGGCCAAGGATGGAGGCGTTTATGGGGCCATGGCCAAAGGAATGCAGCTGGCCCGGATGATGGTTTACGAAGCCTCGAAGCTCCGGCGGGTGGAAGCAGGGGACGAGCATCTCTGCCTGGGGGTCAAGTGCGGGTATTCCGATACGACTTCGGGCATCGCCGGCAATCCGGCCATAGGATACCTCTTTGACAAGGTCGTGGGAGCGGGGGGAACCGCCTTCTTCGGCGAGACCACCGAGATTATTGGGGCCGAGCACTCCTTGGCGAAACGGGCCGCGACCCCCCAGGTGGCCAAGGCGATTCTGGATGCTGTCGCCCGCCGGGAGGAGATGGCCAAATCAACCGGCCTGGATATCCGGACCATCAATCCCGTCCCGTCCAACATCAAGGGAGGAATCAGCTCCCTGGAAGAGAAGAGCCTGGGGGCGATCCACAAAGCGGGAACGGCGCCGATTCAGGGCGTTCTGCAATACGCCGAGCGGCCAAAAGGCAAGGGTCTCTATTTCGTGGACAACTGGATGGGCCACTTATCCATCTTCGCTGGTTATGCGGCCGCGGGCGCCAACCTCGTCCTGTTCCAGCTTGGGGGAGGAGGCCTGGCCGGCCGCGACCTTATGGAAGGTTCGCCCTCGATCGTGGCGCCCTTTCTCTGGTGCACGGCTAACCCCCAAACTTATCAGATGGCCAAGGATAACATCGATTTTTACTCCGGCAGCGTGATCATGGACGGCGAGGACCCGCAGGAAGCAGGCGAACGCCTCTACCGAACGGTCATTGATATCGCCTCCGGCACCCTCTCCCGGAGCGAGACCCTGCGGCATACTGACCCGGTTGATCTATATCTGGAGGAACCGCGGTTCTGAACCTGGCCGCGGTACGAGGCTGGATTTAAAAAAAGAAAATCAACGTCTTATGGCTCCACCCCTGCCTGTAGTGGGGCTACTGCCTAGCCGGCGCTAAAAGGCGAACGCTGGCGTTCTCGGCGCCACGCCTTTGGACTGGTTGCCGCTCAAATCCCGCATTAGCAGAAAAATAATATAAGGGTTCACGGCCATTGTTGCCAAAATGCACACAATGTGTTATTCTTCGAATAGATGAAGCATATAAATTGGAATACGGAAAAGAGCCGGAAACTCAAGGAATCAAGAGGAATCTCCTTTGAGGATATTATTTATTATATTGAGAAAGGAGACCTTTTAGATGATTATCGGCATCCAAATCAGAAAAGGTATCCGGAGCAGAGGATAATGGTAATTGGAATAAATAATTATGCCTATCTTGTTCCTTATGTCGAAGATGCCGAAGAAATATTTCTAAAAACCATTATCCCGAGCCGGAAGGCAACAGATATTTATTTTGGAGGAAAAAAATGAAAGTTAAATTAACTAAAGAAGAACAGGAAATATTGGACAGTTTTGAAAGTGGGGAATGGATTCCAGTAAAAGATCTTTTAAAACGAAAAAGAGAGCTAAGCAGATATGCGCGAAACACTTTGAAGAAGGATAAGAGATTAAATATAAGGATTTCGGAAAGAGACTTGAGTGAGCTGCAAAAGAAGGCCGTGAGCGAAGGATTACCCTATCAGACCTTTGTTTCCAGCATAATTCATAAATTTGTTACCGGCAAACTGGTAGAGGCAAAGAATTAGGAATTTGCCCGATACCGGTCAAACCAAAATTTTACAAGGAAGACCTTTTATCTGGAGGTTTTTTCCCTTAGGGTTCCTTTAACCCAAGCAAAAGTCACTTCGGCTACCAGGTAATCCCGCTGGGCTTTGGCTAAATTTCCTTTGGCCATAGTAAGGTTCAGCTCCGCATCGTCTACATCAAGTTTGGTCTTGACGCCGTATTGATAACCCTTTTCAGCCATATGCAGCAGCCTCTCGGCCTGCTTTACGGTTCCTCCAAGAGCCTTGACAATTTCTCCTGCCTCCCGGCAGGCATTGACGGCCTCGCGCACTTGGAGCGTGATGGAATCTTTAAGTTTGGTTTCTTCAATTTTAAGGGTGGCCAGGTCACTTTTAGCCTGGGCCACTTTCCCGCGGGACCGCTGTCCGTCGAAAAAAGGAAAAGTTAAATAAAGCCCGGCGCTCCAAACCTGGCCGTCTCCTTGATCCGGATTCAAGATGAGCTGTCGCCAACCATATCCGGCCTTTAAGTCCAGCCGTGGCTTGTCTCCGGCATCGTAAATAGTTACCAGCTCTTTGGCTATTTCTATACGTTTCTGCAAATCCGAAATTTCCGGGCGGTTTTTCCAGGCTGTAGGGATCGCTTCTTCATACTGGGGATAGGGAGCGAGAGAAGCTTCCAGCTTCCCCGCCGCATCCACTTCCTGGCCTTCCAGCCCCAAAAGGAATCTTAGTTTATCCCGGCAAATCCGAATCAAGTTTTCCTTGCGGATGACTTCTGGCCTGGCGTTTTCCACGGCTACTTCAGCGGCCAGGACATCGTATTCCGTGGCCACCCCGGCAGCGTATTTCTTACGGGCTTCTTCCAGATGGCGCATTTTCTGCTCGAGATTCTGCCCAGCCAAGGCATAAAGCTCCCTGGCCAGGAGGATATCGTAAAAAGATGAAGAAACATCGCGCAGCGCTGCCTGGCGGAAGAGACGCAGTTGGTCATCAGCCGTTCCTAACCCTACCTTCGCTGCCCGAATGGCCGCCCCCACCTGTCCGAAAGTATATAGGGCTTGCGACAATTCAACGCCTACCGAACGGGTCTGGTTTTCCAAGTGGGCAAGCATGCCGTAAGCCTTCTGGCTTTCGTCGCGGCTATGGGTAATATTCCCTGAAAACTGGAGCCGGGGCAAGGCCGCCGAGCGCTCCTCGACATAACGCCCTTGGACCAGGTTGCGGTACTCCCGGGCCTTCTGGATGTCTTTATTTTTCTCAAGGGCAATCTGGAGGGCTTCCTCCAGGGTTAGGACTTTGGCTTCCTTCTCAGCAGCTAAAGCCGTTTTTCCCGGAAAAACGCTCAGGCTTCCGGTCAATAACAGGAACAAGACAGAGAATAAAAACCTTCTTATTTCTCCCCACTTCAAGGTCATTCTGAGGCCTCCCTTTTTCCTTCCCAGCGGCGGTGGATCCATCCGCCGATATCGTCGAGCACCGTATAGACAACGGGAACAACCAGCAAGGTCAGCAAAGTTGAGGTGATCAATCCCCCGATAACGGCCCTGGCCATAGGGGCGCGCATCTCGGCCCCTTGCCCGAGGGCCAGCGCTAAGGGCAGCATCCCGAACATCATGGCCAGGGTGGTCATCAGGATGGGCCGCAGTCTTGTCCGGCCTGCGGCGATCAACGCGTCCCTCCGGCTCATTCCCCGGCTACGAAGGGTTTTGGTAAAATCCACTAAAAGGATGGCGTTCTTGGTGACTAAGCCCATGAGCATGATGAGCCCGATGAGGGACATCATATTGACCGTATCGCGGGTGAGAAAGAGCATCCCGGCCATTCCCACGATGGAAAGGGGGAGCGAGAACATGATGGCCAGGGGATCCATGAACGATTCAAACTGGGCCGCTAAGATAAGGTAGACGAAAATGATGGCCAGGATGAGGGCTTCTCCCATGTAACCGAAGGATTCAGCCATATCCTCAGCCTCGCCGGTAAAGACAATCTGGTACCCAGGAGCCAGGGTAAGATGCTTCGCCACCTCCTGCACTTTTTTTACGGCCGTTCCCAGGGGGAGATTGTCGAGGTTGGCCGTAATCATCACCTGGCGGGTCAGGTCCTGACGGTTGATTTCCGACGGCGTGGTGCTCATCCCGTAATGAACCAGGTTGCCCAGGGGGATCAAAACGGGAGGAGCATTCGGCCTGGGTACGGCCAAACGAAGCTTTTCCACCTGAGCCGGGTCCTGGCGCAGGTCCAGCGGCAAGCGGACCCTGACATTGACGGCGTCGCCATCCTCGTCTTCATAGGTCGTTGCGGCCTGCCCGCCCACCAGCACGCCCACGGTGCGGACGATGTTCCCGGTCATCACCCCGGCGTCCACGGCCCGTTCCCGATCAACAACCAAGCGGAATTCCGGAATATCCTGCTCTAAGGTAACTTCCAGGTCCACAATCCCCGGAATTTTGGAGATCTCTTTTTTCAACTCCGCCGCATATTTCTTCAGCAGGGCAATGTCTTCGCCGCGGACGTTTACCACCAAGGGTTTTTCATGGCCCATTCTCCCCGCCTCTACGATTGCCGGAAGGATGCCAGCAATCCTGGCAATCCTTTCCCTGAGGTCCCGTTGAATTTCTTCCTGGTTGCGTTTCCGGTCTTTTCGTTCTTTCAGTTTTATATAAATCCGGCCATCGCGCACGGTCCCGGCGTCTCCGGCTCCGATGGTGGCGTAGATATGTTTGACCTCCGGGATCTCTTTCAGCGCGGCCTGGACCAAATTTAGCCTGGTGCGGGTTTCTTCGACCGAAGCCTCCGGCGCACTCTTGAAATTCAGTTGGAATTCCCCCTGGTCGAAATTGGGGAAAAACTCCGTTTGCAGGGCGCCAAGGGCACCCAGTCCTGTCAAGAAGGACGCCGTGGCCACGAAGAGGACGGTCTTGCGGTGATCCAGAGCCCAGCCGATTACCAGCCGGTATCCATCCGCGGTCCGGTCGAACCAGTGATTGAAGTGGTCGAGGATCCGGGCAAGAAAGTGCCGTTTCCCTTTGCGTTCCACGTCCGGATCCACCCAGCGCGAGGAGAGCATGGGATCCAGGGTAAAGGAGACAAAAAGCGAGACCAAAACAGCGAAAGCCACGGTAATGCCGAACTGGAAAAAGAACCGCCCTACGATCCCTTTCATGTAGGCCACGGGAACGAACACGGCGACGACGGACATGGTGGTGGCCAGAACGGCCAGCCCGATCTCGCTCGTTCCTTCCCGGGCCGCCGAGAAGTGATCCTGCCCGCGTTCAAGGTGGCGGACGATGTTTTCCCGGACCACGATGGCGTCGTCGATGAGCAGGCCGATGGCCAGGGACAGGGCCATCAGGGTCAACATGTTCAGAGTCATTCCCAGGAAATTCATGACCGTAAAGGCGGAGATGACCGAGATGGGAAGGGTCAGGCCGGTGATGACCGTGGATCGCCAGGAGTTAAGAAAGCAGAAGACGATTAAGATCGTCAGAAAACCTCCCAGGATCAAGGTCTCCTCAACGTCCCGGACGGCATCGCGGATCATGACGGAGGAGTCCCGAACCATTTCCATCCTGGTTCCTGGGGGAAGCTCCATCTGCAGGGCCTCGATTTCCTTTTTGACCCGGTCTACTACGCCCACCGTGTTGGCCCCTGACTGTTTGAGGATATCCAGCCCGATGGCGGGTATGCCGTTTACCAAAGCCAGGGACCGCTGTTCTTCAATGCCATCCTGTATTTGAGCCACCTCGGCCAGGGGTACGGGCCGCCCGTTGCGCTGGGCAATCACCATGGTCTTGAATTGCTCGACCGCATCGGGCTTTCCCGCAATCCGCAAGGGGTATTCTGTGCCGCCCCGGTTCAGGCGGCCGAGCGGGGTATTCACGTTCTCCGACTGCAAGCCGGCAACTACTTCATCCACTCCCATGCTTAGGGCTTGCAGACGAAGCGGATCGATATTGACATTGACTTCGCGCTTGGACTGGCCGACCAAGTCAACCTTCCCTACCCCGGAGATGTTTTCAAAGCGCCTTTTGACTTTCTTTTCTACGATCGTCGTCAAGTCCCGCGGGGAGAGGTTTTCCGAGCGCACGGCCAAGGAAGCGATGGGTAGGGAGGAAAAATCCAGCTTCTGGATGATCGGTTCCTCCATCCCCTGAGGCAGGTTCCCCCGGATGGCGCCGATCTTGGCCCGTACCTCCTGGGCGGCATCGTTGACCCTCACCTCCAGATGGAACATGATCACGACCGTGGAGACGCTCTCCCGCGAGGTGGACATCACGTGTTTAACCCCCGAGATGGGGTTGACCGCTTCCTCGATGCGCTTGCTCACTTCCCGCTCGACCGTTTCCGGAGAAGAGCCGGGAAACTTGGTAACCACTGATACGACGGGGATCTCCACGTCCGGAAACATGTCGATGGCCAGCCGGCGATAAGAGAAAATTCCCAGGGTGACTAAGGCCAGCATCATCACCGTGGCAAAAATAGGGCGTTTGATGGATAGATTCGAAAGGAACATTTTACTTCTCCCCGTTGATCCTGGTCACGTTCACCTTGTCGCCGTCTTTCACGTTGAATCCGCCGCGGGTAATCACCAAGTCTCCGGTAGCCAAGTTAGAAGCGATCTCCACCTGGTCTCCGGAAACGTTGCCGGTGCGGACCATCCGGCGCTGAGCGCCGTCTCCCTTCACTACAAAGATCTCTGCTTTTTTACCGGCTACATCCCAGGTGAGCAGCGCTGCCCGGGGAATTTTTATTACTCCCGTTCTATTTCCGGTCAGAATCCGCCCCTTCACAAAAAGGCCTCCTTTTAGTTGTTCGGCGGGATTCTCTACTTCGGCAACTACCTTTGCTGACCGGTCGGCCTCGTTGACCACCGGGTTGATAAACATAACCTTGCCGGCGAAAGTTGTCCCGGGAATCGCATCCGTGGTAAAGGAAAGGGGCTGGCCGACGCGCACGGCCCCCAATTCCATGGAAGGGACGGTCACGGTCAGTTCCAGCACCCGGTTATCAACAATGCGGAACATCGGTTTGGCGCCCATTTCGCCAACATAATCTCCTACGTTAACGTTGCGCCAGGAAACCACTCCTTCCCGCGGCGAGCGGATGATGGCCTTGGAAAGCCTGGTCTGAACATACTCGACTTCTTCTTCGGCCGCCTTCAGTTGCCCTTTGGCAGCCGAGATGCGCACAACCGATGCCTCTTTTTCGGTCAGGGCATCGTCCAGGTTCTGCTGGGTAATGAGCCCCTCTTCTTTCAGCTTGCGGGCGCGCTCGTATTCCCGGTTGGCCCGGTTGGCGGCCACTTCCGCCTGCATAAGATTGGCTCTGGCGATCTCTACCGCGGTCTGGGTTTTTTTCAAAAGTAGTTCCCCTTCCCGCGTATCGAGCCTGGCCAGGGGGGTTCCTCTTTCTACGCGGACCCACTCGGTAACATATACCTCGGCCACGATCCCGGTGTATTCGGATTTGACGTCCGCCCCAAATTTGGCGGCGAGAGTCCCGATCACCTCGATTCCCTCCGTGATATTGGTAGCAGCGACTTTGGTCACCTCCACCGCCACCGCCGGGCGCTGGGCCGCCTTTTCATTTTGCTTTTTCTCTTCCCCCGTTGCCGAGCATCCATAAAAGCTAAGCAAAAAGGCAAGTAAAAGAGCGTTCCCCATGTATCCTTTTTTCATATTTCTGCTCCCTTCAGCTTTTTCTCCTCCTTGATATCCCCTGTAAAATAAGCTTGAGTACCCGCGCCAGCCCTTGCCGGCCCAGGGCAAAATCCGGATGGCCGAGTTCCAATTCCAGGGCTACGTTTATAGCACCGAGAATGGTCCAGGTCATGTCGGCCGGATTTCCCTTACGAAACTCTCCCTGGCGGATTCCTTCTTCCACTAACTGTTGAATCGCTTTTTGAAACTTAAGGTGATAGGCCTCAAAATCAAAAAAGGGGGCTCCCTGGGGCGGTCCGTAATAAATGGCGTACATTACCCGGACCACTTTGATATTTTCTATGAAGAGATAGTAGGTCCGGTCGCAAAGGTGCAGCAATTTGGCGATGGCGCTTCCCTTAAACCGAAAAGAAGATTCGAGAAGCTCGTCCATCTTCGAAAAGGCCTCCCGCATCAGTTGCAGGTAAATCCCTTCCTTACTCCCGAAATAATAATAAAGGACCGGCTTGCTCACGCCGGCGGCCGCCACGATTTCCCGAACGGTGGTGGCCGCATACCCCCTGCGGGTGAATAATTCTATGGCTCCGGCCAGAAGTTTCTGGCGGACGGGACCGTTCTCCCTTTGAGCCAGGTTTTCCGCTCTGGCCATTTTGTCCACCTCGTTTGCCTTTTATTTACCTACCGGTAAGTATATAATAAATCGCCCCCCTGTCAAGAAAAATTTGGGAGCCGGGTGGAAAAAGTTGGCCGAGACTTTTAAAGGGGGGTGGCGTAGACTGGCTACGAGGTTCTCTTTTCTTCTTCCTCGAAAAAGGTATGTTTTATGGTGTAACCGATAAAGTTATCCATGCGGGGCGGGCTGACGATTTCCAGGGCCTTCACATCTCCCAGATACTCTACTCCATGCATGGTATTGGAGGGCACAATCCAGATGTCCCCGGATTTGAGCAAACGGGCCGGTTCTTTCCCTGTGGTAACCCGGGCCTCCCCTCTTTGGATGAGGATTATTTGCTCCGCTTCATGATAATGGCGCGGCACGGTTCCTCCACCCTGGACCTTAATTTCGGTGAGCATAATCCTTTCGGTTGACATTATCCGAATCTTAATTCCTTCGGCATTGGGGCGTCCTACCAGATAACTAACCTTCCTTTGTGGAAAATCTTCCCAGCGATGATAAGTACCCATAAGCGCACTCCTTTTTTAATTCGTATCTACTTTAGCCCCCACTCCTGACCCTTACCTCCCTCTCTTAATGCAAGCCTACTAATTGGGGGAGAATGAGAACCAACTGGGGCCAAAAGGCGATGATAACCAGATCACTAACCAGAACCGCAAGGTAAGGAAGCATGGGGCGAATCGTGTCCCCTAGTTGGATTTTAGTTATGGAGCAGATAATGACCAGAACAATGCCGATGGGCGGGAGAATTAGGCCTATACCCATTGTGCCTACGATTAGAATTCCATAGTGCAGAGGATCGATTCCCAGTTGTATGGCCGTGGGGTATAAGATCGGAAAAAAGATGAGCATGGCGGGAAGCCCATCTAAAACAGCAGAGAAAAACAGGAAGACCAGAATGGTAAAGAGCATGAAAACATATTTATTTGGTGAAACCGAGGTAATCCAGGCACCGAGGAGCTGGGGAAGCTGGTTGGTCGCTAATACCCAGGAAAAGCCCGTAGCGAATCCAATGAGGAGACAAACTACGCCGGTCAATTTAGTGGTGGTCACTAAAATCTCAAAGGTTTGGCGCAGGGTGATCTCTTTGTAGACAAACACCCCAACGATAAAAGAATAAATGGCTGCAATAACCGCCGCTTCGGTGGCCGTGAAGATTCCTCCCAGAATTCCGCCAAAGATGATGAGTGGCAATCCCAAAGGAAGGATGGCGTGCAAGAACGATTTCAAGATCTCCCCCAGGGAAGCGCGCTTCGCGGTGGAATCCGGGATAGTTCCCTTACGTGCCTGAAAATAAATCAAAACAGCCAGAGTAATGGCCATGAGGATGGCAGGAAGGAACCCGGCCATGAACAACCCGGCGATGGATATACCCCCGATTGCTCCCAGGATGACCATCAGCAGACAGGGAGGGATGAGCATACCCATGCCCGCGGCTGCTCCCATGAGCGCGGCAGCCCGGGAAGGCCTGTAATTGGCCCGGATCATCGAGGGAATAAGCAACGTGCCTATAGCCGAAGCATCCGCCAAGGCCGCACCCGAGATTCCGGAGAAAAACATCTCCGCCACCACCATAACCAAACCCAGCCCTCCCCGGATGTGCCCCACGAGGCTTTGAGCAAACTCGACAAGGCGCCGGCTGATCCCCCCGGTCTCCATGAACCCTCCGGTTAGGATGAAAAGAGGAATGGCCAGAAAAGGAAACGATTCGATTCCCGAGGCCAATTTTTGCGGGACCATTTGCAGAGGAATATTTCCTCCCACATATAGGGCTAAAACGGTGGCCGAGCCCATGGCAAAAGCAATGGGAACGTTCAGAATGACCAGCACAATAAACGCCAGAACCATCAGCGTCACTGCGTCCATAGATCAACTCTTTTCTTTTTTCTGCCGCCAATCCTCGATTTCATTCAACACCGCAAAGAGCGCTATGAAGGAGCCGCTAACCGGTATTCCGAGGTAACAATACCCGACAGGAAATTGCAGGGTGGCATAAGTCTGAAGCATGGTCATCTGGCTGAGCTGATACCCCCAAAAAACCATGCCCAGGGCGAGGCAGAAGACAATGATCTGCCCGAATTTATCCAGGGTTCTAACCAGGGTGGCGGGAAGGCGACGGATAAAAATATCCAACCCAAAATGACCTCGCTGCTTAACGGCTAGGGCCGCCCCCATGAAAACACTCCACTGGAAGAGAAAAAGAGCCATCTCTTCGGACCAGACCAGCGGCGCCCGCAGGATAAAGCGGTAAAAAACCTGAAGAAAGATCACGATGGTCAGAATTGCCGCCAGTCCGGCGCAGATGACCTTAAGACACCATTCTAAATATCTTCCTAACGCTTCCGTTTTTTTTAACTCCTTTTAGAAGGAATGGGAAAAAGGGACTTTTTTCTGGGGATTCCTGGTAAGAGGAATCCTCAGGTGGAAATATTTTAATAGCCAACGGCCTTGAGAACCTTATCCACTGTTGGTGCCCCAATTGCCTTCTTGAGCTCTTCCACCAATGGAAAAGTGGCTTTCTTGAAATCATCTAAATCAACTGGGCACATTTTAAGCCCTTTGCTTTCCATAAATTTCAGACGATCCGGCTCGCTTGAACCAGGATCTTTATCGATATAATCATCATTGACTTTTCGCAATATCGGGAGTCCATCCTCCAGCACTTTGCGGACATCAGCGGGGAGGCCTTTCCACCAGCTTAAATTGGCCAGAACTTCTCCTGGGATCCGGAATTGTAAGGTGCGGGCGTAGGCTTTGCAGACATCGTGGTACTTGCCACTTACCGTGAGAGAAGGTCCTAACTCGGCCCCGTCGATCTGTCCGGTTTGCAAAGCAGTATAAACTTCGGCCAGGCTCATGGGAACAGGGATTCCACCCATATGCTGAATAATGCTGGCCTGGAAAGGATCTTGCATTACACGGATTTTTAATCCCTTCATGGTCTGGGGATTGGAAAAGCATTTATCCCGCATGGCAATCCCCCGCTCACCTGCGCTGACCCAGGTTACGAACTTCAAACCCGCTTTTTCCACATCGTTGCCGATCTCAACAGCTACCGGCCCGTAGGCGAATTTATAGAAATCCTCGGCCGTTTTCAGAATATAGGGAAGGGCCCAGGCGCGGTGCGAGGGAGCGACTGCCTGGCTAATGGCGCTGGTAATGA
>Ga0194112_10005665_pt1 | contig 16712 bp, 21 predicted proteins | sample TA2MahC400mmetaG_FD_146191 | JGI IMG/M metagenome (GOLD analysis project Ga0194112, IMG submission 146191) | Freshwater microbial communities from Lake Tanganyika, Tanzania - TA2015016 Mahale Deep Cast 400m | ecosystem: Environmental > Aquatic > Freshwater > Lake | place: Tanzania: Lake... | reverse complement strand
ACACAGGGGAGGAAGCCAGGATGCTCCTCTTGTTCTTAATTCGAGAATAAATGCAGGAGAAGTTGACGACCAGATTCTTGATTTTGAGCTTGAAAAATATCCGCTTGAGTTATATGAACTTGCTGAGAAAGGAGAGCATTCGTCAAGAGTAAAGATAGAAAATGTGAAGAAGAGACTGAAAGAGGAAAAGAATCCTTTGATTGACATCAAGTTTACTCATGATACAAATAATTTTAATGATGGGGTGAGAAATTCGTCATACAAATCAATTCCGACGATGAAAGAAAAAGTTGAAAAGCAGATGGAGCTTGTTTCAAAAATCAGGGCGACTGATAGTGCGGATGTCGCCAGGCTTGTGATTGAGAGGCATTTTATAAGGGATATTCGAGGAAATTTGAGAAAATTTTCCCAGCAAGAGTTTAGATGTACTAGTTGCAATGAAAAATACAGAAGGCCTCCTCTTTCTGGAATTTGCAAGTGCGGAGGAAAAATAATTTTTACAATTTCAGAGGGAAGCATTGTCAAGTATTTGGAGCCTGCGCTTCTTCTTGCCAGAAATTTTGATGTTCCTCCTTATATCCTGCAGAATATTGAGCTGACTAAAAGATATATTGAAAGCATATTTGGCAGAGAGAAAGAGAAGCAAGAAGCTTTGGGAAAGTGGATTTAATTAATTAGTCTAATTTTAACTTAAGCATTGTATAATTATTGTCACTTTTATTAAATTCATAAAGCAATATCCTGACAAATTGTTTTTGTTAATCTCAAAATATAAAGGTGATTAGACTATTTTGCATTGTGCTGAGCAAGAGTAATTTCTTTAATTAATTGAAATCTTAACTTAAAAATATAAATTAAAACAAATATTATTATATAATTAATTTATTTTTAATTAGGATTGTTGCTATATTTTTAGGACTTCTGTTATTTTAACTTATTAGTTTGTATGAAAGTTCTTTTTTGAGGCAGATACTTGAATTGAAATTTTAATATATCATAAATATATTTTTAAATTCTGAATAATTAATAATATTATGAAACTGGGAGCTGAGCTTATTGGATATGTTTTTGTTTCTGCCTGCATTTCAGGTACAATGGCATTATTTTCATATCCGTGCCTGTATGAAGCATTTAAGGGAAGAGAAATTGAATCTGAAAAAAAATCAGGAATTGCTTTGAGAGTTGCTTCGGGAGCGGTTGGAGTATCATTAAATTTTGTTGGAGCAGGACTTGATTATATTCTTATTGCAAGCAGTTTAAATTAATATATACTTATTAATTTTATATTCTTTATTATGGTAAAACTTAAATAGCTAGAAATTAATCAAGAAACTAAAAATCATAAATAATTTATCTTGCTGAATAATATAAAAAATGGGTGATTTAATTCCAGCCAGTCCAGAAAAAAGGACATTATATGCGGGATTTGACGATTCAAATCATATTGGAAAAGTGAAGGCAGAGATTGTTGTAGGTGTTTTTTCTTTTTTTTCTGATGATGGCATTGTTATGTCACATCCAAACAGAAGAAAATTCATAGAAACTGAGAGATGGCTTGAAGAGGGCAGAGCATACAGATGTACAATCTTGACAGGAAGCCAGCTGACAGACTCAAGAGGAAAATATAATTCTACAAATTTGCCATTTGCAGCACCTTATCTTGTCAGAAGATATCTTGCATCTCTTGTTTCTAAAGAAAGGCAGGAAGTAACAGGAATAAGATTGTATTTTGACGGGAGAATAACCGACGAGCATGTTGCGCATTTAAGATTCAGCTTCAAGGATTTTCAGGATTTTGATGTAAAGGGGTTTGTAAAAAAATCAAGAACAGGAAAAAACAGAAAATCATCAAAGAGGCCTGTATGTCCTGAGGTTGTTTACAGAGCAGACGTAATTGCAAATAGTTTGTTTAAAAAACTGCAGCTTGGCAGTAAAGTCAGTCTTGATGGTTTAATAGAAGACCCTTTATTTGTCAGGATTTAATTATATTCTTCAGAATAATTTAATTTAAAAACCCTGAAAATTTTTAAATTTATGAGCGGCATATTTGGTGTTGTTTCTAAGGTAAATTGCGCTCGCGATGTGTTTTATGGGACAGATTATCATTCTCATTTGGGAACAGAGTTTGGAGGCATGGCTATATTGCCAAGAAGAGAAAATACTCCAAAGATTGAAACTCATGGGATTTCAAGAAAACCATTCAGGCCGCAATTTGAAGATTTTGTTGCAAAGACAAGAGGAAGAGCGGGGATTGGAGCAATAAGCGATTATGAAAGACAGCCAGTTATTTATGATTCTCATATTGGAAATTATGCTCTTGTTCATGTTGGGAAAGTAGCTAATTTAAGGCAACTTGTAACAGAGGCACATAAAAAAGGAACAGGTTTTAGTCAAACTACCGGATGTTTGGTTAATCCTACTGAAGTGGTTGCATATTTACTAAATCAGGGACATAATTTAGTTGAAGGGATAGAACATGCCCAACAAAGTATTATTAGCTCGAGTTCTATGATGATATTAAAAAGGGAAAATGGAAGGGGGGTTGTTTATGTTGCAAGAGATTTGCATGGAAGAACACCTCTTGTTATAGGAAAGAGCAAAGGGGCAATGGCAGCAACTCTTGAATCATGTGCTTTTTCAAATTTGGGTTTTGAAACTGTCCAGGAATTAAAACCAGGAGAAATAGGAAGACTAACTGCAGGAAGATATGAGCAATTAAAACCAGGAGATGATAAAAATATGCAGATTTGTGCTTTTTTATGGATTTATTTTGGCTATCCTGCTTCTAGTTATGAGGGAGTTAATGTTGAAGAGATGAGATACAGGTGTGGGGCAGCTCATGCAAGATTGGACATGGAAGCTGGATTGAAAATAGATTCTGTTGCTGGAATTCCTGATTCTGGAACAGGGCATGCTCTTGGATATTCTAATTTTATGAAAATTCCGCATGAAAGACCGTTTGTCAAATATACGCCAACATGGCCAAGAAGCTTTATGCCTCAAAGTCAGAGAGATAGAGACTTGGTTGCTAAGATGAAACTTATTCCTATTCGAGAGTTAATTGAGGGAAGGAGATTATTATTTTGCGAGGATTCTATTGTTCGGGGGACACAACTGAAAGATACTATTCAGAGACTGTATGACTGCGGGGCAAGAGAAGTTCATATGAGGCCTGCATGCCCGCCATTAACATTTGGCTGTAAATTTCTTAATTTTTCACGTTCAAAGAGCCAGGATGTGCTGGCTGGAAGAAAAGCAATACGAAAAATTGAGGGAGATGATTATGATATTGCTCCTTATTTAGATGAAAGCTCAGAGCAATTTGCAAAAATGGTGGAAGTTATAAGACAGAGACTTGGGTTAACAAGTTTGAGATACCAGAAACTTGATGATTTAGTTTCTGCGATTGGACTGCCTCGAGAAAAATTATGCCTTGGATGCTGGAGGCCTTAATTTTACTTAAGTTGGCAAATAAAATAATATAAAGAGAAAAATTATCTATCTTCCTAGAAAGGAAGATAAAATAATATAAGAAAATAAATTCTACAAATCACACGAACCCAAACCAAAGGTTTGGGCGCAAATCATCAGATTTGCGGTGTGATTTGTCTATAAAATTGGAAGATAAAATAAAATTGAAGGAAGCATTAAAGCTCCCATTAAATTAGTTCTTCGCGCTCCTGAATAAATTGCTGTCAAGCCGAGAAAAGTTGAGACAAGAAAAAGAAGAAATCCAAGAAAACCTGAGAACAAAAAAACAATGAATGAAAGAAAAATCAAAACTATAATTGAAACTATTTTATAATTTATTTTTGAGATGTTTCTGGAGAAAAATTTACCAATAAAAATTGCTGTAAAAAAAGAGAAAATCGAGGAAATTGTTATTACTATGAGAATTATCATTAAATCTTGCGGGGAGATTTTTATCAGCTCTGAGACTGCCGCGGCTGCTCCTGTTCTTGATTTTCCAATAGAATATAAAGTTACAAAACTTAAACCAAGAACAATTATATTAACTGCCCCAAGCAACATTAAAAATTTTTTCTGGCTTTTTTCGCTTATTATATCTGAGCCTATCACTGCTGCCTGACTCGAGCCAAGAGCCGGAAGAAACGAGCAGAGAGGGGAGGAAACAAGAGAAGCAAAAAAAACCTCTGAAATTTCTTTTGCTTTTGGCTTTAATTCTTTCAAGCTTGGAATTATCTGATTTGGAATCTTGTTTTCTTTTGTTATGCTTGTTATTAAACTTGAGCTTCCGAATAATCCTGAAAGAAGAGGGAGAAGAGTGTCTTTTATATTTAGGTTTAAACTTGCCATGCCAAGAAAACCAGCAAGAAAAAAAATTATTAGAGAGACAAGCCTGTTTTCGCTTTTTATTATCATATAAATTGAAGCTAGAAGAAGAATAAGAAACATTACAAATTTTAAGTAAGAAAAAATTTGCGGGAGAATGAGAATAAAAAGAGGAGCAAGAATAATAACTGCTGAAATTCCTATAAGACATCCAAAAAGAGAAGAAACAAGAGCTTCATATCCTTTTCTGTTTATCAGCATTTGATGTCCGGGCAATACAGACAGGCTTGTATCTTCATCAGGAGCTCCGAGAAATATCGAGGGAATAAATGCTATAAATGTATGAGTCAGAGACATTGAGACGATAAATATTACTGGAATTAAAGATGAGAAAAGAAAAAAACTTGAAAAAGAGAGAATAATTGCTGAGACAAGATTTATGTGAAATCCCGGAAGCAAGCCTGTAAGGGTGCCGATTAGGATACCCACAATAAGTGCCAGGAAGAGTTCTATTATCATGCGGATTCCCATACAAAATAATTATTTTGCTACCTTAAACTACTTTTTAGGATCTCCTTTTATTTTTTTTCTAAATATTGTTAACTGGGGTTTAAACCCTAATTTCAAATGAAATTTTTCTGAATTTTTATTAACTGTAAAAACATCTAATCTCATCTGCTTTACTCCTCTTTTTTTAGATTCCTCTTCAAGTAATTTATAAAGTTTAGCCCCAATTCCTTTATTTCTTTCTTTTTTTACCACGTAACTCCAACTTACCCAGCAAAATGTTTCCCTTTCATTACCGAAATTTATCCCATAAGGCACTTTTTTTGTGAAAGTCCACCAAATAAAACCTATTGGGAAATTTTCTTTGAATATTACAATTATCTCTTTTTTCTTGATGGCAGAAATAATCTTTTGGGAAAGCAAGTTTAGTGGTTTAATTTGTTCTTTTTCTAATTTACCTATCTCGGATATTCCAGAAATAATAAAATTAAGATTATTCCTTGTTGCATATCTTGAATATGTCTGTTTATACATTTAACCCTCTTGTTTTTACCATCTTATATTATGTTTTTTATAATTTAATAATCTATCTTCCTCCTGTTTAATCCTTTGCACCCTTCAACCATTTTTTAGTATTTTTAATATCTTTTTTGTGCAAATGCTTTACGGATTTTATACGGATAGTTATGATTTTTTAATTTTCTTCTTGATTTGAATATGCAAAAGCCTGTAATTGAGCCTATTAAAATTCCGAGAAATAATGCCAGAATTAATTCGAGTAGCATAAATTAACAAATATTGCAAGTATAATTAACTTATGAAAAAGAGGAGTATTATTTTAGGAATTATTATTGTATTTATTGGAATTATGTTTTTTCTTTCTGGATTAATAAAGAAAAAATGATTTAATTTTTTTATTTAATTAAAAAGATATTTAAACTCAGAAAAGATATATTATAAAGGAGGTGTAGAATGATATTTTTGCAAACACTTGATGCTGGAACAGCCGGAATTGCAGGAACACTTTTAGCAGCAATGGCTGCATTTTTGCTTGTATTTGTCTTGGTTGGAGTTGGACTTTATGTTTACATGTCGCTCGCATTCATGGCTATTGGAAAAAAAGCAAGATTAAGCATTCCTGGCTTGGCATGGATTCCAGGAATTGGGCCATTGATAATTACGTTTCAGGCAGCTAAGATGCACTGGTGGCCGTGGCTTTTGTTGATAGGAATTGTTATTCCATATATTGGATTCATAGCTTTGATTGTTTTTGCTGTATTTTCTGTAATATGGCAGTGGAAGACATTTGAAGCAGTAGGAAAACCGGGATGGTGGGCAATACTTTGCTTAATTCCTGTTGTTAATCTTATTTTATATGGGATTGCTGCATGGAGCAAGTAATTTTTTTCTTTTTCTTATTTTTTTATTTTAATTGGAAATATGCATAATTATTTAAATTAAAATTTTATATATTATTTATGAAAAAATCACCCAAGATTATGTTAATTTTATTAATTGTTTTGATAATTTTTATTCTAATTTATTTACTTTATCGCGCTTTTTTCGTTGATGTTGATGGTGGCATTGATGTTGATGGTGGCATTGATGTTGAGGGTGGCATTGATGTTGAGGGTGGCATTGATGTTGAGGGTGGCATTATCCCGTTTGCATATTCTAAATGGTATCCTCAGAACAATTCTGTAATTCAGATGCATCCCCCTATAGATGAAGCTAATGTAAGAGATTTTGCAGAAAGAGCTTTGAATGATTCTTATTATAATATTAGTTCAGTTGAAAAGGAAAATGAAATTTGGACTGTTAGTTTTGGATGCAATGAAGAGACAAAATTTCCTTGTGGCGGGCAAGTTATTATTAATCAAAAAAATAGAACTTATGAAATCAAAGTTATCGCCTGATTTCAATTTTATCAGCATTTACCTGCAGATTGTTCTGATATTTTTCAACTTTTCCTTGCGCTGTGACTGTTGAATTTGCCTGAAATTTGCAGTTGCAAGTCAGTGTTATGTTGCTATCCAGCTTGAGAATTGAAAAATCTTCATAATTTTTTATTGAAATTATTTTTCCTGAAACCTGGACATATTTATTTTCTTTTAGTTCAGAATAGCCTGAAATTTTTTCGGGCTGAATGCTTGCTGATATTATAAGAAGCAGAAAAATTCCAAGAATAGAAATCATCAAACAGATTATAAATTTGTTCATATACTATTAAGAACAGCAATCTTTATTAACCCTCTTTCTCTAAATTTTCAATGCAGCCAGGACTTGAAGATATTGCAAATTTTCTTGCAGATAGCAATAATTTTGATAGAACCATGGATATTATTAAAGGAGTAGTGATTGGTATCTTATCTGTTGCAATGACTGTTTATCTTTCTATTCAGGCTTACAATAGGAAAGAGCCTTATGGTGCTTTAAGGAGATAAGATTTATTAAGTATATTCTTCTTTTTAGAACAGGTTTATTGAAAATGGATATTGAAAAAAGATTTGAATTGATAAAAAGGAATACTGAGGAAATAATCACAGAAGAAGAATTGAAAGAAGTTCTTGAGAAGAAGAAACCTGGTGTTTATTGCGGATACGAGCCGTCTGGGCCAATGCATCTTGGGCATTTTGTTACAATCACAAAGCTGATGGATTTTGAAAAAGCAGGATTTAAAGTCAAAGTTTTGCTTGCAGATATTCATGCTTTTTTAAACAGAAAAGGAAGCGAGAAAGAGATTGAGAAGGAAGTTGAAAACTGGAGAAAAACTGTCAAGGCAATCGGGTTAAATGCTGAGATTGTGCTTGGCTCAAGCTTTCAATTTAACAAAGATTATCAATTAGATGTCATGAGGCTGGCGCAGGCATCAACAATCAACAGAGGATTAAGAAGTATGCAGGAAATTGCAAGAGACGTTGAGCATGCAACAATTTCCCAGCTGCTTTATCCAATAATGCAGGCTGCTGACATCAAGCATCTTGGATGCGATGTTGCAGAAGGAGGAATGGAGCAGAGAAAAGTGCATATGATTGCCAAGGATATGAAGGAGATATTAAAGCATGATTTTGTTGCTGTTCATACCCCCCTGATTACAAGCTTTAAGGGGCCCGGAGAAAAAATGTCAAAGTCAATTCCTGGCTCGGGATTGTCTGTAACAGATTCGCAGGAAGAGATAAGAAAAACAATTAAAAATGCCTACTGCCCTGAAAAAATCATTCAAAATAATCCAATACTGCAAGTTTCAAAATTGATTATTTTTCCGCATCTGAAGAAGATGAAAATTGGAAGAGATAGAAAATTCGGGGGGGATATTGAGCTTGAAAGCTATGAAAAACTTGAGAAAGCATATTTGCTTGGATTGCATCCTCTGGACTTGAAAAATTCTGTTGCAGAACATCTTGAAAAAATTATATCTCCAATAAGAAAAAACTGGAAATAGAACATGAATAAGAAAGAGATTATTCTCCTCATTTCAGTGTCAGTATTTGTTTTTATTATAGTTTATTCTCCTCATTTTAATTATCATTTTCCTTTTCATATTGATGAGTGGCATTCAATAGCCGAAGCAATAAAACTTGGAAAGGGGGAATATGCATTTATCGGGCATATTGAAAAAGGCACAACAATAAAAGTCACAATGGGATATGAGGTTGGCTTTCACGCGCTTTTATATCTTCTCTCTTTATTTATTAATCTTGTAAATTTCTATCAGTTTTTTCCTGCTTTATGGGCTGCTGTTTCTGCATTAACTTTATTTTTTGTATTGTATAAAAAAACAGGAAATTTCAAGATTGCTGTATTTTCAATGATATTTTTTGCCTCTCTTAAGTCCAATGTTAATCTTGGAGGGGTGTGGTTTTTTACGCCTTTAACTTTTTCTATTCCATTTATATTTCTTTATGTTTATTTTTTCACAGAAGGAATTGAAAAGCAGAACAAGAAATTTATTCTTGCAAGCCTGCTGATAATGTGCTTTTTGATATTTGTCCATGTTGTTTCTGTGCTTTTTGCTGTTCCTTTTCTTTTTATTTATGCTTTAATTCATTATAAATACTTGATAAAAGAGTGGAAATTCTTCTCTTTTTTCCTGATTCTTCCTGTGCTTGGAATATTATTTTACAGCTATATGAATAATTTTTCTATTTTTCATTCTCTTGGCACAATAATGGATGATTTAGTATTCAAAAAGGGGTGGGGGGTTCTTGAGCTGAAAAATTCTCCGCTTGAGGTTTACAGCTATGTTGGATATATTCTTGCTTTTTTTGGAGCATTTTTTATTGTTGTTTACAAATCCGGGAAAAAATATCTGCCTTATTTATTATGGCCTGCAACTTTAATTATTTCTATAATTATATTCAGAATTTTTGGGGTTTCTTATTTATCTCCGTATCAGAGAAATATTTATTATTTTGCAATAAGCCTGCCTTTTTTAAGCTCGTTTGGATTGAATTATATTTTAAATTACATAAAGTTGGGAAAAAATTCTGCTGAGATTATTTTGAAGATTATAATTCTTGCAGCCGTATTCTTGCTTGCTTTTTGGAATTATTATTATATTCCGAAGAATATTGAATTGTACAGGGCAATTGACAATAATGATTACAGCGCATTAAAATTTCTTGCGAATATGCCTCGAGGAAAAGTTATGGCTCCGTTGTTTCTTTCTGAAGCAATTTATCCTGTTTCTGGCAATGAACCTGCTGCTACGTTGTTTTTTTATGGCAATAGAACCATTTCAAAAAATTTTTTTGATGCAAATAACTGCTCTGCAAGAAACAAAATTTTAACTGAGAATAATATTTCTTATTTTGTTTCAAAAGCCAGGGTGAACTGCGGGTGGAAATTAATATATTCAAGCAAAGATTATATTTACAAAGTCAAGTAAATATAATTTATTTTTAATTAGTGATAATGCAATAATTGTTCCGGCATCAATAATCTTTCCAGCATAAATAAGCCAATATTTTTTATTTTATATATTTTATGATAATAATTAAGTCTTAAATTCAACTATGTCTTTGTCTCTGAGAATATGAGATAATCCTACTTCTTGGTTTGGAAATTTGCTTGATGGGCCGGTAACTCTGGCTTCTTTTATTTTTACTCTTGAATGAAATATTTTTTCTGCTACATCCTTAATTGTTGAGTTTTGAGGCATTATTACTGGAATTGAATCTGCCTGCTTATGTGGCTCTTTTGTGTAAATGCGTATTTTGTTAAATCCGAGAAAGATTTTTTCTTTTAATTCCTGAATATTTTCAAGTGTTTTCGAGGAAAAAAGAATGAAATTAAGCTTTTTGCTCCTGAGAGTTGCCTCTGTTTTTCTTCTTTCATTTTCAGAGAGCAAATCAATTTTATTAAAAATTATAATTTTATTTCCTGATGCCTTCACCAAAAAAGGCATGATTTTATCCAGATCAGAAATTTTCTCAATCAGTATCAAGAGGATATCTGATATATTTGCAATTCCTGAATCAAAATATTCACTTTCTATGGCGGGCATGTCTATAATCTGAATTTTAACTCCAGAATAATCCATTGTTCCCAGCATTTCTTTTTTTGTTGTGAATTTTATTTCAGAAATTTCCGGCTTTGCATTTGTCAAACTTGAGAGAATACTTGATTTTCCTGAATTTGTTAATCCAATCAAGCAAGCTTGCAACTCTGATTTTTTTATTCCTGGCTTGCCTGATGATTTTTGCTTTTTTTTCTCTAATTTTTCTCTTAACTTTTTATATCTTGTTCTGATATTGGCCCGCATTGCCTCGCCTGCTTTGTGCTGAGGCATTGTTTTAAGCATCTCCTCAAGAGCCTCAAGTTTTTCATCATCTGTTTTGCTTGCAAGATATTTCTTTTCCGCATTCATATACTCCGGCGAGACATTGGATGGCATGCTTTTTTAAGATTAAGAAAATTTAAATAGTTAACTCTTCTTTGACAATTATGAAAATTAATGAGTATATTCAGGTTTTGATTGTTGTAATTGTGCTTGCTTTTTCAGCTTCTCTTATTAAGTTAAGCATAGAAAGTTTTCTGCTTTCTGCATTATTTATTGTGATTATATTTGCCGTGAATATTGCTGCCAAGAAGCTTGTTGCTTATTATATGCAGGCGAGTATTGAGACAAGCATATGGCAGTTTCAGAGATATGGGATAAAAGAGAAACAGCATTTGAAATATCCTGTTCCGGCTGGAATAATACTTCCATTTTTACTTTCTATAGTAAGTTTTGGCAGTTTTGTCTGGATGGCTGGGACACAGTCTGACATAACAGCGAGAAAGTCACGGGTTATTAAGAAGCATGATTTTTATTCGTATTCTGAGATGACTGAATGGCATATTGGAGTAATTCCGGCTGCTGGAATTGTTGCCTGTTTGGCTCTTGCGTTTATTGCTTATCTTGCTGGATTTGGAGAGCTTGGCAAGCTGGCTGTTCTTTTTTCTGTATTTAATATGCTTCCTTTAGGAGAATTAGACGGGACAAAAATTTTCTTTGGCTCTTTGGTTATGTGGTTTGTTATTGCAGCCATAAGCATAATTGCATTAGGATATACTATTCTGCCTTTTTGAATTAGCTTAAATTTATTTATTTTTTATTAATTAATGCTTTTATAGCATCATATTTTTGATAAGGAATTTATTAGTTAAATTTAATAAATCATACATATAACTTAAAACATGGAAATAAATACTGGCAAATAAAATTTGCAAAATAACATGAATGAAAATATAGGCAAGAAAAAAATGTCTTGCTAAATAAAAGATAAGATGGAAGAGATACAAAATATAAAACCAAGAAAATACCAAGAGGAAATATTTGAAACATGCAGGGAGAAAAACTGCCTTGTTGTCCTGCCCACTGGAATTGGGAAAACTCTTGTTGCATTAATGCTTGCCACAGACAGAATGAAAAAATTTCCTGAATCAAAAATTATGTTTCTTGCTCCAACAAAGCCTCTTGCACAGCAGCATCTGGATTATTTCAAGAAGCATCTTCCAGAACTTTATGCAACTCTTGAGTTGTTTACAGGCAAAACAGAAGCTGAAAAAAGAAAAAAATTATGGCAGAATGCAGACATTATATTTTCGACACCGCAATGCATCTCAAATGATGTCAAAAACAGCATGTATGATTTAAAAGATGTCTCACTGCTTATTGAGGATGAGTGCCACAGATGCATGAAAAATTATTCTTATACTTATGTTGCTTCTGAGTACAAGAAACAGGCAAGAAATCCAAGAATTTTAGGATTAACAGCAAGTCCTGGCTCTGACAAGGCAAGAATTAAGAAAATTGTTGATAATCTCAACATAGAGGCTGTTGAAATTCGAACAAGAGAGTCAGAGGATGTTAAAGAGTATCTTCAAGAATTAAAATTTGAAGTAGTAAAAGTTGATTTTCCGCCTGAGTTTGATGAAATCCGCGTTCTATTAAAAAAAATATTTGACAAGAAAACAGAGGAATTAAGAAGCAGAAAACTTTTGTTCATGCCTCCAACAAAAAAATATCTTCTTGAGACACAGCACAAAATTATGCACTCAATTTCAATGGGAAACAAGCATTTTAATCTGCTGCTTGGGGCATCGGCGTGCGCACAGGCGATTAAATTGCAGCATGCTCTTGAGCTTCTTGAGACGCAGACGCTTTCTTCATTTTTGAGTTATATACAAGATTTATTTTCTCAGGCTGAAAAAAAAGAAAGCAAGGCAGTGCAAAATCTTGTCAAACAAGCAGAATTCAATCAGGCTTATATCAAGTCCCGAGAGATTGAGGCAAGGAAAATTGAGCATCCAAAGCTTGCCAGATTAAAAGAGATAGTTGAGGAGGAATTAAAACAAAATCCGAGAATAAGAGCAATAATTTTCGCCCAATACAGAGACACTCTTCTTACAATAAACAAAGCACTTAATTCTATAAAAAATATTAATGCAAGAATTTTTGTGGGACAGGCAAAAAAAGAAAATGAAAAAGGAGAAACAACAGGATTGTCACAGAGAGAACAGCAGGAGATTATTCATGATTTTTCTCTGGGCAAGATAAATATACTCTGCGCAAGCCAGATTGGAGAAGAAGGACTGGATATTCCTGAAGTTAATACTGTAATTTTCTACGAGCCTGTTCCTTCTGAAATCAGAAAAATACAGAGGGCAGGAAGGACAGCAAGACTGATGAAAGGCAAGCTGATTATGCTAGTGACAAAAAAAACAAGAGACGAGAGCTATTACTGGGCTGCTTTTCAGAAAGAAAAGAAAATGAAGCAGGCAATTGAGGACATTCAGAAAGAGTTTGATGAGAAAGAGAAAATTAAACAAGAAAATAATAAGCAAAAAAAATTATTTGAATAGATTTAAAAATAAATTCTTCTTTTAATAAAGAAGCAAAACAAGTCTAAAGAAGATATGAAAATAATAAAAAAATTTGAGGATTTTGAACTGCATCATAAAGTTCTGGCTTTTTTGATTATACTTTTAGCAACAATATTAATTACAAGGGGAATTATTTATTATATAGTTGATCCTAACCTCAAGATAGGAAGCTTTGAACTTCATCATTTTGATTATGGATTAATAATTCTTGTTGTTGTTTCTCTGCTGATGTTATTTGGGAAAAAAAATGAGTTAATTTATATTCCATTGACAGCAATTTCTCTTGGATTAATTATAGATGAGTTGTGGTTTATAAGAAAGCAGATAGGAGGAAATAATCCTGCAATCTATAATCCAAGTTTTATTTATGTGCTTTTAGTTGCAATATTTATAGTTTTAGTTGCGTTTTTAATCAATTATTTTTCAAAGAGAAAATGATGCTTGACATATTTTCTGGAAAAAAAGAAGAGAAATCTGAAGAAAAGCCGATTGTTGTAGCAGATATACACGAGAAAAATTCTCTTGTTATATCAGAGCTTTTTTCACTTGGAATTCAAGTCAAGTTTGAAAAGCTTGATGTTGCTGATTTTTTGATTAACTCGGTTGCTGTTGAGAGAAAAACAATCTCAGATTTTCTTTCTTCAATGATTAGCAAGAGGCTTTCTCAGCAGCTTGAGAACTTGGGGCAGTATGAAAAAAGATTTTTGATTATTGAAGGAATTGACGAGCAAAATTTATACACAGAAAAAGAGAAAGGAATTAATTCAAATGCTGTTCGGGGATTTTTGCTTGATATTATATTAAAATATCAAATTCCAATAATTTTCTCGAAAAATTATGAAGATACAGCAAGATTTCTTGATATTCTTGCAAGAAAGCCAGATAAAACTTCATCAAGCTTGAGAATGAAAAGAAAAACTTTAAACAAGAAAGAGCAGATGCAGTTTATTCTTGAGGGATTTCCAGGGATAGGGGCAGAGACAGCAAAAAAATTACTTTCCAGATTTAAGACAATAAAAAACATAATTAACTCGGAAGAGCTTGAAAAAGAAATCGGAAAGAAAGCTGGTGCTTTCAAGCTGGTTGATGAGGAGTACTAAGTCTTGCTTCAAGAGTTTCCTTGTATTCTTTGATTATTCTCTGGCAAGCTAAATCTCTTACAGATTTATCTGCTAAATTAATATTATCTCTTCTTGCAATATAGGTTGTTAGTTCGAGGGGGCCTGCTTTGCCATTACTTTTATTTAAAACGCCGTTTAAATGAAATAAATGATTTTTATCTGGCTTTTCTCCAGCATAAACTAAGCTCCAATAAATTGGCTTATAGAATTTATCTGCCTGCTGAGGAGATAAACCAAATCTTTTACCTAATCTTTCACAAATATGTTTAAATAATGCTTCTGGAGTAACTTGCTCTCCTGAAAGAAAAGAAAAAGTCTCTCCTACTGCAAAATCCACTGCTTCTAATAATCTTGGGATTGTAGCTGTATTCATTAAAATAAGATACATAATTTTGAATTTATAAATAATGTTGTTCTTGAAAGCATATTTTGGAAAGCGAAAGTATATAAATATGGAAAATATTAATTATAGGTGTTCTGTTTTTAATTATGTTTTTAATTAGCTGATTCTAAATCAAATTGAATTCTTCAATTGTCTCATAAACCGGCTTTTCACTTGTAAGAGTTGATTTTTTCAGAAAAAAACTTGAAACTGGAAATTTAAGATTTTTTATTTTTATATTTTTTAGTTTGGAGATAAATTTGTCTTTGTCATTTATTTTTTTTACTCGAGCTATTGTCAGATGAGACATAAACCTTTTTTCCTTTGGAAATAAATTTTCTAGCTTATTATCTATTATTTTCTGCAGCTCATCACAACCATTAATTTTCAACCAGATAATTTTTACAAAATTTGGATTAAAAACTCCAAGCTCTGAAATTTCTGCCTGAAATTTTTTCAGCTTGATTTCTCTTAATCTTGCTTTTATTTTTTCAACTTCCTGCTCACTAATTTCGCCGAGAAACTTGAGTGTGAGATGAAGATTTTCAGGCTCTGTTTTTCTGCCTGAAAATTCAGGTATTTTCTTCTGAATTTGAATTATTTCTTTTCTAATTTCTTCAGGAAGCTCGAGAGAAATAAATGTTCTCATGCTAAACTATAATTATCTCAATTAATAAATCTACTTATAATTAAATAAATTACAATAATCAGCATTGCATATTAGTAATTATCAAAAAATATTATCTTCAACATTTTTATCAAATTAATATCATTTATTAGTTATATAACATTAATAAGGGTTTATTTGTGGATTTATTCAATGAAATCTCTTTTTTAATCTCCTGATTTCATGATGGATAAATAATTTTCCTGTTCCTTTTTGATTTTTCATTACATCTTTTTTTATTAATGGAAGAATAAAAACTCCTATTAATCCAATTATGGTTACTGCAATGAAAACAAGGTTAAATGAAAAATATGTCACTGCCAGGCCTCCAAGAGCTCCTGCAATTCCAGGACCTATGCCAACTGCAACTGCATCAATCCCCCATTCTGTGCTTTCTTTTCCTTTATCCATATACTTTGCAAAAATTCCTGTCCATCCTGCTGTTGACATTGCCAATCCTGCTCCTAAAACTGCCTGCAATAAGTAGATATGCCACGGAGATTTTGAAAGAATATAACCTACTGGAATTAATGCTGAGACAAGAAGCCCGAGAAACATAAAGTAATAGGCTTTTTTCTGGCTCTTGTCAGCTATCATTCCAAATGGGACTCTTAACAGACTTCTTGCAACAAGATTTATTGCAGCAGCCATGCCAACAACAAAAGCTGTCAGTTTGAGAGTATCAACAAGAAAAAGCGCGAATATTGGCGAGATAAGCCCCCAGCCAGTATAAAAAATCAAATCAGAGTAAATCAAATATTTTACAATTTTGTTTAACTGAATCATTTTCTCTTTTATTTTATTAAGAAAATAGAATATAAAAATCTTTACACTAAATTTAAATATTTAATAATATTTAATAAATTATGGAAACAACTCAACAAAGGCAGAAGACAGTTGCAGAACAGGCAAGAGAAGCATTAAAAAAAGCACCGGCTAGCTTGGGAGTTTATGCACCTGGTTATACAAATCCTGTTGTAATCAATCCACCCTGGCCTAAAGAGTTATCCTTAGAATCAGAAGTTGAATAAATTTAATAATTAGTTTTATGAAAAGATATTTAAAACTAATTATTCTTATGTTGTTATGGCAATTGAAGCAGTAAATTTTTCTGACATGAAAGATGTTGTTATTTCAAATTCTCAAGATGCTATGAAACTGGCTATTTCTGAAGCTTTTAAACAATTAGCTCCTTTTCTTGAGATTATCGGCGGATTAATTGGTTTGTATATTATTTTGAAAATAATACAGGCTGTTTCTGACTTTATGTTCAAGAGAAGAGTAAAGAGGATGGATAAAAACTTGGGGGAGATTTTAGAGATATTAAAAAACAGGAAAAGTAAGAAGAAAGGTATTTAAAGCAGGAAAATAT
>Ga0194112_10005663_pt1 | contig 16713 bp, 20 predicted proteins | sample TA2MahC400mmetaG_FD_146191 | JGI IMG/M metagenome (GOLD analysis project Ga0194112, IMG submission 146191) | Freshwater microbial communities from Lake Tanganyika, Tanzania - TA2015016 Mahale Deep Cast 400m | ecosystem: Environmental > Aquatic > Freshwater > Lake | place: Tanzania: Lake... | reverse complement strand
CCGCATTGCTGACTCGGTAGAAACAGCGTTGAAGCTTGGAGCCGGAGTCGTTCTCGTCTCCATTATTGATGGCGAGGAATTGCTGTTCTCCGAGCACTTTGCCTGTGTCCACTGCGGCATAAGTCTAGGTGAAATCGCACCGCGAACTTTCAGTTTCAATAGCCCCCACGGAGCCTGCCCGGCATGCAGCGGGCTCGGTGTAAAGCTAGAGGTTGACCCGGATTTGCTCATACCCAACAAAGACCTCAGTTTAGCTCAAGGTGCTATTCGTGCCTGGGGATGGTTTGCCTGGCATGCCAGCGAGCTCCATGCTTTAGCCCGACGCTATGGCTTCTCACTTCAGACTCCAGTAAGCAAGCTCAGCAAAGAGCACCTAAATCTGGTGCTCTATGGTGAAGATGGTGAACTGGTAAGATACCGCAATCGCTTTGGACGAGTCAGAGAATACTTCACTGGCTATGAAGGGGCAATCCCCTACCTAGAACGAATCTATAAAGATACCGAGTCCAACAATACCCGTGCTGAAATCGAACGGTACATGGCCTCTTATCCCTGTCCCGCCTGCCAAGGAAAACGGCTTAAACCTGAATCTCTAGCCATCACTATTGATGGCATGAATATAATAGGGGTAACCGAATTGTCAGCTTTGGAAACGCTGCACTGGATACGCCTACTTGGTGGTGACCATAATAGTACACCCCACCTGTCACCTTACGAGTTAACAATAGCCCATCAAATCCTCAAGGAAATAAGCACTCGCCTTGGCTTCCTCATAGACATCGGACTGGGCTATCTGACTCTAGAACGTGCCTCAGCCACCCTGAGCGGTGGTGAAGCCCAGAGAATCCGCCTGGCTACCCAAATCGGCAGCGGTCTAATGGGGGTGCTTTATATCTGTGATGAGCCTACAATTGGTCTGCATCCAGCCGATATCTTCCGCCTTACTGAGACAATGAAAAGGCTACGAGATTTAGGCAATACGATTCTCATCGTGGAGCACGACGAAGCTATGATGCGTGCGTCTGATTATATTATAGACATGGGCCCAGGCGCGGGAGAAAAAGGCGGCCAGATTGTAGCCACTGGAACATTGACTGACATAATGAACTGCCCTGAGTCGATAACCGGACAATACCTCAGCAGAGCAAAGCAAATTCCCTTGCCACAATCCCGCCGCCCCGGCTCAGGCAAGTACTTGACAATAAAAGGTGCCCAAGAGAATAACCTCAAAAATATTGACGTCACTATACCTTTGGGCAAATTTGTTTGCATAAGCGGTGTGTCAGGCAGCGGCAAGAGCACACTTATCAACGAGGTATTATATAAAAGGCTGGCCCAGATATTTTACAAGGCGAAGGATAGACCAGGAAAATGCGATGGCATCGTTGGTGTTGAGCATATTGACAAGGTCATCAATATTGACCAATCACCCATCGGCCGCACTCCACGCAGCAATCCGGCTACCTATACCGGGACATTTACCCCCATTCGGGAACTTTTTGCCACCATCCCTGAAGCCCGTATGCGCGGTTATCAACCGGGGCGGTTTTCCTTCAATGTTAAGGGCGGGCGCTGTGAAGCCTGTCAGGGTGAAGGCTATATCCAAATAGAGATGCAGTTCCTACCCGATGTTACCGTGCCCTGCGAAGTTTGCAAAGGCAAGCGTTATAACCGTGAGGCATTGGAAATTTATTTCAAGGGCAAGAATATAGCCGATATTCTAGATATGAGTGTGGACGAAGCCTCAGTTTTCTTTGAACACTTTCCCAAAGTCAGAAACAAGCTGGAGACGCTGCGAGACGTTGGACTGGGCTATATACGTTTGGGGCAGCCAGCCCCAACCCTTTCTGGCGGTGAAGCCCAACGAGTCAAACTTGCTACCGAACTATCGCGTCGCTCCACAGGCAAGACCCTCTACATCCTCGACGAGCCTACTACAGGGCTATCTTTTGCGGATATAGCCTGCTTACTACAGGTACTTCAACGATTGGTAAATGCCGGAAACACAGTGGTAATCATCGAGCACCATGTAGATGTAATGAAAAACGCCGACTATATCATTGACCTTGGCCCCGGTGCTGGCGACGAAGGCGGCTACATCATAGCAACCGGCACACCCGAAGAGGTGGCCCAGATTGAGACTTCTTATACTGGCCAATACCTCAAAAATGCACTCCAGAAACAGCAAAGAGAGTATTCTTTAGCCTCGTAGCAACCTGAGTGCAACAAGATAGCATTCCGCTGGATATACCATCCACTTCACTAAAGGAGCTTAACGACTACCCTACTACTCAGCAGGCTGCTGAGTTTCCCCTGTTTGCCATGTCTGCCGCACATACTTGTAAATTTCCACGACGGTAGCTGTCAGAGGGACAACCAGTATTATCCCCCACAGGCCGGCAATGTAAGCCCCCAGAGGAAGCAGAACCAGAATAAGGGCTGGATGTATTCGCAGATAGCCACCATGGATTCTAGGGACGAGCAGAATGTTCTCCAACAATTGAACACCCACATAGACAACAGCTACCCAGATTACTTTCTGCGGTGCTATTGCCAGAACGACAATCACGCCCACCGCACCACCAATCCACGGTCCTAATATAGGAATAAATTCCATAAGTCCCTGCAGAACAGCAAGTGCCGGGGCAAGTGTTATTCCTAAAGCGGCTAACCCGATAAAACACAAAACAGCCACAGCGGCAGAAAGCACTAACTGAGCACGAATCCACCGTCCCAGCACCTTGTCTATGACTGAAACAACACCCCTAACATGCTCAGCCATCCGCGGTGAGAAAGTCGAATAGAAACCACTGCCCAGTTTCTCCCAGTCCTTTAAGATATAGAAAAGGAACACGGGCAAGGCAACAAAGCCAAGAATTAGGCCAAAAGTCGTTGGTATGTATTCAAGTCCCTTGGCAAAGGCATTCCGCATAGCGTTGCCCAATGCTGTGCCTATATCTTGAACAACCTGGTCCACCTGCTGCTGCATTTCTGAAGGAAACCACTGTCGAATACCGACACCCCACTCCCGCACCGTGTCTAAACCTTCAGAAAAATACTGAGGTGCATTCTGTATTAAAATGGAAAAGGAACTTACCACACCCATAATGATATAGAACGCCAAGAGGCCAATGAGTGCCAGCAGCACTATAAAGATGAATACTACCAAGCCGGCACGCCTGGTTGACAGCCATTTGCCTTGACCCGGCAGCTTTCTCTCAAGCCAAGAGACAATAGGATACAGAAGGTAAGCCAGCACCAGACCGCAAATGAAGGGGAGCAAGACGCTTCTGAACACGTAGAGAAGCCAAAAAGTTATAATAACGCCTAATACGAATAGTATCAGGCGCCAGTTTCTTCTAAATATGTTACCTGCCGTATCCAAGCTTAATCTCTCATCCCAAACAGGAGAGCAAAGAGCTCAAATTCCGAGAGTCGTTAGTTAGATAGGCTATAGATTAGTTCGTTTACGTCTCTTTTATCTTTGCCTGCGCCTTCTTAGCTGCCTCAGCAGCAGTTTCCCTCACCTTCCGGGCAACTTCTGCGGCTCGCTCTCGGGCTACCTCCGCCTTTTCCTTCAATAGCTCTCTGGTCTCTGCTCCCGGTCTTGGAGCAAAGAGAAGTCCGATAGCCAGACCGAGAACCGCTCCCACGATGAACCCTATACCAAATCCGCTACCACCATCTCTATCAGCCATCTCTTCCTCCTTCCTGCTTCTTAAAGAACCTGCTGAATATATCAACGCCTTGGCATATACCTCTAATTAGAGCCACAAATTGAACAATGGGATTTACCACCTCGTCCTTCACCACCGAAGTAATCTCACGTACAGTTGTGGCTATGGCCTCCACCGAATTCAATACAGACCTTGCGCGATTATACAACAAGTATGCTAATATGGCGATGAAGACGACCACACATGTTACTACCAATCCCGAGATGACGATAACCAAATCACGAAACCATGCAATATCCATAGCCGCACCTCCGTCTCGATATCATCTCCAGTCTATTGTATCACCTTTTACTAATAGACGAATACTATTCAGTCACAGTAATATTCATTTAGCCAAATCTCGTTTAATTGCACGTAATAGTAAAGCGTGGTACAAATTCAATCTGCCATCCGCCTCTCACGGAACCAAAGGGCTACTCCTGTTACCAACAATGCCCAGGCAGCGATAAAAAACTCAACCTGAATAGCTGAAATAAGCCCGCGGCTTAACAAAACAGAACTGTAGTTCGGGAACATATACAAGAAAGCCGCCAAAAGATAGAACTGCCATCCCCAACCCCTAGCCAATCCCCAACCCGCCAGTGCAGTTGTGGCGATATGAAGGGCTACGACAAAAAAAGTCTCCCAGAATCCAGCTAACGCTGTAAACCCCTGAATCTGTACAGTTTCCCAGCTCCAACCAGAAGCGAGGATATAATTAAGTGTCCACTGTGCCTCCAGAATGCCATATCCCGCCCCAGCTACAGCCCCAGCAGCCAATCCCAGCTTAAGGTCAATATTTCTGCCCTTGCGCCACCAATAGACAGCCACAGGCAATAGCTTGGCCCCCTCTCGAATTAGACCGAACAGATACATAGACGGTATACTTGCCAGTAAAGACCACCGCACAAGAGTCTCTTGGCTCCAGAAATGACCATACACTTGCACAAGCCCAAACCTGAGCGGAAACGCAGTAACAGCAATTGCGACAGGCGCAAGAACAGCGCCGGCACAAAGAACCGCCCAGAGCCACGGCCTAGAAATCATCGGTGGCCGATAACAAGCTAGCCAAACCGCACCAAAAACGATTGCCAGACTAATCCCCAAGATGCTGGGCTTAGAGAAGAAATAACCGAAAAAATTAAGCATTTGCTGTAACATAAATCCTCCTATTACAGTTCCACTATCTCGGCACGCATCTTATCTAGGTCAAGTATGGCAACTGTTCGACGGCCGCTAAGATAACCACAGACTTCACCGGGATTCACTAAAAGCGTCTTGCCCTCAATAATCTCCGCCTTATGATTATGTCCCCTGACAACCACATCAAAAAGCCCGCTCTTAATAAGCGAATCAACAATGAATTCATGCGTGCCATGAAGCAGCGCAATTTTCTTTCCGCTTAATTCAAGCGTGGCGAAATCTCCCAGTGGTATAACTCCAATCTCTCCAAATCTGACCCTAACGAATTCACGGTCGCCCTCGTTGTTCCCCCAGACATAGTGAAGCTTCGCTTTCAACTTGGAGAACTTGGGAGCTGCTAATGGCGATACCAAGTCGCCAGCGTGCAAGACATCCTTTACGCCCTGGCAATTGAAGAAATCAATAGCCACCTCAATCCCATCAAGCCTGTCATGTGTATCAGACATCAATCCAATTATCATTTACCACTTTCACTTTTTAAGCGCCTCTACAAGTAGACCGCGAGAAGCAGCGGAAAAGCTAAACATCCTTATGTGCTTCAATCCCAAGTGACATACTAGCAGACACTGTTTCAGAAAATTCGCTTAAAGCAGCCTGTACCTCGATATTCATTCGGTTCTCTGATGCCGGCGGCAGCTCATGAGTAGCTGGTGGTTTCCTAATAAAATTATCATAAATAAAATATGCTCCCAACGCTAGAATGGCGATAATCACCAAGCCAAGACACCCCGTAAGCCATAGGTCTGACTTTTTCTTCTCAGGTTTTTCTTCCTCCTCTTCTTCCTCAACTTCCACTCGACCTCGCTGGGTTACTGCTTGCTTCGGAAAAGGCTTCACCTTCTGTGGCGTTGGCCAGTAAAGACTTTCACGACACCCGGGGCAATTTATCAATGTCGAGTCAACTATAGCACCACAATAGGGGCAATTATATTGGAACCTTTGTCCACACGACTGGCAAAATTCTTGACCTACAATATTTTGCGCACCGCATGTAGGACAGAGAAAAATTTGTTGCATTTCAATTATCGTTTACCTGTCGTTTAATCAAGTACTACCACATCTCCGCTAAAAACAACGCTCAATTTTAACCTGTAAAGTTTACACTTGCAAGCCATATGAGGTTTTAGCTACTAGCATGAGAGAAAAAAACAAGGCAAGGCGTTTTACTTAATCGTATCAAACCTGCAGAATGCTCTAACCTCAATATCTTCCTAAGAATTCTTCCATCCCCTTAACCAGTTTCTCGCTTTCATCCACCGTTAGGCTTAGATTACTTTCCAGCCTATTGATATAACCGTCGAGTTCAGGAAACTGGCTCCTCAACTGGGCTATCTTGTTATTCTGCTTTACTACCTCTTCATCCATATCTGTGAAATCTATGCCTAACCCAAACCGTCTATCCAAAAACTCGGTGACTTTCTTCCAAGCCCGTGGGTCCTCAGTTGAGATTAAATAGAAAGGCACTGGCACCCAAAGGCTTACACCAGCAATTTTCCTCCTCTTAGCAATCCAAAGGAGAAAGGAGCTCAAGGTCGGTCTTTGACCATCCGGAGTCTCGTAATTCATATCAGTGATAAGGTCATATTGAGTCAACAATCCCTTCGTTGCCACTGAATTAGCTACGGACAACAACACTCGTGGTGTAGTATGAGCACCTGGAGAAACCATGCCACCGATAATATAAAACTCTTTCGCCTTACAATAATCTTCGGCTACATCTAAAACCAAGTTCAGGAACTCATACCACTCGGACCCTGGTATATCGCTCTTAAAGACCACCAGACCCTTTTCTTGGCAGTAATAGAATTTGCTCTCCGGAAACTGAGCTACATCATCCTCTACTGAGACACCTCCCAGTGGGAAAAAGCCGATGGGGTTGATTTCAGCAAATTCACGGCCTTCCAGTTTTCTATTCAGGTAGTCAGTGACCTTTGGCCCAACCTTGCCAGCATCCTGACTCCAGCTTATCACCAATGCTGAGCTCTGCAACTCCGGCTTAGCAAAAACTTTAAAAGCACGCTCTTTGCTCAATATCAATCTCCCCCGGATTCTTTCTTAAACAACCTATCAATTTCTTGCAGGATTCTCTTCTTATCTTCCTCCGTTATGGGTCCTGGCTCGGCAGGCCTGGCATAAGTGACATATTTCAACTTGTCGAGCTGCTCCTTTATCTCCGCAGGCAATCTTTCATAGACACTGTCAATGTCTCTTTCACTTTGTTCAACAAGCCCATCGAGTCCTTGCATATCAATTTCAATACCAAGAGCAGCGCTTAACACTTCTAGTACTGACTTTGACCCCTTGGGATAGGGAATCGGGAAACCATGAACGTAAATTGGAATCTCACCCATCACACAGATAGCTTCCAGTCCCCTCTTTTTAGCAACACCCAGCAGAAGCCCATTTAGACCTGTAATATTACCTTGCCCACCTCTCCCCTCTATGTCTGACATCAGTACCGTATTCTCATAGCTTCTAACCTCATCAATCAAGACATCACTATTGGGTACAGCCCAGACTCTCGACCTGGTAGTATGATGGATAGGAGCAACCGCTGCTCCTGAAGTATAGACCCTCTGGCATCCAAACTTCAGTGCTACATCCAAAACAAGATTGGCCATTCGATAAGCTTTTGTCCCCTCAGCATAAACCCTCCCACCATCGCTAGGCTGTTCTTCACCTATAAAGAACAGCAAGTCCCTTCTCGTGGTTTTCTTAAAATAGAATTTGCTAATAGGAAATTCCAGGGTTTTTAATTCACCGTCTTTGATTATAACCTTCCGAGGGTAGAAAAAATCCCATGGCTCTATCTCACCAAGTTCCTCGGCTCCAACCATTCTCCTTAGAGTATCAACTGCTATTATTCCTATGTTACCAATTCCCGGCCAACACGCTATCAAAACCGGGCTGTCAAGTTTTGGTTTTTTGTACAGTCTAATTCCCATTATTTCCTCATTCCTCTGGACCATGTTCGATAAGTATATCACACGTCCACGATAACTTTAACCCAGCATACTCCCTCACAGAAGCTCAAAAGAAGATTAGACCAAGGCTATGGTAAACTAAGAACAAGAATCATAAAGAGGAGGCAGTCCATTGTTTAAAAAGGTGCATGTATTCAGAGTCAAACCAGGACACGAATTGCTCAATGAGACAGCACACTACTGCCATAAGCATAAAATTTCCTCGGGCATAGTCATCGGTATTATCGGCTCGGTGGAGAGCGCCCAACTCAATTTTCTGACAGGACTCCCGGGGAAATATAACAGTGTAGACTATCAAGGCCCACTGGAAATTGTCTGTGCTCAAGGCTCAGTAGCCTTGAAAGATGACACGCCAATCATCCACATACATATTCAACTTTCAGGACAGGATATCTGCCGGGGTGGTCATCTTGCCAAAGCAATGGTTTTTTCCACAGCCGAGGTGGTCATAGGTGAGCTTGATTATCAGCTTCGACGCCAGTCCGATAGTTACACTGGCCTCAACGAATTGGTTGACTAATAATGAAGCTATGTCAAAAGGTGAAAATCTGACATCAGGACAAAGTCACACAGACCGCTAACATCAAACCTCTATTGCAAACAATGCATATCCACGCTTTACTGCTTGGCCATCAGAAACATTCATTTCAACAATTCTGCCACCAATTGGTGCCACAATAGGGTTCTCCATCTTCATAGCCTCCAATAAACACAAAGTGTCACCCTCTTTGACCTGGTCACCGACGGCAACACCAATATTCCTTATTATCCCTGGCATGTGGCTCTCGATAATCTCTCTTGCCATTCTTTAACCTCCCGTTGATAGCTTCAGCCATGACACAGAGATTATTTACCAATGTAGCGGCGAGGCTTTAGCCTCGCTTCGAAAAGCGACCCTAAAGGGTCGCAACTACAAGGTGCTAGACTGTTGATAAACACTCTCTTGGCTGCTACGGTGTAGGAACAGTCAGACAAATAAATTGTATAATAATAGACTTGGCACACCCAAACAATGTAACAGCAAATAAGAAGACGTAGAATTGAACAGCATTGTAGAACAACTTGACCCCATCTTCAAGCCCAAATCAATTGCTGTCTTGGGCGCCTCCGACAGACAAGGTAAATGGGGATACCTGATGGTAGATAGGCCTCTAAAGACTGGATATAGTGGAGCCATATATCCTGTAAATCCCAATAAGGACGAGATTCTTGGCTTACGCGCCTATCGGAGTATCCTGGATATCCCTGACCAAGTTGACCTAGCTGTGATAGCAGCTCCGGCTCCCAGCACGCCTCAATTGATGCAAGAGTGCGTGAAAAAGGGAATTAAGGGAGCAATTCTCATCTCAGGTGGATTCGCCGAGGCCGGAAATAAGGGAAAGGCACTTGAAGATGAGATTGTGAAGATAGCCAAAGGAACAGGACTGCGGTTTGTGGGCCCCAATTGTATGGGAATATGGAGCGCTGCCGGGCAACTCAATCTATGTTTCCAGCAAGCACCTAAACCGGGAGCCATTGCCTTTGTTTCCCAGAGTGGGACTTTCGGTGGCTATCTATCTGAGATAGCAAATGCTAGAGGTTATGGACTGGCCAAGTTCATAAGTATCGGAAATCAAGCCGACCTTACCGCCTCTGACTACCTGGAATACCTGGCCGAAGACAAAGAGACAAGAGTCATCGTCTTCTATATGGAAGGCTTTAAAGATGGCAGGAGGTTCTTTGAGCTTGCCAGAGAAATAATAAAGAGGAAGCCAATAGTTATCTATAAAGGTGGCAATAGTGGGGCTGGCGCTAGAGCAATGCTATCCCACACCGCTTCTCTCGCTGGCTCTGATAATACATTCGAAGGGATGTGTCGACAGGCTGGCCTCATAAGGGCTGAGGAGGCTCTGCACTCCTTTGAAATGGCGGAGGCACTTGTGAGCCAGCCTTTACCTCAAGGCAAAAGGGTAGCCGTAATGGGAAGTGGAGGCCAGGGCGTTGTCACTACTGATGCCTGCGCCTCTCTAGGACTTGAAGTTCCTGAGTTCGATGAGGAGACCGTAACAGGTTTGAAAAGTATTTTACCCCCACACGCGCCACCACCCAGAAACCCGGTGGACTTCGCCGGTAGTTACCGCACTACTCTTGATGAGACATCAGTCACCGAAAAGCTCCTCAGCCTGAACTACATTGACGGGGTAATAACCAATGTTCCCATAAGCCCAATGGTTTGGGGACTTAAGCCAATCTCAACAGATACTGACAAGGCTCTATCCGATGCTATCACGGCCGCCATTCAAAGTGCTGAGCTATTCGCTTCCCTCCCCAAGAAATATAATAAACCAATCATCACACTTCGCTTTCGTCGCGCTGATGACGACCCCATAACCAAAACCATAAAGGAAGCCGGAATACCCGTCTATGACACTCCTGAGCAGTGTGCTCGCGCTATGTATGCCCTGGTAAAATACGCCGAAGCCAGAAGAGCCGTCGAATAACGATACTCGATTCCGAAGTCTCGCCAGAAACCTTGACACTCACTCTAGACACAAGCTATACTCTTTGCCGGGGCCATTAGCTCAGTCGGTTAGAGCACGGTCCTGATAAGACCGGGGTCTGTGGTTCGAGTCCACAATGGCCCACCAGCTTGCAAAAGTTTAGCAAAAGTTAGCAAGAATTGACAATGTTAAACTGTGACAAGGAACGTCACGCCCAGGCGGCTCTTGTATGCGGCGAGGCCTTCCAGAGGTTGGTAGCGGAATTCATCCCTAAGATAGGCGTAATAAAAGAGACGTCCGCACAAGCTATGTCGAATGAATTGGGCGATCTGGTAGCCTGTGCAACGAACCTGGGATTTGCCATCGAACTCTACTTAAAGGCCCTCCTAATACAACTGGACTTACGAGTCCCACAAACACACGATCTCCGCACTCTGTACGACAAGATACCTCAGCCAGTCCGGACGGTCATTCAAGACGTTTATGGCACGAAATGGCCGGAACAACTGCGTTTCCTCCCATACCATAGAGTCACACTCGCTACGGGTCCGCTGAAGGAGCCACAGTGGGACGTTTACAAGGTATCACCGTCCCTCCCGGATCTGCTGGCAAGATCAAAAGACATATTCCAGTCCTGGAGGTATGTTTTCGAGTATAGCCAGCCCGAAGATAGTCCCTATCAGTTTTATCACTTCGAATATGGCCTTCTTTGGTGCGCAGCCGAGGCAATCAGGGTTGAGGTCATGGTACGCTTGCACGGGACAGGAGACGTGCCCCCAACAAGCTCACTCGCTGGCGAGCCTTGATGGAGACATTGATCTTCAATGACCGTCTCGCTCGCGCTCTGCAGCGATTAATCACAAACAGAGCGCCTAGTGCTTTGTTGCAGCCGTAGCTCGAAGTGGGTTGCTTGCTATTGTCCATTTAGGCACGTTCGGTTAATTTCTGCTATAATTGAATTGAAAATATTTATTACTATGGAGAGAGTATGAAGTTTGCTATTACCGTAATTCTGGAGCCTGAAGAAGACAGGGGGTATTCCGTTCACTGTCCGGCGCTCCCTGGTTGCTCAAGTCAGGGTGATACTCTGGAGGAGGCATTAGCCAATATCCAAGAAGCTATATTGGGTGTACTGAAAGTTCGCCAGCGAGAAGGAATGTCCTCACCAAAAGAAACGCCCGAAATAGTGACTGAAGAGATTCGTCAGATACTGGCCGGCCGTGCTGAAGATGACCTACCGCTTACCATAGAGACGAGGGTAGTCGAGTTACCGGCAGAGGTAGCGGTGTAATGCCGCGATTGCCTGCTATTTCCGGTAAGGAGGCAGTTGATGCCTTTGAGAAAGCGGGGTGGCGGGTAGCGCGGAGAGAAGGAAGCCACATCATCTTAACCAAAGTAGGGGTGCCGACAATTCTTTCCGTTCCTGCCCATCGGGAAGTGAGGAGAGGTACTTTAAGAAGTCTCATCCGTAAAGCAGGATTGAGCGTTGAAGAATTTATAGCATTAGTGCGAGACTAGATTGAAAGCCAGACGAAAAGTTCTTTGTTCCGTCCACTGAGCTCCACCATTTAGGTAGTGATATTATCTAAGATTAGCTTCGGATTTTCGTTTAGGTTTTCAACCAGTCAAAGTTTTAGCTTCATTATCTGGTAAATAAATTACCTTAATAGCCTATTCAGCAGTGTTAGCTGCTTTACCATTAGAGCGATTTCATTCTAAACTGGTACTGATTGCTTCAATTGTTTGATTTGCTCTACTACCTTTTTTACTTGTGCCAGTTCGAGGCTTTTCGCCTTAATGCCCTCACGTGCGAGCCAGATTAATGCTTCACTTCGATTCTCAAACTTGCCCACTTCTACAAGTATGTTAATGGTCTCAGAAATATCAGTGGGAAGAAGAATTGTCGTTGGTTTGTCAAAATTGGGCGGAGAAACTTTTGAAGTGTGACTATCAGGGTAGAATCGCATCGGTCTTCCACTAGCCCTGACACCGGGCATTCGTCCCTCCCGTACTTCTTTCATTAAGGTTGTAGCCAAAGAGAAAACAGGGTCCTTGGAGGCGCTGCCACAAAGACCTTGGTCGAGAGCCATATTAGCATACTCTCTGGCCGTACGTCCCGGTTTCGCTCTTATGAGGTCGGGAAAGACCTTTTTAGAGCCCGTAATACGTTTCTGCATTTTATCTTCTCCTTAGGTGAATTTGTTATATTATAATATAGAATTAAAGTTTTGTCAATAATATAGGTATTAGGTTTATCCAATATAATTATTGCTAGCTAAAAACTGAGAGGGTAAACCGCTTGTCTCTAGGGAAGCATTGCCATTGACAACTGCTCATTTCTATGAGAAAATGAGAAATAAGACATCTGATATCTAACAAAAGAGGTAAGCATATGAGTGAGAGAAAAGTAGCTGATGTGGTGCTTCGTCCGAAACGTCAGGTAACTCTTCCAAAAGAGATATGTAACCAGCTAGGCATCGAGCCTGGTGACGTGCTGGAATTGATGGTTGAAGACTCCGCTCTTATTGCCAGGCCAAGAAAAAGCGTAGCTCTGGAAGCGCTAAAGGAGATTCAACAGGCTTTCCAACGTTCTGGAATTACCGAAGAAGAACTTCAAGAGGCTGGGCGCCGGGTAAGGCAAGAAATAGCCAGAGAGCGATACAGTGCCAAAGTCTAAGCCTCGGGTTTTTCTGGACAGCAATGTAATTTTCTCAGGGCTTTATTCCTCTGAAGGAGCACCGGCCATCATCCTTGAGCATTTCGTCAAAGGAAATATAAGCGTGGTTGTGTCACAGCAGGTATTGGAAGAAGTGATTCGCACTGTTAAGGAGAAGCTACCTGATTTCCTTCCTGCCCTAAGGAGATTGCTGGTAAACACACCTCCCGAGGTGGCAGCCGACCCCAAATTGCCAGATATAAAGCGCTGGACAAAGAAACTACACCTTGGAGATGCGACTATCCTGGCGGCAGCAGTAACAGCTCAGTCCGATTACTTCATTACAGGTGATAGGCACTTTGTTGAGAATCCCGATATCGTCAAAGAGACAGGATTGACCATCGTTATGCCGGCACAGTTTCTAAAAATCATGGACCGTGATGAGGCATAGCAAAGTTTCTTCTTTCTCCCTTTTGGTAGGACGCCAGCAAATGCTGTACCGCCGGAATCAGCCCTTTCTTCTCAAAAATAAGTTCGGGAACTGTCCAGTGTCCCCCACCAGTTAGGTAATATCATTACCTTTCTTTGGCTTCAAGTTATTCATCCATCCCAAATATTTTCTGTAACCCACGTTCAACTGCTGGTAATAATATTACCCTACATATCGCGTTCAAATCTTTAGGGGCAACCTATAAGAAACATGAACACATTTCTAACAAATGTGTAACTAAGCCCCAGCGAAGCAGATCACTAGTTACTGGAATGCAGAATCCTCAGGGGGAGCAAAGGCTGAGAACTGCCATAGAAATACGGCTAATTAGCCACTTGCGCTAATGGATCTGCGGCTCCTGTTTGCCGGGCAATCGATTAAATAAGAGGTGCAACTTGAGTAAGAGTCCACATGGTAACTTCTTTGTGCCCACGCGTGGTGCACGTTCCCTGTGTTACCTGCGTAGATAATTACGCTGACAAGATGATAAACTACTCTAGGGTCAGACCTTTGTGATCTGATTCCCAATACTCTTGGATTATGTTATTCGCATTAAAAGGGGGAAACAATGAGCGACAAAAAGACTGCAGATCCCAGCGAAATCCGCCCCGAACTGGCAGAGGTTATCCAGCGCCATGAAACCACGCTGGACAAGGCGCGTCCCAAAATGGTGGAGCAGCGCCGGAACAGAGGGCATCGAACAATACGCGAGAATATCGCTGATCTCTTGGACCCGGATGACTCCATCGAATACGGATCACTGATGCTTGCCGCACAGCGGCGCCGCATACCTATGGATGAGTTAATCAAAACAACCCCTGCAGACGGACTGGTCACCAAGATAGGATCTGTCAATGGCCATTTGCTTGATCGCTCCCGGACTCGGTGTCTGGTGTTAGGATATGATTACTCCGTCCTGGCCGGCACCCAGGGCATGTTCAACCACAAGAAAAAGGACCGCATGCTCCAACTCGCCTACAAGCATAAACTGCCCACGGTGCTATTCGCTGAAGGTGGAGGAGGGCGGCCAGGAGACGTAGATACCATGGAGTTTATCGTGGCAGGGCTTGATTGCATGGCATTCGCACACTACGCCAGGCTCAGCGGCCTTGTCCCTGTGGTAGGGATTGTGACCGGTTACTGCTTTGCAGGGAATGCGGCACTTCTAGGCCAAAGCGACGTGATCATCGCCACCAAAGACTCCAATATCGGGATGGCTGGCCCGGCAATGATTGAGGGGGGTGGCCTAGGTGTATTCAGACCGGAGGAGATCGGGCCCATGTCGGTACAGTCGCAAAACGGTGTTGTCGATATCCTTGCTGAGGATGACGCTGATGCGGTGCAGAAGGCAAAACAGTATCTCTCCTACTTTCAAGGGAGCATAGGAGAATGGGAGTGTGCGGACCAGCGCCTGTTACGTGAGATGGTCCCGGAAATACGCCGCAGGGCATATGATGTCCGGAAAATCATCGATACCCTGGCGGACACGGGTTCGGTCCTGGAGCTCCGCCCACAGTTCGGGGTGGGCATCGTCACGGCACTTGTTAGAATCGAAGGACATCCCTTCGGGCTGATGGCAAACAATGTATCTCACCTTGCAGGGGCCATAGACGCGGATGGCGCAGACAAGGTCTCCCGTTTCATTCAAATTTGCGATGCTTTCGACATTCCCATTGTTGTTCTTATCGATACCCCTGGATTCATGGTTGGCCCGGAGGCAGAAAAGACAGCCCAGGTGCGTCACTTCTGCCGTATATTCACCAACGCCGTCAACGCAACTACCCCAATCTTTAGCGTGGTGTTGCGCAGAGGATACGGTCTCGGCGCCCAGGCCATGGCAGGGGGAAGTTTCCATGCCTCCGACTTCATCGTATCATGGCCGACAGGCGAGTTTGGCGGCATGGGGCTGGAGGGTGCTGTTCGGCTCGGCTTCAGAAAAGAACTTGACGCCATCGAAGATCCCGAGAAACGTAAGGCACGATTCGAAGAGTTGTTAGCCATGCATTATGAGCACGGAAAGGCGATCAATATGGCTGCTACCCTTGAGATCGACGATGTTATCGATCCGGCTGAGACCCGTCACTGGATTACGGTCGGCTTGCGTTCTATGCCCGGACCTGAACGGCGCAGCGGTAAAAAACGGCCGAATATCGACTGCTGGTAAAGTCGCTTGTTGTCCCATCAGCTACAGTAAAGTGGTGGAATGCCCCACAGCAGGGATTGATAAGAAGGAGCACAACGTCACCTGCACCATAAATAAATTGAAGAGTAATTGCCTGGAATGTTTAAAGCGAAACTAAGAGCTGTTGCAAAGCCGGGATAAGATTCTTCTTCTCAAACACGAGTTCGGGGACTGTCCACAATGGCCCACCAACTGCTTGCAAAATTTTGCAAATCGTAGCTAATTTTTGTACAACTTTTACCGTGCTACTTTAAATTAACCTCTTAACAGTTAATTCAGCGATAAACATCTTTACGATGACCAACTTTTACAATCCAGATGGTAGACTCCTTATCTTGAACTGAATATACAATGCGATACTGTCCCTGACGGACGCGATACTTTTCTTGACCGGTTAGTTTTTCGCAGCCTAAAGGCCGAGGCTCTATGGTTAGTGACTCGACACGATGGAGGACTTTCCTTACATCTTTTTTAGGAATTGACCTAAAATCTTTTTCAACCGACTCTCTAAAATAGACTTTATATTCGGCCATCTTTCTTTAGCCTTTTCACCATTTCATCATAGCTAATCAGAGGTTCTTTCACCCTTTCTTCAAATGCCGCAATGTCCTCGGCGTCTTCTGCAAGACTGCCTCTCACGGCGTCATTTACAAGCTCTGATATTGACCGAGAGATGGCAACTGCTTTTAAGCGCAGCGCCTTATGCAAATCAGGGTCTAAATAAATAGTGGTTCGTTTGGTTTGGGTAGCCATAATAACACCTCCAGATATCACTATAACATTTTAGCATTAAAATGTCATAACGTCTAATAGAAGGGCAACTACTTGAGCCTGTCTCATGGTAATGAAAGACTGGTGTGAGATAAGCAACTGCTGCACAGCAGTAATCAGTCTCTTTTTCTTAAACAGTAGTTCGGGAACTGTCCAGTGTCCCCCCACCACTCAGGTAGTACAGTCCAAATTCTTCCGAATTTAACTACAGATTCCTGTCAAATAATCTCG
>Ga0194112_10005660_pt1 | contig 16722 bp, 12 predicted proteins | sample TA2MahC400mmetaG_FD_146191 | JGI IMG/M metagenome (GOLD analysis project Ga0194112, IMG submission 146191) | Freshwater microbial communities from Lake Tanganyika, Tanzania - TA2015016 Mahale Deep Cast 400m | ecosystem: Environmental > Aquatic > Freshwater > Lake | place: Tanzania: Lake... | reverse complement strand
ATCTGCCCTCCCAGGAGGGCCGTTACCTGCGGAGTATCCCCATCGAAGTGGACGATGCGGAACTCGACGCTTGCCGCCTCTTCGAGCATCAGGATGGCCATGTGGTCATCGCCAAGGATGCCCGTCGTACCGGCCCTGATCTCCCCCGGACGCTTCTTGGCATCATCAACCAGGTCTTTGAGGTTCTTATAGGGGCTATCAGGCTTTACGTATATCACCCCCGGGTCCAGGACATGGTTGATGATAGGGGTGAAAGCGTCAATGGTGAAAGTGGCCTTACGGTCCGGGTCCAGGATGATCGTGTTGATGGCCGGGAGGTTGATGAAGCCGATGTAGTAGCCGTCGGCCTTCTGCCCGGCCAGCTCCGTAAAGCCCACCTGTCCCCCAGCGCCAGCTTTGTTGAGCACCACGATCGACTGGCCCAGCTCCTTCTCTGCGATAGAGGCCACGATCCGCGCCCCCACATCGGTGCTGCCTCCTGCCGGATAGGCCACCATAAGCATAACAGGCTTAGTGGGATAAGCTTGCGGGTAGGCGCTGACCCCAAGTGCCAATATCAAAACCGCTACGAGGCTGAAAATAACTCTCCCTTTCATACGGCTTTCTCCTTTCCTTTTTTATTGATTCCATTCAGGGGCTGGTCATCTTCCTTTATACTGGGGTGGCCTCTTTTCTCCGAAAGCCGCCACACCCTCTTTATGGTCTTCTGAAGTCAGGGTGATGGTTTCGCAAGCAGCAGCGACCTGCATGGCCGTCTCTAAGTCCATCTCCAAGCCTTTGTACAGTTGCATTTTTGCCAGCCGGATGGCGATAGGCGGGCCGTTGGCAATACGGCGAGCAAGGCTCATCGTTTCGTTTTCTAACTCCGCGGCCGGGACTAACTTGTTCAGTAAGCCAAAGCGCTCGGCGTCTTGGGCTTCCAGAAAATCTCCGGTGAAAAGCATCTCGGCAGCCTTCGGAATTCCGATAATGCGCGCATAAAGCCAGGTGCCACCCCAGCCTGGGAAAAGACCGATACGAGTGAAGGCGACCATGAAGCGGGCTTTCTCGGAGCCCGTGCGAAGGTCGCAGGCGCAGGCCAGGTCAAAACCGCCGCCGACGGCAGCTCCATTGACCATGGCAATCGTTGGCTTCTCCAATCGCTGAAGCCCCAGGATGATCCCTTGGATATTGCGGAACCCCCGCCGGATTTCCTCAGCCCCCTTCGGTTTCCTCTCTTCACCGGACATTCTCCCTACATCCGCACCCGCGCAAAAAGCCTTGCCGGCGCCAGTCACCACCAGCACCCGCATTTCATCGTCCTGGCTCACTTCCTGAAGCGCTTGCACGAACTCGGCTTCCATCTTTTCGTTGAAGGCATTCATCCGCTCTGGTCGATTGAGGGTCAGGACTCCAACTCCTTCTTTTTTTTCAAGCAAAATTGTCTCAAAGGGCATGATCCTCTCCTTTCGCATTTTTTTATGATTTTCAAACCTCCCATTGCCTCCCCACCAATTGCCGAGGAAACAAGCATTCTCTTTCAGGAAGCCGCACAGCGGGATGGAAAAGTCGCCAATTATTTGATTTCTTTCCAGACACCCTTTTCTTTTAAAAATCGAATCGATCCTGGATGGAAGGGAATATATTTGGTTGTGTAATCGGCTCCACGGAACATCGTCTCCATATTCCACTGCTTGGCCTGGGGATGAATAGCATCTTTTTTCTTGGGATCGTCGTAGATGGCCTTCATCATCTTATAGACCAAATCTTCACTCAACTCCTTCCGGCAAAAGATTGCCGTGGCGATGCCGCGGGTCAGAGTATCCGTATCGAGCCCCGGATATGTCCCTGCCGGAATGATCACCCGCACGTAGAAAGGATGCTTGGCCATCAGGGCATCCATCTCCTTTTCGCTGTAAGGGATCAAGCGAATGGGAATTTTACTCGATAGCTCTAGAATACTGGCAACCGGGTAACCGGCAGAAATGCATCCCACATCGACTGTCCCATCTCTAAGGGCGGTAATGGACTCGCTGAAAGAGAGGTAGGCAGGCCTAATCTCTTCTAATGTGATCCCTACAGTGGCATCCAGCTCCATCTTGGAGGAAACAAGCGTTCCGCTTCCAGGGGGCCCCACCGCCACCCTCTTGCCTTTGAAATCCGAGATCGATTTAATGGGAGATTCCTTTCGAACAATCCAGTGCCGATCGCTGGTGTGGCCCAGGGCAATCAAGCGCAACCCGCTAAAGTCCATCTTTTTCTCCAGGGCCGGGTCGATCACGTGGATAGCCACCAGACCCAAATCCATCTTATTTCGTATGATCAAATGAAAATTCTCTTCGGAAGCCGCCGTCGATTCGGCAATGACTCGTACCTCCGGAACGTTTTTGTTGATCAGGTTGGCAAAGCCTGCCCCGATGAAATAAAAAGTTCCTGCAGGATTACCAGTGCCTAAAGAGAGATATTTTTTTGAGGCCGCAGCCACCTCGCGGGCTACCCCCAGCGAAATTGTCATGATCAAGATGATCCCTAAGATTATTATCCTCTTCTTCATGTATTCCTCCTTTTTTTTCGGACTTAAAGGCCGGCTAAATATATACTTCTGCTATCCCAAACCCCTGGAATTCACTTCCTCCATCTGCGAATAGTTTTAGATCTGCAGCAACTTTCTTAAACCTATTCCTCCATCTTGCTAACTACCAAAGCAAAGCCCTTCGGCATCTCTTTGAGGAACACGGGAAATTTCTGAACCAACTCCTGATCGGGCTTAACTGAGGGTTTATCCCAGGGATAAAGTCCAGCTATCGCGTCTGTTCCGACGGGATAGATGATTAATTTGAACCGCCAAGGCTTATCGGATACATTTTTGATGCCCACTTCGAAGATTAGCCACTCCCCCGCCTCGGTCTTTCCCATGGACCAACCCACCTTCGTGATCTTTGCTTCCGGGACCACATCATAGGCAATGCCCGTCGTCCAACCTTCAGGCGGCTGTCCGAAAGACGGAACCCATAGCAGTAAAATCATGCCCACAATCCCCCAGACATAGAACCACCGCATAGCTATACTCCCCCTCTTGATCCTCATGTTAACCTCCTTTTGGCTTTTTTTCTTCCCTATCCACAAACGAATCGGTAGGGAAAATTTCCTCGAATTTAGAAATCCCTTCCAATTTACGCTGCGGGTTTCTTGACCCGGCGGAACAGGTCGATGAGAATTGTAGGCCACTGCATGAACACCACGCTTCCGAGCATACCCACGCCGATCAGGTCGGTTACCCAACCGGGCTTGATCAGGGCGATAGCGGAGACGAAACACATGATCTGTTCGTATATTTTGGTCCGCCGAAACATAAACCCCTGTAATCCACACGACAGGGCAAAGACCCCCATGAGCCCGGTGGCCGCCGCGAGCAAAATGTCTTCGAGGCTCCCTTTGAGCAGCAACGCGTTATTGTAGACGAACATATAGGGCAGCAGGTAAACTACCAACCCCAACCGGCAGGCCATCCAGGCCGTACGCATCATTTTGGTCCCGGCGATTCCCGCGGCCACGAAGGCTCCCGGGGCGACGGGAGGAGTAAGGTCGGAGACCAGGGCGAAGAAGAAAATAAAGAGGTGGGCGGCGATCGGCTCCACCCCCATTTGGATCAGGGCCGGCGCCACCAGGACTGCCAGAACCAGGTAGGAGACGATGATGGGCAAACCCAATCCAACGATCAGGGAAGCAACCATGGTCAACAGCAGAAGGGCCAGCAAAGACTGGCCCGCAAGTTCGATGAGAATGGAAGACATCTGCAATCCTAAACCCGTCAGGGTAATCATGCCTTCCAGTATGTTACAGGTTACCACTACGCCCGCTATGGGCAGGAAATTGATCGCTCCCCGTTCCAGGGCCCGAATGATTTGGGAAAGGCTCATGCGGGTGGACCCGCGCAAAAAGGACGCGAGGGGAACGGAAACCACCGCCCAGAAGGCTGCCCGGCTTATAGAGACATGGACAATCATCAAAAGATATACCAACACCGCCACGGGAATGATGAAGTGAAACCCCTCCTTTAAAACCTCTTTTAGCTTGGGACAATCAGATTTGGGGATCCCTTTCAGGTTGTATTTCACCGCCTCCAAATCCACGATCATAAAGATGCCTATGTAATAAAGAATGGCCGAAAGGATGACTGATTTGCAGATGTACCAATAGGGAACCCCCAGGATCTCCATCATCAAGAAGGCAGATCCGCCCATGACGGGGGGCATGAACTGCCCGCCGACGCTCGAAGCCGACTCCACGGCCCCAGCAAAATGGGCCCGATAGCCTGCTTTCTTCATCATCGGGATGGTGATCTGCCCGGTTGCGGAGACGTTGGCTATGGCGCTGCCGGAGATCATCCCGAACATGGAGCTGGCTACCACGGCAATTTTGGCCGGACCTCCCCGGACATGCCCGAAGAGGCTCGAAGCCAGGCCGAAGAAAAAATTCCCCGCGCCGGATTCCTGCATGAAGGTCCCAAAAAGGACAAAGAGGAAGATGAAAGTCGCCGAAATGCCGGTGAGGCCCCCGTAGATGCCTTCGGTGGTCATAAAGAGCCCGCTGATGATACGCTCGACATCGTAATTCGGGTGGCCAAGTACTACCGGAAGCCACTCGCCGAAACGGGCATACAAAAGGGAGCCCACGCAAAAAATGGCCAGTGCCCATCCCGTGGCTCGCCGACTCGCCTCTAACGTCAAGAAGATCAAGGCCCCCCCCAGAAACAGCTCATACATAGGGGGCTCCAGCCCGACTTTACCCGCCCGCGCGATGAAATGAGTGGCTACGTAGAAGCTGATGTAAAGGAGGAGACCCACAAAAATAATACCATCCCAGCTAATCCGATCTTTCCTCTGCTTTGGGGAGATGGGATACAGCAGGAAAATAAGGGAGAAGGCAAAGGCCACATGGATGATCCTTTGGTACATGGCGATGAGGGGGAAATAACCCGTAATGATTTGAAAAAGAGAAAAACATACAGCAATGACCGTGACAGCCCTTCGTGATGGACCCGTCAATGCCCGTTTCCGGACGACTTCTTCATCTTGGGAGATTTGAATTTTTGGACTTTCTACCTTCGGCTCCATTTCCACGTGGTTATTCATTCGACTGTTTCCTCCGGAGGATTTTTATCATTTTTTGGAAAGGTCACCCTCGACCCCTTCTCTTTGAGGTTCTCCCCTCCAGCCAAACCCTTGCTGGATTTCATTTTCCTTTCCATACCCTCTTTTCCCTGAGGTATTTGACTGCCCCCGGATGAAAGGGAACGTAACGAGTGGCGAAATCGGCTCCCCGGAAATTCATCCTTGCGCCTTGGCCACAGGTTTCTTCTTACGAACTTTGCTTCGGCGTTCTATAGCCTTTTTTCAAGGAGCAATCTTGTTAAAAGCCCTAAACACGAAAACAGCTAAAGGGGAATATTTCCGTGTTTTTTCCAGGGCCTTTCGTCTTTCTTATTCGAAAAAAGTTTAAGTCCGTAAATGAGCAAACGTCTTGTGTCCCTTGGATCTATTATTTCTTCAACCCAGCGCATTGCCGCAGCATGATAAGGGAAACGGCCGAAGGTGGCCTTATATTCTGCCAACCGCTGGGCCCGAACTTCCTCGGGGTTTTTGGCCGCGGCAATTTCATTGCGGTAAATAATGTTCACCGCCCCGTCGGGATTCATCAACCCCATCTCTGTCGTTGGCCAGGCCAAAAGCAAATCCGACCCTAAGGGCTCACCACACATCGCTGGGTTTCCTCCGCCATAGGCTTTTCGAATGTAGACCGTGAACTTCGGGACTGTCGCCTCCGAGATAGCATGCAGCACCTTCGCCCCATGGCGGATAATGCCTCCTCTTTCTTGATCCACTCCGGGTAAATAGGCAGGCGTGTCCACCAAGAAGATCAAAGGGATGCTGAAACAATCACAAAACCGAATAAACCGGGCTTCTTTATCGGCAGCATTGATATCAATGGCCCCGGCCTTATTTTTCGGATTGTTGGCAACGATACCGACCGATCGCCCGCCTAAGCGGGCAAAGCCCGTGATCATGTTCTTGGCATAGTCCGGCTTGATCTCAAAAAAATGGCCTTTATCGACGATCCGTTGGATGACGCGATGCATGTCATACCATTTCTTCGAATCCACCGGCACGATATCGAGCAGTTCTTCATCCCGACGATTCGGGTCATCGCCAGTGGAGACAATCGGCGGTTCCTCCTGATTGTGGGAAGGCAAAAAACTCAAGAGCTCCTGGCATTTCTGCAGGCAATCCTCATCATTCTCGGCTAATACATCGCAGCAGCCGCTCACCTCCGCGTGCATCTTTGCTCCCCCAATCTCCTCTTCGGTGACATCTACGAACTGCACCGACTTGATCAGTGTGGGGGAAGCAATGTACATGTGGCTGGTCTTTTTCACCATAATGAGAAAATCGGTGAGAATGGGGGAGTAAGCGGCTCCGGCCGCACAAGGACCCATCAAAAGCCCTATTTGCGGGATCACTCCGGAAGAAATCGTGTGATAGTAAAAATAAAGTTGGTAGGAGTCATTAAAATCACGGGTCACCGCATCCTGGATCCGCACCCCTCCGGAATCGATCATATGGATACAGGGAACCCGGGCTTTTAAAGCTTGCTTCATCACCCGAAGCGTTTTTTTTCCATGAATCGAACCCTGGCTCCCTCCCGCGATCGTGAAGTCCTGGGCATAGGCATAAACGGGACGACCCTTGACATTCCCAGACCCGGTGATGACCCCATCGCCGGTTAAGTCTTGTTGATCAATATCGAAGCCGGTGATCCGGGGTTTGGCAAAAAGGCCGAGCTCTACAAAAGTGCCCGGATCGTAAAAAAAGTTGATTCGTTCTCGCGCCGTCATCTTTCCCCGACTATGCTGCCTTTTAACGGCTTCGGAGCTGGCTAAATTAATGATTCTTTCTCGTTCGGCTTTTAATTCGGCAAGTTTCTGTCGCATGAACTGTGAACCTCCTTACTCATTGTTGGCCGTTGGAAATTTGACAAAGGCTGATGATCATAATCATTCACGCCCTTTCCCTTATCTTTTTCCTCCACTTACTGGAAGGCGTTGGGTGGTATTTGACAATTACTTTGAGACACTGGTTAAAAAAACTTTCCTATAGACCTATAAACTGCGGCTCGCGTTTTTCCATAAAAGCCTTCACCGCCTCTTTTTGATCTTGGGTTGTGCGGCAAACATTCTGGGCATAGCTTTCAAATAGTAATTGCTCCCGTAGTTGGTTACGAATTTTTTCCCACATTAATCTTTTCACTAATTCTACAGAGATCGGCGGCCCGCTGGCGATTTTTTGGGCCAGTTCCTTCGCCCTGTTCATCAATTCTTCATGGGGAACCACCTTGGAGACCAAACGAATCTTTTCCGCTTCTTGGGCGTCGATGATATCCCCTGTAAATGATAACTCCAGGGCTTTTTCCATACCCACAATTAAAGGCAGTAAGAGGGTTGCCCCCCCATCGGCGATGAGACCCCTTTTGACCCAGATAGCCGAGAAGCGGGCATGCGCTGAAGCGATGCGGATGTCACAGGCCAAGGTAATCGTCAATCCTACGCCGGCAGCGATCCCATTGATGGCGGCAATAATGGGCTTGTTGATCTTTTCAAAACCCAGAATTAAGTTACCCACCAGCGCGAGAATGGTTTTACGGCTGGTTTCCGCCACCTGCCCGGCATCGCGGGCGGCCTGGACAGCGACATCGGCGCCGGAACAAAATCCTCGACCCGCACCGGTAATAATGAGGGCCCTTACGTTGTCATCCTCCTGGACTTCCTGTAAGGCCAGGAGAAAATATTCCCGCATTTCGGCGCTGATGGCATTCATTTTATCCGGTCGATTCAGGGTTAAGATCGCGATATGGCCCCCTTTCTCTAAAATCAATTCTTTAGGCTCCATTCTCTTCCCTCCGTTTTAGACCCCTATCTTCCAGGAAGGCCACCTCATAGCAATAGCCTTTCCTCATTTATTTAGATTTTTGTTGTAGGGCAATCCCACCTTTGATCAAATTCTCAATCTCTGAATCACCGTAACCGAGCTCTTTCAAGATTTCCCTGGTATGTTCCCCAAGCAGGGGGGCCCGCCTGCGGAAAGGTGCTACTTTTCCGGAGAAAAATATAGGCGTTTTAACGGCCACGATCTTCCCCAGGGCAGGATAATCCGCTTCTTCCAGAATTCCCCGGCCTTGCACATGGGATTCCTGAACGATCTCCCCAATATTGCGGACTTTTGCACAAGCCACATCGGCCGCCAAGAGTTTTGTTTCCAGCTCCTGGCTCGTATATTTTCGGGTTTCGTTATTGATGATCTCGGCGATCTTGACCCTGCGTTCTGCTCTTTGCTGTCGGGTCGCGTACTGTGGGTCGTTGCCTACCTCCGGGATGTTAAGCACCGTGCAAAGATTTTTCCACATATGATCCGTACCGGCCACGATGTAGGTTAAACCGTCACAGGTCTCAAAATTCTGGATGGCACCCCCGGAAGGTTGAGCGGAACCCGCTCTTTCCGGCAATTCTCCCCTCCTTATAAATTGGGTTACATAGGGACTCATAGAAAAGAGGGCCACATCCAGTAAGGCCACGTCGATCCTTTGCCCCCGGCCGGTCTTCTCCCGTCCGAATAAAGAAGCGGCAATGGCAAAAGCAGAGTTTGCGCCTGTGCAATAATCGATCATTGCTGGGCGTATCCTGACCGGGGGGCGGTCCGCTTCGCCAGTGGAATCCATGATTCCGGACATGGCCTGCAAGGTGGGCTCATAGGCTGGCCGATCCCGGTAAGGCCCACTCTGCCCGAATCCCGAGATGGAGCAGTAAATAATTCGAGGGTTGAGCTGGCTGAGCGCTTCATATCCTAATCCCAATCTGTCCATCGCTCCGGGTACAAAATTTTCCACGAGGACATCAGCTTCTTTGGCCAATTTTAAAACAATTTCCTTCCCCTCTTTGGTTTTTAAGTTCACGGCCATTGCCCGCTTATTGCGGTTGAAATTAAAAAAATGGGCCCCTTCCATGGGTTCCCGAAATTGATCGCCGGCAAAAGGCTCAATTTTTAAAACTTCCGCCCCCATATCCGCCAGCATGGCAGTGCAGGTCGGACCTGACTGAACATGGCTCAAGTCTAAAACTTTTATTCCCGCCAGAAGGTTGGGGAATTCTGCGCTACTGTTCACGTTTTCCTCCTAAAGCCTTTTCGATTGATATTACTCAAGCAAGCAAACCACATGCTTCGTTTCCCCTCGATCCCCTAAACCTCCCCTTACCCTGCCTTGCCTTGATATACCCTTGCTCTTTTCTTCCCCATCTCATTCTCCCATTGACCCCGAGGGTTGGGGTTTTTTCATAAGGCCCGCCAGCTTGCCCAATAACCCTTGATTAATGAGGACGGGTATGAGCAACCCCAGGCCAATGATATCCGTTATCCATCCTGGCTTGATCAGCAGCAAGGAGGCAGCCAACAACATTCCCCGCTCCAGTTTACTGATGGGGCGGAAGAGATAGCCTTGAATCCCCATAGCGCAGGCGGCAATTCCAAGGGTACTCGTGATGACAACGAAAATCACCGTGAGGGGTTCGCCAATCAAGAGCAGAGCGGGACCATAAATCCACATATAGGGAAGGATAAACGCAGCAACGCCCAGACGGCAAGCTGTAAAAGCGATCCCCATCGGTCCTGTCCCGGCTAATGGCGCCGCCGCAAAAGCGGCCCCAGCTACCGGTGGGGTAACCGCCGAAATAATCCCAAAGTAGAAGACAAAGAGGTGGGCGCCAATGGGAAGGACGCCCACTTTCACCAAGGCCGGCGCGGAAAGAATTGCGAGGATGATGTAGCAAGCGGTCGTAGGCAGTCCCATTCCTAAGATGATTGAGGCGATCATGGTCAGCACCAGGAGGGCTAAGAGGTTACCCTGGGATAAGTCCACGAGGATGCCTGAAAGTTTCAAGCCCAGTCCGGTAAGATTGGTGACCCCAATGATGATTCCGGCGGTGGCGCAGGCCGTGGCCACAATGAGTGTTCCCGTCGCCCCTTCATGCATGGCTTTGCCGGTTTGGCGGATCAACTTTGCCCCAGCTTTGGATAAGCTATTGAAAATGCCTTGCTGATCCCCAAAATCGCGGCGCAAGTTCAGGATGATTTGAAAAGCGATCAGACCAAAAGTGGTGATGATGGCCCAGAAGGCCGCTTTCATTGGCGTCGCCTGCATCACGGCCAGGTAGTATATGAGAACAGGAATGGGCAGAAGAAGCAGTCCTCTTTCCTTCAAGATCGACCAAACTTTCGGTAACGCTTCAGCCGGCACCCCTTTTAAGCCCGTCTTGGCTGCCTCCAGGTCGACCATGATGAAACAGCAAAAATAATAGAGCACCGCCGGTAAAACAGCGTGGATGCAGACCTGGAGGTAGGGAATCTGTAAGATCTCAGCCATAATGAAGGCCGCAGCCCCCATAACGGGCGGCATCAGTTGGCCGCCAGAAGAAGCCACGGCTTCGACAGCGCCGGCAAACTTGGAATTGTAGCCGATGCTCTTCATCAGCGGGATGGTAAAGGTGCCCGTACCCACCACATTGGCCGCAGCGCTTCCCGAAACCGTGCCAAAGAGGCTGCTGGCGACGACCGCTACTTTTGCTGGACCACCCCGCACCCGCCCGAACAGGCCATAAGCGATGTCGATGAAGAGCTGTCCGCCCCCGGAAGATTTCAGAAAGGCGCCAAATAGAACGAAGAGGTAGATGAAGGTGGCCGATACTCCAAGGACGAGGCCATAGATTCCCTCTGTCGTCAAGTACATTTGGCTAAGAATACGGTCGATATCATAGCCCCGGTGAGCAAATACATCCGGAGCGTATTGTCCAAAATAAGCATAGAGCAGGAAGACGACTGCAATTCCCGGCATGACGGCTCCGATGGCCCGCCGTGTGGCCTCGAGCAAAAGGATAACGGCCAAAGCGCCTAATAGAATATCCGCGGTGGTGGTAATCCCAATCCGCGTGGTCAGAACTTCGTACTCCACGAAGACATATAAACCGGCTACGAGGGAAAGCCCCGCGAGTCCCAGGTCAGTGGCAAAGGCCAGGCGGCTTTTGACCCAGGCCTCGCGCATGGGGAAAAGGAGGAAGATCAAGACCTCTGTAAACATCAAGTGAATCGCCCGCTGACGCATGGCCACCATCACTTCGATGCCACCAGTCCAGAGTTGAAAGGTCGACCACAGGATGCCGATGGCCATGACCGAAAGAGCCATCACTCCTCGAAATTGGCGCAAAACCTTCCCTCCTTTGTGTAAGTGCGATTTTAATTGTTCTTACGGGTGTTCAAAACTATTTGAAGCGAGCCGGCCGCTTGTCCCAGACGCCAACCTCTTTTAGGTATTTGATGGCGCCCAGATGGAACGGAATCCCGATTCCTTCATAAACGCGATCCAGGGTGTAGAAATTGCCGGCGGGGTGAATCTCGGCAAGCTCCTTATAATGCTCGGCAATCACTTTGCAAAGCCAATAGGCAGTCGTATCGTCCAAGTCCTTGTGAACAGTGATGGTCCCCGCCGAACCCATTCCGCTGACCTCCGCCGTCTGGCCCCGATAGACATTAGCCGAAAGTTTGGAAGGGAAGAATGCCGGGTGCTTGCTCTCAATGGACTTCAGCTTGTCCAGCGGCAAAGGGAGGAAACGGACCGAAACTGTCGTCGTAAGATCCATGATCGAGGAAGTAGGCACCCCGGCGGCAATGAACCCCACATCGGTGCTTCGATCCTTAAAGGCACTGACCTGTTCCGTAAAAGATAGCCATAGGGGTTTGAGGTCTTTGTAGGTAAGGCCATATTCCTCAAGGATAATCTTGGCGCCAATCTCGTTGCCACTGCCAGGAGCGCCAACGCCTACCTTCTTGCCTTTGAAGTCGGGAATGTCTTTGATGGGGGATTCCGTCGGCACAAAAATATGGGTGAACATGGGATGCCCAGAAAATACGGCCCGGTAGTCTTCCAATTTTAGCCCGGGTGTCTTTTTTACCGTTTCCCGCAAGGATGTTTCATCGATGAGCGCCACTTCCGCCTTTTTCGTACCCAAAAGGCGGGTATTCTCCGCCCCTGCTGCCGTCGTCTCCGAAGTCGCTTCAATATCGGGTGCGTATTTGCTCATCAGTTTAGCCACACCCGCCCCGATAAGGTAGTAGACGCCGCCGGTACCCCCGGTGGCGATGGAAAAATACTTCTTCTTGGCCGCCTCGGCCGTGTTCACCATCGCCAGCACCAGCAATACTGCTAACCCAAATCTAATCACTTTCATGGTATTGCCCCCCCCTTTCTTTTTAAGTGAATGTAAGGCAAAATTGAATTCTCAGAACCGAAAACCCACAATTGGGTCGGAATGAGTGTAAAAACCTGTATTAAAATTTTTTCCCTCACCCTTTTTCCTCTTGAAGAAAGCCGTGCGAAAGGGTTCGACATCTTTCGTCCCATTCCCCGGGGCTTTTCCAAAAGTCGGGATTCTCACTTAGAAACCCATCTCTTCAGCAACTTTTTGCCGATGAGACCAAGAATCTCCCAAATCTAATTCCGATACCTTGGCATGTTTATAGTAGAGGTGCAAATCGTGCTCCTCAGTGAAACCAATTCCGCCATGGAGTTGCTGAGCAATCTGAGTAGATTTTTTATAGGCGTCGCTGCACCAGGCTTTGGCCATGGCTACCTCTTTGGTGCAGGGGAAGCCAATATCTATAAGGGAAGCGGCCTGATAGGCAATCAGCCGGCTGGTATCTAAAAAAGTAGCGATATCGGCACAATAGTGCTGGACAACCTGCAAGGCCCCCAAAGGTCTTCCAAACTGGATGCGTTGTTTGACATAATCCACGGTCATGTTCAGAACTTTCGACAAACCTCCGACCATTTCCCCGCACTTGAGGGTGATCACTTTGGGTAGGACTTTATCCACATAGGTAGTCCCTTTCCCAATGGCTCCCACGAGATCCTTTTCGGAAACCTTCACGTCTTCAAAAACCACCCCGAAAGTTTTTTCTCCGGTTAGGGTATTCAGAAGAGTCTTTTTCAACCCGGGGGCTTTGCCAGCCACTTTCAATAAAGTGGAGCCAGAACCTTTTGCCCCTTTCAGGTTGGCGCAAACTGTGACTTCATCTGCCACATGGGCATAGGGGACCAAAATCCGCGTTCCCTTGATCGCATAGAAACCTCCTCCCGTCTCTATGGCTTCTAAGGCAGGGGCAGCATGGTCATATTGCCCTTGCTCATTGCGGAGTCCGATGGTTAAGATCTTTTCTCCCTTAATCACAGCTGATAAATAAGCTTTTTTAAGGTTTTCGTCCCCATCTTCGTTAATCAACTGGCCGGCAAAAACCGCACTGCAAAGGAAGGGGCTGGGCAACTGGGTCTTGCCGATTTCTTCAAATAGAATGAACAGGTCGAAAAAGCTTCCGCTGCTCCCCCCATATTTTTCGTCATAAATCAATCCTAACCAACCCAGCTCGGCCATCTCTTTCCAGTGAGCCGCTGAAAATCCCTTTTCGTCCTTGATCATATTCTTCACAAAAGAGCTGGGACTCTTTTCTTTGCAGAATTTTTCTGCACTGCTTTGAAGCATCTTGGTTTCTTCACTTAAACTAAATTCCATTTTTGCGCTCCTTTTTTAATTAGAATGGTTCGCTTTAGAAGTTTTTTCCAAGAAATTACTTTCTGGGCAAATCCAATCTTCGCAAGGCTACGATGTTTTTCAAAACCTCCACGCTGCCGCCCTGCAGGGAATAGCTGGGGGACCAGAGGTAGCAATCGGCAATCTCGCCGCCATAAAGCCCCCAAGGTCTTCCTTCGCGGATTTGACTTGCGGGTCCTAGGACCTTGGTGGCTATATCACTCAAACGTTGTTCGTATTGGTTGCAATAAGCCTTAGTTAAAGCTGCTTCGCTGGTGGGCTTTCGGCCCATGTCGATAGTCCAGGCGGTGTAATAGCAGAGGAGCCGGCCGATGTTAAACTCGATTTCCAGCTGGGCCACTGAATCTTTTACCCAATTATAGAAGGGATCGCCTTTGCGGGTTTTCCCCATCTCTTTTACATAATTGATGAGTTTCTCATAAACCGGATAATTCTGCAGTAGTCTCTCCATTCCCGCCCGCTCATAATCCATTTGGGCCATGAGCTGTTTAAAGGCATCATTTTCCTGACCTACCATGAATTTTCTATCGATTTTTACTTCATCCAAAAATACTTCATTAAAGGTATGGTAACCGACCATATTGACGATGGGCCGCACCGTTACTCCAGGGGCTTTCATATCGACGATAAACTGCGAACATGATTCATGTCTGGGGACAGAACTGTCGATTTTGGTCCTGGCTAACAGCCACCCGTAATCCGCCTGATGTCCACCCGAAGTCCAGACTTTCTGCCCGCGCAGGATGTAAAAATCTCCTTCCTTGGTGGCGGTCGTCGCTACATTCACCAGATCCGACCCGGCATTAGGTTCGCTGAAGAGAAGGCAAAACCTCATGTTTTCATCAGCCTTAACGAAACGGGGTAAAAAATATTCTTTTTGCCATTCCGATCCAAAATGGATGATCGAGGGCCCGATTTGGCGGTCCCCCAAGAAATGGTAGCCCACGGGGGCTTGAACTTTAAAGAGCTCTTCAACCAAGATGGCTTTTTCCACATAGTTGCGCCCCTGTCCCCCGTATTTTTGCGGCCAGGTCAGTCCAATCCAACCCCTCTGGGCCATCTTCTTGGAGAATTCCGGATTATTCCCTTCTGCCAGCCCTCCACTCTTCGGCACAAAAGTGCCCGCCTTGAGCTCGGCTTGGAGAAAATCGCGAACCTCCTGACGAAACTTGTTCTGCTCTTCCGTAAAAGTAAATCTCATAGCTTCGGCCTCCTTTGGAAAAATTTCATCTTCTCCCTCAAAACTAAAATTGCCCCTCGTCTATGAGGCAGTTTTTGATTTAATCTTTTCCAGCATAGCCGTCATGTCTTCCCAACCAGCTTGCTTCTTGGCCCCGCCCACCTTTTATTCCCTCTCGTGAAGTTGCTACGATCAAAAGGGATCCTCTATCATTCTCTCTGGGAGCCCAGATAGGCGAACCATCGAGAGAAAGATCCAAAGGGCCCAGATAGGGAATTCTTATCTGAATGGCCGAAAAATGAACTGGGGGAGAAAGTTTGATTTTCCATAAACTCCCCTCAAGTTGGATCCCTCCAGGAGGGTTGGGATTATAATATCCAGCCGCTTCCAAGTTGCCAAAATGGATTTCTTGGAGTAGGAGATTTTCAGTCAGGACCGAATAAATTTCCTCTTGAGGAGTCCGATATAAGGAATGTAAATAAGCAAGGGTCAGAGTTGAATCTTCTTTTACCCTTATATGGAAGACTTTTTCTCTTTTTTCCTTGAGAATTTCGACGGATAGGAAGGTTTCTTCTTGGCCAGAGAGGGAGGAATTTAGATAGAAGGCCAAAGGGAAAAGGAAAAGAATGATGAGATTAAGTTTATTACTTCCCATTTTCAATTTAACTTTTCCTAAAAGTTTAAGATTCTATTGCAAGATAAAAACCATTTATGCTGATTCAACCCTTCCTGTATTTAAATTCTCCATGCTACTAAAAATGTATTTTACAGTTTCTGAACGACCCGTCCAATGTCCGGCCGAGGAAAAGCAATTTTTGCATCAGTTCCCCGATTTGCTCTGAATCCTCCATGGCATTTTTGGACGATCGTCTTGGATATTCCTTTGGGAGCGATGCTCCCCGTACATGGCCAAAAGAGATGATTTCCCTGCATCCACGAGCTGCAGGCCGGATGATTGAAAGGATAGTTGCTCCTCCCTCCTTCGGAAAAGTTTTAAATTATTGCTGGATTTGCATGAACCCAGGTGAATATGCTTCCCTCTCCCATCGAAGAAAAGGGGTTGTTTTTATTTTTGCACGCCGGCTAAATCAAGAGAGACTTCCACTCATTATCGATTTGATCAAAGGCCTTGAATATTTCCAGAGAACTCTTACTTTTCACAGATACGCCGGTCGTCAGGCAATTGACCATAGTTACGGCGCTGGTGAAAGAATTGAAATAGGTGGCTGATTTCCGCTCGGCCAGTAAGACAATATCGGCAACCTGACCAGGAGGAGATATGATAGTGTCGGTGATGGTAATAATCCTGCACCCCACTTTTTTCCCGTACTTTAGAACTTCGAAGGTCTGTCGGCTATATCGGGGAAAACTAATGGCCATCAGAAGGTCCCCCGGGCCAAAATTGATGAGCTGGTTGGCCAGATTATCTTCGACCAGAAGTTCACAGTTTTTGCGGATGCGGCTGAGGAAGTAATAAAAGAGATAGGCAATGGCACGTGAGGTACGGTTGCCGATAAAGCCGATCCTTCGGGCGCGGATGATCTCATTTACTACCCGGTCCAGGGTCTCCGGACTGTTAGCCTTTTCGGTCTCCCTCAAATTCTGCATATCCATCTGGAAGATTCGGGCATAGGCCTTCTCTTTGGGCTGTTTGCTCATCATATTTTCCAGAACCTTGGTGGGAGAAAGCTTTTGTCGGACCCAGTTTTGGAGTTCTTGCTGCAGTTCGGAAGAACCTTTAAAACCGATGGCCCGGGCAAACCGGACGACACTGGCCTGGCTGGTTTTCACTTGCTGGGCTAATTGGGCTACGGATAGGAAAGCTGCTTCAGGGCCGTGGGAAAGAAAAAACTCGGCA
>Ga0194112_10005658_pt1 | contig 16724 bp, 15 predicted proteins | sample TA2MahC400mmetaG_FD_146191 | JGI IMG/M metagenome (GOLD analysis project Ga0194112, IMG submission 146191) | Freshwater microbial communities from Lake Tanganyika, Tanzania - TA2015016 Mahale Deep Cast 400m | ecosystem: Environmental > Aquatic > Freshwater > Lake | place: Tanzania: Lake... | reverse complement strand
GGCAAACCGGGTTCTCGAGGAGGTCAATAAGATCAAGGCAGAGGTGGAAAAGATCGTTGAGATGTTAAAGGCCATGGAAGATTACATGAGGGAACGGCTGAAGTAACTCCCCGACTTCCTTGTTGACCTCTTCGGATAAGGGATAAACCGGGGGATGGAGGAGGCAGAAAGATGAAAATAAAGACGCAGGTCGCCACAGCCGATGGGTTCGACCGGAGCGTGGCTGAAAAGATGCCGAAGATGAGGAAAACGGAAGAGCCTCTTCTTAAAGAACAGGTCGAGGAGTTTGAGCCCTTTGAAGAGGATCGGCCTGAAGTGACTCAGGAGGTAAAACTTCAGGAGAAACCCATAGAGAAGAAACCTATTTTCGAACCCTCCAGAGTAGCCACGGAACCAATACAGGACCTCGATGTCCTCAGGCTGATTGAGGACCTCCACACCCAGCTTCTTGTCTCAAGCCGGGCAAAGAAAGCCCTGGAGATGGACGTGGCCTCTCAACAAAAAACCATCCACCAATTGGCTCAGGATAATAAGGACTTGCGAATTCAACTGGACGCAGAGCGAAAGGAACTTCAGGGGTTCAGAGAGGCTCATGCCGAATCGATCTATCTGAAAGAGGAGAATGAGGAAGCCCTCCAGAAGATACAGGAGTTTCAGCAGGAATTGAAGGGCGTGAAAGAGCTTTTGACAAAGACGGTCAGAGAGAAAGAGGAGGCGTTAGCCCGGGTTCAGGACCTGGAATCTCAGATGGATCAGAACGAACTGGTTAGGATCAAAGGAAAGATGAAGGAACGCGAGGCTTCCCACTTCCATGAGGAGAGCAGAGAACTCCAATCTCGTCTGGAGGAGTCTCTGGCTAAAAATGCGGAGATTGAGAAGAAGTACGAGGCGTTAAAACGGTCTTTTGGCGAGGTGAAAGAATCGCTCACGCTGTTAAGAGATTCTTATAAAAAGAGTTACTACAACCTATCTGAAACCCCTGATTAACCCTGTCGTTTGAATCTGCTTGAAAAGGTCGCTTCACCTTGAAAATCTTCGGGCCGCTTTCTGCCTTCTTCGCCGAGCTTCCTGTTGTTTCCTCTTTCTTTTAACAGAAGGCTTCTCATAAGCCCTTCTCTTTTTCAATTCTTTGAGAATGCCATCCCTCGCGAGTTGGCGTTTCAATGCCTTGATGGCATTTTCGATCTGATTGTTTTGAACTTTAACTTCCAAGGCCTCTTCCTTTCGCCTGCGTTGACGGATTACCTATTTCTATCTCTCCTGCCACCACCACCCCTGAACTCTCCGCCCTTTTTCTTCTGAGGCCTCGCCTCGTTCACAACCAGGGCCCGTTCCATAAAGGTCTTGCCATTGAGGAGAGAAATCGCTTTTTCACCCTCTTCCTTTGAAGCCATTTCTACGAAACCGAATCCTCTCGAGCGTCCGGAATATGAATCGACAACGATTTTAACCGATTCGACTGTCCCTGCCTCCGAGAAAAGGTTTTTCAAATCTTCCTCCGAAGCTGCAAAAGGAAGATTCCCTACATAAAGTTTCTGGCTCATCCTTCTCCTCCTTCTCCAATTTAAAACCCCCACGCCTTCCTAAAGAGCCTCTGGGGGTTCCCAAAAACTTTTTATTAAGTTCAGGAGATTAACTTAACAGATATCGAGATTTCTTTTATATAATAGAAACTTAATCATCTGTCAAGTTAAATCCAAGAGATTTCTAAAAAAATTCAGAAATCTCTGTAATCAGAGAGCGAAAAGTAGTTTTTCAGAGCTCTCTCCCAAAAAGATAATTAAAAGAATTGACATTGTTTTTTACCTGAATTATATAATAGCAGACTTTGTGAAATATTTATCAGAAAGGAGGGGGGATATTGTATAAGATTACATATAAAAGGGAGATGGCTGAGAAAACGGTCTGCCACTTAAAGGTAGACGCACCCCGGATCGCCAGAAAAGCGAAACCAGGTCAATTTGTTGTCTTGAAGGCAAACGAGACAGGGGAGAGGATTCCTCTGACCATGGGAGGAACAGACCCTTGCTCCGGAACCATTGATCTGATCTTTCAGGTCGTGGGAAAGAGCACCGCTCTTCTGAGGACTCTTAACGTGGGAGATTCAATCCAGGATATTATCGGACCTCTTGGGAAACCGACCCATGTCGAAAACCTTGGAACCGTGGTCTGTGTGGGAGGTGGAACAGGGGTGGCTGTGATGTATCCGATCACAAAAGCCTACAAGGACGCAGGAAACTATGTAATCGCCATTATCGGGTCTCGGAATAAAGACCTTCTCATCCTTGAAGATGAGATGAAAGCAGCGAGCCACGATTTGAGGGTGACCACCGATGATGGAAGTTACGGCCATCATGGTTTTGTGACGGACGTCCTCAAGAAGATCCTCGATGATAAAAAAGAGGTGAAACTAGTGGTGGGGATCGGACCCGTGCCCATGATGAAGTTCCTGTGCAGGATGACAAAGGAGTATGGGGTCAAGACCATGGTCAGTCTCAATCCCATTATGGTCGATGCCACTGGAATGTGCGGGGCCTGCCGGGTGACTGTGGGAGGCAAAACCATGTTCTGCTGCGTGGATGGCCCTGAATTTGACGGACACCAGGTGGACTATGATGAGCTGGTCAAGCGGCAGAGGGCCTATCTCACTGAGGAGAAGGCGTCCATGGATCGATTTAAAGAGATAGGAAGATAAACCCCGTTAGAAAGGATAGGCTTAACATTCCGACCTTTCTAGGGGGATGATTGACTAATTGAATACGCCCCCGCCAAAAAATGGCGGGACTTTCTAACAGGGTAAAGGGGGATGAAGATGGCAGAAGAAAAAGAGAAGAAGGATAAAGTAAAAATTCCAAGGCAGAAGATGCCTGAGCAGGAACCCAAAGTGAGGGCAAAGAATTTTAATGAAGTCCCTTTTGGTTATACGCCTGAGTTGGCCCAATTGGAGGCGAGCCGTTGTATTCAGTGTAAGAAACCGAAATGCATTGAGGGGTGTCCGGTGGAGATCGATATCCCTGCCTTTATTAAACTCATTCTTGAAGGAGATTTTATCGGGTCGGCCCGGAAGTTGAAGGAACGAAACAGTCTTCCTGCCATCTGCGGTCGTGTCTGCCCGCAGGAAGACCAGTGCGAGAAGGTCTGTATTGTCGGAAAGAAGGAAGAACCTGTTGCCGTTGGCCGTCTGGAAAGATTTGCGGCCGATTGGGAGAGGGATAAAGGAGAGGTCTTCATTCCTGAAAAAGCAACTGCCACAGGGAAGAAGGTGGTAGTGGTAGGGTCCGGCCCCGCGGGATTAACCGTGGCCGGGGACTTAATCCTTAAAGGGCATGAGGTGACGATCTTTGAGGCCCTCCATAAAACCGGGGGTGTCCTGATCTATGGCATTCCAGAATTTCGCCTTCCCAAGGATATTGTTCAGGCCGAGGTTAATTACTTAGAGAAGTTAGGCGTAAAAGTGGAATGTAATTGTGTCATTGGAAGAATTGAGACAGTGGATGAACTTCTCCAGGAATATGACGCGGTCTTTCTTGGCCTGGGGGCCGGTCTTCCACAATTCTTAAATGTTCCTGGAGAAAATTTCTGTGGCATCTATTCAGCCAATGAATATTTGACGCGATCCAACCTGATGAAAGCCTATCTCTTCCCTCAATATGACACACCCATTGCCCTGGGAAAGAACGTGGCGGTTTTCGGAGCGGGAAATGTGGCCATGGATGCAGCGCGAACCGCCCTCCGCCTGGGCGCGGATACAGTCCGTATCATCTACCGCCGATCCAGAGATGAGATGCCTGCCCGTATTGAGGAGATTCACCACGCCGAGGAGGAAGGGGTGCAGTTCTACCTTCTCACGGCTCCGATAAGGTTCTTAGGAGACGATAATGGTTGGGTCACTGGTGTCGAATGTCTCCAGATGGAGTTGGGAGAACCAGATGAATCAGGAAGGCGAAGGCCCGTCCCGATTAAAGGGTCGGAATTTCAGCTCGAATGCGATATGGCAGTCGTTGCCATTGGCGCGGGACCCAATCCGCTTCTGCCAACAACCACACCAGGGCTTGAATTGAACAAGAGAGGGTACATTGTAGGTGACCTCGAGACCGGGAAGACTTCCAAACCTGGTGTCTGGGCAGGAGGAGATATTGTCACAGGATCGGCAACCGTTATCTTAGCGATGGGCGCCGGAAGAAAGGCTGCCAATTCGATCCACGACTATTTAATGAGTAAGTAATCACGGAGACTTTCGATTAAGAAAGGGCAGAACCTAATCGTTCTGCCCTTTTTATTAATGGCTCTGGAAAATTACAAATCCTATGGCTTGGGGATCATCGGTTTATTTAAGATTCACAGGTTTGATTTTGCTCTGATGGATGGATCTTAACGTCACCATGGCTTTCGCAACCAGTTCCTCTTTGCCAGCCCTCAGATCAAACACCTCGCTCTCTCCCACCAGAATCTGACCTCCCTCCCGAAGGATCCGGGATTTACAGATGAGGGTTTTTCCGTAAGCGGGCTGGAGAAAGTTGATCTTAAATTCGATAGTCAAAATGCGATGGTCCTCCGGAACAAGGCTGAAGGCAGCATACCCTGCGGTATGATCAGCCATCGTGGCGATGACTCCGGCATGGATGTAGTGGTCCTGCTGACGATGGCGATTCAATATCTTCAACCGTGACTCCAGATATCCTCTTTGATATTTCACCGCCTTATAACCCACATCTTCGATAAACCCCCTCGAATAATCCTTTTTCAAATACTGAATTCTCCTGGAAGAAAGTTTCCTTTCCATAATCTCCCTTTCTCTGATTTTTTAATTCTATTTTAACCGATACAACTTTGAAGAACCCGATAGAAGTTGCCTCCCATATGGGCAGTGATTTCGTCCTGGTCATCTCAAATCCTATTCTCTATTTCATCGGAGATGGGGCCAACAACCCTGCCAGTGCGCCGACCGCGGCTGAACCTAATGCGATCAGCCCTTCGGGAATGGTGGCTGCGGTCTTAATGCTTAAATAGAATCCTCCGAGGATGGTCAAAAGGACGGTCAGACCGAGGAAAGCCACGACCAGACGATAAATCCACCGATCCGATTGAAGAGGGGTTGCCAGTTTCTGAAGGGATCCGAGAAATTTGACCTTCTGATCCGCAGGAAGCGAAGGATCGCTGCTCACCTGCTGGATCAATTCTTGTAGGGTTTCCTTAAAATGATTTGACATCGCATGTTCCTCCTTGACCGCAAAAAGCGGAGAGCGTCATGTCGGGGGTCACTTGATAAATTGAACCACGATCTCCGGACGAAAAACCTCCGTACCTGAGCCTAATTTTTTAACAGGCTTCTTATTGGCATCGAGCACCGATACATACCAGCGCCCTTCTTTCAGGTTTTTCTTATAACTCTGAGTCCTCCATGTGAAGAAGCCTCTCCGGTTGACTTCACCTCTGATCGCATCGGCCTGTTCCAGCCACCTCTCCTTTGTAATCCCGATGTTGATCAGATCGAGCACCCTGACTTCCAATGCCCAGGCATGATAGATGGGTAACTCCCCTTTGGCTTCCAGCATCGTAAGAGCCCGTTCTCCTGCCTTGATTTCCATCCAGAGAAAGAGGCCATCCCCTTTTCTGACCTCTGCAAAGTCTGAAAATGGCTGTTGGGGTTCGCGATCCCGAACCTCCCTGCAAAAGGCTTCTCTTGTGACCTCGAATAAAGGCTGGGGATAACTTTCGATTTCAGAGATTAGTAAAACGATAAAAATTAATGCAAGTTGAAGAAGCAACCTCATTGCTGACACCAGATACTTACCTTTTTATCTCAATTTCACTATATAAAATTGTGGATTTCCCCGTCAAGGTCTATGGAAAGAGATGAGATGGTGGAGTTTCAATAAGGCCGAGAGAAACTTTACTGATCCAGAATCTCCCGGACCTTTCTTACAAGTTCCATGGGGGAGAAGGGCTTTTGTAAAAAAGGGGTTCCGGGTACGAGGGAGGCCTGATGGATCATGACTCCATCGGTGTAACCAGAGATGAAAAGGATTCGGGTGCCGGGGTGAAGGAGTTTGAACTGCTCAACCAGCTCTTTCCCTCCCATCTGTGGCATCACCAGATCGGTAAGCACGAGGTCTATCTTCTGATGGGCGGGTTCGCGGGATAATCTCATTGCTTCATCTCCATTGGCCGCCTCCAAGACCTTATAGCCCTGATCTCGCAGGACTTTAGCGGTAAAGCCTCGCAATGAATTTTCATCTTCCACCAAGAGGATGGTTTCGTCTCCTCTCGGAAAATCGCCTCTCTCCTCTTGGCGGGTGAGATCATCTGCTTCTTCATCGATCCATGGCAAATAGATTTTGAATGTCGTCCCTTGATCGAGTTCGCTGTAGACCCAAATGTAACCTCCGCTCTGATTCACGATCCCATAAACTGTAGAAAGCCCTAATCCTGTCCCTTTCCCCTTTTCTTTGGTTGTAAAGAACGGATCAAAGATCTTCTCTTTGACTCCCGGCGACATACCGCATCCTGTATCGGTTATGGCAAGCAGGATATAACGACCGGGGATCACATTGAAATGAGATTGGGCATAGGGTTCATCCAGTTCAACATGACGAGTTTCAATGATGAGTTTCCCGCCATTGGGCATGGCATCTCTCGCATTGACGACCAGATTGAGGATAACCTGTTCGGTCTGCCCAGGATCTATTTTTACTTTTCCGAGATCGGTTTTCAGATCCAGAATCAATTCGATATCCTCACCGATGATTCGTCGTAACATCATTTCCAGACCTTTCAGAAGCTTGTTCAGGTCAAGCACTCTCATATCCAGAACCTGTCGCCTACTGATGGCCAGAAGTTGGTGAGTCAATTGGGCTGCACGTTCTGTGGTCCTTTTGATTTCTTCCAGATTCCCTCTTAATGGATGATCATCGCTGATTTCAAGCAGTGAGAGCTGGCTATAACCACTGAGGATGGTGAAGAGGTTATTTAAGTCATGGGCGATGCCGCCTGCCAGCTGGCCCACCGTCTCCATTTTCTGGGATTGAAGAAACTGCATTTCCAACTGCTTCCATCCGGTGATATCCTCAATCATGTGGATGGTGCATGGAGAGGCCCCTCTCAAACCAGGCGAAAGAGAAACATTGAGGCGACCCCAAACGATCTCTCCGTCTTTTCGAAGGAAACGTTTCTCTATTTGATAATGATCTCTCTCGCCCGCCATCAGCTTCTGATGATATTCCAGATCCCGGGTGGCATCTTCTGGGTGAGCGAGTTCATTTAAAATTTTCCCATAAAGTTCTTCTCCCCTGTAGCCCAACATTTTTTGAAGGGCCTGATTGCTTTCCATAATCCTCCCGTCTATATTGATCAGGGCGATACCAACGGTCATCCCTTCAAAAAAGGCCTGAAATTTCGCTTCGCTCTTCTGATTCGCTTCTTTGGTCCACATCAGTTCTGAGATATCAAACATGAAACCACGAATGAAACGCGGATGGCTGGATTCGTCCCTCACCACCATGCCTTCATCGCGCACCCAGACGATATGGCCATCACGGGCGATCAAGCGATATTCGGTTCGAAATGGTTGTCCGTTTCCATGGCTTTTGTAAAACGCTTCTAAAACACGCCTTCGGTCGTCAGGATAGATCTGTCTGAACCAGAGCTGGGGTTGGGTTAACCATTCAGAATATGGAAAACCCAACAGGGCCTCTATCTGGGGGCTGATGTAGAGCCGGCTTCCTGTCTCATCAAGAGCGGTGATATAAGTGACCGCTGGGATATGCTCCAATAAAGTACGGTAATCGATTCCAGAATCTAAAAGATGGACTCCCTTCTCATCCGCTTCTTTTCTCTTCTTTGCATATCGATCCCCTTTTCTTGTGTCCCGTTGTAGCTTCATCCCAACCTTCCCCTTCTTCAACCATTAGGAGAGGACCTGTGATGTAATCCTCTCCACCTCAACGATATTGAGTGGCTTCATCAGAAAATCAATGGCCCCAAGGGATTTCGCCTCCCTCTCTGTCTCTTCCCGACGGGTGGCCGTGATGATGACGACCCCCATTTCTTTCTGATCCTTCCTAAGCCTTTTCAGCACATCTAATCCGTCCAGGCCCGGCATTCTGATATCTAAAAAAACCAGATGAGGCGGTTTGGTTTCGATAATCCTGAGGGCTTCATAACCGTTGTCTGCCATGACAAGGTCATAGCGGTCGCCCAAAAGAACCTCGAAGGAGTCTAAAATCCCTTGATCATCATCTACCACCAAAATTCGTTTTGAAAGGTGTTCCATTTTCCCCCTCCTCAATTCAAAACATTCCACCCTCCTCTTCTTAAACCCAGCCTGGATTGTGGAAGAAAAATTTCAACTTAAAAAACACTTAGCAAACGGAATGCCAAAAGGGTTTCAAGCTCATTTTAAATTATTTTCCTTAAATTTTAATGGGTTATCGCTTGGATAGAAAATGAAGTTATTAAGGAATGATCCTACGAACTGTTAACGATTGTTGGCAATCTTAATTTTTGATTACAGGTAGCCTCAAGACAAAAGTGGTCCCTTTTTCCTTTTCGCTTATCACCTCAATCGTTCCCTTATGGTCTTCGATGATTTTATGTGTGAGGGCCATCCCGAGGCCAACCCCTTTATCCTTGGTGGTAAAGAAAGGATTAAAAAGATTCCTCGCCGTCTCCTCATCCATTCCGATTCCCGTATCCCTGAAGGAGATTTGAATCCCGAAGGAAGGCAGATCATGGTTGGAAGAGACCATCAATGATCCGCCCTCCGGCATCGCCTGGATTGCATTGATGATGAGGTTCGAAAAGGCACGATAGAGCCTTTCTGGATCGCCCTTAATGGAAGCAAGAGTCCTGTCCAGCTGGTCTTCGAAACGGATCTGTCTCTTTCGCATCTCTTCACTATGAAGATCGATCACCTGACGGATGAGATGATTCACATCCAGGGCGACAAAAGGATGCACTCTTCTCCTGGTCAGCTCAAGCAGATCCTCCACCAATTGATTGATTCGGTCGATTTCTCTCGGAACGGTCGTATTAAACTTTTCCATAAAGGAGGGCTGTTCCATCTTTTTGGGGAGAAGCTGGACAAAGGTCTTGATGGCAGAGAGAGGGTTTTTGATCTCATGTGCTAACCCTGCCGATAGGGTTCCTAGGGCGGCCAGCCGGTCTGCCTGTCGGAGTTTCTCCTCGAGGGCTTTGATCGCGGTGATATCCTGAAAAACCGCCAAAACGCCAATTTTCGTCCCCTCTCCATCGGTGAGGACCGATGTGCTTCCGGTCAACCACACCGATTCCCCATTCTTTTTCAACTCTATTTCGGACCGGAAGATCCCTCGGTCCTTCGCAAATGTCTCAGCCATTAGGCCATAAATGGGATGTTGGTCCCCGAATGCTTGGGGCAGTGAAAAGCCTGCGCATTCTTCCTTCTTCTTCCCTAAAATTTGCTCTGCCCTCCCGTTAAGGGTGGCGACCTTCATCTCCGAATCCACAGTGATGAGTCCATTGCTCATTGAAGATAATATGTTATCTGTATAAGCCTTGAGGGAGGTGATCTGCCGGAGGCGGTCCTCCAACTCCTCTCGATGGAGACGAACCTGCTGGATCATATAATTGAAATTCTTCCCCAATTCTTCGATCTCGTCCCGCGTATGAATGTCGATAACCTGATCCAGGTCTCCCTTTGCGGCCGCGATCGTCGTCCCAACCAATGCGGAGATGGGCTGGGTGATGCGTCTGGCAAAAAAGATCGATCCGAGGATACCGAAAACGATGGCGATTCCTCCTAAGAGGAAGAGATTGAGCCGTGTCTTTAAAATCTGAGAAGAGATTCTCTCCAGGGAGAGGCCAATCCGGATGGTCCCCCACTTTTCCTGAGATTCTTTGATGTAGACCGGCATGGAGATATCCAGGCCTCTGATTCCTCTTTCTCCATGGAGAACCGGTTGGATGAATAGGTCGCTGGCACTAATGGCCTTCTGACTCACTTCGTCCGTAAGGATAGTCCCCTGTTTCTCATCATGCTGACTGTAAGCGGCTACCTTCTCCTCTTTATCGTGGATGATGACGTAAAAGACATCCTCCTCGAAAACCACCCTCTCTGCATTCTGCTTAAGGACAATATAGTTATAGGTGAGAAGCGCGTTCGTGCTTACTGCAGCCAGGTGCCTGGCAATGGTGACGCCCCGTTTCCGCGCCTCCTCCTGAATCGTTTCGGATTGCCTCTTTTCGACCAGAATAATGACCAGGGCCATGACGAGCAGGAGGATGATGGTGGAGTAAAAGATGAGTCTTGTCCGGAGACGAATGGATTGGGAGTTTTTTCTGAAATCCATCACTTCATCAGCCAGATCTTCTTCATCGGAATATAAGGACCGCCAAGGGCGCTCACCTCAACGCCCCTGACATGGGGCTGATAGACCATCTGGAAGAGATGGTTCACCATCGGCACAATGGGTGCATCATCGAGGATCATCTCCTCGATCTTTCGATACATCTCCATCCGCTTGAGATAATCCCTCTCCGCCCTTGCCTGATCGAGAAGTCGATCCACCTTCGGATTATGGTAGTTTGTATAATTGTACTTCGATTTTGAATGGAAGAGCGTACCCAAAAAATTGTCCGGATCAGGAAAATCCGCATACCAGGCGTGGATATGAACGGGAAACTTATTATCCCTCACCATTGATAAAAAATTGGGCCAGTTTGTTTCATAATGAAGAGTGGTTTCAATCCCAATATTGTTCAATTTGGATTTGATTTCGTTTAATTCTCTCTGGGCCGCTTCGGACTTCGATGCACTCCAGATTTCGATGGGAGGACCATTTTTCCCATAACCAGATTCGAATAAATAATTTCTGGCGAGAGTTTCATTGTATGGGTAAGGTTCTCTTTCGGGATTGTATCCGGGCATTCCAAGAGGCAGAACTCCTTTTGCCAAATTGAACTGATTCTTATGAATTTCAGAAATGATAGACTTCTTATCAATGACAACATTGATGGCCTTTCTCAACCGAATATTATCCAGAGGTTTGATTCGCAAATTAAAACTATAGAATCTTAACGATAGAAGAGGTTTTTGAATAGAAGAATATTGTCTTTGCTTCAGGATTTCCTCTATCTCCCCCGGAGGAATAAAAGATTCTTCCAGGCCTCCCTCTTTAAATTCCGCTAATATCTTTTCCCTTGGTGCTCCATGAAAGATTCTAAAAACGACCTTATCCAGAAAAGGCCTTCCTTCAAAATAATCGGGATTGGCTTCGAGAACAATCTCTTCTCCTTCTTTCATCGAAACGAATTTAAATGGCCCAGTCCCCACGGGTGATTTTCCAAAATATTCTCCTGATTTTTGAACCTCTTCTTTTGGAACGACTTTGGCTCCCTTCATTGCGAGGATACTTATGAATGGAGCATAAGGTTCTAAAAGAATAATCTTAAGGGTAAATTTATTTAAAGCGATAAGACCTTTTACCTCCTTTGATCTTGTTTCTATGAACTCCTTTGCCCCAAGGATTCGGCTGAAAAAATCAGATGAACTGGATTTGGTGTCAGGATTGAGGATACGAGTGAATGAATTGACAAAATCCGTTGCAGTGACCTCTCTTCCATTATGAAACTTAACACCCTCTTTTAAATAAAAGGTATAGTTAAGGCCATCCGGAGAAATCCTCCACGACTTAGCGATGGCAGGAATCACATTGAGGTCTTTATCAAATTGAACGAGACCATCAAACACTTGTTGAATTATAGTTGTTGAATACATTTCTACAGATAACGCAGGATCGAAAGTCTTTGGACTAAATTCAAGAGGTCTTCTATAAATCCCTCCTGTCTTAGTAGGGTCCATTCTCTTCTCTTCTGAAAAAATATTGACAGGTGAAGGAAGAAGAAATAATGGTATCAATAAGGAATAAAAAAAGAGGGAATACAATCTCCTCCACATTTTAATATGGAACCTCCAGAAAATTTAGAGTTTTTCAAAATATTTATAGGAGGAAAGAGAAAGGATGTCAAAGGTTTTTTAAAAAAAGAAAGCATAGCCATCATCTGGGTATGCTTCCTTTTGTGAAAGAACGAAAATGAGGATTCGAATTACCAACCGCCGCTATCTGCCAATACCGGCAGGACATAGGCCACCACTGACAATGCGATGATGACCAACTCGATTGCGATCTTCTTCATGGGATCACCTCCTTTTTAATGGTTTTAGGTTGAGAGGAATGAAGCTATTTAACAACATTAATAATTAGCAAGCCCAATGCCAGAACGAAAAATGAAATATGTTTTGAGCAAACGGCTGCTAACTATTCATTCTTAAAGAAGTTTTAAAAGGGGTCGTTCTCGGGAAGGAAAAGGGCTCCCCCTCATTTCACTGCCAACAGCTGTTAACAGTGAAATGGAATATGTGGAAAGAAATGGACAGAACCCTTTGATTTAATAAGGAGAGTTAAAACTGCAAACGATTGTTTACAGTTTTAAAAATAGATTACAGTTAGATGGGGTGTTAATTAACCTTTTTTATACGAATGCCAAACTGTTTTATTTTCCGAAGGAAATAGTTCCGGCTGATTTTTAGAATTTTAGCAGCCTCTGTCTGGTTCCACTGGGTGCTTTCAAGGGCATTGAGGATCAACCGTTTTTCATACTCTTCTTTGGCTTGGATCAGACCTGTCTTGGGAAACACTTTCCCCTTGATGTCTTGATCTGGTGAGATCAAAATTTCAAATGGGATGTCCTTAAGCTGGATCGGATTGTTGTCTTTGGATAGAACGGTAATCCTTTCGATAAGATTTTCTAACTCCCGGATGTTTCCAGGCCAATGATATCGACAAAGGGCATCCAACGTCTTTTCAGAGAACCCTGAAATCTTTTTATGAAAAGCAATGTTAAATTTGTTCAGGAAGTGTTGAGCCAGAAGAGGGATATCCTCTTTTCTCTCCCGAAGGGGAGGAATGGAGATGGGAACAACGTTGAGTCTGAAATAGAGATCCTGGCGAAATTTCCCTTGGGCGATCGCATCTTCTAAGTTCATATTGGTTGCTGAAATGACGCGGAAGTCAACCTTGATGGGTCGGTTCGAACCAATCCGTTCGATCTCTTTATCCTGAAGGACCCGGAGGAGTTTTGCCTGAAGATCGGACCTCAATGTAGAGATTTCGTCGAGGAAGAGGGTTCCTCGATTGGCATGCTCAAATTTCCCAATGGTTCGCGTATGGGCGCCGGTAAACGCTCCCCTCTCATAGCCAAACATCTCGCTTTCCATCAATTCGGGAGGAATGGCCGCGCAATTGATGGCCACAAAAGGGCCGGCCTTTCGATTCCCCTGATGGTGGATGGAGCGTGCTACCAGTTCCTTACCCGTCCCGCTTTCACCGGTGATCAAAATGTGGGTAGAGGTATAAGCCACCTTTTTGATGAGGTCAAAGATTTCCAACATCTTCTTATTCTGACTGATAATCTGGTCGAATCCCCGAACGGCCTCAACCTCTCTTCGGAGAAAATCCAACTCTTTATGGAGCTTCTGTTTGCTGAGGACCCGATGGACGCTCGAAAGGATGTCTTCGGGTTCATAAGGTTTGGTGATATAGTCGTAGGCGCCCAATCGTATGGCATCCACTGCCTTTCGGGCCAGATTGAGTGCAGAGACCATAATGACGTCCACCTCTTCTTCCTGCTCTCTGATCCTTCGAAGAACCTCTAAGCCATCCATATCGGGCATGTTTACATCCAAAAGGACAAGATCAACGGATTCTCCCTGAAGAACCTTCATGGCCTCCGGGCCGCTTTCTACGCTGAGGACGCGGCAGTCATCTTCAAGGATGACTTCGAGAGATTGTCTGGCTCCTGGATCATCGTCGACCACTAAGATCGTCGGTTTTATCTCCATCGGTGGTCACTATAAAGGAAGTGGCTTTTTTCGTCAAGACATACTAAACATGGATCAATTGACTTTTTCTGGGAGGAGTGTTAGTTGGGGAATTATCCCACGATGCTCCTTATGAGTCTTGAGAGGTAAAAGGAGGAAAAAATGTTTTTTTCAATCCAGAAGGAACTCTTCGATCTTCTGCCTGATCTCACGATCGGAATGGTCGTGGCAACGGGCCTGGACAACACCCGTCCCAATGGCGAAATTGACCGACTCCTTGAACAAGCCGTTGAAGCATTGAAAAAGAACTTCGCCGGGGATAAAGCTCAGGATCATCCCAGGATCAAACCCTGGAGAAATGCCTTTGCCAAACTCTCCATTTCGGGAAGCAAGTTTCCAAGTTCTGTGGAATCCATGGCACGAAGAGTCCTCAAAGGCGACCCTTTCCCCAGAATCAATCCATTGGTCGATCTCTATAACAGCATCTCTTTGAAGTACCTGATCCCCATGGGAGGGCATGATCTGGATACGCTTCAAGGAAATATCTACCTCCGATTTGCAGAGGGATGGGAGCCCTTTATTCCTATGGGGGGCGGAGAGAGGATCACCGTGCCAAAAGGAGAGCTGGTCTATCGGGATGATGCTGAGGTATTGACCCGGAACTGGGTCTGGCGTCAATGCGACAAGGACAAGGCTACCGAGCAGACGAGAAATATCTTCCTGCCCATTGATGTGTTGGGTGAGGTGGGGAAAGAACGGGCTGATGAGATCATCCATGAACTCTCTGCATTGATTCCGAAGCATCTGGGAGGAATGATCTCCTCTGCCATTCTCAATATAGAAAATCCCTTAGCGAAATTCTCTTTCTGAAGTCAGGGGGGAGAAAAACCGTAGGGCAAGGCCCTGCCGCAGGAGCCTTGCTCAAACCAACGCAACCCTGAAGGGTTGCCCTACATCCATTGTGATTAGAATTGTTCTATTGGTTAGAAAAAAAAGGGAAGAGCATTTGCTCTTCCCTAACTAAACTATTCTCTTTCCTCTAGAGGATAATTGAGCTTCTTAGGAATGAATTAGAAGCCTTTCTTCTGGATTTCGGCTAAGCCCTCATCCACTGTGAATACGGCGCCGCATTTTGGGCATTTAATCTTTGTATCTCCCGCAGTTCCGCATCCGAAAGAAAAGATCGCCAACATCGCCAATGCCAAAAAGATACACACCATTCTCCTCATTACCTTCACCTCCTTTCATTCAGTGTTCTTCTTTAAAGACTTCTTACTTGGATAAAAATAAATATTAGGACAATCGAATAACAGAATTCCCAAATGTTGTCAAGAAAAAAAATCAGAAGCCGGTTTAATGCCATTTCCAAAGCTATTTCTTCTTAGACTTCGGCTTCTTAGCTGTCTTTTTCGTCTTCCCGCATGCCTTTGTCCCGCAAGCCATAGTCCAATCACCTCCTCCGCTTACCTATTGATTTATTTATCCCTTTTAATTTAATATTTGTCAAGAATTTTCTTTTATAATTTTTTAAAAACACACAGAAATCTCAAATGACGCAAACCCCTCTTCTCTTTTGTTGGGAGCCGACCAAAGGATAAAACATGCCCTCCAGATGGATAAAAACCCCTTTCCCAAAAGGGACTTATTATTTCTCAGGTAATGAAGCCGCTGCAGAAGGGGCCATCGCCGCAGGGTGCCGGTTTTATGCGGGCTATCCAATCACTCCATCGAGTGAATTGATGGAGCGCTTGGCTGTCCGCCTCAACGAGGTTGGAGGCGTTTTTATTCAAATGGAGGATGAGATCGCTTCCATCTCCGCTGTGATCGGAGCCTCCTGGGCAGGCGCCAAAGCCATGACCGCCACCTCCGGCCCAGGATTTAGCCTGATGCAGGAATCGATTGGGTATGCTGCCTTTACTGAAACCCCTTGTGTTATCGCCGATGTCCAGAGGGCAGGGCCCTGTACTGGCCAGGCCACCAAGGTTGGGAGCGGAGATATCATGCAGGCCAAATGGGGTTCTCATGGCGATTATCAGGTGATCGCCCTTTCCCCCTGGTCTTCACAGGAGATGTACGACCTGACAATCCGGGCATTCAACCTCAGTGAACAATACCGTGTTCCGACCATGGTGATGGCGGAAGAAGCCGTTGGCCATCTCAGGGAAACCATTCGAGTTGATTCCAAGGTGGAGGTCTGGGACAGAAATAAAAAGATGGGCAGTGCCTATTTTGATTCAGCAGAGGAAGATGGGGTACCTCCCATGGCTTCTTTCGGCGAAGGAGAACACCTCTCCGTCACCGGGTCCACTCATGATGGGCATGGATACCGGAAAACGGATGATCCAGACGTCCACGTCAGACTCGTCGCAAGAATCAATAAAAAGATTTTAAACCATAAGGGAGCGATTATCGAAACAGAGGACTATCTCCTCGGGGATGCAGAGATTGCCGTCATTGCCTATGGATTTACAGCGCGCACCAGCCTTTATACAGTCAAGCATTTGAGAAAAGATGGCTATAAGGTTGGGATGTTGAGGCTCAAGACGCTCTGGCCCTTTCCAGACGAAGCTGTGGCAGACGTGGGAAAAAAAGTGAAAAAGATCATGGTCCCGGAGATGAATTTTGGACAGGTCGCAGGAGAAGTAAAAAAGTATGTCCCCTGCGAAGTGATTTCTCTCAGCCAGACCAATGGCGAAGTGATCAGACCAGAAACGCTCATAGAAAAATTAAAGAAGATTTATAGGGCTTCACGAAATTGTTTTTGAAGCCTCTCGGGAGAGGGTAGGGATGAATGATTTAACGAAACGAATTTTATCTTCATGTCCGGAGCGTTTTGCAGCTAAGGCTACCAATAGTACAGTGATAT
>Ga0194112_10005657_pt1 | contig 16727 bp, 7 predicted proteins | sample TA2MahC400mmetaG_FD_146191 | JGI IMG/M metagenome (GOLD analysis project Ga0194112, IMG submission 146191) | Freshwater microbial communities from Lake Tanganyika, Tanzania - TA2015016 Mahale Deep Cast 400m | ecosystem: Environmental > Aquatic > Freshwater > Lake | place: Tanzania: Lake... | reverse complement strand
TGGCTCGACACGTCCTTGCCTGGAAAATCTTCCCGCGCCAGGAAGAGCTGAGGCTCTGGACGAGCGTGCTCGAGGCCATCGGCAAGGGCGACCCACGTGCAGTGGCGGCCCTCCAGCGCGCGAGGGAACAGCTCGAGGCCCCCAGCGTCATCAGTGGCACAGGCGTCCCGCCTGTGGTCCCCCGAATCATGGAAGTCTCCTTCCCCACGCCCTATTCGCCCACCGAGTCGCCCCCCGTCCCCAAGGGCCTCCCTCCGACGGGCCAGGTGAAGCTCTGGCTCCGCGATGCCCTCGTGCGCACGGGGAAGGACGGCAAGGCCTCGTCCCACGCCCTCGAGCTGAATCTCCTGCGCCTGCGCGGCGAATGGCTCCCCGACTTCTGGGGCAAAGGCGTGGGCTACAACCAGGGCGACCACGAGGGGCGAATCGTCCGACACGAGGGGGCGGGCGGCAGGACGCTCCTCGACCTCGAGGTGGCCGTCGCCGACGACAACTGGGTGCCCGGTGGCTTCGGACGATTCCGCGTCGCGCCGAACGAGGCGGGCGGCGGCTCCTACGACGGCTCGTTCAACGGCCGCGCGGTCAAGGGCGAGGTCGGCGTGGAGCCGCAGGAGTGGCCCGAGGCCGCTTTCGCCCCCTGGAGCATCGAGAGCGGCGAGCACCCGCGCCTGCTCTTCCACAGGAGGCAGCTCGCCGCGATGCGCCAGCGGGCGCAGACCGAGCTGGGCCGCGCCATCGTCGCTGCCCTGCGCGCGAAGGTCGCCGAGGACGAGCAGACGCTCGACCACGCCATCGGCTGGGCGCTCCTCGGCCTGCTCCTCGACGACCCCGCCTACTCGCGGCAGGCCATCCCCGTCCTCCGCCACGGGATGAAGACCTTCACCATCGGCCACCAGCACGACTCCGCCCGCAAGATGCTCCCAGTCGCCCTCGCCTACGACCTCGCCTATCCCGCGATGACCGAGGCCGAGATCAAGGAGTTCAACGACTACGTGGTGAAGGAGGGCCAGGCCCTGGGCCGCTTTGGCCTGGGCAACAACTGCCTGAGCGCGAACAGCAACTGGTGCGCCATCAGCTTCGGCCCCGCCGTGATGATCACCCTGGCCGGCCTCCGGGAGAAAGGCCCCTTCGACCTCGCCCCGCCCAAGGAGCAGCCGCCCGTTGCCGTCATTGCCCCTGACCCTGTGGGCGGGGCCTCCGTGCCCCGCGACGATGGCGCGCCCATCGCCGAGTTCAAGGACGGCGAGCTTCTGAGGGATTGGCTTGTGGTTGGCCCCGTTGAGCCCCGCGGGGCGGAGACGCCCCGCCTACAGGACGCGCCGCGGGAGGGCGCCGCCATCGAGTGGCAGGGGAAGACCCTCAAGTTCGCCCGCCTCCCCGAATCAGCCATCCACAAGACGCCGCCCTTCCTCAAGCTCCCCGGGGTGATCCGCTTTGCGGACGCCCCGGCCGGCTCCCGCTTCTTCCTCTATTGCCTCCTGAAGATCGCCAAGGAGCAAGGCGCCCAGATTCATATTCCGGTGGGCGAGGACGCCTCGGCGAGCCTGCTCATCAACGGGCGCCGGTTCGGCGACGGCGATGTCGTGGCCCTCCAGCCAGGCGTCCATCGCCTTCTCCTCGAGGTCGCGGGGCCGGCGGTCAGCCCCTTCCTCACAGCCGCCGATCACGGGCAGCGGCTGGGCCTCTGGGAGCGCTACCAGTGGCAGAAGCGCCGCTGGGAGGCCCTCAAGGCCCAACACGAGAAGACCGGCGAGGCGCCCCAGGTGCCCCTCGGCCTTGCGACCAGCAGCCGCTACGTCGGCCTCTGGTTCACCCACGCCATCGGTGAGCACGCGTGGAAGACCGAGCCCGAGGGCTACACGATGATCTCGCTCGACATGGTCCTCCCAGCCGCCGCCTGCTACCCCGTGGTGACGGGCCGCCCCCTCGTCTGCGGCACGGGGCTGCCGTGGGCTCTGCCCCTCCAACTGATGCGCACAACGGCCAGCGGCGGAGGCGGCTATAGCGGCTCCGACGCGCCCTTCAGCGTCCGACACCTCTGCTACGCCACCCACCTCTCGCGCCCCGAGCTTCAGCCCGCGCTGTTGTGGGAGTTTCGCCGCCGCCTCCTCACCCCCCTCCCTCTCAGGGAGGGGGCAGGGGGAGGGTCAGAGCCCGGCCAGAAGCCCCACCCTCACCCTGCCCTCTCCCTGGAAGGGAGAGGGGTCAGAGCCGATGGGCTCGCTGCCCTCTCCTGCCAGGAGCTGGCCTTCGCCCTAGCCTTCTTCCCGCTCGACGTGAAGCCGCGTCCGCCCGAGGAGGTGATGCCCAAAGTCATCGCCGACCGCCGCAAGGGCGCCTTCCTCTTCCGCAACCACTACACGGATTGTGTGGGCGGGGCCTCCGCGCCCCGCGAGAGCGGCGACATTGTGGCCACGATGTTCTACCGGAGCGAGCGGCCCTACGGCGGCACCTACTTTCATCCGCAGGCCGGCAGCTTCCGCATCAGCGGTCTCGGCACGGCCTGGGCCAACGGCATCATCGGCAACAAACGGCAGTGGGACTATGCCGACGAATGCGTCCTCCACCTCGAGGGCAGCAACGGCGACGGGTTGGGCAAGGTGCTCTACTTCGAGTGCCAACCCGACGGCTCGGGCGTCGTCGCCGCCGACATGTCCGACGTCTACAACCGCAACACGAAGCTCGGTGTGACCGCGGAACGCCACTTCGCCGTGGATTACAGCGGTGCGTCGGGCGCTCCGGCCCTCTTCGCCATCGTGGACCGCGTGAAGGGCGAGGGCAAGAAGAGCTGGCGGCTCCACACCGAGGGCAAGTTGCTCAGCGTCAGCGGCTCCTCGTTCACCATCGAGGGCAGGACTGGCGGCACGCTCCAGGGCCGCTTCATTTCGCCGGCCGGTGTCCACGTGGTTGCTTCGGGCGGCACGCTCTCAGTCATCACCGAGGCCCCCGAGGCGGACTTCCTCGTGGTCATGACCATCCAGAAAGGCGCCGCCCCGGAAATCAAGGCCGAGGGGACCGAGCTCGACGCCAAGGTCACCATCGGCGGGCAGGCGATGCGCTTCGAGAACGGGAAGCTCGTATTCTCTCGATAGCCCATGACGTGACGAGGGGGATGAATGGATGATTGGAACGACAGGCGGCTGCTCTTTCACTCATCCATTCATCCTCGCCATTGGCTTGAAGGAAGCCATTGAATGAGGCAAGTAACTCTCCTGGTCCTGGCCGTCTCCTCCGCCGCGTTCACTGCTGACTGGCCGATGTACCGCCACGACGCGGCGCGGACGGCCTCGACGCCACAGCAACTGCCCGAGCAACTGCACCTTCAATGGGTGCGAGCGCTCCCGCCGCGGCAGCCTGCCTTCGCCTACGACACGCGGATGTGCATTGACGAGGGACACTTCCCCGTCGTCGCGGGCGGCACTGTTTTCGTGGGGTTGGACGCGACCAACAGTGTGGTGGCGATTGATGCGGCGAGTGGCGACATCAAGTGGCGCTTCTATGCCGAAGGCCCTGTGCGCTTCGCGCCCATCGCGGCTGACGGGAGAGTCTGGTTCGGCGCGGACGATGGCGTGCTCTACTGCCTCACCGCGGCGGATGGGAAGCTGCTGTGGAAGTACGACGGCGCGCCCGCCGACCGCAAGATCATCAACCACGGGCGCCTCTCGTCCAACTGGCCCGTGAGCGTCGCCCCCATCCTCCACGACGGCGTCATCTACTTCGGCAACGGCGTGTGGCCGATTGACGGCACGCTCGCCCACGCCGTGGACGCGGCGACGGGCAAGCGGCTCTGGACCAGCCCCTCCCACGTCAATCTTGGCTACGGCACGATCATCGGCGGCCAGGCTATCATGCCCTCGGGCAAGTACCCCAACGTCTTCGACCTCAAGACGGGAGCGCCGCAAAAGGCATCGCACCTCTACGAGGTCAAGAACCTGCCGACCTGCGTCCTGGCCGCATGGGGTGACACGCATCTCTTCAACGGCAACAAGGCATACGCTGTGGGCGGGGCCTCTGTGCCCCGCGAGCAGCCGACCTATCGCACCTATGCCAACGCCGAGCACGAGGGCGCAATCTGGACGCCCGTGATTGACCGCGACCGCATCTACGGCGTCAACGATGGCATCCTGCGGTTCTACCGTCTCCCCACCGCCGACGAGCTGGCCGCGGCGAAGAAGAAGGACCTCATCCAGGTCAGCGGGCTCTGGTGGATCAACGCTCGCCCGGCCTACAAGTGGTCGGCCGACGTTGGCGAGGAACTCAAGCTCCCGCCGGTGACGGACATAGCCCGCCACTCCGTGGCGGAAACGCTTCCGCCGCGGAGCGGCGGGCCACCAAAGGATTGGTATCCCCGCCGCGTGGAGATCAAGGCGGGGAGCCGCCTCTACGCCAGCGGCGGCCAATACGTCGTCGCCATTGACATTGCGGACGAGACGAAGCCGCGCGTCACCTGGCTCGCCAAGGCTGACAGCCGCGTCACCAACATCATCGCCGCCGCCGACCGCCTCTTCGTCACCGCCGCCTCCGGCCGCCTCTACTGCTTCGGTGCCAGCAAAACCGAGCCAAAGACCCACTATCTCCCCACGCCCCGCGCCTCGTTCCACGCATACGTCGCCGGGGATCTTCTCATGCTAGCACCGACCCTCGAGGGTTTCTGCCTTGTCCTCGGGGTGAAAGACGGTCGGGTGGCTGAGGAGCTGGTCCGCCACCCACGTTCGGCTCTGCACGTCATCGCACTTGACCCTGACGAAGACAAGGTCAACGCCCTGCGCAACAAGTTCGACGACGCGGGCCTGCTCGGGCCACGGCTGGAGTTCCACACCGGCGACTCAAAGAGCTGCGACCTTCCGCGCCTCGCGGCCAGTCTGATCACTTCGGAGCACGAGGAGCCCGCATGGGCCAACGAGGGCGATGCCCTTGCGGCGAAGATTCGCTCATGCCTACGGCCCTATGGCGGGATCGCATGCTCCACGCAGTTGAGGGGCTGGCCCCAGATTCCCCCGCAGAAGGGCCCCCTGGACGGCGCGGACGACTGGACGCATGAGCGGCACGGGGTGGGGGCGACGCTGGTGGCGCGCGACACGGCGGCGAAGCCGCCGCTCGGTCTGCTTTGGTACGGCGGGCCGGCCGCCGAGTGGCACCGAACCTACTCGGCCTTCCTCCCGCCCGGCCTCGAAGTGGTCGAGGGACGCTATATCATGCAGGGCCACGGCCTGCTCTCGTGCATTGACGTCTACACGGGCCGCCTGATGTGGGAGGCCAGGCTGCCCACGGTGCAATACTACGGCGCCTACCTCGACACGCTCAAGGACGCGGCCGGCAAGCCCATCTACCCGGAGCCCGATTCGCCCGTCTGGCAGGGCGACCACGCGGGGCTGCTGCCCGGCGAGATCGAGCTGGCGAAGCTCTCAGGCAATGCCCTCAACGTGGTCTCGATGCCCGACGCGATCTACGTGGCCGCCGCCGAGAAGCTCCTTGTGCTCGACATCAACTCGGGTAAGACCGAGAAGGCGTTCGCCATCCCATTCAAGGACTTGGCGGCCAAGCGGCCCCTCTGCTGGGGCGCGATTCGCGTCGTAGGCGACACCCTCGTCGCCACGGCCTTCGACCCCGCCGACATCAAGGCGGCGTTCGAGGCCTGGCGACAGGGCAACGAGAAGAACAAGCAGCGGATGCCGATGAAGTGGCTCTTCGCGGCCAACCGCAAGACCGGCGACCTGCTCTGGAAGCGAAAGGCCGAGACCAGTTGGCTCAACTGGGGCATGGCCATCGGCGGCGGCAAGGTCTTCGCCCTCGACCTCGCCATCCCCGAGGTCATCGCCGCGTACAAGGCAAACAACTGGCGCACGGAGTGGCCTCAGCGGATGCTCTATGCCCTCGACCTCAAGTCGGGCGATGAAGTCTGGAAGCACCCCGTCGAGTTCTACTTCAACGAGCTGGCCTACAACGCCGAGAAAGACCTCCTCATCGTCCCCTGCCGCGAGCGAGCGGTGTGGAAGGACGGCGACTGGAAGGGCGCCGAGGCGCCGAAGGGCAGGACGCCGCCGAGCGTCCTGGCCGCCTACCAGGGCAAGGACGGCAAGCTCGTCTGGCAGGTCGAGGATGGCGGCCCCTACGCCGAGCCGTTGATGCTGCATCCCCAGGGCATCGTGACCCGCCGCGGCCTGGCCTTCGACTACGCGACGGGCAAGCCGGCGAAGGCCCTCTCCATCCTCACGGGCGAGCCGACGGACTGGCAGGTTTCGCACGGCGGCTGCAACTTCCTCATCGGCAGCGACTATCTGGCGACGCATCGCGTCTGCTACCAGGACCTCCGCTACAACTACGTCGTGCCGCTGCCCGGCATGCGCTCGGGCTGCTCGCCCAGCATCGTCCCTGCCAACGGCGTCCTGAGCGTGTTCAACTACGCAGCGAACTACCCCTCCGACGAGCTTCGGAGCGCTTATGTCCTCGTCCACAGGCCCGAGAACGCCAACTGGACCCGTCTCGGCGGCCGGACCGGCCCGTCGGCGGAGCAGGTCATCTTGGCCGCGGGCCATCCCGTGAAGCGGCTGGGCCTGAACCTTGGCGCGCCCGCCGACCACGTGGCGCCCGACGGGACGCCGTGGCTGAGGGTTGTCCCGTCGGCTTCGGACGCGAAGGTACGGGCTAAAGCCCGCACTCCGAACGCCCTCGCCGCCGTTTCTCCCGCTGAAGTCTCAGCTTTCAGCCTCCACCCAGCCAGTGTGAAGGCGGGCGAGAAGGGCCTCGCCTGGGTCGCCGCATCGGGCTTCGTCGGAATCAGCGAGCTTGTGATGACCCTTCCGGGCGCGGCCTCCTACGTGGTCCGCCTCCACTTCGTCGAGCCGGACGATGTGAAGCCCGGGCAGCGCGTCTTCAGCGTGGCCGTCCAGGGCAAGGAGGCATTGGCGGGCCTCGACGTTGCGAAGGAGGCGGGCGGCAGCCGCCGAGCCGTCGTCCGCGAGTTCAAGGGCATCCAAGTCAGCGACACGCTGAAGGTCGCCCTCACGCCCGCCGAGAAATCACTGCCGCCGCTTCTCTGTGGCGTCGAGATCATCGCCGAATAAGGAAACGCGTGATGAAACGCTCGCCCGCCGCGATGCTTTTGTTGGCCTCGATGCCCGCCTTCGCCGCAATGAAGGACGTGCCGCACCCCTTCCTCCTCTGGACCAGGGACGAGGCAGCGGCCCTCCGCCAGCGCATCGAGTCCGATCCCGCGGCGAAGCGCCAGTACGAGCGGATGGCCAAGATGGAGGGCACGGGCAAGGCCAGCAACCCGACGATGCTCAACCTCTTCAAGTACCTGGTCCTCGGCGACGGGAAGGCGGGCGAGCGGGAGAAGGCCGAGCTCGTGAAGTTCATCGGCACCAAGCCCGAGCCGATGACCTGGCCGCCCGAGAAGCAGAAGGAGTTCGTGTGGAACGTCGGCATGCCCAGCGCGGGCGACCGCCACATGCGGGACGAGCGGACGCTCTACACCCTTCGCTATGATGCCCTCTACGACCAGCTCACGCCCGACGAGCGGAAGGGCATCGAGGACGCCTTCCGCGCCTACATCAAGTTCCACCTCGGCGGCCACAAGCCCTGGCACCCGGACTTCCGCTACGACCGCACGAGCTGGCTGCCCAACATGCACTGGCCCCGCGCCATCGGCACCCACCTGATGGCCGTCGCCCTCAAGGACGAGAAGCTGATTGACGCGATGTTCAACGCCACCGGCGGCTGGAAGTGGTTCTTCGACGACTATATCACCGACGGGCGGTTCTACAACGAGGAGTTCGGGAAATACTACTCGAACATCGGCACGATGCTGATGTGGTGTGAGAGCCTGGAGAAGCTGGGGCTCGGGCAGTACGGCTACGGCTACAAGGGCAAGGGCGGCGCCACGATGCGCAGCTTCCTCGAGATGAAGATGTGGGCCGGCCTGCCCCGCATCGAGCGCCCCGGCGGAATGCCCGAGTACCCCATCGTCACGATGGGCGACGCGGGAACCAGCCCGATCGTGGCAGGCTACGGCGCCGACGGCAAGGGGGGCGACGCCTGGTGGTCGAACGCGCACATGAACGGCCCGCTGCCGAAGATGCGCGACCCGCTCTGGTGGGAGATGGGCCATCGCCGGTGGCCCGACGCGCACTTCGACTACTTCCTTGCGCAGATGCGCGCCCCAGGCGAGGAGGTCTACCTGCCCAGCCTCTACTTCGGCCTCGGGCCGATTGACCCGAAGAAGATCACGCCGCCGCCCGCCCAATCGTATGTCGCCCGCGAGCGCGGCTTCGCGCTCCTGCGCGCCGAGGAGAGCCCCGCCTACTGGGAATCGTCCAAGCCGGCCGTCGCTCTCCAATTCGCAATGCGATACGTCCACTATGTCCACGACTGCTTCACGCTCCTCGACTACGTGGCGTTCAACGCCCCCATCTACCGCCGCATGGGCGGCGTCAAGCGCGGCTACGCCGGCAGCGACCCCTGGCGCGACCACGTGCGAGGCATGTGCGGCGTCGTCGTGGATGGCCTTCAGGCCCAGCCCGTGGACGACGGGAGCTCTGGCACGAAGAACCACCGCATCCGCGAGCACTTCTCGCCTCCGGCCAAGCTCGTGGCCGTCCGAGCGAAAGGCGTCTATCCCGACGTGGATATGGAGCGCGCGCTCGTCCTCGCCACCGAGTATCTCCTCGACCTCTTCTGGCTGAAGAGCGGCAAGCCGCGCGTCTACGACTGGCAGGTCCTCTCCCCCGGCACCGTCGAGGGGATTGGGGCCGGCCCGTGGAAGCCCGCGCCACAGGACTTCACGAAGCCTCATCTCTCGGCAATCCAGATCCTGGAACCTGGCGACAAGCCCTGGGCCGCGACCATTCTCCTGCCTGGCGAGCGCGGCATCGGCGTGCGGGTGAACATGCTCGGAGCGACCACCACACAGGTCCTCGCCTCGCGCCCGCCTGGCCTCGCAGAGAAGGAGCCGGGGACAAGTCTCCTGGCCACGCGGGCCTGCCCGAGCACGCTCTTCGCCGCACTCCACGAGCCGTTCGCTGGGGGCATGGGCAAGCACCGCATCGAGAGGTTCGGGAACATCGCGCAGAATGATGAGGGCATCGGCGTCATCGTGAGTGGCAAGGAGGGCATCAACGACCGTATCCTGCTCCGCTACGGCGACGGGGCCGACAAGCCGCTGACTCTGGAGGGTGAAGGCGAGAGCTACACTTTCAGCGACTGCGCCTTCATCCGCATCGGCTCCGACAAGGTCGAGGCGCACGGCGGCATCACGGCGCTGAAGCTCCGCGTCGCCGGCAGCCCCAAGCTCATCCTGAATGGCAAGCAGGCACCGGCTCAGGCCGCCGAGGGCGTCCTCTCCTTCGAGACCAAGTAGGCCGCGCCTGCTGCAAGTGTCTATCTTCCAATAGCTTACGACGCTCGGCGCGGCACGCGAAAAAAACCGCCGTAAATGCCCCGTACAGCCCCGATCGGAGGCCCCTTAGACCAGTGACACCTTTTGCGTCCTGCGGCGTTGGGAGAACTCCATAAGTGTCTAACTGATAGCCACATGCGGAGTCGGCCCGGCGCCGCCCCCGGACGATCCGGAAGGGCTGAAATCGCGTCTGGGCCATTAACGGGAGTTCATCTTCCGGGCTGCTGCACCGGGGCGCTGGCGCGGATGCTCTGGAGGGCCTCCTTGGCCGCGGCGGCGACGGAGGCATCCTTGTCGAGTTCGACCCTCCTGAGCGGCTCGACGGCCCGCGGGGAGCCGATGCCGCCCAGGGCGAGGATGGCGGCCCGGCGGACGACTGGCTCGGCGTCCCCGAGAAGGGCGAGGAGGGGGTCCACGGCGCGATCGCTGCCGAGTTTCCCCAACGCCTCGGCGGCGCCCCAGCGGGCCTCGGCGACGGAATCCCCCAGCAAGGCAATGAGGGGGTCGAGGGCGCGCGGCTCGTGGAGTTCGCCTAGCGCCCAGGCGGCGCCGCCGCGGACCGAGGGGTCGGGGTCATTGAGGAGACCGAGGAGCGGCTCGGCGGCGCGCTTGTCCCCGAGCTGGGCGAGCGCCCAGGCGGCGCCGTGGCGGGTCGCCGCGTCGTCGTTCTTGAGCGCCGCGAGGAGCGGCTCGGCCGCGGGCTCGCCGAGGCGCGAGAGGACGAGTGCGAGGACGCCGCGCGTCGCGCGGTCGGCGCCCTTGAGGCGGGCGATGAGGGGCCCGACGGCCTCCGCCCCGAGCTTCGCCAGGGCCATCGCCGCCGCGGCGCGGTGCTCCTTCCAGTCGGCCGTGAGCAGCACGTTGACGAGCGGCTCGACGACATCCGGCCCGCCAATCTCGCCAAGGGCGCGGCAGATGCCTGGGATGAGCTCAGGCAACTGCTTTGGGCGGTTGAGCTGGGCGAGGATGGGTTTGAGGGCCTGCTTGCCGCCGAGTCGTGCTGCGGCGCGGATGGCGGCTTCGCGGATGTAGCGCTCGTGCCAGCCGAGCTTCTCGGTGGTCGGCTCCATGAGGGGCACGATGCGGTCGAACGCGCGGGGGTCCGCGACCTCAGCGAGGGCCTTGACCGCCAGCTCGCGGACCTTCACGTCGCTGTGGGTGAGGAGGGCCAGGAGGGGGTCCGCGGCCCGCTTGTCGCGGCTCTTGCCGAGGGCCTCGATGGCCACGCAGAGGCGCCCGATGGCGCTCTCGTAGGCGGCGGCAAGCTCGCGCTCCGTCTTGCCCCTCGGCTTCGGCGCGCTGAGCTTCGCACTGCTGTCCTTCAGCACGGCCAGCAGGGCGTCCACGGCCTGCGGGTTGGCGCCCGCGGCGAGGGCCTGGGCGGCGGCGAGGCCGACGGCGGGTTCGGGATCGTCTAGTAAGGCGGAGAGGAGCTCGACGGCACGCTCGTCGCCCAGGCGGCCGAGGAGCGTGGCTGCGCGGACGCGCATCTTCGGCTCGGCGTCGCGCAGCGCCGCCAGGAGCGGCTCCACCGCGCCCGACAGGTCACAGGCGGGCTTGACGGCTCCGCGCGGGAAGGCCAGGTCGCTCAGGAGTTCCATCGCCTCGAGGCGAACGGCGGCGTCGGGGTGCTTGAGGGCCTCGACGAGGGGCGTGGGGGCCTGCTTGCCACCCAGGCGGCCCCTGAGGCTCTTCTCCGCCGCGGCGCTCACGTCGCGATCGGTGTCCGCGGCGCCGATGAGGAGCGGGACAGTGCTGCGTGGGTCCGCGATGTCGCCTAGTGCGGCGATGGCGGCGAGGCGGACGTCGCGGCGGGCGTCCTTCACGGCCGCTTCGAGGGCCGGGAGGGCGGCGGGGCCGAGCCGGGCGAGGGCGTGGCGGACGCCGCGCCGCACGGTTTCATCGGGGTCTTTGAGCAGCGCGGCGATGGGGGGGATGGCCTGGGCGTCGCGCAGCCGGCTCAACGCGTCGGCCGCGGCGAGGCGGACCGAGGGCACAGTATCAGCAAGGAGAATCCGGAGCAACTTGGCGGCGCGAGGGTTGCTGGCATCGCCGATGTAGCCGATGGCGTAGGCGATCCCCTCGCGAACCCTGGCCAGTCGCTCGGCCTCCCTTGTTTCCTCTGCCGTCGGGGCGCTGATGCCGCTCACCGGCGGTTCCGGCGGGCAGGACTGGATGAGAGGTTCGAGGGCGGGCGGGCCGAGCTTCCCGAGGGTCGTGGCGGCGGCGAGGGCGACGGAGCGGTCCTCGTCGGCGAGCGTCTCGATGAGTTTGGGGATGGCCTTGGGGTCCGCGATCTTGCCGAGGGCTTCGGCGACGGCCTTGCGAAGGGTCCAGTTCTCCTCCTTCAGGACGCCGAGGAGCGGCTCGGTGGCGGCGGGGTCGGCGATTTCGCCGAGGGCCTCGATGGCGGCGAGGCGGACGTCGGTGCGGATGTCGTAGAGCGAGCGGATGAGGGGTTCGGCGGCGGCCTTGGGCTTCAGGCGGGCCAATTCCTTCGCGGCATCGAGGCGCTTGTTCACGTCGTGGTCGCGGAGTTGCTCGCAGAGCGTCTCGACGCGCCGTTCTTCCGGGCTTCTGGACTCACCGCAGCCAAGCCCGAAGAGGAAGGCAGCCGCCAGCAGGCCGGCGCCGTTCGCAAGTGCCCTCACAGCGAACCCTCGCCGAGGTAGATGATGACGGAGTAGCCGGTGGTGCCGCCGGCGTTTTCGAGCTTGACGAGTAGGGGGTTGACGCCCTGGCGGAACTTGAGCTTTCGGAAGCCGCGGTCGGGGATCCAGCGGTGCGGGGTCTTGCCGCTGGCCCAGACCAGCTCGCCGTTGAGCCACGCCTTCGAGTAGTCGTCGGAGCCGAAGGCGACCCAGCGCTCCTGCGGCCGGTCGGCGTAGACCTCTGTATAGCCGTACCAGATGGCGTAGCGGTCGGTCACGGGCGGGGCGATCATCATCTGGTTGAACTGCTTGAACTGCCAGCGGAGTGGGCGGCCGTCCTTGCCCAGATAGGTCGCGTCGAGGTCCACGGCAGATTCGGGCGGGAACTTCTTGTCGAGGTGCGCGCGGTCGGGGTTGGGGAAGGGGCCGATGATGTACCAGGTGTCAATGTAGGCCCAATCGGTCTTCGTGCCCTCGCGGGCCATGAGCTTGCGGGCGGGCAGCGGCCGGAAGTCGGGGCCGAGCTTGCTCTCCTGGCCGCCTGGGAAGAACTCGTGGGCGAGGAGAGGCGGGCCGACGGATGAGCCCCACTGGCCGCCGTCGCCGCCGGTGTAGAGCGCGCCGCCGCCGGAGGAGACCACGCGGATGCCCCCCACGTCGGCCCCGACCAGGCCCTCGGCCATGTCGCGCATGCGCAGGGCCGCCGACAGCATCGAGTTGATCTCCGAGTGCGCCTTCGTCAGCTCGTCCTTCAGCGCCTGGAGCCGCTCGCCGGGGCGGTCAATGTCCTGCTCGAACACGGCGGCGCGGAGCGGGGGGTGCTCGGGCAGGGCGATCTGGGTGACATCGCTCGCCTCCTTGAGTGGGATGCCCTGGAGGCGTGCCAGCTCGACGGCGCGCAGTTGGCGGTAGGTGCCGCAGGTCGTCTGCTCGATGTTGCGCGCGATGTCGTACAGCTCGGGAATCGTCTTGCCGTCGAGGGCGACATTCGCGTCCGGCCCGGCCGGGCCGAGGCTGGCGAGGGGCTCGGGGGCCGTGCCGGCCTTGGCGGCCTCCTTTGCGTAGCGCTCGTAGCGCTGGTCGCGGTAGCCCTCGAGGTCGGCGAGGACGGCCTTCTGCTCGCCAATCTTCTTGCAGAGTCGCCTGGTGTGGACCTCGAGCATTGAGGCGACGATGCGGCGGACCTTGTCGCCCTGAAGGGTCTTCGTCATGTCCTCGGGCTTGGCTTCGGCGAAGAACCACTCGCGCAAGGGCGTGAAGTACACGAGAGCGGCGACGACCGCCAGGTGGAGCCCGACGGCCAGGCTCCACCAGAACAGCCCCCACTCGGCGGCCTTGGCCTTCTTCTGAATCGCGCGCTCCGGCATGGCAAGCCCCTAATCGCGCGCTCGGACGCCCACGTGGGTGAGGCCGTAGAACTGGCAGGCGTCGAGGATGTGGACGACGTGTTGGAAGGGCGTGCGGCGGTCGGCGTCAATCCGCACCTGGGGCGTCGGGGCCACCATCGCCTTCTCCTGGAGCAGCTTGTGGAGCAGGCGCTGGGTCACGGGCTGGCTGTCGAGGTAGATCGCCACGTTCTCGCCCTTGGCGTCGCACGCGACCTCGATGATCAGGGTCTGGTGTGGCGACTTGGCGTCGGTGGCCGCCGCCGAGTGCGGCAGGTCAATCGCCAGCTCCTTGTGCGCCTTCTTCAGCGTCGCGCTCACCAGGAAGAAGATCAGCAGCAGGAACATGCAGTCAATCAGGGGACCCATCTGGATCCCGACGTCGTCCTCTTCGTCCGTGCGCACTCTCATGCGGCCCCCTCCTTCTTCATCAGCCACTCGGTGAGGAGGGTGCTGCCCTCCTCCTCGAGGAGCTTGGCGAGAGCGTTGGTCCGGAGCTTGAACAGGTGGTAGAAGAACAGCGTGGGCATGGCCACGATGAGGCCCCAGGCCGTCGTGACCAGGGCCTTCGAGATGCTGCTGGCCAGGAGCGACGGGTCGCCCATCACGCCGGCCGTGGCCACGACCTCGAACGCCTCGATCATGCCGACGACTGTGCCGAAGAGGCCCAGTAGCGGGCTGATCACGGCCACAGGCGCAAGCGGGTAGAGCAGCATCATGTGCCGGCCGATGTCACGCGACGCAATGTCGCCCACCGCCGCGCTCACGTCGTTGATCGGGTTGCCCCGGTGCCGCACGATGAAGGCGATGACCTTGCCCAGCGTGCTCACCCGCCGCCTCGCCCGGCCGGCCACTTCGGCGGGGAACGCCGCGTTCAGCAGGAGGCGGTTGAGCGTCTGGACCTCCCCCGGCGACAGGTCCTCGCGGTCCTTCGCCAGCAGGTCGTTCGCTTCGCTTGGGAGCGCGGAGCCGAGGAAGTCCTCCACGCGGAACAGCTCGGGGTCCCGCAGGGTGCGGTTGACGGCCTTCAGGATGGCGCCCTTCTGCGAGTCTTTCAACTCGCCGTTCGCGCCCGCCTCGACGAGGCCCCTGGCCTCCTCCGGCAGATGCGCGAGGAGGCGTGCTGCGACGCCCCGCCCGGCGGCCAGGGCCGCGCAGAAGGCCGGCCAGTCGAGCACGTCGCCCACGGCGAGGAATGGGGACGTGCGGCTACACAGGGCCTCCAGCTCGTCGTAGCGCCCCTGGCGCCAGAGCTTGTCCGCCCGCGCCGACAGCCCCTCGGGCGCGATGGCCCGGCGGCGCAGGCGGAACGAGCGCTCGAGGATGAACGCCACGCCCGCAATCGAGAGGAACAGGATGGCGTACATCGTCGCGCCGCCCGCCTCCCACTGGCGCTTGAGGTCCTCGATGGCGGCCTTGATGGTGAACGGCTCCTTGGGCTTCTCGGCCGCCTTCTTCGCCTCAGCGGACTTCGCCTTCTCGGGTGGCGGCTCGCCGCCCGGCTCCGCTGCCCAGGCGCCACCGGCCAGCCACAGCGCGGCCAGCAGGGCGAAGCTCAACTTGCGCAGGCTCGTTCGTCTCATCACGCCTCCTCTGCATGGCTCGGGGCAGATGGGTTTCCTAACGCGGCGGATTGTATGACACGCAAGGCTCCTTTTCAAGCGCCGCTGCCCATACTATAATGGGAGCACAGATCGGTCACACGCCAGGCAAGGAGCATTCGGCATGAGCCACCTCCGCCTCCTCGCGGCGCTCGCGTTCTCCCTCGCCACGGCGGCCCTCGCCGACGAGGTGGACGGCCTGGTCGCCCAGCTCAAGCCCCCCGCGCGCTTCGCCGACCACAAGCCGCAGTGGTCGGTGAGGAAGACGCAGGCCACCTTCGAGGGCATGGGCGGCCCCGAGACCATGCCCTTCTGGTTCGTGATGGACGCCGACCGCCACGTGGCCATCATCCCCACCACGGGCTTCCACAGCGGCACGGTCTACGTCCAGGACTTCCGCCCCGGCCAGGCGCCCAGGGAGTTGAGGCTCCCCACCGAGCGCTGGCACATTGACACCTCGGTCGGCACCGAGCTTCGCACCAACAACTTCATCCCTTCGGCTTCGCTCAGGGCAGGCCCCGAAGCCCTGGGCGACGACGACAAGACGTGGGACTGGCGGGTCGAGGGCGACAGGCTCACGTGCGTCCGCCGCTTCAAGGGCAACGCGAAGTTCAACCGCTGGGCGCACCGCACCAAGACCGAGGTGGCCGTGGACGCCACGAACACCATCGTCTTCCGCGTTGACCCCCAGCTCGGCTACGTGGTCGAGGCGGCGTATGACATCTGGACAGACCAGCCTCCGAAAGTCTACGAGTATTCCTCCGCGGCGACCAGCGGCCGCTACCTCCTCTGGCCCGGCCAGGCCACCTGCTTCCGGCACGCCATCACCCCCGTCGGCTCCAAGGGCATCATCGGCTACGCCTGCAACCACGGCGCCACCAAAAAGCACCCCAAGGCCACCTGCCGCGAGGGCGGCTTCGTGGCCTTCCTCAACGACGAAACGGGCTGGAGCCCCACCACGACCCTGACCCGCGGCGGCGACGCCAACCTGGTCATCTGCGGAGCCCACACCGACCTCGATTTCGTCCTCACCTGGCCCGACAAGCCCGAGACCCGCGCCGACGGCCTGAAGCACAACGGCGTCGTCAAGCACCGCCTCCTCGCACTCCCACCCGAGCTGACGAAGCACGTGTGGGACGCGATGGAGTTCCTCCACAAGGGCGAGTCCAGGCTGATGATTCGCTTCGGCGTCGTCGAAGACTTCGAGGACCAGCCCCTGGAGCTAACCACCCGCCAGCGCGGCATGCCCTGGAACGCCGAGGTCACTGACAAGTTCGCTCGCTCTGGCAAGAAGTCAATCACCTTCACCGGCACTAGCGGCCACGGCGACCCCCAGATCAACCTCAAGCCGAGCACACGCTACGAGGTCGAGGCCTGGGTGAAGGTCATCGAGCTGCCCGCCGAGAAGCGGAAGGGCTCGGGCGCGCCATCCGCCTGGCTCAGCGGCTGGACCTATCAATGGTCGCCCCACGCCGACAAGCCCATCGAGTCGTTCAAGAGCAACGTCGCGAGGCCCGGCCCGGAGTGGCAGAAGGTCGCCTTCGAGTTCACCACCCCCAAGTGGGGCCCCTTCATCCAGCTCGCCTTCCACGCCGACAACTGCACCGTCTATCTCGACGATTTCCAATTCGTGGAGGTGAAGTAGCCGAGCCTCGAGTGTGGCCCCCAATTCTGGTGCCAGCCGGCTTCTTGA
>Ga0194112_10005655_pt1 | contig 16737 bp, 14 predicted proteins | sample TA2MahC400mmetaG_FD_146191 | JGI IMG/M metagenome (GOLD analysis project Ga0194112, IMG submission 146191) | Freshwater microbial communities from Lake Tanganyika, Tanzania - TA2015016 Mahale Deep Cast 400m | ecosystem: Environmental > Aquatic > Freshwater > Lake | place: Tanzania: Lake... | reverse complement strand
CATCGGCGGCCACCACCAGGATCGCGCGGTCCGCGCCCATGGCCAGCGCAGTCCGCAGCGTTTCGGCCGCCTGCTTCACGCCGATGGACACGGCCACGATCTCGGTGGCCACGCCCTTTTCCTTCAGCCGGATCGCTTCTTCGACGGCGATCTCGTCGAAGGGGTTCATCGACATCTTCACGTTGGCCAGATCGACCCCCGACCCGTCCGCCTTCACGCGGGCCTTCACGTTGTAGTCGATCACGCGCTTGACTGGCACGAGGACTTTCATCGGCCTCTCTCCCTTGGTTTGCGACGCTAGCGGCGGCCTAGGCCCGCCGCCGCATCTGCTTGACGATATTCAACTGGTGGATCTGGCTAGTCCCTTCGTAGAGGCGGAACAGCCGGACGTCGCGGTAGTAGCGTTCGATCGGTGAGTGGTCCGTCACGTAGCCCGCGCCGCCGAAGACCTGGACGCAGCGATCCGCGATACGCCCGCAGGCTTCCGAGGCGAAGTACTTGCAGATCGACGCCTCGAGCGCGATGTCGGCGCCGTCGTCGCGGGCGCGGGCGGTCTGCAGGATCAGCGCGCGGGCGGCCTCGATCTCAGTGCGGCAGTCCGCCAGAAGCGCGGCGACCAGCTGGAAGTCGATGATCGCCTGCCATGACTGACGCCGCGTTTCGGCGTGCGCCATCGCAAGGTCCAGCATCCTGATTGCCGGGCCTGTGCAGAGCGCGGCCAGATGGATGCGCTGCTTGTTCAGCACCTTCATTGCCGTGCGGAATCCCTGCCCTTCGACGCCGCCGATCAGGTTCGCCGCAGGCACGCGCACGCCTTCCAATATGACCTCGCCCACGGGCGAGCCGGCCTGCCCCATCATCCGGTAGGGCGCCGAGGTCGACAGGCCCTTCATCCCCCGCTCGACCAGGAATGCCGATACACCACGCGCCCCCGTCGTGTCCGGGTCCGTACGTGCCATGACCGTGAAGAGGTCGGCGATGGGCGCATTGGTGATGTAGCACTTTCGCCCGTCGAGGATGTAGTCGTCGCCGTCGCGCCGCGCTGAGGTCGTCAGAGCGCTGGCGTCCGAACCGGCCTCGGGCTCGGTCAGGGCGAAGCTGCCGGTGATCTCGCCCGAGGCAAGACGCGGCAGGTAGCGAGCCTTCTGGTCCGGGGTGCCGTCAGCCACCAGCGCCTCGGAGCCGATACCGGTATTCGTGCCGACGCGGGCGCGAAATGCCACGGCGCATTGCGACAGTTCCAGCGCGCCCAGCACCAGCTCTTCGGTGGTCAGGCCGAGGCCGCCATATTCTTCGGGAATGGACCAGCCGAAGTAGCCGCGCTGTGCCATACTGTGGACAATTTCGGCAGGGACCTCGTTCTCGGCGGCGACACGTTCCTCGGCCGGATGGGCCACGGCGCGGACCCAGGTCCTAACCTCGGACAGGAGGGTTTCGAGCTTCGTGCTATCGCGGATCATCCTTCATCCTCCGGCAGGTAGCGCGGGCGGCGCTTTTCGAGGAATGCCTGCAGCCCTTCGCCGGCCTCGTCGCCGAAGCGCGCCAGGTTGATGTTGCGTGCCTCCAGGTCCAGCTGCGCCGCCAGATCGTTCCGCGAGGCGGCGGTCACTTCCGACTTGATGACCGCAATGGCACCTGCCGCCCCCGCGGCGCAGGCTGAGGCCAAGGCGAGTGCAGCATCCAATGCGCCGCCCTCCTCCACCAACTCGTTGATGCCGCCCGCCGCGTGCAGCCGCTCGGCAGAAAGCGGACGGCCCAGCATGCACATTTCGGACACGAGCTGTCGCGGCAGGGCTTCGGTCAGGAAGTGGGTCGCGCCGCCGTCAGGCGTCAGGCCGATCTTCACATAGGCGGCGGTGAAACTGGCCGTCCGGCTTGCGACGATCATGTCGCAGGCCAGCGCGATGGACAGGCCGAGTCCAGCCGCCCCACCCTCGACGGCGGAAATGACCGGCGCGCGGCAGTTGCGGATCGCCAGGATCATTGCGCCGAGCGCATCGGTGTTGCGTGCGACCTGCGACAGGTTCTGCGTGCGGCTTTCCTTCAGCACGTTGATGTTGCCGCCAGAGCTGAAGAACCCGCCAGCGCCGGTTAGGACAACGGCGCGGACGCGCGGATCGTTGCCGGCATCTACAAGGGCGGCGCGCAGTGCCTCGTATTGTGTCAATCCGATCGAATTACGCGTGGCCGCGCCATCAAGCGTCAACAGGCGGATGCCGCCGGGGCGGCTTTCGCTACGAAGCGTCGTCTCACTCATCTGAAGCGCCCCTGTTGTCATGCCAGTGCATTGGCCCACCGAGCGTTCGCGGAAAGCCGTAACCATTGACCCAGACCACGTCGATGTCGCCGCGCGAGCGGGCAATGCCCTCGGCCAGGATTGCCTCGCCCTCGGCGATCATGGGGTCGTGGGTACGGGCGATGATCTCGTCGCTGCCGATGTCGCGCTGCGCGATCCCGCGTTCGGCTCCGATCTTCTTGATCACCGCCTGAACCTCGGGCGACGGCGACTGCTTGCCGTCTTCATAGTCGTACCAGCCCCGCCCAGTCTTGCGGCCGAACCGGCCGGCCTCGCAGAGCGTGTCGGCAATGGACTCGCTGATGCCTTCGGCCTTGCGCATCCGCCACGAGATGTCGAGGCCGGCGAGATCCTGCATTTCGCAGGGGCCCATAGGCCAGCCAAGGTCGCGGAAGGCGGCGTCGATCTGCTCCGGGCGGGCACCTTCGACAAGAAGCTCAGGGACTGCGCGGTTGCGCACCTGCAGCATCCGGTTGCCGACGAAGCCGCGGCAGACGCCGACGACCACCGCCTGCTTCTTCAGCCGCTTGGCCAGCGTCACGGCGGTCTGCAGCACATCATCCGCCGTCTCTTGCGCGCGCACGATCTCGAGCAGCTTCATAATATGCGCGGGCGAGAAGAAGTGCAGACCGATGACGTCCTGCGGCCGCCGGGTGGCGGCCGCAATCTGGTTCACGTCGAGATAAGAGGTGTTGGTCCCAAGGATCGCGCCCTGCCTGGCGATCTGGTCCAAGCGGGCGAAGATGTCCCGCTTCACGCCCATCTCCTCGAACGCGGCCTCGACGATCAGGTCGCATTCGGCCAGATCCTCAAGCGCGGGCGCAGCGGTGATGGCTGCTGTGCGCTTGGCGGCCTCGGCCTCATCGACGCGGCCGCTTGCGGCGAGGCGCTTGTTGCTGCTCTCGATCTCTCGTGCCGCTGCAGCCAGCGAGTCGGCCGAGGCATCGTGCAGGGCGACCGTGAAGCCGCTGTTCGCAAAGGCCATGGCGATGCCGCGACCCATCGTGCCGGCGCCCACGACGCCGACATGCCGGATCTCGCGCGCCTTGACGTCGTTGCTCAAACCGCTCTTCGCGGCTTCGCGCTCGGCAAAGAACAGATGGCGGAGCGCGGCGGATTCTGGGCTGGCGACGGCTTCGAGAAACAGCGTCCGCTCCTGCGCGAGCGCAGTGTCGAAATCTTCCGCTGCGGCCGCTTCGGCCACGGCAAGAACCCTGTTTGCGGCAGTCGAGCGCGCCTTCTTGTTCAGCGTGTCGCGAAGCTTGGCCAATGCTTCTGCATCGGCCGGGCCGGCAAGCTCTCGGTTGCGCACGGCGGCGGGGACGGTGCCTGCGGCGATGGCCTGCCGCAGCAGGTCCGCCGCGGCGGTGGCGGCATCGCCCTCGACGACGTGATCGACAAGGCCCATGCCCTGGGCCCTGTCCACCGGGATCGGATCGCCCGAGCCCGCCAGTCGCAGCGCTGCCTCGGCGCCTGCCAGCCGGGTCACCCGCACCGTGCCGCCAGCGCCGGGCAGGATGCCCAGCTTCACCTCGGGCAGGCCGACCTTCGTGCCGGCCTCTGCCACGCGCATGTTGCAGGCCAGCGCGATCTCGAAGCCGCCGCCGAGGGCGAAGCCGTGAAGCGCCGCGGCGGTGGGTTTTGCGGACCGCTCGAGCAGCGCGATCACGTCGGGCAGGCTCGGCTGCAGCGGCTGGCCCAGTTCCGAGATTTCGGCGCCCGCGATGAAGACCTTGCCGGCTCCGGTCAGCACGATCCCCTCGACTTCGTTGTCGTTTTGCAACTGCGTCAGCGCCTCATTAAGCGCCCGGCGAAGGGATTGGGACAGCGCGTTTGCCGGAGGACGGTCGATGATCAGCATGGCGATGCCACCGTCTTTCCGGATGGTGACCAGCGGCGCGTCGATGATGTCTTTGGTCATGGTGTGCCCCTCAGATGATGCCGTTGGCGCGAAGCGCATCGATGTCCTGCGCGTCAAAGCCAAGCTCGGACAGGATGGCGTCGGTGTCGGCGCCGATGTCCTTGGCCGCCCACCGGATGCGCCCGGGGTTGCGCGTCAGCCGCGGCACGACGTTCTGCATTCGCACGGTCCCGAAGTCGTCGTCCTGCACCTCCGCAATCGCGCCGCGCGCCTGCATCTGCACGTCGTTGAATATCTGCTCCACCGAGTAGATCGGGCCGATGGCGCCATTCTCGCGCGAGAAGGCTTCGAGCACCTCGTCCAGATCATGCGCGTCCATGAACTCCTGGAAAATGCCGTCGAGCTCGTCCCGGTACTCCATCCGCATGCGGTTGGTGACGAAGCGCGGGTCAGTGGCCAACTCGAGCCGGCCGATTGCGCGCATGTTGGCGGCGAACATGCTGTTGGTCGAGCCGGTCACGGTGACATAGCGCCCGTCCTTCGTGCGAAAGACGTTGGCCGGGGCGGTGTACTGGTTGTTGTTGCCGTCCCGCTCGCGGATCTGGCCCAACTGGTCGTATTCAATGGCGAGATTTTCCAGCAGCCGGAACGTCGCCTCGGTCAGCGCGAGGTCGATCTCTTCGCCCTCGGCCCGGTTGCGGTCGATGCCGTGCAGCGCCGCCAGGATCGAGAACGCACCGAAGAGACCGCCGAAGGCGTCAGCAATCGGATAGCCTGGATGAACCGGCGCGCTGTCCTTCATGCCGGTGATGTGGGTCAGCCCGCCCATCGCCTCGAAGATGCGGGCAAAGCCGCCCTGCCCCGCGCGCGGCCCGGTCTGCCCAAAGGCCGAGACGCGCAGGATCACCAGCTTGGGATTGATCTGCCACAGCGTCTCGCGGTCCAGCCCCCATTTGGCCAGCGTGCCGGGGCGGAAGTTCTCGACCAGCACGTCGCTTTCGGCCAAAATGCGCTTCATGATGGCAAGCCCCTCGGGCTTGCGCAGGTCCAGCGTGCCGTAACGCTTGCCGCGATTGGTGACCTTCCACCACAGCGGCTTGTCGTCCCGGAAGGGCGGGAAGGCGCGCAGGCCGTCGCCTGTCCCCGGAATCTCGAACTTCGTGACCTCGGCGCCGAAATCGGCCAGAAGCGATGCGGCGAAGGGCGCCGCGATGATCGTCGCGATATCGACGACCTTCAGGCCCGCCAGAGGGCCGAAGCTGGACTGGGGTTGCGGATGGTTCATTGTGTCTCCAGTGCAAAGCGCGTCTCGGGCAGGCCGGTCGCGCCCAGGCCCTCCAAGGCGAAAAGATGACCGCCGTCCGGGTGGCGGGACACGGCCCGGCCCGTGCCTGAATCGCGGATCGAGGTGACGAACAGCGTCGTCAGGTCGGGTCCGCCGAAGGCGAGGCTGCTGGGCAGATCAGTGGGCGCGGGAACGCGCAGCCAGAGCCGCCCGTCCGGCAGGAAACAGGCGATCTCTCCGCTGCGGATCAGTGCGGCCCAGATGCGCCCCTCGCTGTCGACTGTCGCGCCGTCGACGCCCGAGCCGAGGGGGCCGGTGTCCACATGCTGCCGCTCGGGCCCTACATCGCCAGTCGCTGGATCGTAGTCGCGGGCCATGATCGCTCGTGCGGGCGTGTCGGTGTAGTAGATCGTCTCGCCATCAGGACTGAAACAGAGGCCGTTGCCGATCCGAAGACCGCCGAACAGCACCCGGTGGCCGCGTTGCGCATCGACCTGGTGCAGAGCGCCCACTGGCTCGCCGCCCCTGCCCATGCCGGCGCAGAGGAACCGGCCCTGCCGGTCCATCTTGCCATCGTTCAGCCGCATGGCCGGATTGGGGTCAAGCTGCACCAGAGGCCGCTGGCCCGACGGCGGAACCCACAGAATGATGCGATCCTCCAGCGCAACGACCAAGCCAGCCGCGGCCAGACAGATCGAGCCGACATGCCCGCCCAGATTAAACCGCTCGGCACCCTCGCCGGGCGCCATTCGGTTGACGACACCGGCGACGCCGTCGACCCACCACAGCGCGCCTGCACTCGGGTCCCACAAGGGGCTTTCTCCCAGAAGGTCGGGCTGGTCGCTCAGCCGGGTGCGTGCAGCAGCTTTCTCAGGAGGCATGCCGCACCCTGCCCCGGCGCATCTGCAGCACGCTGGACACCACCGCCCAGACCAGCAGCAAGGCAACGATGACCATGATCACGGCAGAGATGGGGCGTTCGGTAAACGTCCCCAGATCGCCGTTCGAGATGGTCAGGGCCCGGCGGAAATACTCCTCGACCATGGGTCCGAGGACGAAGCCGAGCAGAAGCGGTGCCGCCTCGAAGTCCAGCGCCCGCATCCCCAGTCCCAGGAACCCGAAGGCGACAAGGATGGCGATGTCCGACACCTGGTAGTTCACGCTGTAGATGCCGATGCAGGTCAGCGCGACGATCACCGGCGACAGGAGGTTGTAGGGGATGCTGAGCAGGCGCACCCAAAGCCCCACCAGCGGCAGGTTCAGGACCAGCAGCATCAGGTTGCCGATGACGAAGCTGACGATCAGCCCCCAGAAGAGGTCGGGCGAGGACTGGATCAGCGTCGGTCCCGGCAGGATGCCGTGGACCATCATCACGCCCAGCATGATCGCCATGACCGGATCACCGGGAATCCCGAGGCTGAGCGTCGGGATGAACGCCGCCTGCACGGCCGAGTTGTTGGCCGCCTCGGGGGCCGCGACGCCTTCGATGGCGCCCTTGCCGAACTCTTCAGGACGGCGGCTGACCTTGCGCTCGATGGCGTAGGACACGAAGGTCGCGACCAGACCACCGGTCCCCGGCAGTGCACCGAAGAAGCCGCCCACACTCGAGCCGCGCAGCATCGGCATGGACGAGCGGCGCCAGTCCTCTCGCGTCGGCATCATGTTGCGCAGGCGGAAATTCGTCTGCTCGACCTTGGGCAGCGTGGTGCGGCCCGCGTTCGAGATGATGCCCGGCAGCCCGAAAAGCCCGATGGCCAGTGCTACCAGCGGCAGCCCGTCGAAAAGCTGCGCCTGCCCGAAGGTGAAGCGCGCCGTCCCGCTGTTCAGGTCCAGCCCGATCAGCCCCAATGCCAAGCCCAAGGACACCGAGGCCAGCGACCGGATCGTTCGGCCCGACCCGATGACCGAGGCCGCAATCAGGCCGAGCAGCATCAGCGCGACATATTCCTGCGGCCCGAATTGAAGCGCGATGCGCGACAACGGCACCGAGAAGCAGACCAGCAGCACGACGCCGAACATGCTGCCGACAAAGGACGCGATGGCCGTCATGAACAGCGCCTGCCCGGCGCGGCCCTGCATGGCCATCGGATAGCCGTCGAGGCCGGTGACGGCGCTGGTCGCCGTGCCCGGCAGGTTCATCAGGATCGCGGCCGTCGAGCCGCCGTAGCTGGCGCCGTAGTAGATGCCCGCCAGCATGATCAGCGCAAAGTTCGGCGACAGATGATAGGTGATCGGCATCAGCATGGCCAGCGTCGCCATGATGCCGATGCCCGGCAGCACGCCGACGAAGGTGCCTAGAAAGACGCCGAGAAAGCAGTAGAGAAGCCCGTCGACCGACAGGGCGACGCTCAGGCCCGCGAGAACATCCGAGATCATGATCAGAACGCCTGGATCTGCAGGCCGAGGCCTACGCGGAAAAGCAGGACACAGGCGGCGGCCGTCGCGACGGCCAACACCAGTGCTGTTACGATGGACGTGGCGCGACTAGCGAGCGCCGATAGGAACACCGCCAGCGCGACGGCGGCCAACATCCCGAAGGGCTCGATTGTCAGCGCAAAGGCTGCAAAGCCGGCGGTCACGAAGACCATCCCGCGGACCTGATGCCACGAGGTCCCCATCTGATCGTCGGCTGGCTTGGCCGTGGCGATCATCACGACCGACAGCAGGACCATCGCGCAGCCGATGGCGACCGGGAAATAGCCGGGCCCCATGTTGCGCAACTCGCCGACGCTGTAACTGCGTCCTTGAAGCACAATGAACAGCCCGACCGCCAAGGTCACAAGGCCGGCGATGATGTCGTTAAGACGTTCGGTCACGTATCGCATAACCCCTCCCGTTGTTTCGTTTCCATCGTCGCGATGCGGCGCCGCTCCCTCGGCGCCATCATCCCGCTTGCAGACATTCGCCCGTGATCAGCGCCGCATCGGGTCCGGCGAGGAAGCTGCACAGCGGAGCGAGATCGCTGACGTCCCTGCCCTGCCAGCCGATCGCGTTCACGCGCAACCCTGACCGCGCCCATTCCAGGGCAAGGGTGCGGCCCAGCATCGCCTGTGCAGCCTGCCCGACGCGAGAAGCGGAACCTGCTGCCGACGAGACAAAGAGCAGCGAGAAGTCCGCCGCGCGGTTCGGCGCTTCGGCGCAGGCGAGCGCCATCCGTCGTGTCTGCTGCAGCATTTCCGCCGAAGACCTGTCGCCCGATAGGCCGCTCGCGTCGATCACGGCACTCAGCCGATCCAGCGTGCCAAGCTGCTCGTGCCCGGACAACTGCACCGCACCGGGCAGCTGAAGCCCGCCGAAAACGGCGATCTGTGCGCCAGTGCCTGACCCTTTTGCTGGCGCCGTATCATGCGGCGCCGGCCCGAAGCTTCCGCCATCAACGCGCAGCGTCTGCCCCGACAGCGCACGCGCACCGGTAGAGGCGGCAAAGGCCACGGCATTGGCGATGTCCTCGGGCTCGGCGATGCGGCCGAGGGTGATGGTCGCGGCCACCGCCTTTAGATCGACGCGGCCGGCCTTCTGCAAGGCCTCGACAAGCGGCGTCCGCGTGTATCCCGGCGCAATGGCGACGACCGACAACCCGTTCCTTGCATAAGCCGCACCCATGATGCGCGTCAGCTCGACAACCCCAGCCTTCGTGGCGCTGTAGGGCCCGCGCAGTGCCAAGGGACGGAAAGCTGCGCCCGAGGCGAGGTTCACAATGCGCCCGCCGCGCGCCATGACCTGTGGAGCCGATGCGCAGATTTGCTCGACGGCCGCAAGATTCAGCGCGACGAGACGGTCGAAGCGCTCGGCCGGCAGGTCGATCAGCGACTTGCCGGACGTGTCTGTCATGCCGGCGTTGTTGACGACGACGTCCAGCCGGCCGAAGGCGGCCGCCGCACGCGCCGGCAGGTCAGCGGCCGAAGCCGCGTCCGTCAGATCGACCTCCAGTGCAACGTGCAGCGGCCCGAGCTCGCCGACACGCTGCTGGGCCTCGGCGGCGTCGATGTCGGCCAGCACGATGCGGTAGCCGTCACGCGCCAGGCGGCGGCAGACGGCCCAACCGATGCCGGCGGCGCCCCCGGTGACCAGGGCCACGGGCCGATCTGTGTCAGCCGTGCTCATGTCAGTTGATCGCGATCCCGATGCCGCCATCGGTCGACAGCACTTGCCCGGTGACGAAGTCGCTTTCCTCGCCCAGCAGATAGCCAATGGCGCGCGCGATATCCTCGACCGTCCCAAGCCGGCCCAGAGGCGTGTTCGCGATGCGCTTGGCGTCGCGTTCTTCGGAGCGGTGCTTGGCAGTGCCCTCCGTCGGGACGGCCGACGGCGCCACCGCGTTGACGCGGATGTTGCGCGGCCCCAGCTCGACCGCAGCCGCGCGGGTCAGGCCCATCACCCCCGACTTGATCCCGCTATAGACGAGCGAGTTCGGCGCCGAGCGGAAGCCGGCGGCCGATGCGACGTTGACGATCGTCCCGCCGCGGGTCGGGCTCATGGCGGCGGCGGCGGCCTGCGTACCCCAGATCACGCTGGCAAAGCCGATCTGCATCATCCGCTCGGCCGTTTCGGGGGTGATGTCCGGGATCGCCTGGTAACGGACCCAGGCCGCGTTGTTGACCAGCCCGTCCAACCGGCCGGCGTTCTCGATGACCGCTTCGACGGCCGCCTGCACCCCCTCGCGACTCGCGACGTTCTGCACCACGGCAAATGCCTTGCCGCCGGCCGACGCAATGTCGTCGACCGCCGCCAGCGCCGTGTCCTCGCGCAGGTCGTTCACCGCCACGCACCACCCGCGCGAGGCCATCAGCTTCGCCGTCGCCCGCCCGATGCCATGGCCGGCGCCGGTGATCAGGACCGTCTTCTGCTCAGACTGCACTTTGAATATCCTCGTACCAGCTGTTCGTGGGCGTCTGCATCAGACGCGCCGCCACTGCGGCAAGTCCGGCGGCTGCCGCGCCGTGTGCGTTCTGCGTCAGCATCTGTCGCAGATGGCGATGCAGCGGCACCTCCCAGGTGAAGCCCATGCCGCCGAATATCTGGATCGCGCTTTCCGCAACAGCGGGGCCGTAATGCGCCGCTGCCTGCCATGCCGCCTCGCGCGCTTCGCCTGCGCCCTCGGCTGGCTCGGCCAGCGCGCGGGTGATCGCGTTGCGCGTCGTCTCCAGCGCCAGCGTGTCGCGCGACATGCGGTGACGCAGAACCTGATTGGCCGAGAGCGGCTTTCCGAACTGCACCCGGTCCTGCGAATAGGCGATCGCCAGATCAAGACATGTGGTCGCCGATCCCAGAGCGAAGGCCGCGCGCAGCATCTTCGCATCCTCGCGCAGGGCCGCGACGGCCGCCGCGTCCAGCGCCGGTCCTTCGGCGGCGGTCAGGGCAAAGGCGCCCGTCGGCAATTCGAGGTCCAGATCGTCGATTGCCATCTCAGGCTGCAGGCCTGCCGTCTCGATCAGGATGGCGGTGCCATCCTTGCAAAAGACGAGACAATGGGTGGCGTCCCCCGCCAAGGGTGCAGCGGCAACCTTGCCAGCTTCAAGCGTGCCGTTCCAGGCAATGGTGCCAACCGCCTGCCCCGTGCAGATCGTCCCGGCGACTTCGGGAGCGACTTTGGCCAAGGCCCGCGACAGAAGCATCGCCTCGATCAGCGGAAAGCCAAGAAGCCCGGCGCCGGCTGCGCTGACTATGGGAATGGCGAAGTCGAGGCCGAGGCCGAGCCCGCCGATGTCCTCGGGGGCGCTGACACCCAGCAGCCCCGCCTCGGCCAACAGGCCTGCCCGCGCCGCCGCGTCGGGCGCTTCGCCGCAAGCCTCCATGACGGCCCTGGCGGTTGCTTCGAACTCTTTCGGATCAAGATCGTCAAGCATGTCAGGCCGCCTTCCTCAGGTTGAGTGCGCGTTTCGAGATGATGTCCAGCTGGATCTCGGTCGTGCCGGCGTAGATCGTCTCGGCGCGGCCGGTCAGGTAAAGATCCTGCATCCGGGCCTTCGCGTCGTTCAGCACCTGCCCTCCATTGCGCGGGAAGCGGGACACGATCTGCTGCGCGATCGTGGCGAACCTCTGGTGCGCCTCCGACCAGAAGAGCTTCGGGAAACTGCCGCGATGCGCGATCTCCTCCCCGGCCATCAGCGAATCGACCAGCGTTTCCACATGGCCCTTCAGAAGCTCGACCTGCATCCGCAGCCATGCCAGTTCGCGAGCATGCTCGTTCAGGATCGCAAAGGTTCTGGCGTCGCTGCGACAAGCGGCGACGAGGTGGTCGATTTCGCTCTGGAAGCGCCAGGCGCGGTACATGCGGTTGGTGGCGCGCTCGATCGAAAGAACGCGCGTCGCGGCGGTCCACCCCTCGTCCGGCGCGCCGAGGCGGTCGGCGTCGTCCACGATCACGTCGTTAAAGAACACCTCGCAGAACGACCATTGCCCGTCGATCGAGCGGATCTTGCGCACATCGATCCCGGGGCTATCCATCGGCACGGCGAACATGACCAGCCCGCGGTGACGATCCTCTTTCACGCCAGTCCGCGCCAGCAGCAGGCAGCGCTGCGACTTGGCCGCGCCGCTGGTCCAGATCTTCTGGCCATTGATGCGCCAGCCATCGGCGGTCTTCTCGGCCTTGGTGGTGAGCCCGGCCAGATCCGAGCCCGCGCCGGGTTCAGAGAAGCCTTGGCACCAGATGTTTTGCATGTTCAGGATGGCGGGCAGGAACTGCTGCTTCTGCCGCTCTTCGCCGACAGCCATCACGATTGGGCCGACCAGTTCCTTGCCGATCGAGTTGACGGCGTTGGGCATCGGCGACAGGCCGATCTCACGGTTCGCTTCCAGATGCTCGCGCAGGGTCAGGCCGTGGCCGCTATAGGCGGTGGGCCAGGTGATCCCCGTCAGGCCGGCGGTGTGCTGCGCGGCCTCGAAAGCGATCAATGCCTCAAGCGACGGGGGCGTCTCTAGCGCGCGATCAGTGCGAAGCTCGTCCGTCAGGTTTTGCTGAAGCCAAGCGCGCACCTTCCGGCCGTACTCGCCGGAGGCTGCGCCTGAGATTTGGTCGTGCGATGTCATTCGAAAGCCTCCTGGCGCTGCGCCTCGTGCGGGACGATCAGGGCATCGAGCGCGATGGGCCCTTGTCCCGCCGGGCGTGCAAGCATGGGGTTGATGTCGATCTCAGCGATCTCGCCGGCGTGCTCGGCGGCAAAGCGCGACAGCGCCGCCACCGCCTCGGCCAGGGCATCCAGATCGGCCTTGGGCCGCCCGCGCGCGCCGTCGAGCAGAGCGAATGCCCTTAACTCCCGCAGCATCTTGCCAGCCTCGGCCTTGCTCACCGGCGCGAGACGCAAGGCGGTGTCCTCAAATATCTCGGCATAGATGCCGCCGAGGCCCACCATCACGACCGGCCCGAAGATCGGGTCCGTCACCGTGCCCAGGATCAGTTCGGTGCCGCCCGTCGCCATGGGCGAGACGAGAACGCCGTCAATCCGGGCATCTGGCGCGTTGAGTTCGGCCGCCCGCATGATGCGGAGGAACGCGGCCTTCGCGGCCTCGGGACCCGAGACGTTCAGCTCGACGCCGCCGATATCGCTCTTGTGCTGGATGTCGGGCGACAGGATCTTCATGGCGATGGGCGCCTTGATCTGCCGCGCAGCCTCGGCCGCCTCTTCGGAGGTCGTAGCCGTGATCTCGGGCGCGAAGGGCAACCCCGCTGCCGACAGCGCCGCCTTGGCTGACGCTTCGTTCCGCCAGACAGCGGGATCGAGCGCCGAGGATGCAACGGCGGCAACTCGCTCGGCGCCGGCGTCAAGCTGCGCCTGCTCCAGCCGCCCAAGCGCAGCGATCCCGCTCATTGCGGCATCTATCGTCGGGAAACAGGCGATCCCCATGCGGCGCAGGTCGACCACCGCCTCTTTCGGGGTCGCAAGGCAGGCAACCAGCACCTTGTCGGGATGCCGCGCCGCGACCCGTTCCAGCCCCTGTGTGAAGACGGCGCGCAGCCGCGGCACCTCCATGCCAAGCGCAAGCATCAGGCAGGCAGTGCTGTTGGCGTCGTCTTGCAGGACCGCATCGACCAGTTGCTCCAGCACATCGGGGCTTGCCGACATCTGGGCGGTCGCATCGACAGGGTTGGCCGTGGCGGCCAGCGGCAGGATTGACTGGATCTGATCGCGCGCCTCCTGCCCGAGCGGGTTGACGCCCACGCCGGCCGCAGCAGCCGCATCGGCCATCATCACGCCGAACCCGCCCGAGGCAGCGATGATTGCGGCCGATGGCTGTGCGCCGATCCGGCGGCCCGCGATGGCCTCGGCTGCCGCAGCCACCTGAACCAGTTCCTCGAGCGAGCGGACGCGGACAGCACCGTAACGGTCGAAGACGGCATCGAAAACCCGATCTGCGCCGGCAAGGCCGCCGGTGTGGGATTGCGCCGCTTTCTGGCCGGCCTCGGAGGTGCCGATCTTCAGCACCAGGACCGGCTTGCCGGCCTTCCGCGCCTGATCCAGCGCTTCTGTCAGCCGAGGCGCGTCGCGGCAGGTTTCCAGGCAGCAGAGGATGACCTTGGTCGCCTCGTCATGCGCAAGCCAGGCGATGGCGTCGCCGGCCTGAACGTCGCCCTCGTTCCCTGTCGCGATGAAGCGCGCCAGCCCGGCTCCGCTGTCGCCGAGCATCCGCAGGGCGGCGCTGCCGACATTGCCGCTTTGCGACACGATCGAGATGCCGCCCAGCTCGGGCATGCGGTTTTCCAGCGCGACCGAGAAGGTGCCGATCGCCCGCTCGGCGACGCTGACCGTCCCGAGGCAGTTCGGGCCGACGACGCGCATCCCCGAACGTGCGGCCAAGGGCGCGATTCGCGCCTGAAGCGCCGCCCCTTCGTCACCCGACTCGGCAAAGCCCGCGCTCAGCACGATGGCGCCCTTGACGCCCAGTTCGGCCGCCCGTTCCAGAACCGCCACAGCGCCTTGCCCCGGCACGGCGATCAGCGCCAGGTCAGGCACCTCGGGCAGATCGTCGAGCGAGGGATAGGCGGTCAGGCCCTGCACCTCGGGCGCCTTGGGGTTGACCGGGTAGATCGCGCCGGAAAATCCGTGCTTGCGCAGCAGGTGGACCGGTCGGCCGCCGGTCTTGGTCGGATCGGTCGAGGCACCCACGATGGCGATGGAACGGGGCTGGAATATGGCCGTCAGCGCGGCGATTTCGGTCGGCATCGTCATCTCAGCGCCCCTTGAAGACCGGCTGGCGCTTTTCAAGGAATGCGCGGCGGGCTTCCTGCGCGTCCTCGGTCTTCGACAGCGCCATCGTGTAGTTCTGCTCCAGTCGATAGGCGTCGCGCTGCGGCATGTTCTCGACCATGTTGGCTGCCTGCTTGGCGTAGACCATCGCCAGCGGCGCCTTGCTGGCGATGTCCTGTGCGACGGCCATGGCCGTCGGTACCAGATCGGCCGCGGAAGTCACCTCTTCGATGATCGAGCGGTCCTTCAACTCGGCGGCGGTCAGGCGTACACCGGTGAAGAACATGCGACGCGTGGTCGAACGCCCGAAGAGCGAGTGCAGCATCGAGGCGCCGCCGGCGAGGCCCACATTGATCTCGGGCATGCCAAAGACTGCCTCTTCGGCGGCGTAATAGATGTCGCAGGCGGACATCAGCCCCAGCCCTGCCCCAAGGGCGGCGCCGTTCACTGCGGCGATAACCGGCTTGCTGCATTCGCGGATGGCGTTGCCGGTCTCGCGGGTGATTCGGTTGTGCTCAAGGAAATCGCCGGGCTTCTCGGGATCCGGACGGTCCTTCAGGTCAGCGCCCGCGCAGAAGGTCTTGCCAGCGCCCGTCAGCACCGCGGCGCGGATATCGTCAGATTGTGAAATCGCATCGAAAACCTCGATGATCTCGGTCCGCGTGCGCCGGTCCAAAGCATTGACCGGAGGCCGGTCAAGCGTCACCAGCGCCACCATCCCGTGCAATTCAACCTTGACAGCTTTTGCCTCGAACATACGCTTCCTCCCCTGCTCCCGATCCTGACCGGACGGTCAGTCACAACACCACTTTGCCCAAAGGAGCGCCTCGATGCAACCAAATCGTGACAATCAGCGGCCCTTGACCGGTCGGTCAGTCACCCCGTAAGTTTGGACATCTCTGGAGGAGAGGAAGCCCATGACCAGCATTTCACGGCGGAACTATCTGCTTGCAGTCGCCGCAGCCGCATCGCTGTCGGCACTGCCGCTTCAGGCCAACGCCGCAGGCGACCCAATCAGGTTCGTCGTCCCCTATGGCGCAGGCGGTCTTCTTGACGGCCTTATCCGTCAGGTCTCCGAGAAGATGGCTGTCGAACTGGATCAGCCTGTCATCGTCGAGAACAAGCCCGGCGCCAACGGCATCGTCGGCGCAAGTTTCGCCGCCTCCGCCCGGCCTGACGGACTGACGTATTTCGTTGGTGCAACCGGTCCCCTTTCGCTCAACGTGTTGCTGCGCGAGGGCCTGCCCTTCAGCCTCGATTCGTTCGAACCTGTAGGCACGTTGATGACGGGCCCGCTGACCGTCTCGGTGCCCGCCAGCACCGGTATCGAGAGCTTCGAGGACGTCAAGGCCTTTGCCGAGGAAGCAGGCCGGCCGCTGCGTTACGGCACCTTGGGGCCGGGCAGCGTGACGCATCTGTTTGGCATCGTGCTGCAAAACGCGCTCGACGTGCCCATGAGCGACGTCGCCTATCGCGACAACGCCTCGATGCTGGTTGACACGATCAGCGGGCAACTTGACCTGAACTTCTCGACGCCCATCTCGCTGATCGAGCAGCAGAACGCCGGCAACATCAGCATCCTCGCCATCTCGATCGACGAACGCGATCCCACGCTGCCCGACGTTCCCACGCTCGCGGAACTGGGCCACCCCGAATTGCGGTCGTCATTCTGGTTCGGCCTGCTCGCCCCGGCTGGCACGCCGGACGAGGAAAAGCAGCGCGTCAGCACGGCACTTCAGAACGCGATGGCGGACCCGGCGCTGCAAGAGCGGATGACATCCGCTGGCATGACGCCTCGGGTTGGCGGTCCGGAGGCGATGCAGGCCATCCTGGACGAGGATGTGAACTTCTGGGGCAGCATCATCAGCGAGAACGAGATCACGCTGGACTGACCTGAAGACCGGGGCGCAGGCTGCGCCCCGGTCTTACCGCGCCGCCATGCCGCGCAGGACGATGTCGGCATATTGCAGCGCAACTTCCTGCGCAGTCAGTGACTTTTCGGGATCGAACCAGCGCTGCATCCAGTTGATCGCGGACAGGATGAGACGCCCGGCAACCGCCGGGTCCACCTGCTGGAACTCGCCGGTGCTCACGCCCTCTTCGATGA
>Ga0194112_10005653_pt1 | contig 16738 bp, 17 predicted proteins | sample TA2MahC400mmetaG_FD_146191 | JGI IMG/M metagenome (GOLD analysis project Ga0194112, IMG submission 146191) | Freshwater microbial communities from Lake Tanganyika, Tanzania - TA2015016 Mahale Deep Cast 400m | ecosystem: Environmental > Aquatic > Freshwater > Lake | place: Tanzania: Lake... | reverse complement strand
AACTTTCGGGCTTCGGCCCGCCGACCGAACCGCACTGCGCACGCGCATTTTCACGGGTTTTGGGGGGTGGGGGGGGCGCCCTGCCGCAGACGCTCAGAACGCGCCGCGTGACCTGCCCCCCGCCCCTCACCTCATGACCAACCCATTCCTGGCATCGTACGACCCGACCTCCCGCCCATCCAGCCAATCCCGGAGCGTCACCTCCCCCGAATCGTCCAGCCCGCTCAGACAATACCGAAACACCGCCCCCACAAAACGCTCCTTCGTAGGGAACGGCAGACCGTAGAAAACGCCCGACACCCACACGACCGGGAACTTGCTGTTGAGCTCCACCTTCTTGAACGCCCCGATCCCCTCTGCCCGCGCAATCAACGTGACCCGCTCCTGCTGCGCCGCCAACGACTTGTCCCACAGAGGCGCCCTCGCACACCCGCCCTGCTGCATGCGCGCGAGGCCACCCAACAGCGCGAGCAACGACACCCCGCCCACGATAGCGGCCCCAATGGTCACCTTCCGCCGCCACCGACATTCCCCGCACGCGAGATCGAACTGAAACCACCCCAAGCCGCACCTTTGGCACACGAACATGGCCCGCCCCCAACTCGATGCCCAGGAACCGATACACCCCGCGCCGCTCCTCCTCAGACAGAGCGACCGCGAGCTTCGCCCCCGTGCTCGTCATCGGGCTGCCCTGCCTGCCGCCATTGAATGTCACTGGCGGTCTGGAGTCAAGTCCAGGTGGGCCGCGGTGGGGAGGAGCCTTCAGCGCGGGCAGAGAGGCCACTTGCGCGGCCCCCGGACTGGCGTAGAATGGAGGCCAGAGAGACCGCGATCCGCGGGCGGGGCTAGGGCGACGGCCCGAACCCCGGAGCTTCACCGGCCCGCCCCGCCCGACCTTCCCTGAAGCCGCATCGAGGAAGCCGATGCCGACCCCCCCCACGTTCTGGTGGACACTGATGGACAATCTCGAGAAACTCCTCGTGGCCGTCCAGAACGCCCAAGCGATCAGCCGTTGGGACCGCGCCAACGTCCAAGTCGTCGAGGCGATGATCGTTCACTACTGGCCGAAGTGCGGTCTTACGCAGCCGCCGCCCCTCTTTGACCCCCTGCTGAGGCCGCGCACCATCGCGGAGGCGCTTGACGCGATCCTTGCCCCCGGCAACATCCCCGCTGCGGCACGGCATGTCGAGGCCATCATGCTTTGGGTGGACGCTTCCGGGGGGCGCGCCATATTCGGCCCCGGCGGGTGGGCCGTTGCGCAAGCGACCGCAGACAGGAGGCGGAAGGCTGCTGAGCGGGCGGAATGGCAGCGCCGTTGCGGGCCGGGAGAGCCTTACCCCGAGAGCCGAGAGGCGTGGATCGCCCTGGCGAGCCGTGCCGGAGTGCCGGCGAGCTATCTTGTCGGGGATGCTTTCCGGCTCCACTTCCCTGAGACTTGCGTGACGGTCCTGGGCTGGCTTGAACGGCGGCGGGAGCGAAGCCAAGCCGAGCGGCCCGAGGGCGAGCACGTCGAGGCCACGGCAGAGGACGCCACGGCGCCGACTGCGAGTGCCCCGCCGCGAGCGTGGGGGGATACGCGGACGGTCAAGGAATGGGCTGGGCACTTCGGCTATTCTTGGAAGGCCATGAAGAAACACCTGGTGGACTGGCAAGAGGAAGGCACGGCGCGCAAGGTGGGGAGCCGTTGGCAAGTGGCGAGCGACCTTGCCCCGACGAGTCGGTAGATTCCGGGAGATTTCGGGAACTTCCTGCCCTTTTCGGCCCGCCCCTTCCCGACCGTGGTAGACTGCCGCGCGGTTGAAACGACAACCGTACTGGAGTCTGACCAATGGCCGACCGCTTGCTTGACGTGGTGGCCGTGGCAACCCGCCTGGGGCTGACTCGCGGCGAGATTGCACGGCTTGTGCGCGAGGGAACCCTGCCCCATATCGCCCTGCCCAACGGCGAGATTCGGTTTGACGCCGGCGAGGTTGCGGCCTGGATTGACAGTCGCCGGCGGCCCGCGGCGCTGGCCCGAGAGGGAGGGCCGTCCAATGAGTAAGCGCCAAGCCGCCCACGATCCCTTTGCCGGCATACCCTCCGCTGAGGAGGTGTGCAAGGGCATGCTTTCGGCTGACGAACTGTTCAAGGGCACACCCACTGCTGAGGAGCTTTTCGGGGTGGGCCGCCCAGCGAGGACGCCCCCGCCCGCCTCCCGCGACGCCCGCGGCGTCAGTGGGGGCGCCCGACTCAAGCCATCGAGACTCAAGGCAAGGTACGGTCTGCCGTCGAGGCGAGCCGGCCGCGCCTCGGGCCAGCGCCGGCCAGAGGGGGGCGCCCAATGAGCACACCGCGATCCGTGCCGGCCCCCACCCTCGACGCCTGCCGGACTCTGACCGTGGGAGAGGTGGGGGAGCTTCTGCGCCTGAGTCATCGCAGCGTGTGGCGCCTGGCGGCCCTGGCCGCGGCGGGCCGCGAGAGCTTCCCGACGCCGATCACGATCGGACCGCGGCTGCGGCGCTGGCGCGCCCGCGACGTGGCCGCCTACCTGGACGCCCTGCAAGACAAGGGGAGGCCATGAGCGGGCAAGGCAGCTTCAGCGCCGCTGGCTTCTCGCGTGTGCCGGCGAGCGTGTGCCAAGCGCTCCCGGAGCTTTCGGGGAGCGCGGCGAAACTTGCCATTGCCCTGTGCCGCTATGCCGACGGCGACGGCCGGTGCCATCCGAGCGTCCGCACCCTCATGAGCGACACGGGGATCAAGGACACACGGACGTTCAACCGGGCGCGGGGCGAGCTGGCCCGCGTGGGCCTGCGCTGGGAGCGGAACCGACGCGGGCCGCTGCGGTACGCCTGGGGGTCATGTGTGGAACCGCTACACACACGGGGAGGCGCAGAGACCCCGCCCGCCGTGTGTGGAACCGCTGCGCCCGTGGTGTGTGGAACGGCTGCGCCTGCGGTGTGTGGAACGGTTGCACACAGAACAGCCCATGAGATCAACCCAGAGAACAGCAGCAGAGCCGCCGCTGCTGCCTTGCTTCGCGCGCACTTCCACCTCGCAGAGCCAGAGGCCGAACGCTACGCCCAGCAGTGGCCCCTCGACGAGATCAAGGGCGGCCTGGCCGTCCTGGCACAGCGGAACGGGAGCGGGGGAGTCAGGAACCCCTTCGCCTATTTCCTCAAGCTGCTGCGGGAGGGGTGCGCAGCGGACCCCGCCACGGCCGCGGAGCTTCGCTACCGCGAGCTGGCCGCCTTTGTCCGGGGCGGGGGCGCGAGCCGAGTCCAGATCGGGGCGGAGCCGTGGCGACTGGGCTTGAGTCCAGACGGGCGGATCATGGCGACTCACTTCACCACTGGGCATGAACGCCCCCTCGACTGGCCCGAGGCCGAGTCCCTTCTGGCCCCCCTCATGGAGCAAGCCGCCCGCCACGAGTCGAGCGACGGCGAGCCGCCTCGCCCCTCCCCGCCGCCGGGAGCGCAGACGGGCGGCGCCGGATTCTCCTCTTGACACGGGGGATCATCTGTGTTACCTTCTGGTGCAATGAAGCCCAAGCAAGCACAACCGAGCCTTGAAAGACTGCTGCGGGACGCCCTGGGCGCTACGGCTGAGTCGTGGCGTAGCATCGCCCTGGGAGCGGGTGTGCCCGTGCCCTGTGTGACCCGCTTCGCGCAAGGGCAGCGGACCTTGAGCCTGCCCACAGCCGACAAGCTGGCCGCCTACCTGGGGGTCCGCTTCCTGGCCCCCGAGCCGCCGCCCAAGCCAGAGACGCCGCCCGACGCGCGGTTGGGTGCGGCGGTCCGCAAGGCTGCCGAGATCGCAGCCGGACACCCCCGGAGGGGGAGTGCCAGAGGGTAACATAACTGATGTTATCGGACGTAGATGGGGCGCCCCCCGAAAACGTGCCCGGATTGGCCGATTCAAGGGCTTCTGTGAGGGGTAGGAAATGGCGAGCATCTTCAAGCGAGGTCGAGGTTGGGTAGTGACCTTCTATGACGGGCATGGGGTGAGGCAGTGGGTCCGCGCCCCCGACAAGTCCACTGCCGAAAGGATCAAGCTCCACGCCGAGTCGGACGCGGCCATGAGGCGGGCGGGGATGGGCGATCCGCGAGAGGCGCAAGCCGCAGAGGCAGAGCGCCGGCCGCTGCGCGATCACCTGGCAGACTACCAGAGGGCGATAGAGGCCGCGGGCCGGACGCCCAAGCATTCCGCTATGACGGCGGCGCGGGTGGGGCGCCTTCTCGACGCGACGCGGGCGGTCCGCATCAGTGACCTTCTGCCGGCCACGTTCCAAGCCGCCGTGGGCAAGCTCCTGTCGGGGGGGCTGTCGAAGCAGAGCGGGACGCACTATGTCCGGGCCGTCAAGGCATTCTCGACGTGGCTATGGCGGGAGGGCCGCTGCCGTGACGACCGCCTGGGGCCGCTGCGGGGCTACAATGCCGCAGAGGACCGCCGCCGCGAGCGCGCCCCCCTGGGCGACGGCGAGATCAGGCGGGTCGTGCGCGCCGCCCTTGAAGGCCCCGCCGTCGAGGGTGTGCCGGGCGACGTCCGGGGCATGGCCTATGTCGTGGCGAGCTTGAGCGGGCTTCGCGCCGGCGAGCTTCGCAGCTTGACGCCTGAGAGCTTCAAGCTGGGCGCCGAGCCGCCCGCCGTGGTGGTGGCCGCCCGCAGCAGCAAGCGGCGACGGCTTGATCGGCAACCCCTCCCGCCTGGGGTCGTGCCGCTGTTGAGGGCGTGGCTGTCGGGGCGGGCCGCCGGCGAGCCGGTCTTTCCGCTACCGCGCCACACGGCCCGCATGTTGAGGCACGACCTGGCCGCCGCCCGCGGAGCGTGGCTTGCAGAGGCGAGCACGGCAGAGGAGCGCGAGAGGCGAGAGGAGAGCGACTTCCTGTCTTACCGCGACGGGGAGGGCCACTACCGCGACTTCCACAGCCTGCGGCACACCTTCATCACGGGGATCGTCCGCGTGGCAACGCCTCGCGTGGCGCAAGACCTGGCCCGCCATTCGACGCCCGCGTTGACCATCGGCGCCTACTCCCACAGTGACGACGCGGAGCGGTCCCGAGCCGTGGCGTTGCTGCCTTGGGGCCGCAGCGCCAGTGCAGCGGGCCAATCCCAAGTCGTGGCAAGTCGTGGCAACGGAACGCCACTTGACTCCCACGGGCAGCTTGTGCTATCATCAGCGTGGAATGGCGAGGATCGCCAGTTTGACAGCATCCGGCGGGTTGGCCGAGTGGACGAAGGCGACGGTTTTGAAAACCGATAGGGGCGAAAGTCCCTCGCGGGTTCGAATCCTGCACCCGCCGCCACATCTTTCTTCCCCACTCAAGGAGGGAGCCATGAGAGCCCTTTCCACCGTGCTCCTGGCAACTGTCGTTGCGCCCGGCTTGGCCGCGCTCGCCGCCGAGGAGGAGGGGTTCACATCGCTCTTCGACGGCAAGACGCTCAATGGGTGGACAATCAACTGTCTGCCGAAGGATAGGGAGCTAGCGGCGAAGGCATGGACGGTGGACCAGGGGACTCTCCTGGCCGACACGACGGGCCACCGGGAGCATTTCTACATTCTGCTGGCGACGAACAAGGAGTACGGCGACTTCGTGCTACGCTTCCGCCTACAGGTTCCCCGCGGCGTGAGGGGAAACAGCGGGGTGCAAATCCGCAGCCGCTACAATCAGCAGACCGGCTGGATGGAGGGGCCGCAGGTGGACATCAATCCGCCGAACCCGCAGCTCACGGGCAAGCTCTGGAACGAAGGCCCCGGCCCCCATCGCTGGCTCTCGAACGAGCCGGTGAAGGACCTCAAGTTCTTCTACGCCGACGAGGGCGACGGCTGGAACGACATGGAGATCGCCGCCAAGGGGATGCGCATCAAGGTGCTCCTCAATGGCGTGACGACGGTGGACTACGACGGCTCAGGCGTGCTCGACGACGAGCTACACAAGAAGCACAATGTGGGTACGCGCGGCGTCATCGGCCTCCAAATCCACTCCCACGACGAGCTCAAGCTCCGCTTCAGGGACCTCAGGATCAAGGAACTCTAGAGCCACGTCTCCCTCTCGCCCAGCGCATCGCCGCTAGTGTGACAGGGGGAGGTCCGGTCGTGCTTGCTGGTGGGCAAGCGGTCAATCCGCCTCGACGCGGCAGACAGGCTGGGCCGCTACGTCGGGATCCAGGTGGTGCTGCCACAGACTGAGGGCCTTGTAAGGAAAGGAGAGCGACGATGACGACGGAGGAGCGGCTTGCGGCAGTCGAGGCCAGCCTCGCGCGTGTGCGGCTGGCGAACCGCTGGCTCTTGGCAGCCCTGGGCATAGGCGTTGCAGCGTGGGCTGCATTGGCGGTGCTTGGGCCACCGGCCGCCATGGCTCAGGCGGCCCGGCCGGCGCGGGTGGTCGAGGTGCAGGAGTTCCGAGTTGTGGAGACGGACGGGAAGCGACGGGCCACTCTAAGTGTGGACGACAACGGGATGGGCCTGAGGCTGTACGATGCGGCGGGGAAGGGGCGGGCGAGCCTCTTGCTGCTGACGGAGGGGCCGCGTTTGGCGCTCTTCGACGCCGCGGAGAAAGGGCGGATGAGCCTCTTGGTTTCGGAGGACGGCGTGCCAAGCCTGATGGTGAGCGGCGCTGCTGGGAAGGGTGCGGCGGCCCTGACACTAAGCAAAGGCGAGCCGGCTCTGGTGTTCAAGGACGCAACGGGAAAGGGCGGTGTGGTGCTGGATCTCAATGAAGGCGAGCCGCAGATGCTGCTCCTGGACCGGACTGGGAAGGGCCGGGTGTGCCTCTCATTCGACGAAGGCGAGCCGGCCCTGATGCTGACAGACGCGGCGGGGAAAGGGCGGGCGACGCTGGGCATGCTCGATGGTGAGCCGTACCTGGGGTTGTCGGACGCGGCGCGCAAGAACCGGGCGAATCTCACGCTGCGCAAAGGCGAGCCGGCCCTGCTGCTGTCCGATGCGGCGGGCAAGGGCGGGGCGGTCTTCGATCTGAGCGGAGGCGCGCCGCGGCTCCTGCTCTTGGACGTGCTGGGGAAGAGCCGGGCGTCCCTTACGCTCAGCAAAGGGCAACCGAATCTGGCGTTCACTGACGCGGCCGGGAAGGTGGTTTGGCAGGCGCCGCAAAGCGCGCCAGAGAACGGCAGCGGAAAGAGCGCCTTGCGGGCTCGAATCCTGCACCCGCCGCCACATCTCCCTCCTCGGGCTGAGGCGACCATCGTGAGAGCCGTGTCCGCGGCGCTGGCTCACTGGTGAGGCGCACGGGGCCGCGGGTCGCCGAAGCTCCTGCCATGTATATACTTATGACTGCCGAACGGGCTAGGAGCGTCCGCGATTGCTGGACGCACCCAGAGGCCACCAGAGGCGTTCCGGAGGCCCTGTGCGACCAGTGAGACCTTTGGACGCCTGGGCCGATTGGCCAGAGCCATAAGTGTCTATATAGTGAACTGTTATGACTATGGCCCCGGAATCCCGACTAAGGAGTCGGGATTCGTCCTGGGCCAAATTGGGCATTAAGCGAGTTTAATCCTTCTCTTGCCCGCGCATCAGGGGAGCGGTGTCACGCCCGGTATGGGGACGGGGTAGAGGTCGTTCGGGCCGGGCTTGACGGGAGGTTCCATCTCCAGGCTGCATGCCTCGGCCTTGGGGCCGAGGGCGAAGTTGGACGCGAGGGCCTGGTCCCAGGCGACTTCCTTGCCGGTGTAGCAGGAGAGCTGGCCCATGATGGCGGCCAGCGTGCCGTGGAGCATGAGGGCGCCTTCGTCAAGCGGCTTGCCCGAGCGGATGGCCTTGACGAATGCCTGGTGCTCGGCGTCGTAGGGGCTGACGCGTGGGCCGTCGGGGTGCCGGTACTGCCACTTCGTCTCGCCCTCGATGCGCCAGCGGAGGAGGTCGCAGCGGCCCCTGGTGCCAAGCACGGTGCTTGAGGTCTCGTTGTAGCAGCCGGTCTGTGTGCGGCAGAAGGCGCGGAGCCGCACGCCGCCGGGATACTCGTAGACGATTGAGTGGTGGTCGAAGAGGGTGCCGCGCCAGTCCTCGGGGGCGGAGGAGCGGCCGGCGAGGCCGTGGCACCTGGCGGGCGGCTTGTCGCCCATCAGCCAGTTGTCCCTGTCGAGGTTGTGGACGAGGCCCTGGAGCAGGTCGTCGCCCGAGAGCCAGGCGAAGCTGGCCCAGTTGGCGAACTGGTGCTGAATCTCGCTGTGGGCGGGGTCGCGGCGATAGGGCGCGTAGGGGCCGCGGAGGACCTTCTCCTCGATGCACACAATGTCGCCGATTGCGCCGTCGCGGAGCCGCTTCATCGTCTCCTGGTAGCCTGGGTCGTAGCGGCTTTGGAGGCCCGAGGCGACGCTGAGTTTCCTCTGGCGTGCCAACTCACAGGCAGCGATGAGGTCGCGGACCCCTGGCGGGTCAATCGCGTGGGGCTTCTCGCACAGCACGTGTTTCCCCGCCTCGATGGCGGCTTTGGTGTAGAGCGGGTGGAACTTCGAAGCAACGGCGATGAGGACGACATCCACGCACTCGATCAGCTTGCGATAGCCGTCGAGGCCCACGAAGCAGTGGGCGTCGTCCACGGCCACCTGGTCGGGCTTCTGCTGCTTGAGGCCGGCGCGGCGGACGCGAATCTGCTCCGCCGAGATGTCGCACAGGGCGACGAGGCGGACGCCTGGGTCGGCGTTCATCGCATTCATCGCTGCCCCTGTGCCGCGTCCGCCGCAGCCGATGAGGCCGACGCGGATGATGTCGCTTCCCCGTACCTGGCCTTGCGCCATTGGTTGCACAGCTCCTCATGCTGAGAACGTCGCCAGTATAGCGCGGAGCAGGTCAGCGCGGAAGCAAGCCACCGCGCTCACCGCCGCGAGGTAGGCGAACCCGAGGGCGACTGCGGTCATGGGCACGACGCGAAAAGCGGGATGCTCGACGAGCCAGCACACTTTGCAGACCGTCCACACGCCCGACACGCCGATGGCCAGGAGCAGTGAGTCCCAGACCAGGCCGAACTGGTAGCTGGCGATAGGAGTCGTAGCCACGAAGGCAGTCGTGAGGAGAGCTATCGCCAGCGCCAGCGCGGCCCCCGTGGCGATCCAGAAGCCCGCGTTTCGAGGCAGCCAGCCCCGGAGTAGCGAGGCGGGGTCGAAGAAGCGGGATGGCAGGTGCAGGATGAGTACGGCGATGATGAGCGCCTGAAAGAGAAGGGCCAAGCGGCCAGCCTCGCAGCTGGCTGCCCAGTGTCGGTCTGAATTGTCCCGTGCAGGAACCGTGTTCTCAGCGGCTCGGCTTGCAGCAGCGCAGGCCGAGGCGGACCCGAGGACAGTCTCAGGCTCGGCGTAGGCTGCCAGGTAGGCGCCTCGCACCGCATGGGCATCGAACGAATCCTCTGTCGCCATGTAGTCGGTCGGGTCGGGGCGCCACTGGTCAGGGAACTCCTGCTTGAGGCGCGCGAACATGGCTGACCCAAGGTCGAGCCTGCAGATGCAGAGGATGTGGGGGGGAATCCTGTCCTCAGTCCCCCAAACCGGCAGGGCGAGTTGCGTCAAGACTCCGAGGAGGGCATTGAACCGCGCGTCGTCGTGGCTGGCGATGGCCTGAGTCATCTGGCTCTCGAGGCACCCCTTCAAGCGAAGGACCAGTTGCCTGCTCGCCGAACACCCGAAAGCCGCATCAGTGGCTGCTTCGCGCTGGGGCAAGCCGTTGGCGACGAAGAGACGGAAGCGGTGGAGGAAGGCGGAGGCCGTCTGGCCATCCCAGCCGCCCTTCTCGACAGCGGTCCTCAGGGCATTGAGGCCCTCGGCTTCGCGGCCGGCCTCCAGATGGAAGACGCCCTCGGCCAGCCACAGCGCGCCGTTGCTCGGATGCGCGCGCTGCGCGCGCAAGAGCATCTCAGACACCTTGCCCTCCGGCAGTTGCCGAGCGGGATGGCCCCGCGGGCGGTGGTCTCGGCTGGCAGCCTTCTCGGTGTATTCCATCGCCACCCAAGGCAGAAGAGGGTGATCCTCAAGGACGCCCGGGGGAGGTGGATCGAGAGCGAAATCAGCATAGCCCGCAAGGCTCAGCGCCAGAACGAAGTCGTCCGCAGATCGGCCCGCGTTGGCCAGGGCCTCCGCACGGAAGGAGTCGGTGAACGATGCCCTGGGCAATTCGTGCAGCCATTCGTACTTGCTCTGGTCCCACACGTAGATGTTGCCGCCGAGCGGGAGAAAGCGGAACAGCAGTCGCGCGCAGAGCACCTGGACCTCGCGGGTCGCCGGATGGATGAGGCTGACGGCGAACGCCACGCCCAGACAGACTCGAAGCACGGTGCCTGCGAGGAAGATAGCCCGGGGTCCTGGTTTCACGGGCGGCCCTCTACCAGTGCCTAGCGTCAAGCCTCCTGCCCATTATTGCCCGACGCCCCCTGGTTAGCAAGTGGGCGAGGGGGAGGGGAGCGAGGGGAAGGGGGCGTGGCGCGGATTTTCGGCTTGCTTCGCCCGCCGCCCTCGCGTATCATCAGGGGGACCGGGCCGATGCCGTCACTACCGAAGTGGAGAGCGCTGCGATGGCTCGATGGTTCTCCTGCCTGCTCGCGACGGTTGCCTGCGTGGCGGTGGCTGGCCAGGCCCCGCCGCCGAAGGCCGCCCCCAAAGCCGCCCCGAAGGCCCCAGCCCCCGACCCAGGCGGCTTCCACTCAGGGCCGCTGCTGAAGGGCTTCCTCGACGCCGGGCCGATGAAGGAGGTGGACGAGATCGTCTTCGCGGTGCGGGTGCCGGGGCGCGACCACTGGTACGTGACGTTCGGAAACTACGCCGACCACTCGGATTCGCCCGCGAAGCAACTCGGGTTCAAGTTCGAGGACGGCGTGTACTGGGGCTATGGCGAGGGGGGCCGCCTGTGCCGCCTGAACCTGCGGACGGGCGAACTCAAGGTGCTGCTCGACGACCCGAAGGGCGGCGTGCGCGACCCGCAGGTCCACTACGACGGCCAGAGAATCCTGTTCAGCTACCGCAAGGGCGGCACCCACACGTTTCATCTCTACGAGATCAACGCCGACGGGTCGGGGCTGAAGCAACTCACGGACGGCCCGGATGACGACATCGAGCCGACGTATTGCGCCGACGGGAGCATCGTCTTTTGCTCGGCGCGCTGCCGCCGCTTCGTGAATTGCTGGTACACCCGCGTGGCCGCGCTCTATCGCTGCGACGCCGACGGCTCGAACGTGCGGATGCTGTCGAGCAACAACGACCACGACAACACGCCCTGGCCCCTGCCCGACGGCCGCATCCTCTACATGCGCTGGGAATACGTGGACCGCTCCCAGGTCCACTACCACCACCTGTGGGTGATGAACCCCGACGGGACGAACCAGACGGTCTTCTTCGGCAACAGCTTCGGCGGCGTGGCCATGCTCGACGCCAAGCCGATCCCCGGGACAAACAAGGTCGTCGTCTCTTACTCCCCCGGCCACGGCGCCCCGGAACACCTCGGCCCCGTGACCATCGTTGACCCCACCCTTGGGCCTGACGTGCAAGGCTCCGCTCGCCAGGTGAGCAAGGGCGGCGGATGGAAGGACCCCTGGGCCTTCACCGAGAACTGCTTCCTCGTCGCCGGTCCGCGCGGCATCTTCGTGATGGATGGCAAGGGCGACTCCGAACTGGTCTACTCGCTCGCGCAAGACCAGCGGCAGTTCCAGGTGCACGAGCCGCGCCCGCTGGCCCCGCGCCCCCGCGAGGCCGTCATCCCGTCCCGCGTCAAGCTGGCCAGCCCCACGGGCCGCCTGTTCCTCACCGACATCTATCACGGGCGGAAGATGGCCGACGTGGACCGGGGCACCGTCAAGAAGCTGCTGGTCCTTGCCCAGCTCCCGAAGCCGATCAACCACTCGGGCGGGATGGAGCCGCTGACCATCGGCGGGTCGTTCACCCTCGCCGAAATCCTCGGCACCGTGCCCGTCGAGCCCGATGGCTCGGCCTGCTTCGACGTGCCGGCCCTCAAGAGCGTCTTCTTCGTCGCCCTCGACGACAAGGACCTGGCCGTGAAGCGCATGCACAGCTTCCACACTGTGCAGCCGGGCGAGACATCGAGCTGTGTGGGCTGCCACGAGCTGCGCACGGACACGCCACGTTCCACGCTCTCCACGTCGCCGCTGGCGATGCAGCGCCCGCCCTCGGCCATCCAGCCCTTCGCGGGCATCCCCACCGTGATTGACTTCCCGCGCGACGTTCAGCCCGTTCTCGACAAGCACTGCGTCGCCTGCCACAACCCCGACAAGCCCGACGGGCGGGTGGACCTCTGCGGCGACAAGACGCCCATGTACACGATCAGCTACTGGACGATGCAGACGCGGAACCTGGTGAGCGACAACCGCAATCGCCCCGAGAGCAACTACCCGCCCTACGCCATCGGCTCGGGGGCCAGCCGCCTCCTCAAGCTCATTGACGGCAGCCACTACAAGGCGAAGCTCTCTGACCACGAGGCGACCGTGCTGCGCCTGTGGATTGACACGAGCGCCTGCTACCCCGGCACCTATGCCTCGCTCGGCAATGGCTTCTACCCCGTCCACTTCGCCCCCTCCGACCTGGCGGCGATGACGGATCGCTGCGGCGAATGCCACATCCGGAGCGTCCAGGACCGCAAGGCCGGCAAGGTGGACGCCCTGGTCTTCGGCGGCCACAGGCTTGCGGCCCGCAGCCCGCTCTACGATCTCTCGCGCCCGGTGAAGTCGCGCCTCCTGATGGCCATGCTGGCCAAGGAGGCCGGCGGCCTCGCCCTCTGCGACAAGGTGGTCTTCAAGACCACGGACGACCCGCTCTACAAGGCCCTGCACGCCCGCATCCAGGACGCCCACGGGCGGCTGATGGCCGGCAAGCGGTTCGACATGCCCGGCTTCCGCCCAACGGAGCACTACATCCGCGAGATGCAGCGCTTCGGCATCCTGCCCCGCGACCTGAAGCCCACCGACCCCGTGGACCCCTACGCCACGGACCGCGCCTACTGGGACTCCTTCGACCATCGCCCGCCTTCTTCCACGGCTGCCCGTTGATCCGGGCTGCCAGTGTTGCTCAATGTGGCTCAATGTGGCTCAAGTCGCCGTTTGGCGATTCTCGCCCGTCCGGGGCGGTCCAGCCCAATGTTGCTCAATGTTGCTCAACTTTGCGCCACGCGCGCACCCGGGGGTGGGGGGAGTGGGGTAGGCGTCCCGCCTGCCGACTGGCCCCGTTCGGAGTCCCGCCTCCAGGCGGCTTGGGGCGCGAGAGAACCGCCTGAAGGCGGCACTCCCAGCGAGTTCACGATCCCTGTGCATGCTCCTCGTCCTCGACTCTTCTCCTCCACCCTATGAAGGGATCGCGCACTGAACGGCTTTCATTGCGCGGCCAGAAATCGCGTGTGAATCGCGTAAACGCTTGCCATTGCGATAGATATGGCGAGGAAACACGCCGGATGAAAAACGCTCTCAAATCGCTCTGAGCCAGCTTTGCACACGCTCTCAGCCGCCCACCGGCCGCCCGCCCTGGCAGCCCCGGCCCCGCGCGGGGTGGGCTGTGGGGCTCGCCATCGCCCCGGAGCGCCAGGAGTGACCGGGCCGCTAGGTTGCTCCAGCCTCACCATCCCTGCGCCCACCACCGGCCTTCTGCCATGTGCTGCGTCGTGGCTCGGACGAAGAAGTCGAGCCACGTTCCTCCTGGCGCTGCGCTCCTCTCCTCGTCGAGAAGCCCAGGAAGCCCTTCATCCGCCGCCCACCCCAGAAGCAGCTCTTCGCCCACTACGAGGCGGCCGACACGACGATCAAGGAGGTCGGCTTCTTCGGAGGGAACGTGGCGTACGTCGAGGGCGTCACCGGCCCTGTCGCCGAGAACGGGATCTACGATGAGGTCGGGAACCCCGATGGCGAGGTCTTCGTCCCCGGCTACCTCTATGAGGTGCGCAACATCCCCGACTTCAGCAAGGGCGCGAACACGATGCTGGAACTCGTCGCCGTCGTGAAGCTGTAGTGCAATCAGGGGATGACTGGATGATTGGATGATTGGATGCTTGGAAGGCCGAAAACCAGCCTCTGTCCGAGCGGTCTTTCATCCATCCATTCATCCACTCATCCAGCCATCCATTCTTCTCGTCGCAGAACTCCGCGGCGACCTGTCTGCGTGCGGCACGCACAGGCAGAGATGCGCGCCTCCCTCCAGGCCATCAACGAGAAGATCGACCGCCTCCTCGCCCTCCAGGCGAAGGTGGACGAGCACTCCCAGGCGATCACCCGCCTCAAGACCATCTGGTCCCTCGTCGCCGCAGGCATTGCGTTCCTGGCCGCTACGCTGAAGGACTGGCTCTTCGGGCGACAATGAGTTGAGCTATGCCGTGGGAAGGCCAGAAGAAGGCGGCTCTCCGGATCTCTCGTCCGGGAGAGCCGCCCCGGCTGCCCGCGCCTTTCGCCAAGGCTACTCGCCACGGGCGAGCCGTCCTTCTTCGCCTGCCCGCGTCGAACGGGCACGCAGGATGACCGGGTGGTCCCTGAGGTGCGGCACGGTCCCGTGGGCTACCTCTCACCCAGAGAAATCTGGCCGATCCACGCCATAGCGTGGTTCAGGGGCTTGCGAGACGAAAACCGATGTTGTTGTTCTCGTTCGACGGATCGTTGTTGTTCCGATTCGAGGCCGACAGGTTGTTCGCATTGTTGTTCCACGAACCGCCCCGAATGCCGCGGGACAACGCGGCCGTCTGGTCCCCGGTCACCCTTTTCCCCGTCGCTGGCACAGCACGGCGCGACGAAGTCCATAGCTCTGAGCATGCTCTGCGTGCGCCCTCGAGGCGCCCACGCTTGCAGTCAGCTCGGACGCGCGGCGGACACCACCCCCCACCTCCCACAGCATGCGCCGGAACCTTCGGTCGAAGCGCCGCACGCTCGACGAGCGCACCCGAATACGCCCGTCCCCAAACACCACGAAGCCCACAAAGTCCACCCCCGCCCACGTCGGCACCAGGCGATACTTGTCTGGGTGCACCTTCAGGAGCAATTCCCCGAGCTTGTCCTTGACCGCCTGGCCCCAGGCCCTCAGTTGGCACCGAGAGTCGCCGAAAAGCAGGAAATCATCCATATACCGCACGTAGCCCCTCGCCCTCAACCCGTGCTTGGCGAACTGGTCGAGCGGGTTGAGGTACACATTGGCGAAGAACTGGCTCGTGAGATTCCCGATCGGCAGGCCCCGCTTTCGCACCGTCACATCGAAGAGCTCGCCACCCGCAGGCCATCCGCCCGCACTCGGTGAGGCTGATGCAGGTGAACTCAAACTGCCGAGCCGTGAATAGGCCGCGGTCCCTGGCCAGGCGGATGAGCCAGCGCAGGACCTCCAGCTCGCGGTTGGCCCGCCGAAGCAGCTCCGCCTTCGCAGGGCTATAGGCCGCCTCGACGAGCAACTCGAGAATCCCGATGGCGTGGTCGGCCAACCGCTGCCCGAAGATGAACCGCTGATTCTTCGGAAAGGCGTCCACGCGCCCCAGAAGCCACTTCACGACCTCATACCACTTCACAAGGAGGATCGGCGGCTTCGCCGGCGCCGGCATGGGAACCACCCGATTTCCAGAAAAAAAACCGCCCGCTTCGCGGGCAGGGTGAGGAAGAAAGAAAGGGAAAAAGAGCCAAAGGGCAAAGAGCTACGCCCGGCGCCTTCTCCTCCGAAGCATCGCCGCAAGTGCGGCGATGCCGAACAGGCTCACCGTAGCAGGCTCAGGTATCGCTGTACTCTCCAGGGAACCTGCGAGACGAAAACCGACGTCGTCGCCCTCGCCCGACGGATGGCCGTAGATCCGACTCGAGGCCGACAGGTCGCTCGAACCACTGACCCACGAGCCGCCCCGAGCGCCGCGGGACGAGCCAATCGCAGTCTCATTCCACTCCCACAGGTTTCCCCCCTGGTCGAAGGTGCCGTAGGCGCTTGCCGAAGGCATGAAGGTGTAGGCGCCCACAGGCGTGGTGTAATAGGGTGCCCCGATGACCCAATCGTAGTTGGCCGAGCCGTTCACGGAGTTTGTGCCCGGCGGCGCCTCGGCGGTCAGCGCCGTGTCGCTCATGGTCGGATATGTCCAGTACCCTGGCACGCTCTGCCCGCCCTTGTTCGGGTCGTGGTAGGCGGCCTTGTACCACTCGTCCTCCGTGGCGATGAAGAAGAGCGCATCGGCCACGCGCGCGAAGGTGGTCTGGTTACCCACGTTGATGTAGGCGCCATCCTCCGTCGTGCCTGGGCCTTGGGTGCCGGTCGGCTGCCCATTGTGCATCCAGTTGGCGAAGCGCGCCGCGTCCCAGAAGCTCACGTAGTTCACCGGCCGGTCCGCCCGGTCCGGGGCCACGGAATACGTGTAGCTGCCCGGCGAGCCGCTTTGCTGAATCTTGCAGCCGTAGTCCCAGATCCACATGTTCCCGTTGTAGAGCCCGTATGTGTCCGTGGCGGCGACGGCGTTGAGGAACTCGGTGTATTGGCCGGCGGTGATCTCGTACTTGCCGATGCGGAACTCGTAGTCCACGGCGCCGTAACCGGGCGGGTAGTCATAGCGGGTGTCCGCGGCGTTCCCCGCGTCGCCCACAGTCACCCAGTCAATCGTGACGGCCTGCGCAACGGCAGCCACCGCGAAGACGAATGCGAAGACCACGGCCCGACCAGCCTTCATCCCCCGTCTCCTCTCGTGTAGCGCCTCGGCTCGGCCTGCGCCCCGCCGCTGGGGGCGACACTTTCGGGAGTCCGACCGTGCGCAACATTCTACCCCCCCCCCAACGAAAAGTCAAGCGCACTTTTTTCCGTCGAAAATGCCCTTGACGGA
>Ga0194112_10005648_pt1 | contig 16747 bp, 7 predicted proteins | sample TA2MahC400mmetaG_FD_146191 | JGI IMG/M metagenome (GOLD analysis project Ga0194112, IMG submission 146191) | Freshwater microbial communities from Lake Tanganyika, Tanzania - TA2015016 Mahale Deep Cast 400m | ecosystem: Environmental > Aquatic > Freshwater > Lake | place: Tanzania: Lake... | reverse complement strand
CTCGCGCGGCCAGGCGGGCAGGCGGGCCGCAGCCACCCCGTGGAGCTGCTGCGGGATGAGGCCGAAGGTGCCTGGGACAAGGTTCGGGTTGACCACGGGGCGCTTGCCGGCGGCGAGGGCGAAGGCCAGGTCGGCCTCCTCCACGCTCTGGCCGCTGACCTCCAGGACGTCGAGGATTTCGGCAAGTGCCAGGGGGTCAGCGCCGCTGAGCGCGAAGCTGCCGGCGAAGGCGTAGCGAAGCGGCGGGAGGCCGAGGGGGAGGCCAGGGGCGGCGGCCCGGACGCTTCCCGCCGCCCAGCGCACGTGGGCGGTCAGCCGCGCGTGGTTGAAGTCGGCGAAGTCGCACCAGCGGGACGCGCTGGCCGCCGCCTGGTCGGGCGTGGGGAGGAGGCCGCGCTGGAAATCCGCGAGCTCAGTGCCCCACACGAGGTTAAGGGTGCGAACAGTCTTGTAACGCTCCTTGAGCCAAGCCGCGAAACGGTCGCGGGCCAGGTCGGAGAAGTCGGCGTAGAACGGCTCGGAGCCGAGGGAGACGTAGAGGGGCTTGGAGTCCTTCGGCCAGGCGGCGATGGCTTGGGCCGAGGCCTCGGCAATGGCCTGGCGGACCCCCTGGTGGTCGAGGCAGATGAGCGCGTCGCCGCGGACGAAGCCGCCGGCGGGGCGGTCCCAGCCCACGCGGCGGCTGGCCGGGTCGTCGTTGTAGAGGCGAGCGACGGCCGATTGCTCGAATGCCTCTGGCGTGGTCCCGGCGAGGGCGGGGACGAGGCGGCGCAGCTCCCCCTTGGCGAAGAAGGGCTGGATGGCCCTTGGGCAACTGTCGGCCACGACGGGGAAGGCCACGGCATCGCCTGCCACGCAGAAGCCGTCCTTGAAGCTCACCGCCGCGAGCTCTGGCGGAGGTGGGACGGGTGGGCGGCGGGCGTCGGCGCCCTCCAACACCTCAGCCCGCGCGCGCAGGCAGCTCTCATAGATGTGGTCCAGGATGCGGTCGCGGTCCTTGTTGTCGGCGTCCAGCTCCACGAGGACATGCCGCTCGACGATGAGTGGGATTCGATGGTAGAGGACTTGAGCGCCGCGCTTCTCCGCCTCCTGGCACACGCGGTCCAGCTCGTCGAGGGCGGCGAGCGTGCGCGCGATGCGTGCCGGAGCCGCTGCTGAAGCCAGCCCGCTCGCTCCCAGGATGGCAGCTAAACACAGCACCGCACAGACAAGGGGACGGAATCGGAGGCGTTTCGGTATCTTGCTCCCAAAGGGAGCGTAGTGGGTTGCCGGCGGCTTCAGCCGCCGGACCCGGGCGCCAGAGCCAGCAAAGTCCCGAAGGGACGGCAGAGAGCGGGAGAGGACGCCTGGCCACGGGGCTCTGCCGTCCCTTCGGGACTGACCCGTGGGCGCGCCCCCGATCCGGCGGCTGAAGCCGCCGGCAACCCACTGCTGTCCCTTCGGGACTGGCCAGGGCGCGTGCGCGAAACCCCTTGTCTCCTTCTTTGCGGGGCGTTGTTCCAGGGAGAAGGTGGAACACGGAAACGCGCGCATGGCGGACCTTTCGATTCCTTGACGGGGATTGCGCTGCGCGGGCGGCCCGCGGGACGGGGATGCGCGGGCGATTGCCACGACGGGGCGATTCTGAGTATAATCCCCCTGACCGCGAGAGTCAAGGTCTGTTCAGGAGAGGTCCGGCCGGTCTTTCAATCGTCCTCGTCCCTCGTCCTCGTCCTTCGTCCTCGATCCTCTTGCTTCCGGTGGGGGAGAGGAGTCGAGGACGAGGACGAGGACGAGGACGAGGGACGAGGACGATTGGAGAGGAGGCGACTCATGGCTTCATCGGGGCGCGACGGGCTGCCGATTGGGGACTCGTATCAGCAGGCGACGAAGTATCATCGGGGCCGCGGGGCGCGGGCGGAGGCGGGCAAGGCGCGGCCGGCAGAGGGCACGGAGGCGCTGCCGCCGCCGCAGACGCAGGGCGGGGCGGGGCTTTGGAGCGTGGTCCAGGCCAGGCGGTCCGTGCGGGACTTCCGCCGCGCCCCGCTCTCGCGCCAGCAACTCTCACAGCTCCTCTGGGCGACGCAGGGGATCACCGCCAGCGCCCACGGCCAGGCGTTCCGGGCCGCGCCGTCGGCGGGCGCCTGCTACCCGCTCGACACCTACCTGGTCGCCAACCGCGTGGAGGGGCTTGAGGCGGGCCTCTACCGCTACGACGCCGAGAGCGTGGCACTCGCGCGGCTGCGGCTGGGCGACCTCTCGGGGGCCATCGCGGCGGCCTGCCTCGACCAGGAGATGGCGGCGGAGGCCGCCGTGGTCTTCGCCTGGGTCGCCGTGCCGGCACGCTCCAAGCAGCGCTACCGCGAGCGGGCCTACCGCTACGTCTACCTGGACGGCGGCCACATCGGGGAGAACCTGCACCTCGCGGCCACCGCCCTGGGGCTCGGCTGCTGCGCCATCGGGGCCTTCTTCGACGACGAGGTGAACGCGCTCCTCGGCGTGGATGGCCTGGATGAGACCGCGGTGTATCTTTCGGTGGTGGGCGTGCCCGCGTGAGCAGGGAGGCCGATTTTCCCCATGGCGGCGTTGACTCGCAGGGGAAGTGCGCGCTATACTGCTTGCCGTGCGGGGAAGGAGGTGAAGAGAGCGCGGATGGCCAAGCCGGCGAAAGCAACCTACGTTGATGCCCAGCTCTACGCGATGGTCCAGGCGATCCAGAAGCGCGTGTCGAAGGACCCTGGCTGGCGGGTGGTGGCGCGCGCGCGCGACTGGCTCTGCCCGTACTGCGGACAGGTGGGCTTCAGCGGCTTCGACCCGCACAGGGCGCCGCGCGACATCCTGAAGCACCTGGTGACCCGGTGCCCGGACTGGGGCGAGGACGTGGGCACGCGGTTCAGCACCCGGCAGCTCGAGGCCCACGCCCGCAAGATCGAGACCGAGGAGCTCCTCCGCACCAGCCACGGCTGGCGCATGTCCGACGCCACGGGGCACTGGTACTGCCCCTACTGCGCGCAGGCCACCGCCATCGTGTGGCGCAGCGACAGCAAGGAGGACTCGCCGTCGCCCCAAGAGGTCCACGCCCACCTGGAGAAGTGCCCCGGCAACCGCGACGGGCGGAAGCCCTACCCGCCCGAAGTCCTCGACATCGTCATCCAGGACGCCGACAAGGCCCGGGACTACACGGTCGCCGTGCGGTGCAAGTTCGAGCAGGACCCCGCGTGGCGGCAGAGGAGCCAGGACGGGAAGTGGGTCTGCCCGAAGTGCCGACAAGCCGTGCCCGAGGTGGAGGTTTCCGCTGACATCCACAGCGTTGCGTTGGCCCCCGGCCGCATCGCCCGGCACCTGATGGAGCGGTGCAAGCCGCGGAAGACCACAGCCGCAAAGGCGCCGGCGGCGGCGCCTCAGGCGGCCCCCATCGCGGGCGATGGGCAGCCGCCGGGCGCCGGGCCGCGGGTGCGCGCCGACTCGGAGATGCTGGTCCTCGAGTCCACCGCGATGTTCCAGGTCGTCCCCCCCGCCGGGCCGCAGGGCGCGCCGGCGAAGCCCGCGCCCGCCCCGGCTCAGCCGCCGCCCGACGCGGAGAACGAGCGCGCCCGCGAGATGGTGGCGAAGCTGCTGCCGGGCGAGCCCCCGCAGCTCGAGGGCTACGACATCTACTGCCTCTACCGCCCGGCCCGCGAGGCGGGCGGCAGCTTCTACGACTACTTCTACCTCTCGCCCGAAGACGTGTCGCTGCTCATCTGCGCCCTGCCCGGCCGCGGGATGGAGGCCGCCGCCACCATCGCCACCGTCAGCAGGGCCGTGCGACGCTACGCCCAGCACCACAGGTCCCCTGCCGAGGTGCTCAAGCGCGTCAACGAAGACGTCGCGGCCGAGTTCCAGTCCCGCTCCATCGTCACCGCGCTCTACGGCGTCCTCAACGAGCGGAACGGCGTGCTCGCCTACGCCCGTGCGGGACACAACACTCCCCTCCTCTTCAACCGCCAGGACGACCCGCCGGTGCGCGAGCTCGCCAGCAGAGGGGTGGCTCTGGGCCTTCAGCGGGGCGCTGCCTTCGACCAGGCCCTCGAAGAGGCCGCCATTCGGTTCCGCCCGGGCGACTCCCTGGTCCTCCACGCGGGCGGCGTCGCCGAGGCGGTCTCTCCGAGCGGCGAGGCATACGGCGTCGCGCGGCTGGCCGCCGCGCTGGCCGCCGCGCCGGCTGACCCGTCTGGCCGCGCCCTGGCAGCCTCCATCGCCGACGACCTGCACCGCTTCATGGGCGACGCCCCCCAGAAGGACGACATCACGCTCCTGTGCCTCCGCTGCGCGCGGGTGGGCGGATAGGTGCGTCGGCACGGCCCGCAGTTGCGGCGGCACCTCTGGCCTCCTCCGATCGTCCTCGTCCTCGTCCATCGTCCTCGTCCTCGACTCCTCTCCTCACGCCAGGGGAATCGAGGACGAAGGACGAGGACGAGGGACGAGGACGATGCAGGAAGCGGCTGGTCACTGTAGCGGGGGCCACGCGCCAAGAGTACGGGTGGACTGATGAATGGGCGGGTGCTCTGAGATTCTCGCGGGCAACCTCCGAGCCGTGCGGGGGCGCATGGCCGCCGCATGCCGGCGGGCCGGGCGCGCAGCTTCAGAAGTCCTCCTGGTCGCCGCCACCAAGTCCGTCGGCCCAGCCGCCATCCGCGCCCTCCCGGCGCTCGGCGTCACCGACCTCGGCGAGAACCGCGTGCAGGACGCCCTCGCCAAGCAGGACGCCCTCGGCGGCACCCTCGGCCTCCGCTGGCACATGATCGGCCACCTCCAGACAAACAAGGTGAGGCACGCGCTCCGCCTCTTCGAGCGGATAGAGACCGTGGACAGCCTCCACCTCGCGGAGGAGCTCGAGCGGCGCGCGGCCCTCGACCAGCGGAAAGTGCCCCTCCTCATCGAGTGCAACGTCAGCGGCGAGGAGGCGAAGTTCGGCCTCAGGCCCGGCGAGCTCCCGGCGCTCCTGGACGCGCTCGCGCCCCTTCCGCTCTTGCGGGTGGAGGGCCTGATGACGATGGCGCCCTTTGCGGAGGACCCTGAAGCCAGCCGCCCGGTCTTCGTTGCCTTGCGCGAGCTGGCCGCGAAGGCCCGCGCCGCCACCGGCCTCGCCCTGCCTCACCTCTCGATGGGCATGACCCAGGACTTCGAGGTGGCCATCGAGGAGGGCGCCACGATGGTCCGAATCGGCACGGCGCTCTTCAGGGGAGTGGATGATTGGATGGGTGGATGATTGGATGAATGCAAGAGGAACCAGTCGCCGGCTTCTCTTTCACCCATCCATTCATCCACTCATCCATTCATCCACTTCTCCCGCTCATCTCACGCATACCGTCACAGTCGCTGCGTTCCCCGCATCGTCGGCGCAGGTGATGCGGTGGGTGCCGCGCGCGAGGGGCCAGAAGGCGGGGTCGAGGGGGCCGGCCGTGGCGAAGAGCGCGCCGCCCACGAACCAATAGAGCCTGGGCGCACGGCTCGCCGCCCGCAACTGTAGCCGCTGCTCGGCGGCATCGGGCAGCAGCAGGTAGGTCTGCCCGTTCGCTGGCGAGAGAATGTGAGGGGCATCGGAAATCTCGGATTTCGGATTTCGGATTTCGGATTTCAGTCCGCAATCCGCAATCGCCAATCCGCAATGGGCGGTGCACTGGGGGTTGTGCTCGGGCAGGAGGTCGCGGCCCTGGCCGTGGCGCCGCAGCCAGGCCGCCAGCTCGGGCGGCCAGGCCTCCGCCACGCGCGTAACCTGCTCCTTGCCGCCGGCGCAGCGCGGGCAGAGCCGCGCGCCTGTCGCCGCATCCACCTTCACAGACACGTGGGCGGGGCATTTTCGATTTCCGATTTCCGATTTCCGATTTCCGATTTCCGATCTCAATCCCGATCCCGATCTTCTCTGCTGCCTCTGCTCCTCTGCTGCCTCTGCGTGAGACTCTTCGGATTTCGGATTTCGGATTTCGGATTCCAATCCGCAATCCGCAATCGCCAATCCGCAATTGAGCCAGAGACCGGGGCGGGTGGCGGGGCAGTGTGGCCCGGGCGGCAAGCCGCTCGCGGCGCAAAGCGGGCGCAACTCGACCGAATCGGGCTTGGGGAACCAGGCGGCCGGCTGCCCCGCCTCGACCTGGTCGAGAATCCGCGCGGCGATGGGCGCCGCGGCCTGGATGCCCACCAGCCCCCGCGCCGGGCGGCCGCTGAAGTTCCCAAGCCACACCCCGACCGTGTGCCGCGGCGTGTAGGCGATGGTCCAGGCGTCCCGATGGCCGTGCGAGGTGCCGGTCTTCCACGCCATGCGGAGCTGCCCCTGCGCGGACCTCCAGAGCGGCTTGCCGCCGAGACGCGTCGTGTCCGACAGGATGTCGGCCACAAGGTAGGCGGCACCCTCCGAGAGGACCCGCTGCCCCTCGGCCACTGGCTCGTCTTCCAGGAATCGCAGCGGGCGGGAGAGCCCGAGGCGGGCCAGCGTGGCGTAGGCCTGGGTCAGCTCCAGCAGCGTGACCTCCACCGAGCCGAGGGTGAGGGCCAGGCCATAGTGGTCAGGGTCGCGCGTGAGGGTGGAGATGCCCAGCTCCTTGAGGAAGGCGTGGAGGTTCCTGTGGCCGGCCTCGCGGAGGAGGCGCACGGCGGGCAGGTTGAGCGAGGCGGCGAGTGCCTCGCGCGCGCTCACCGCCCCGCGGAAGTCGCGGTCGTAGTTCGCAGGCTCGTAGCCCGTGTAGCTCGCGGGAACGTCGGGCAGCACCGTGTCGGGCAGGCACAGGCCGCGCTCGAAGGCGAGGGCGTAGGTGAAGGGCTTGAGGGCCGAGCCGGGCGAGCGGGGCGCCGTCGCCCCGTTCACCTGCCCGTCGTCCTCCTCCGAGAAGAAGTCGCAGGAGCCGACCATCGCCCGCAGGGCGGAGCACTCGTTCTCGATGACCACTGCCGCGCCGTTCGACACTCCTGCCTCGCGGAGCGCGGCCACGCCCTCTCTAAGCGCGGTCTCCGCCGCATGCTGCACCGATGGGTCGAGGGTCGTCCTAAGGCAAGGCTTGTCAGGATGCCTGCGGCGGACGAGAAGAGCGAATTGAGGATTTCGGATTTCCGATTTCGGATTTCGGATTTCAATCCGCAATCCGCAATCCGCAATCCGCAATTGGCGTAGCACCTGGTCACGTCGTGCCATTGCCCTCTCGGGAAAGCGGTCGGGCCGCAGCCTCGAGGGAGCCTGGGGCAGGCCGGCCAGGAGTGCGGCCTCGGCGATGGTGAGGTCGCGCGCCCGCTTGCCGAACCAGGCGAGCGACGCCGCCTCGGCCCCCACCAGGTTCCCGCCGTAGGGGGCGAGGTTCAGGTAGCCGGCGAGGATTTCGTCCTTTGAGCGCCGCCCTTCGAGCTGGCGCGCGCGGAATGCCTCGACGAGTTTGGCCCACAGGGTTCGGCGGCGCGGCTCGAGGAGCCGAATCGTCTGCATCGTGAGCGTGGATGCCCCTGAGACCGTTCGCCCGCGCCAGAGGTTCGACCACGCGGCGCGCGCGACGGCGGGATAGTCAACCCCGTCGTGCGAGTAGAAGCGCTTGTCCTCCGCCGCAATCGTCGCCTTGATCAGGCTGGGGCTGATTTCGGAGAGCGGGACGGGGAAGGACCAGCAGTCGTCGGCTGCCACGAACGCGCCGAGCGTGTTCCCCTTGCGGTCGAGCACCCGCGGCGCGGCCGCCGGGTTCGCAAGGCGCTCCAGGTGCCGCTGCGGGAACGGGAAGAGCACGCAGAGCGCCAGGTACGCCAGCTTGGGCAGGAGGAGCGCAGCGAATGCCGCGGCGCACAGCCTCCGCCGCCAGCGGTGGTGGCACAGGCCTTGCAATCCGTCTAGCCTCGGGTTCGATGGCCTCCACCTCTCCCTTGGGGAGAGGTCGCCCGCCCCCGGCGGGCGGGTGAGGGTGCCTTCCGTGCGGCTCGCGGGAGAGCCAGCACCCTCACCCCAGCCCTCTCCCCGAGGGAGAGGGAGGAGGGTTCTCTCCTTGCTGAGCGCCCGCAGACATTCTGCGTGCGCCGGATTATTGGCGGCCGGTGATCTCAACAGTGCCGGCTCCGTGAGTGCTGCATATCTCGGGGTTGTACATGCAGAAGGCGTTGAGCGCGGGCAACCTGAAGCGCCCGCAGGTGACGGCTCGGACGACGTAGCGGTGCCGCCAGACGCCCGAAACGTCCAGATCGGCGAACAGGATCAGCCGGTCGTCCCGCATCTCAACTCGGTCGGTGTTCAGCGGCCGGATGGCGTTTCGCGTTCCGTGTTTCGCGTTTCGCGTTTCGCGTTCCGAATCGGGCGACTCGAAACCCGAAACTGGAAACCCGAAACTCGGCCCGGGGCTGAGGCGCGGATTCTCAATCTCGAAGCCGGCGGGCAGCAGGTCGTTCACCACCAGGTTCTTCACCGCCACGCCGTTGTCGAGGGTGAGCTCGACGATGGCGATCTCGCCCTGCTTGATGCTCCGCAGGTCGAGCTCGGCGCCGTCGCGCGAGAGGAAGCGACGGCGGGCCTTCAGGCTCGTGTCGCGCTCGGCCGCGGCCTCCTTCGTCGGGATGCCCTCGGCGCCCCAGTAGTAGTAGAGGGTGCCTGTGCCCTGGACTGCGATCTGCACCTCCTTGCCCCCGAGGTCCTTAGGCTTCAGGAGCAGGTTGTCCTTGCTTGTGAGGGTGGCGAGCGTTTTCCCAGCCAGAGTCACGTCGGCCTTGAAGTCCGACTTCTCGGTTCCGAGTCGGCGGGCGTACTTGCCCATCGCAAGGAGCGCGAAGGCGTTCTCCTGGGTGGTCATCCAGCGGCCATCCTTCATCCCGTCGGCCAGGCGCCCGACGAGGAGCGGGACGTTCGGATGGCCGCTCCTGAGGTCGAGGTAGACCGAGAGGAGTATCGCGGCCTCGCGCGCCGAGGAGTGGAGGAGGTCGCCGGTGTCCCGCGCCTTGGCGACGGGCGGGAGCGCGGCCGCGGCGATCAGCGTGTCCGCCAGCTTGGTCTCCTTCATCGCGGCGAGCGCCCCGGCCACGTGGAACCGCGAGTAGGCCGGCAACTCCTCCTTCGCCTCCAGGAGGCGAAGCGTCCAGGAGCGGTTGGGCTTGCCCGCGGCGGCGAGGACGAAGCAGGCGTATGCCTTCACAGGCAAGATGCCTGTGCCACCCTCGCCCCTGTCCTCGCTGAGCAGCCCCTCCAGGTAGCCGAGGGCGGCGTCGAGGTTGTCCTTCGGTACGTCGTAGCCGGCCTTCCTGGCTTCGACGAGGAAGTGCGTGGCGTAGACGCTGCCCCAGGCGTAGACCTCGCCGTAGCCTGGCCAGAAGCCGAAGCCGCCGCAATACGTCTGCATCGAGAACACGCGGTCAATGCCCGCCTGCACGACGGGCTCGATCTCCTTGCCCTCAAGCTCTGGCTCCGCGGCCTTCGCCACGTCGCCCAGGTAGAGGAGCGGGAAGGCGGTCGAGGTCGTCTGCTCGATGCAGCCGTAGGGATAGTGGATGAGGTATCGAAGGCTCGCCCCCAGGTTGAGCGTCGGCAGGGGCGAGAGCGAGAGCCAGTAGCGCTCAGTCCCCTTCACCCAGTCGCCCGGCACGGCGAAGGCGGCGGTTTGCCCTGCCCTCACGGAGCCATTGCCGGTGGCGAACTGTAGGGTCGTCGGGGGGCGCACGGGCAGCTCCACCCGCTCGACGGCCGTCTCGTCGCCCAGGCGCGCCTCCACCGAGACTGTGGCCGCTCCCGGCACGACGGGCGCCCGCGCGGCAATCTGAACGGTCGCCTCGCGTCCGCTCTCGACTGCGACCTGCCGCGGCGCGTCGGAGAGAATGACGACCCCCGCGGTGCTCTCGACCTTGACAGCCACCTGGCCGCTCTTGCCCGTGTTGTTGAAGATTGTGACGGGGATGGTGAACTCGTCGCCCGGGGCCAGGAAGCGCGGGAAGGATGTCTGCACCATGAGGGGCTGCTTGACGCGGGCCGGCCTGTCGGACGCCCCGAAGTCGCTCCCGGAGGCGGCCACGGCCATGAGGCGCAACTGGCCCGTGAACTCCGGCACGTCCACCACCACCTCGGCATTGCCGTCATCGCCGGTTTCGATGCCCGCCTTCCAGAAGGCGACCTGTTTGACCCTCTGGACTCCCACGGGGTTGAGCATCCTTGGGTCGTAGCCGTCGGCATCGCCGCCGTCGCCGCCGGGGGCGCTGTCGGCGCCCACCTTGCGCTTCTCTGGCTCCGGCATCAGGTGGGCGAAGACGTCGCTCGTGGCGACGCCCAGCGCCCGCTTGGCGAAGAAGAAGCCCCACGGGTCAGGCGTCTCGTAGCGGGTCAGTTGGCAGATGCCCTCGTCCACCGCGGCGAACGTGACCTCGGCCTTGCGCCCGGCTCCCGCGGCGTCGCGCACGCGGAGCGCCACGCGCAGCGGCCTGCCGGGGCGGGTCTCCTCGGGGCTTTCCACCTCCACCTTGAGCTGGCGCGGCTTGTTGTCGAGCCGCACGGGCACCGTGCCGTAGGCCCGCTGGAGCGCCCACTGGCTGCCGGGCGCCGTCCTGCGGACGACTGTGGCCGAGCAGTAGGCGTTGGGGCCGAGGGCCGCGCTCACGGGGAACGTGAACTCCGCCGTGTTCTTCTCAAGGGAGACGACCTGTGCGAGATGAATGCGGTCGGTCTCGATGGTCATGAGCGCCCTGCCCGCGAAGGGGGCCTTGACGAGGACGCGCGCGGTCTCGCCTGGGGCGTAGGCCGGCTTGTCGGCCACGAGCTCCACGCGGGCCGGCTTGTCGAGGGTCCAGGGCACGTCGCCCTCGCCCGCGCAGTAGAAGCTGAGGTCGGCGGAGGCCCCGCTCGCCTTGTCCCGCAGCCGCACGATGTACTCCCCGAGGTCCTTCGGGGTGAACGCTGCCTCGCCCCGCCCGTCGGCGATCGTGCAAGCGAGCGGTTCCACCGCCCGCTCCTCCCGTTCGGAGACGAAGCGGTAGGAGCCCTCCTGGAGCTTCAGCACGGTGTTCCAGATGACGCGATAGACAGTGCCTTCGAGGGGAAGTGGCCCCGCCACAGGCTGGAAGCCTGTGCCACCATTTGCTGGCTTCAGGGCGACCACCAGGAGCTTCTCGGGCGTCTGGACGCGGGCATATTCCTTGCTCGCCCGCGCCAGCCCGATGTAGTGGGGGTAGCAGTCAACGTCGAGGGCCACCGCCGCGCTCACTGCCCGCCCGCCAAGCTCCTTGACGCTGGCCGTGACGACGGCCTGGACCGCTGAGGGGGGCGCCATCTCCTTCGGGAGCTTCACCGTGAGCACGCGCTCGCCATTCCTGTCGAGGACCATTGGCATGGCCACTTGGTTGCCGGCACCGGCATCCTCTGGTGGCACAGGCATCTTGCCTGTGGCCACAGGCGGGACGCCTGTGCCACCGGGGCAAAGGCGGACCGGCTGCGCCACCAGCTTCTTCGCGCCGTCGCTGAAGCGGTAGCCGGGGAACTTGTCCGAAGCGAAGTCACGGGCCACGAACCGGCACTCGGCCTCCACCTCGCGGTCGGCGGCGGGGGCGCCGAACAGATGCGTGGCCTTCACCGTCACCGCCACCTCATCGCCCGCGCGGTAGCGCTTCTCATCCGCCTTTAGGGCCACTTTCATCCGGTCGGGCATGAACTCCTCGACCTGGAAGGTGCGGTGGCCGATGGCGGTCTCGCTGCCGGGCAACCGCACCTCCACGCTGTAGCGGCCCGTGAGGGCGTGGGACGGCACCTCCACTGCCGCCCCCGCGCTGCCCCACTGGTTGAGCTTCGCGTTTAGTGTTCTGAACACCCGCCCGTCGGGCCGCACGATGCGGAACTGGATGGGGAAGGGCTTGGGCACCTCCATGTCCTTCCCGCGCACCAGGGCGTGGAGCGCCACCTGGCTCCCTGGGCGGTAGATGCCGCGGTCGGCGTAGACGAACGCCTCGTAGCCCTTCGCCAGATAGGGGCGGCCGCCTGTGTCGAGCTCCGAGTCGTCCAACTGCGTGTCGTCAAGCTCGATCACGCCCGTGTCGTTGCCCTTCGTGGCCGCCACGAGGAAGGGCGCGCGCTCGCCCGTCCAGTCCACCCCCTTCAGGTGGGCGATGCCGCTGGCGTCGGTCGTCCCGCTGTGGACCTGCTGGTTGGCCTTCGAGAAGACGGCCACGGTTGCCCCCTCGACGGGCTGAACCGCCGAGAGCGATGTCACCCACACCAGCATGTCGCTCTCCGAGCGCTTCACCGTGAGGGCGAGGTCGGTGATGAGGACGAGTTTCTCTGCCCCACCGGACCAGCGGACATCGTCCTTGTGCGCGGTGGCGAGGAAGAGGCCGCGGGCGTCGGCGCCCAGGAGCTTGCGGAGGTCGAGCTCCTTCACCTGCCGCTCGTTGGGCCTCTGGGGCAGGACGAGCTTCTCCTGGTGCACCCTGCGGCTGAGGTCGGAGTCCGCCGACCTGTGCCGCGCGTCGCGGAGGTAGTGCACGACGTTGTTCGGGTACACCTGGTCAATGGCAAGCTGCGCCTCTCGGACGTTCACGCACTCCAGGGGCAGGAGCATGCTCCCCTGCGCGCCGAGGTAGATGCCCGTCGTGCGGAAGTGCAGCGAAGGCTCGATGTCGGGTATCAGGACCGAGCGCACCTCATCCTTTCCCAGCACCGAGCCGTTCCTGGCAGCCAGGTCCTTCCCAAAGGTGATCTTGTAGCGGCGCCCCGAGGCGAACGCCCCGCGCAACTGGAAGCCATCATAGTTGGGAACCAGCTTGAACTCCGTCTTCGGCTCCACCTGGATGTGCCTGGGGGCGGAGTCGAGGTCGGCCTGCTGATTGCACGTCACGACGATAGCCACGTCGTCAGGTGTCCGCGCCCTTGCCGCCACGCCCTGAATCCGCAGCCTGGCCTCGATGCGGAGGTCCTGAGCCCAGTCGGCCTCCAGCCCCAGCGGCCCGTCGAGTCCCCGCAGGCCCTTGCGCACGGTCACGCGGAGCTTGTCCTCGGGGAACCATTGCGTCGTGAGCGTGACCGCCTGGCTCGGGGTGTAGCCTCCGAGCGAGAAGCCGATGCTGCGGCCGCCCTCCCCGGCGAGCGCGATGTGCGGCCTCGCCGCGTCGGGCGCCACCTTCGCGTTGAACTCCACGGCCAGCCGAAGCCCCCTGTGGGGGCTGCCCTCAAGCTGCCGCACCGCCTCCACCCGCAGCGGCGCCGTGTGGAAGCTGAACGTGGCGTCGGCTCCCAGCGAATGCCCCAGCAGGCTCGTGCACTTCCGCGACACCGTGGCCACGAATGGCGTCGCCATCGGCAGCTTCGCGGCGGGACGGAACGCCAGCGTCATCCTGTCGGCCCACACAAGCTGGCCGGTGGTGGCGGGGGTGAGCTTGAGGAGCTCCGCGCCCGCCTCCTTGCCGGCCTCTTCCTGAGCGGCCATGAGCTGGCTGAAGCGCACCTGGAGCTCGGCATCGGGGCCGGCTTCGCCCTGCGGCTCGAACGCCTCGACCCGCAGCGCCGCGGCCCGCCCCCGCAACTGCGAGGCGATCACCGCGAGGCCAGCAATGTTGATGGCTGCGAACAGACCAGTGACCCACACCCAACGCTTGGCGAGGATGGCGCGCATCGGCGTCCTCCCTTTCGGCAGGAGAGCGGGACGGGTGGGCGATACTACGGGGGTATATCGCGCGGATTCAGGGGAAGCGCCCACATTCTACCAGCGCCGATCGCGGGATGTCAAGCGCGAATTCCGCCGCGTGTCTGGCCCCTGGTCCTGGGGTTCCGAATCGTCGTCGTCCTCGTCGTCGAATCCGCACGTGGATTGATCGGGAATCGTGGCGAGTCATATAGTGTCAGCAAGCGCTCAGTGCTTGATGTTGCGAAGGGCGGCGCGGAACTCGTCGGCGGCCTGGAAGCGGCGGGCGGGGTCTGGGGACATTGCGCGTGCGATGATGGCGTCGAGCTCGGCCGGGCAGTCGCCGCGGAAGGAGCGGATGGGCTTGGTCTTCTGGGTGTGGAAGAGGCGGATGAGCTCGGTGATGGAGGTGGCCTGGTGTGGGAACTCGCCGGTGAGGAGGCGGTAGGCGGTCATGCCGAGGGAGTAGATGTCGGCCCGGGCGTCTGCGGCGCGGGGGTCGTTTACCTGCTCTGGGGGGACGTAGAGGACCGAGCTGAGCGTGGTGCCCGTGGAGTCGAGGGTGCCGAGGCCGGCGACGTCGAGGCTCTTTGCGAGGCCAAGGTCGGCGAGCTTGAGGATGCCGTCGCGGGTGAGGAGGAGGTTGCTGGGCTTGATGTTGCGGTGGATGACGCCGGCGGCGTGGGCGTGGGCGAGGCCGGCGCAGGCGGCGGCCATAAACTCGACGACCTGCCTGACGGGGAGCGGCCCCTGGCGGTGGAGGAGCGAGCCGAGGTCGCCGCCCTGGGCGTACTCCATCGAGATGAAGTAGCGGCCCTCGGCCTGGCTCATGTCGTAGATGCGGATGATGTTGGGGTGGGAGAGCTGGCCGCTCGTGCGGGCGTCCTTGAGGAAGCTGTTGATGGCCTCGGTGTTGGCGGTCAGCTCCTCGTAGAGGAGCTTGAGGGCGACGAGGCGCCCCATCGAGAGCTGGTCGGCCTTGAAGACGGCGCCGATGGAGCCCTTGCCGAGGGACTTGACGATTTCGTAGCGCCCGATGACGACGCCGAGGAGCGCGCACTCGGAGACGCAGGCGGCGCAGTAGACGCGGCTCTGGGTGTGGCGCGCGGAGCCGAGGGCGTCGAGCGGAATGGTCTTGCCGCACGACGCGCACAGGTGTGGCGGGGCGACCTGGGTCTCCTCGGCCTCAGGCGTCTCGCAGCGGAAGAGGAGCTGCGCGAGGCCCACCTGGACGCGGTCGCCGTTGCGCAGGCGCGCCTCGCTGATGCGGGCGCCGTTGACGAACGTGCCGTTCTTCGAGCCGAGGTCGCGCAGGAAATAGCCGTCGGGCGTGGCGCGCACCTCGCAATGGTGGCGCGAGATCTTGCCGTCGTGAATCTGCACCACGCTGTCGGAGCCGCGCCCGATAGTGACCGGCTGGTCGCCGTCGGCGGCGAACTGGCTCACCGGCTTGTCGTCTTTGAGGAGTATGACGGTTGCTCGCACGGGGGACGGGGTCCTGGTCGCGGGGCAAGGTGGGTCATGTCGCGGAAGACACGGACAAACGAGTTTGTCCGTGGCACCCCCTCGTGCCCTTTTGGGGAAGACACGGGCGAACAAGTTTGCCCGTGGCACCCCCGGATTATCGTGAGTGAGCCCTGGGTGCCACGCCCAAACTTGTTTGGGCGTGCGGGACAGCGCAGTTGCCAAAGCGAAGTAGCCCGTAACTCCGTCGCGGGGGCCGACCCGCGGAGCGGCGGGCTACCTGCCTTGGGCCTGCTGTTGGTTCATCGCCCGCGTGGCTACCTGGCGACGGTGAGGGCGAAGATGTGGATGAGCGAGCAGAAGGGGAGCTTGACCGACTTCAGCTCGCGGTTGGCATCGAGGGGGATGGTGACCACCCAGATGCGGCACTTCTTGTCCTCTTTGGAGAACTCGCCCTTGCCGCCGGCGTCCACGGCGATGCGCTGGGCGCTCTCGACGCCGGTCTTCTCGCCGAACTGGGCGTCCTTGCACCAGTCCGTCACCTTCAGGTCGGCCTGCACGGTGCCGTCGGCGTAGTTGATCGTCAGCTTCTCCTGCTGGTCGGCGTCGGTGGCCGTGGCGAGGATTTGGAGCTCCTTGGCCTTGCCCTCGAGGGGGATGGTTTGGCCGGCGCAGGCGACGTTGTTCTTCTTCTCCTTCTCGGTGGAGGGGAAGTCGAAGGCGGCCTTGACGTCCTTGGGCTCGAAGAGGCCGGCCTTGGGCATGTTCTCGGCGGGGAACGACTGCTTGTACTGGTCGAGGTCGGAGTCCTTGCGGTCGGTGTCGTCGGAGAAGCCGTCGTTGTTGACGAGCTTGGAGAGGTCTACGGCAAGGAGGCCGGGCTTGAGCTCCTTGAGGGCGGGCTTCGCTTCGTCCGGCTTGGCCTCTGGGGCGCCGGCGGGCTTGGTTTCGGGCTTCTCGGCCGGCTCGGCGGCCGGCTTCTTCTCGGCCACGGGCACGCGGATTTCGACGGTGCCTGGGGCCTTCTTCGGCTCGGCCTTGGCGGGGCCTCCGGTGCAGCCGACCAGCACGATGGCCATTGCCAGCACACTCACCAGCCATGCTCGCAACATCCCGCGCTCCTTTCCCAAAACGGCGGTTGTCGAAACGCCACCTGTGGCGCCCTCGCCGGCCACGGCTTCGGCGCGCGCGAATATTATACCAATCGCCCGGCCTTTGTCCAGTGACAACTAGCGGGTCGTCTCGCCGAGCAGCCGGCGGATCTCGGCCTTCTCATCTTCGCTTGCGCGCTCGAGGGCGGCGTTGAATGCCTCGCGGGCCTTCTGGGCGGCGCCGGTGACGCCGCGGCGCGCGGCGCCCAGGTGGAAGCGGCCGAGGGCTACGAGCGGCTTGGAGCTCCGCGGGAGGGCCTTGCAGGCCGCCTGGAGGAGCGCCTCGGCTTGCGCATGGTCGCCGGCGAGGATGAGGAAGCCCACGGCGGCCGCCGTGTGCGCGAGCTCGGCGGGCGCCGCCTTTGCCCTCGCAGCGTAGGCCGCCGCCTTGGCCTGCACGGAGGTCCCCGCGCGCTTGTAGAGGGCCTGCGCCGCCGACAGGATGAACGTGTTGTCGGGGGACTTTCCGGCCAGCTCCGCCAGCATCAGGTCAATGTGGCCCTGGAGCTTCTCCACGAAGGCCGCGTCGCCGTAGGTGAAGTGGTCGTTGCAGTAGATCTTCGCCAT
>Ga0194112_10005647_pt1 | contig 16748 bp, 15 predicted proteins | sample TA2MahC400mmetaG_FD_146191 | JGI IMG/M metagenome (GOLD analysis project Ga0194112, IMG submission 146191) | Freshwater microbial communities from Lake Tanganyika, Tanzania - TA2015016 Mahale Deep Cast 400m | ecosystem: Environmental > Aquatic > Freshwater > Lake | place: Tanzania: Lake... | reverse complement strand
AATTCCCTCCACCGTACCAGGTGTCCTGCTTCATGCCCCTGTCGCCGGGTCCCGACGGCCGCCGCAAACTCGTCGTCAGCAGCCTCCACCTGGCGCATCACCCCAGCCAAGTCGTAGTACTCTCGCATCGAGGAGCGATCCTGGGTGAGTACTGGCACTCCGGCCACCTCAACCAGATGGATCTCGCCGACCTGAACGGCGACGGCACGGAAGAGATCCTCCTGGCCGGCATCAGCAACGGCTACCACTGCGCCACGCTGGTGGTGCTCGACCCCGGTGACCTGGGCGGGGCCTCCATTGAGGAGAACCCAGACTACCAGCTTCAGGGCTTCGCGCCGGGCCGCGAGAAGACCCGCCTGCTGTTCCCGCGGACCTGCATCAACCGGAAGCTCTACCAATACAACTGGCCTAACGGGGTGGACTTCAGCGGCGGCCGGATCAAAGTCACCGTCCGCGAGCGCGAACACGTCTTAGACCCCGCGATCCTCTACTACTTCGACCGCCAGTTACGGCTGATCGGGCTGGAGGTCAGTGACGCCTTCCGCGGCCTGCACCGCGAACTGGAAGCCGCCGGCCAGCTCGACCACCCCCTCACCGAGAAGGAAATTAACGAGTTGCGAAACATTCGGCACCTGAAGCGCCCGGCTTGGTGACGCGCATGGAATCGGGGACAGACGGAACCATCCCCCTGGGGACGCTTCCGTCTGTCCCCATTTCGCTTGTGGCAGACGACCTGACCGGGGCCTGCGACGCCGGCGTGCAGTTCGCACTGCGCGGCCTGTCCACTATCGTCTGGCTGGACCCCGAGCCGAGCAAACCCTCCGAGGTGACCGTCATCTCCACCAACAGCCGCAACGACCCGCCCGAGGAGGCGGGCGAGAAGGTCCGCCGCGCTTGCCGGGCCCTCGGCGGGGTGCTGTTCAAGAAGATCGACTCGACGCTTCACGGCAACATCGTGGCCGAGATCGAAGCCGTGCTGGAGGAGTGCGGCTTCCGTGAGGCATACCTGGCGCCCGCTTTCCCTGCCCAAGGCCGCACGGTGCGGGACGGATGGCTGTACGTCGGCTCTGACCGGCGCTTGCAGCTTCCGTCGCTGCTCGGGGCCCATCCCGGCATACGGTGGTTTGACACGGTGGCCCAGGAGGATCTGGCCCGAGTGGCCCGCCTGGCCCTCTCGAGGGCCCCCCGCCCGCTGCTGGCCGGCTCGGCGGGGCTGGCCCGCGAGGTAGCGGCTCTGCTTGCCGAGCAACGGGGACAGGCCGCGCTGTCCACGGAGGGACAGCGTAGCCTGTCCCCGTCTTCCGGGGATGTGCTGTTCGTCATCGGGTCAGCCAACCCGGTGACGGTGGCCCAGGTGGACTACCTCAAGACCCGCCACCCCGAGGCCTGGGTGATGACCATCGCAGAGTTGCCCGAGCGTCCCGCCGCGCGTGCGCTGGTGCTTTCGGGCGGCGACACAGCGCTGGCCGTGTGCCGCGCGCTCGGCGTTCAGGGCATACGCTCGCTGCGCGAGATCCTCCCCGGCATCCCCCTCGGCACGCTCATCGGGGGCTGCTGTGACGGGCTGCCGGTGGTCACCAAGGCCGGCGGCTTCGGCGCAGTGGACGCCCTGGCGGCTATACTCGAAGCGGTATGAGCCTGCCCACGATCGCCGTGACCATGGGCGACCCCGCCGGCGTAGGCCCCGAGGTCATTGTGAAGGCTCTGGCCGACGCGGAGATTGGAGCGCTGGCCAGTTGGATCGTTCTGGGAGACCGCGGCGTGCTGGCGGCTGCCGAGCAGCTCACCGGATTGAAGCTGCCGGGAGCGCGGATCCTGGAACCGCACAGACCGCTCCCTGACGGTCGCGGCTCGGTCAGGAACCGCCCGGTCGGGCGGGCCGAAGTGGCTGCGATACGCGAGGCAGTGCGCCTGTGCCTGGCGGGCGAGGCCGCCGCCATGGTGACTGCGCCAGTCAACAAGGAAGCCATCACCCGGTCGGGGGAGCACTTCACGGGACACACCGAGCTGATCGCCGAGCTGTGCGGCGTCACCGAGCCGCGTATGATGCTTGCCAGCGACCGCCTGCGTGTCATCCACGTCACCACCCACGTTCCCCTGCGGCAGGCCTGCAACCTGGATACTGCCTCCATCCTGCGCACCATCGAGCTGGGCCACGAAGCCATGCTGCGGCTGGGGTTCCCGCAACCACGCATCGCCGTCTGTGGTCTGAACCCGCATGCCGGCGAGCACGGCCTGTTCGGCGACGAGGAGGGACGCCTCATCGTCCCGGCGGTCGAACAGGCGCGGTCACTGGGGATCCCCTGCGAAGGCCCGCTGCCGCCGGACACCGTGTTCTGGAAGGCGCTGCGCGGGGACTACGACCTGGTGGTGGCGCTTTACCACGACCAGGGCCACATCCCCATGAAGCTGGTGGCGTTCGAGCACGGCGTCAACCTCACGCTGGGTCTGCCCATCATCCGCACCTCGGTCGATCACGGCACCGCCTACGACATCGCGGGCAAGAACCTGGCCGACCCGGGCAGCATGAAAGCGGCACTGCTGCTAGCCGTGCGCATGGCTGCTGCGCCGTAAGGCGCCCCGCCCCGCGGTTAGCGGCTATGGCCGGTTGGCCCGGGTCCAGGCTTCCATGAAATCCTTGCCCCGGTAGCGAATAGTGCGGTCGTTGACCACCTCGGCGCCGGTGCGCCGCGCGGCATCGATGGGCAGGGTGTTGCGGGTGGTGTACTCGTACTCGAAGACCACCGGGCCTTCGATGCGGTAGGGCTTGATCTGGCCGAGCTTCTCCATGGCCCGCCGCGCCTTCTCCCGGATCAGCTCCCGCGCCGCCTGCGCCGACAGCGAGATGCAGGCGTAGCGCGCCAGGCCCTCCTTGACGATGGCCACCTCGGCGTCCGGCACGATATCCTGAAGCTCCTTGGCCGCGGTCTGGTCGCCGCTCAGGAAGATCACCGGGACGTTGTACCAGCCGGCCAGCGCCGCGCGCGTGCTGATCTCGCCGGCGAGTTTGCCGTTCATGAGCATGTTCTGAATGCCCAGTGACGAGTAGCTGTGCGCCATGATGCCGGCGCGCACTCCGGCCAGGCTGTGCTGGCCGAGGAAGGCCACCGCGGCGTAGCCGCGTTCCAGGGTCATGGTGACGCCCAGCCCGCCGATGATGAGCTTGGCCTTGGGATGGATGGTCGCCACCGACAGCGTCTGGCTGCCGTCGTGGGCGTCCCACACCACCACTTCATCGGCGCCGCCGGCCAGGAAGCCATCCACCGCGGCGTTGATCTCGCCGGTGAGCAATTGGCGCAGCTCGGGGTCGCGGGGTTCCGCCTGATCCTGGCGGCAGATGCCCGCCACTCCCTCCGCGTCGGTGATCATGAAAACGCTCTTCCTAGCTTGACCCGAAAGGGCCAGCGGGATGAGCATGAGACAGGCGAAGAATGATTGGCAGCCCATAGCCGCCAGTATACGCCGCTTCAGCTCCGCGGCGCAGGTTTAGGATGGAGCGGGAGACGGGACTCGAACCCGCGACATCGACCTTGGCAAGGTCGCACTCTACCAACTGAGTTACTCCCGCGCTCTCGACTATTCTCCCTCCGCCCCGGCCAGCCTGTCAAATGCCAAGGGTTGCACGCGGGGCCTGCCGCACTGACAGGATGGACCGAAAATGGTTTTTCCCGTTCCCGCTTACCTGTTCATAGCAAAGCGTTTATCCTCCGAAAAGTTTTTGCTCCCCACCCCGGGAAGTGTGCTAGACTGGCTTTCCGCGGTAGCTGGGTGGGTGCCCCTGGGAACCGCGGAGTTCGGGACCTCAGACCGAGGGATCGCCTCCGGAGCCATCCGCGGATGCGGTGGGTTTCCACAGGCTGTGGAAATGGTGTGGGATTATTGTTGCCCCGGTAGCAGAGCAGCGACATGGATTCATGGGAACTCATTAAGAAGCGCCTAGCGGATCAACTGAGCGCCGAGAGCTTCCACAACTGGTTCAGTGGCTCGAGATTAGAGCGCACCGCCGCGGGCACTCTGTGTGTGTCGGTGCCCAGCGACGCGGCCCGGCGCTACATTGAGCAGGAGTACATGGGGCTGGTGAATGCGGCTCTGCGGGAATTGGCGCTACCCGCACAGGCGGTTCGATTCGAGGTGGCGGGGGCGGGAACGGATTCTGGCCCTCGCCCCGCTGCCGGCCCCCCCCAGGAGGTGACCTTCCAGCGTGCCGCCTCGCAGCTCAACACGCGTTTCACGTTCGATTCCTACGTGGTCGGCTCCTGCAACCAGTTCGCGCACGCGGCAGCGAAGGCCGTCGCCACTCACCCCTGTGAGCGCTACAACCCGCTGTTCATTTACGGCGGGGTAGGCATGGGCAAGACCCACCTGATGCACGCTATTGGCCACACCCTGCTAGCCAGCTACGCCAGCATGCGCATCGTCTACACTTCCAGCGAGCGCTTCATGAACGAGATGATCGCCTGCATCCGCCTCCAGCGCATGGGGCTATTCCACAAGCACTACCGCTCGGCGGATGTTCTGCTGGTGGATGACATCCAAGTCCTCTCTGGCAAGGAGGGCACGCAGGAGGAGTTCTTCCATACCTTCAATGAGCTGTACGAGCACCAGAAGCAGCTGGTCATTTCCAGCGACTCGCCTCCCAAGGAGATCCCCGGCCTGGTGGAGCGGCTGCGTTCGCGCTTCGAGTGGGGGCTCATGGTGGACATACAACCCCCGGACCTTGAGACCAAGATGGCCATCCTTGACAAGAAGGCCGAGGAGTACGGCGTCTGCCTGCCGGAGGACGTTCGTATCTTCATCGCCACCAAGACCCGTTCCAACGTCCGTGAACTGGAGGGCGCGCTGGTGAAGTTGATGGCGTACTCCTCGGTAAGCAGCGCCACAATCAGCTTGCCCATGGCCCAGCAGATCCTCAAGCACCTGGTAGTCGGCGGCCACGAGCGGCGGGTAAGCATCGATGGAATCATCAAAGTGGTGGCCGGACGCTTCAACTTGCAGGCCACTCAACTGAAGCAGAAGAGCAACACACGCGCCATAGCATACCCTCGGCAGATCGCCATGTACCTGGCCAAGGAAGTCACCGGCGCCTCACTACCAGAGATCGGCCGCGTCTTCGGAGGCAAGCACCATACTACGGTCCTGCACTCCATCCACAAGATTGCCACGCAACGGGAGAGGGACGCGGATTTGAACAGGCTCATCCACAGCCTAACCGAATCAATCCATTGAAGATACAAAGATTTCCACAGCCACCCCACGAGCCACCTTGTGCATGCCTGTGCCTCCAGGTACCAGCCACGGATATGCTCTGGCTCTTCCTCAGGGGCTTCCACAGCCACGCCCACTACCAACACGTAGGATTTTGTATAATTTAGAGGAGAATCAACATTTCAACAGGCCCTACGAATGCGGTTCCTATATGTTGACTGAAACGCTAAGGGCTCGGATCTACACAGCCCTCCGGAACGGAGATCTGCTTCTATGGAATTCACCGTCGCTAAGCCGCATCTGGTTCGGGAACTGAGCCTGTGCCAGGGAGTCATCGAGAAGCGAACCACCATCCCTATCCTGTCCAACGTGCTTATTGAAGCGCGGGGCGATGTGATCATGCTGACCGCCACGGACCTGGAGCTTGGGATTCGTTGCTCTTGTACCGCCGAGGTGCAGCAGGAAGGGTCTGGGACGGTGCCTCTGCGCCGCCTGTTGGACTACGTACGTCTGTTGCCGGATGCTGGTCTGAGCTTCAAGTTTCTGGAGAACGCCTGGGCCAGCATCACCTGTGGGCGCTCCCGGACGCGCCTGGCGGGGATTTCACGCGAGAGCTTCCCGGAGTTGCCAGAGATGCCTGGCGTAGTGGCGGAGATCCCCATTGGCGTGCTGGCGGAGATGATAGCCAAGACCATCTTCTCCATTTCAGCGGAGGAGTCGCGCTTCACTCTGAATGGCGCGCTGCTGCACTTCCGCGCCGAGGGCTTGGTGATGGTAGCAACAGATGGCCATCGGCTGGCCTACGTAGAGGGCGGAGCACCGTCGGCGCAGCCTGTCGCGCCCCAGCGAATGTTGCTGCCCAGAAAGGCGATGAGTGAGGTGCTGCGCCTGGCACAGGAGGTGGAGGGCAACCGCCCGGTGCGCTTCGCCGCTGACGAGAATCACCTGTTCTTCGAGGTAGGGGACCACCTGCTCATCTGCCGCAAGCTCACCGGCACGTTCCCTGACTACGAGCGGGTCATGCCCAAGGAGCACCACTCGCAGATCGGTTTGCAGCGCAAGGAACTACAAGCCGCCATTGAACGCGTGGCCCAGTTTGCCGATGAGCGTTCACACTCCATCCGCGTGGCAATCACCCCCGGCGAGGTGAAAGTATTCTCCTCGATCTCTGACACCGGTGAGAGTGAGGAGACGCTCCCCAACAGCTACGAGGGCGAGCCCGTGGAGATCGGCTTCAACGCGCAGTACCTCCTGGATTTCCTGCGCGCCGTCTCCGAGGATGAGGTGACGCTGTCTTTCAAGGACGCGCACAGCGCCGCTGAGATCACTCCCGCGGCCGACACCGACGGGTCTCGGTACCGCTACATTGTGATGCCCATGCGCGTCTGAGCCGGCAGCAGTAGAGGTCAGGCCGGAAACACCGGCGGCAGGTGAGAGGCAGCAACAGCAAGTATGGCTAGCACAGATACAGGCGCCGCAGGCGAAGTCTATGATTCCTCCAGCATCAAGGTTCTGGAGGGTCTGGAAGCCGTCCGTCTGCGGCCCGCCATGTACATCGGCTCCACTGGCGAACTGGGCCTCCACCACCTGGTCTACGAGGTGGTGGACAACTCCGTGGACGAGGCCCTGGCCGGCTACTGCACCCAGATCGACGTCACCATCCACATCGACAACTCAATCACCGTGGTGGACAACGGCCGCGGCATCCCCGTGGACCTGCACCCCGAGGAAGGCGTCTCCGCCGCCGAGGTGGTGATGACCAAGCTCCACGCGGGCGGCAAGTTCGACACCAAGAGCTACAAGGTCTCCGGCGGGCTCCACGGCGTGGGAGTCAGCGTGGTCAACGCCCTCTCGGAGGAACTCGAGCTGGAGATCTGGCGCGACGGCTTCACCTGGGAGCAGAGCTACCACCGCGGGATTCCCGACGGGCCCCTGGAGAAGAAGGGCCGCGCCGGACGCAAGACCGGCACCCTGGTCACCTTCAGGCCGGACGCCGGGATTATGACCGCCACGGAGTTCAACTTCGACATCCTGTCGCAGCGGCTCCGCGAGCTGGCCTTCCTCAACCGGGGCCTGCGCATCACCCTGACCGACGAGCGTGTTGATCCGGTGCGCGGCCACGAGTTCCACTACAGCGGCGGCATCGCCGAGTTCATCAAGCATCTCAACCGCGGCAAGACCGTGCTCCACGAGCGCCCCATCTACTGCGAGGGCGAACGCGAGCTGCCCAAGGGCGGCCTGCTCAGCATGCAGGTGGCCCTCCAGTATCACGACGGCTACTCGGAGAGCGTCTTCAGCTTCGCCAACAACATCAACACCGTTGACGGCGGCGCCCACCTGAGCGGGTTCCGCAGCGCGCTCACTCGCACCATCAACTTCTACGGCCAGCAGGCCGGGCTCTTCAAGGACGTTAAGGAGAACCTCACCGGCGACGATGTGCGCGAGGGCCTCACCGCCGTGGTCAGCGTGAAACTGCCTCAGCCGCAGTTCGAGGGTCAGACCAAGGGCAAGCTCAACAGCGACATCGGCGGCTTCGTGGTGCAGTTCGTCAACGACCGGCTCAGCGAGTGCTTCGACAAGAACCCGGCGGTGATGCGCAAGATCGTCTCGAAGGCGATCGAGGCCTCGCGCGCCCGCGAGGCCGCCCGCCGCGCCCGCGAGCTCACCCGCCGCAAGGGGGCGCTGGATTCCGGCGGCCTGCCCGGCAAGCTGGCTGACTGCCAGGAGAAGGATCCCGAGCGTTGCGAGCTGTTCCTGGTCGAGGGTGAGAGCGCCGGCGGCACCGCCAAGATGGGCCGGGACCGCCGCTTCCAGGCCATCCTCCCGCTCAAGGGCAAGATCCTCAACGTGGAGAAGGCGCGCCCCGACCGCGTGGTCACCCACGAGGAGATCCGCGCCCTGATCACCGCCATCGGCACGGGCATCGGCAAGGAGGACTTCGACATCGCCCGGCTGCGCTACGGCAAGATCATCATCATGACCGATGCGGACGTGGACGGCTCCCACATCCGCACCCTGCTGCTGACTTTCTTCTTCCGCCAGATGCAGGAGCTGATCACCCGCGGGCGGGTGTTCGTGGCCCAGCCCCCGCTGTACCGCATCAAGCAGGGCAAGCGCGAGCGCTACATCAAGGACGAGAAGGAATTCCTGCGCGAGATCCTGCGGCGGGCCACCGAGGACCTGGTGGTGGAGACCGGGGGCAACGGGGCCGAGACCCGGGTGCGGCTGGAGGGGGCGGACCTGCGCGCCTTTCTCAACGCCCTGGACGAGTACCAGCAGATGTTCCACCGCCTGGAGCGACGTCTGCGCGACGCGCGGGTGGTGGAGGCGCTCTCCCGCCCGGGCCTGAAGATCGACGTGCGCGCCGATTTCGGGGTGCGCGAGAACCTGGAAGGCGTGGCGGCGGCCCTGCGCGCCCTGCCGCTGGCCTGCGAGCTGCGCCAGGACGAGGTGCACTCCACCTGGGCGGTGGTCTACCGCGACTCGACCCAGGCGGAGCGGCAGATCGGCGTCGAGCTGGCCCCGCTGCCCGAGTACAAGCGCCTGCGCCTCCTCGCCCGCCAGATCGCGCGGCACAACCAGCCGCCCTTCGTGGTGCTCAAGGATTCCCGCAGCGAGACCCGGGCCAACTGGCGCGAGCTGCTGGCCTACGTCAAGGCGGAAGGCACCCGCGAGGCTTCGGTGCAGCGCTATAAGGGACTGGGCGAAATGAACGCCGGTCAGCTCTGGGAGACCACCATGGACCCTGAGAAGCGCACGCTGCTGGAAGTGCGCCTCGAGGACGCCGTCGAGGCCGACATAATCTTCACCACCCTGATGGGTGAGGACGTCGAGAACCGCCGCCGCTTCATCGAGGACAACGCCCTGGACGTCCGCAACCTGGACGTGTAGGGAGTGGGGCCGGCTTCAGCCGGCCGGGGGCGCAAGCTGAAGCTTACGTTACGGCGCTGTGCCCTGGACGTGCGGAATCTGGATGTGTAGGGCCGCCTTCAGCCGGCCGCGGGGCGCGCAGCAGAGCGCTGTCAACGCTCTCACCCTGTTGGTGCCGGCAGGAGAAAGCTCTCCCAATGCTGCTCCGAGATGATGGCGAGGGGGTACCTCTTCGAGTAGTCCACTGCCTTCTCGATTTTGCGGCCGTGGGTGGTGTGAATCCAGTCCTCGCTGGCAAGCGAGCCGATCACAAGGTAGCTTGTGCGGAGGCGAACCGCGTCTGCGCACGTGCCGCCCCGAACCAAGATCTCCTTCTCGCACACTCTCCGCGGGCCGTAGAGGAAGCTCCCGGTGAGGACGAACTCGTTCTGGTCGAAGATCACGTCAGGAGCCGGTCTTGTCAACGGCAATTCCGTGGAGGCACTGGTGAAGGGCTGACGCGCCTGCTCACCCAGGATCTCCGCCACCAGCATCCGCAAATCTTCGCGCTCCTCATCATCTATCACCCCGTCAGCGACGATTCGATTGAGACGGGCGACCAAGACGTTCACCGGCCACACGTCTGCCGCTTCGCGATTTTTGAGGGTCCACTCCCCCAGTGCCAGGACCTCCCCTGCGCTGACCACATTGTCGGCCGCAATGCCTCTCAGGAAGCCAATCAGCTCGTCGATGGCCCGGCTAACGCGGCGGTCTCGGTTGAGCAGCCTGTTCAGTGGTTGCCCGTTGTCGTCCAGGATTGCCATCTTTCCCCCTTCCTCCTCGGGACGGATTCTGTGTGGCCGATTCTACCAAATCCATGCCCACGCTATGGACGCCAAGGTCGGCCCTACCCGCGAGGGCTCAGTGGGGCGCCACAAGGGCCTCGGGGAGATGATCGCCGGTCAGCTCTGGGAGACCACCATGGACCCGGAGAAGTGCACGCTCTTGGAGGTGCACCTCGAGGAGGCCGCCGAGGCCGACATGATCTTCACGACGCTGATGGGCGAGGACGTCGAGAACCGCCGCCGCTTCATCGAGGACAACGCCCTGGACGTCCGCGACCTGGACGTGTAGGGTCGGCTTCAGCCGGCCGGGTGGGCGCAAGCTGAAGCTTACGCTACGGTGCTGCGCCCTGGACGTACGCAACGTGGACGTGTAGCGCAGAGATGGGTCACTTCACCTGCCAGCGCGCGCCCGGTCATGCTGGATGACACGCGCGATCAGATTTGGCTGCGTCGATCTCGAGGCCTACCTCGTTCGCCAAGACGGAGATTGCCGCGTCCCTGACCGGTACAGCCTGCTCTCGGGGTGCGTAGACGTAACTACTCCACTTGTTGTGCGCATAAGCGTCAGTCCACTGTCCCACAGGGAAAAACAGCTCGATCGGCTCGGGCTCCGCACCTGGTGACGTCTGGACTACGGCGTCCTCGGTTTTTATGCGCGGTCGATCAGGAATGCTGAGGCGAACGTCACGGGGGTTCATAACGCTTCTGGCCGACGCAGGCAGCTGCTCGTAGATCTTCCTCTCCAAATCATCCAGCTTGGTTGGCTGGTCACCAAGATCCATCAACATCGCCCGGCCGTAGTGGTTCCAGTTGACGACTGTGCGGCGCGAGATCTGGAGGCAGCGCACGAACAGGTTCCTCCGCAGAAACCTCGAAAGCATTTCTTGAACGTACGGATCGCCGAGTCCCTGGATCTGGTTGAAAAACTCGTCGTCAGTGATGTAGAGGTACTCGACCGGCTCCGCGAAACTGACCCTGGTGCCAGGGAACTGAATGGCACAGCGGTTCGGGTTCTGCTGCATGTGCTGGATAATCGAACGGAGCATGCTATCCAGGCACTTCACTTTCTGGTGGTGATACACCGAGCCGAACAGCATCATCTTGCTGAACAGGATCTGTTCGAGTGGGACGTAACTCCGAAGGACGAGCGCCCGGTATCCCTTCCAGGAGGCCACCGAGATCATGCTGTAGAACCGAGGCAGGTCAACGGTAAGGGCCAGTCCGCAGTAGTAGCTGTCCCTGGCGATGTAGTCCAGCTTGTCGGCGTCGTATGGGCTACTGACGATCTGAGCCAGGAAATGCTTGTCCTTCTCGGGGTGCTTGCCCAATATCAGTGCTGCGACGGTGTCCAGTCTGAGAGGTGCATCGCACGCCTCGACGACGTACTCCTGGAACCAATTCTGGAAGGTCGGTGACCTTACGATGAGGTAGGACAGGATTTCGCCCGGGTCCTTCCTGGAGAACTCCGGCTTCCGCTTGAACTCCCGGAGGTCCGAGAGCAGCGCATAGATCTGTTCAGACGCATGGGAGCAGAGGCCGTGCCCGACATCGTGGAGGAGGGTAGCCATGCGCACAAGTGCGAGGTCGCCGCTGAGGCGGTCTTCATTCGCGACCGCCTCCCCCAATTCGATCCGCGCGCGGTCGCGGATGGCATGGAAGCATCGCTCGGCTACCGTCGTCGCTCCTAGTGAGTGCTCGAACCGCGTGTGGGTCGCTGAGGGGAAGACGTGATAGACGAGGCCGGTCTGCTTGATGCGCTTCAGTCGCTGAAGGAGAGGGCAGTCTATTACGACGACCTCGTGCTTCGAGAAGTATTGGTTACCCAGGAGGGAGTCGTTAATCACCTTAGGCCCACGCGGGATGATCGTCTTGTAGTCCCTGAAGAGCCACGCGACGAATTGATCGACTCGTTCTTCCAACGGAACGGCGATGGACGCTTCTGAGGACATCGAGCGCGAACGCGGCCGGGAGACGAAAGCTGCTAGGAGGCGGTCACCCGGCGGTAGAAATCCGCAGCGATCTTCTCCAACTGCTGCCGCGCCTCAGGGGAGAACTCGCGGGCTAGCACCGCGTCGAAGAACGCCTCCGCCGCCGGGTTTAGGAAAAGCCTCTCGTAGTCCGGATTCTCGCGACCGATCAGGCCGGAGAGTTGCAGTTTGGACACGGAGTCACTCAGGGCAGGGCTGTAAGGGATCGGCCCTGACTCGCAAAACACAAACTCCTGGAGCAAGGAATATTCTGGGTTCCGACTCAGGGCGTAGAAGATCTCCTGCAAGGTGTAGTCGTGTCCCCGAAAGACCAGCCGTTCCTCGTTCGCCTGCCTCCTTGCCAGCGTCAGGATCGCGCTGAGGATGTGGTCGGGCAGGATCTCCGTCCGGGTCTGCGTAATCATGAACACCCTCCTGGGGGGCGTACTCCGGCGGCTGGTGCGCCATCATGCGTCCATCGGCTGAGCACCCAGCGCACATTATCGCTCACTCTACGGGCCATGTAAAGCTGCGCCGCCATGGAGACGCTCCAATGGTATTATACGGTTTTTTGTGGTTCTCTACAAGCCCTTTCCTTGGCCACGGCTGGTGCAGATGCGCTTGCAGCGACAAAGAAACCTAGTCGATTCACTCAATGCTAGCAATGGGATACGCGACTCGGTGAGGCTTCTCGCCAAGCCGAAGGTGGCGGTCAGAGGTCTTTGAGGCGGTCGTGGTATAATGCGGTAGGGTGCCCAAGTCTCGAGACGCGACGGCGTTTTGGGTTGACGTCGATGTGCGCGGGCGCGTGCGCCTGCCAACTACCTTCGCAGAGCGTATCGAGTGGCTCGCGGGTGAACAGGCCCTCGATGCATGGCTGTTCGTCATTGCCCCCGGCCGCTACCGCCTTCTTTCCCTTCACCAAGTTCAGGGGAGTGAGCAGCTTCGAGCCGTGTTGGAGAGCTTTCACGACACTGTGCTGGCAGACCCTTCCGAGTCTGACGCGGACCCCGCAGCCGCGCTCCCGCTCCGCCTGATCCCGACCGCCGTTTCGCCGCGAGGACCCGGGTGGCGCGTGAGGCTTCCCAAAGAGGCCATCATGCTGGCTGACCCAAATGAGGACAGCAGCCACGCGTACCTGCTCTTTTCTTCCGGCTACCCTGAGATCTGGCTTCCGGACGTTGCCCGGCGCGCGGTCCACTCGCCTTTGGGCGAGCTGCTGTGACCCTGGCCGATCCGGCATCATGGCAGCACCGCCCGCTGCAAGCAGCCGCCGTCGGTCGTGCGCAAGGATTCGCGCAGCGAGACCCAGGCCAACTGGCGCGAGCTGCTGGCCTACGTCAAGGCGGAAGGCACCCGCGAGGCTTCGGTGCAGCGCTATAAGGGACTGGGCGAAATGAACGCCGGTCAGCTCTGGGAGACCACCATGGACCCTGAGAAGCGCACGCTGCTGGAAGTGCGCCTCGAGGACGCCGTCGAGGCCGACATAATCTTCACCACCCTGATGGGTGAGGACGTCGAGAACCGCCGCCGCTTCATCGAGGACAACGCCCTGGACGTCCGCAACCTGGACGTGTAGGGAGTGGGGCCGGCTTCAGCCGGCCGCGGGCGCAAGCTGAAGCTTGCGCCACGGGGCGCCTCTAGCCGACCGGTGCGCCTATAATCGTGGTGTGGGTGTGAGCCAGCCAGCCGAGACCCTCACCCAGGTCTCCCAGGAGGCCCTGGACGAAATCGTCCACCGCATCGTCGCGGTGGCCCAGCCGGAGAAGATCATCCTGTTTGGCTCCGCCGCGCGCGGCAAGATCGGGCCCCACAGCGACTTGGATCTGCTGGTGGTCAAGCGAGGCCCGGTGCATCGCCGGAAGCTAGCTGGTGACATCTACATGAACCTCCACGGGGCGAAGTACTCGGTGGACGTCATCGTTGCCACCCCAGAAGATCTCGAGCGATACGGCAACAGTCACGCCCTAATCTACAAACCCGCCTTGCGCGAGGGCAGGGTGATCTATGACCGCACCGCCCTATGAGCCGGACGACCCCCGGGAGTGGCTGAGGCGAGCCCGTAGCAACCTCGCCATCGCCCAAGCGAAGCCCGCTGGGGTCTGCCTCGAGGATCTGTGCTTTGAGCTTGAGCAGGCGGTGGAGAAGGCTGTCAAGGCGGTGTTGATATCCAGGCAGATCGAGTTCCCGTACACTCACGACCTGGCCAGACTAGTGGCTCTCCTGGTGGAGGTGGGTGCGACAGTACCGCACTTCCTCAGGGAGGCCGAGCGGCTGACGCCCTATGCCACGTTTACCCGCTACCCGTACCGTGGCGAGCCGGTCAGCGAAGATGAATACGGCCATGCGCTCTCGCTGGCCGAGGCCACCATCCACTGGGCCGAGGGACAGATCCTCGGCGAGGCGGAAACATCTTCCTAGCCCGTGGGGCCGGCTTCAGCCGGCCGCGGGCGCAAGCTGAAGCTTGCGCTACGAATGTTCAGCCGCGTGCCGCGCGGACTTCGGCCAGCTTGGGCTCCATCAGATCGACGACTTCCTTGACCCCGGCGGCGCTCTTGTTCAGGGCCGCGCTCTCCTCGTCGGTCAGCTTAAGCTCGAAGATCTGCTCGATGCCCTTGGCGCCCAGCTTCACCGGCACGCCCATGTACAGGCCCTGGATGCCGTATTCGCCCTCCAGCAGCGCCGAGCAGGGCAGCACCCGCTTCTTGTCCTTGAGGATGGCTTCCACCATCTGCACCGCGGCGGCCGCCGGCGCGTAGTACGCGCTGGTGCCCATCATCTTGACGATCTCGCCGCCGCCACCCGCGGTCCGCTTGACCAGCGCCTGGATGGTGTCGGCGTCCATCAGGTCGGTCAGCGGGATTCCGCCCACGCTGGTGTAGCGCACCAGCGGCACCATGGCGTCGCCGTGACCGCCCAGCACCAGGGTCTGGACGTCCTCCACCGACACGCCCAGCTTGTCCGCGATGAACGCCCGGAAGCGGGCCGTGTCCAGAATCCCCGCCATGCCCAGGACGCGGTGCTTGGGGAACCCGCTGACTTCGTAAGCCACGTGGCACATGGGGTCCAGCGGGTTGGTCACCACGATGAGGATGCTGTTGGGCGATTGCCTGGCCGCCTGCTCGAGGGTGCCCTTGACGATGTCGTAGTTGGCCCACACCAGGTCGTCCCGGCTCATGCCCGGCTTGCGCGGGAAGCCCGCGGTCAGCACCACGATGTCCGAGCCGGCGGTGGCTTCGTAGTTCGAGCCGCCGGTGACCTTGGCATCCACCCCCGCCACGGGCGTGTACTGGTACATATCCAGGGTGGTGCCCGCGGCCCAGCCTTCCCGGATGTCCACCACCACCACGTCGCCCAGCTCCTTCTGCGCGAGCTGGATGGCGCAACTGGCGCCCACATTTCCCGAACCAATTACCGTGATCTTCTTTCTCATGAGTTGCTCTCCTGTTGCCGTGCTCGTGTGAAAACGTCCCTTCAGGCGCCGTCCATGTTCTCGGCGATGGCGGCCCCGAACTCGCTGGTTTTGACCTTGGTGGCGCCTTCCATCAGGCGATGCAGATCGTAGGTGACCCGCTTCTGCGCGATGGTGCGCGTGATGCCCTGCTCGATAAGCGCGGAGACTTCCTTCCAGCCCATGAACTGGAACATCATGGAGCCCGACAGGATCAGGCTGGAGGGATTCACCACGTCCTGGTCGGCGTACTTGGGGGCCGTGCCGTGCGTGGCCTCGAAGCAGCCGTGTTCGTCGCCGATGTTGCCGCCGGGGGCCATGCCCAGCCCGCCCACCTGCGCCGCGCAGGCGTCCGAGAGGTAGTCTCCGTTCAGGTTGGGCGTGGCCAGGACGTCGTACTCGTCGGGCCGCAGCAGCACCTGCTGGAACATCGAGTCGGCGATGCGGTCCTTGACGATGACCTTGCCCGCCGGCGGGGTGGCGCCCGCCTCGGCCTCCGTCACGCAGGTGTCGGCGAACTCCTCCTTCACCAGCTCGTAGCCCCAGTCGCGGAAAGCGCCCTCGGTGAACTTCATGATGTTGCCCTTGTGCACCAGGGTCACGCTGCGGCGGTTGTTATCCAGCGCGTAGCGGATGGCGCGCCGGATCAGCCGCTTCGAGCCGGTGATGCTGATGGGCTTGATGCCCACGCCCGAGTCCGTGCGGATCTTGGCGCCCATCTCCTTTTGCAGGAACTCGATGACCTTGGCAGCCTCGGGCGTTCCCTGCCGCCACTCGATGCCGGCGTAGACGTCTTCGGTGTTCTCGCGCATGATCACCACGTCCAGCAGCTCGGGGCGCTTCATGGGCGAGGGCACTCCGGCGTAATAGCGCACCGGCCGCCAGCAGGCGTAAAGGTTCAGCATTTGCCGCAGCGACACGTTGAGGCTGCGGAAGCCCCCGCCCACGGGCGTGGTCAGCGGCCCCTTGATGGCGATGTGCAGCTCGCGGATGGCGTCCAGGGTGCCCTGGGGCAGCCAGCTATTGAACTTGTTGAACGCCTTCTCGCCGGCGAAGATCTCGTACCAGACCACGCGGCGCCGCCCGCCGTAGGCTTTGGCCACCGCGGCGTCGCAAACCATCCTGGTGGCCCGCCAGATGTCCCGCCCCGTGCCGTCCCCCTCGATGAAGGGGATGATGGGGTTGTCCGGGATCACAAACTTGCCGTTCTCTACAGTGATGGGTGTTCCGTCAGAAGGAAGGGGAATGTCGTTGTATGCAGCCATGAAACCTCCGGGTCGCGCCCCGCGCCGGACCAGATCCTCCGGACTGCATGAGGACCGGCCTCGCCGGGCGAAATCAACTATAGCAATTCCGCACCGCACGGGCAATGGGCCTATCAGCCGAATAAATGCGGCAACCGCGCGCCCTCGTTGGTATCCTACAATGACC
>Ga0194112_10005641_pt1 | contig 16758 bp, 17 predicted proteins | sample TA2MahC400mmetaG_FD_146191 | JGI IMG/M metagenome (GOLD analysis project Ga0194112, IMG submission 146191) | Freshwater microbial communities from Lake Tanganyika, Tanzania - TA2015016 Mahale Deep Cast 400m | ecosystem: Environmental > Aquatic > Freshwater > Lake | place: Tanzania: Lake... | reverse complement strand
ATGAGCGCGAGATGCCTGCGGTGCATGGGCGGCTTCCCGTTTGCTGCCCGCCCATCATGCCAGGCCCTCCCGTGCCCCGCAAGGCGCTCTTGCAGCGCAGACAGGTTGCGCTATACTACAAGGGCGAGGGTTAGACTGTGGAGATGGCTATGGCAGCGCCCAGGATCAACCTGCCGACGGACAAGATTGAGGCATTCTGCCGCAAGTGGCGGATTGCGGAGGTATCGCTCTTCGGCTCCGTCCTGCGCGACGACTTCCGCCCCGACAGCGACGTTGATGTCCTCGTGGCCTTCGAGCCCGACGTGCCGTGGAGCCTCTATGATTGGATCGACATGATGGACGAGTTGGGCGCCATCGTCGGGCGGCAGGTGGACCTCGTGTGCCGCGAGGGTCTCCACAACCCCTTCCGCCGCCACGAAATCCTCACCACGCGCGAAGTCGTGTATGCCCGTTGAGATCAGGGTGGTCCTGGAGTCAAGCCGATGCTTGTCAGATGTCAGGAGTGTGGAGGCGAAGTCAGTAGTGAGGCAGATCGTTGTCCCCATTGCGGGTGCCGGTATCCCCATTTCCTTAGCGGCTCGGACCTCGCCGATTTGGTGCATGGAACCACCGAGGAGCGGCGCGAGGAGGCGGCCAAGGAGGCGGCCAAGGAGGCGGCCGAAAAGGCGCGCCGCCTCGATGCCATCAAGGCCATGGAGGGGCGTGTAGTCCGAGGTATCTCCTGTGACTGTCAAGGCCCATTGCTTTCATTGCTTAGTCGCGTCTTCGGAGGCGGGTTGCGACACCAGATCGTTAGTGTAGTGGACCAGGGTGTGCTTCTAGAAGTGGTGGTTAGGTGTTGTAGATGCCGGCGTAAGCAGAAGGTGTCGTGGACCAATGTGGACGAGCACCTTGCCTAGCCGTCTTCGCGATATGACGCCGGCCTTGGAAGAGGCCTGCCTCGCGCGGGGCTAGACAGGCAACTTGTCACACTCGGCCAGCGGGAAGGCCACGGTGCGGGTGATGCGATCGCTGTGGCGGGCGATGTCCTCCATGTGCTTATATACGGGAGCGTCGAAGTATTGCTCGCCACAACGGGTGCAGACCCAGGCAGGGACGCCGTCTATGTAGATAGTCTGGCCCCTATAGTGGAATCTCGCACGAACAGTGCGCTGCTGGACTTGGCCATCGCAGAACTCGCACGGATCCGGGGGAGTTCGCTTCATACGTCATTCCTCGGCCTGGGTCGCGGCGATGCCCGCCAGTGAATCGTAGCGGGACGTGCCCGCCATGTCAAATCACAGAAGGGACCACAGGGACCCAAGGGACCAAAGGGAATCAAGAGAGAAGAGCAGCCCAGGTGCGGCTTATGTCCCTGTGGTCCCTGTGGTCCCTTCCGCCTGACCTACCTCATCTCAGCAATGTCGGCGGCCTTGGGGTCGAGGCGCAGGGCGTAGGGCTGGCAGTGGTAGGTGTCAACGCCCCAGATGAGCTTGCGCCTGGCGTCGTACATGACGCCGCAGGAGTGGCCGGGGCCGCGGGGGGTGAGGGGGGTCGGCTTCCTGTCGCCGCGCTTCTCGACCTCGTAGGCGATCTTGAGCGAGACCCAGCGGTTGGCCGCGCAGTCGTAGGCGGGGGTGCGTTGGAAGCCATCGGCGTCGGCCGGCATCAGGGCGGCGAAGAGCACGAGGTCGCTCGCCGGCTCGTAGACTGCGCGGTCAATGAGGAAGCCCTGCGCCGCCCCCGCGTTGGGCGGCGACAGGGCGCTGGGGCGGAAAAAGACACCAGGAGTCTTTTGTGCGAAGCACCCGTAGGGCCTTTCAGGCAAAAGACTCCTGGTGTCTTTTTCCGCCTCGAGGGCGTGGACCTGGCCGTCGTATCTCTGGCCGTAGCCGGTGCGGAAGAAGACGAGTCGGTCGCGCCTGGAATCGTAGACCACGGTCGAGTAGTCCACGGCGGAGCCGGGGAGCTTGCCGTTCACCTTGAGTTCCTCCCACGCCTTGGCCTCCGGGTCGAAGCGGAAGATCGCGCCGCTCTGGTTCCAGCACAGCAGCGCCTTCGGCGTGGGCACGAGGGTGAGCGTGTAGAAGCAGTCGTTGTAGACCATGCCTTTCGGCTTCGGGCCGCGGCCCACCCAGTCGGCCGCGTCGGGGTTGTAGGTGAAATAGTGCTTGGTCTGGCCCGTGAAGAGCATGAGCTTGCTCACGGGGTCAACGCCGTAGCTCTGGTAGGTGTGGCCCGTGACCCAGGGGCGGAGGTTGAAGTTGAAGCCCGCGGGGTAGGAGGTGTTGGAGTAGGTCTGGCCGAGGGGGAACTCGACGGGGTATGGCAGCTCCCAGCGGTTGGTGGCGAGGTGGTAGTGGAGCACGTCGGTGCCGCAGTGGGAGGAGTGGCCGCCGCTCCAGACCAGGATCAGGTCGCGGTCGGGGTCGAGGACGGCGGTGCCCCAGCAGCGGTCGAGGCGGGGGAGGTGGGGCGGCTTGAGGGGCACCCAGGTGTTCGCCGGCATGTCCTTGAGCCGCGCGGCCACCTCGGCGGCGTCGGGCTTCGGGTCGCGCAGGAAGAAGTCGGGGTGATAGGGGCCGGTGCGATAGGTGCGAGAGGTCGGAGGCTCGGCTTTGCCCGCGCCAGTCCAGGCGTTGGCCGCGATGTCGTAGACCCATTCGCCGTCGCCCACGTCCATGTACTGCCCGCCGCAGTAGCTTGTGCTCGAGGAGTAGGTGTAGCCCCCCGTCAGGGTCACTTTCCCATCGCCTGTTGCCTTGAGTTGGTGGTTGGCTCGCGGGGCCGGGGCCGATGCTGGATGGCGCTGCATCCACTTGCGCTTCGCGGGGTCGAAGACCCAGGTGTCGTTGGTCAGGTAATCGAGGTGATCGCCCCCGAACAGCACGAAAAGCCCCGTCTTGGCGTCGTAGGCGATGGGGCTGAGAGCGCGGGGCGAAGGCTCGGCGTCCAGGGCCTCGGCCCCTTTCTCAAGGTGAACCTGCGCGGCAAATGTGTCCTTGATGAAGTCAACGCCAACGCTGCCGATGGGGTTGAGCCTCGCCCTTGCGGAACGAAGCAGGGCAATAGCGGCATTGGCCTGGCTCGACTCGTAGCTGCCCGGGGCCAGCAGTTTGTCCCTCGCCGCCTCCATGTCAGCGATGTTCGCGTAGATCCGTTGGTCAGTCCCTTCCCGTTCGTCCCTCAGATCCTCAGCAAGCTCCGCCTCGAAGTGGAGTTGCCGGGCGCGGGCCGCAAGGTTCTTGAGTTGGTTCCGGATGGCCCAGACGCGGTCGCGGAGTTTCTGGAGGGGGTTCTTGGCGCGCAACTCCTCGTGGATGGCCTTCCACTGGCCGTCGGCCCTGATGCGGGTGTGGGGGTGGCCGTCGTCGGCCTCCTGGTCCTGTCCGCCGAAGGCGAGGGCGGTGCCGTTCGGCCCCTCGCACTCGGCGCCCCAGATGACCTGCTGCTTGAGATCAACGCCCTTCAGGCGATAGTGCCTCTCGCCTGCGGCGGCGAGGCCGAAGGCAATTGCCAGGACAAGAACAGCTCGGGCCATGCGCCATCTCCTTCACTTGAGGGTGTCCGTAGTTATACCAATCTCCGGCCTTGTTGCCAAGAGCATGAGCCCGCGCTTGACCGTTTCCGGCCACGCGCTATCATCGGGGCATGCGAAACGGGCTTCTCGTGGGAATCGCTGCCTCGGCAGTTGTGGCTGCGGCCGCCGAGGTCGTCGAGGTGGCCGCCGAACGCGCCCAGGTCTCGCTCGATGGCGGCGGGAGCGCCGTCGCCCAGAAGGGGCGCTGGTTCGGCGTCGGCGAGCGCAAGGGCGAGCTGCTGTCCATCCTGTTCTTCGACGGCGAAAAGCTGCGGCAGGGCACCATCCGCTCCCGTGACGTGAAGGTGCTCAACGAAGACGATATTGACCTGGCTGCCGAGGCGCTCCGGGCAGCGAAGGAGTTGCGGCCGGGCCTGGACGTGGGGGCTTACAGGGCGCGGCTCGATGCACTCGTGCAAAGGCTCACAGTGACGGGCGAGACGCCGCGGGAGCGGGTGGCGTCGCTGGCCTCGTTGCTCTTCGAGCGCGAGGGCTTCGCGCCCGGCGAGCCGCACACCCTCGATACCGTACTCGACGGGAAGAAAGGCAACTGCCTGGGCCTGTCGCTCCTCTACCTGTGCGCGGCGCGGAGGGCGAAGGTGCCCGTCCAACTGGTCACTGCGCCGAAGCACGTCTTCCTGCGGTGCGACGACGCGAAGCGGCCATTCTTCATCGAGGCCACCAAGGGTGGGGCGATCCACGATTCCACCGACTACCTGGTCGGGCACCTGGGGAAGCAGCAACTGGGCGAACTGGGCGGGATTCACCTGGAACCCCTCTCGGCGGCCCAGGTGGTCGGCGTGCTCGCCGAGGAGGTGGGCAGGGCGTTCCGCGACGCCGAGAAGTATCCAGAGGCGGTGCGCCACTACGCCCGGGCCATCGAGATCAATCCGCGCCACGCCGAGGCATACGTGGGGCTTGGCGCCGTGCTGACCGGCCTGGGCAAGCTGGAGGCGGGCGCGGAGCTCTGCGCGAAGGCCGCCGAGCTGAACCCCCGAGACGCGGAGGCCTACTGCTACTGGGGTGTGGCTCTCCGCCGCCTCGGGCGCCACGGCGAAGCCTGCACGAGATACGCCAGAGCCGTCGAGCTGCGGCCCCGCTTCGACAAGGCCCTCTGCAACTGGGGCGTCGCCCTGGAACGCATGGGGAACAACAAAGAGGCGTGCGAGAAGTATGCGAAGGCGGCGGAGATCAACCCGCGGAATGCCGACACGTGGTTCAACTGGGGCGTTGCGCTTGCAAACCTCGCGCGGTTCGCCGATGCGTGCGAGAAGTTCGCTCGCGCCGACGCCCTCAAGCCGCGAGACCCGATGACCTCTTTCTACTGGGGCGTCGCCCTCCTCAAGCTCGGCAAGCGCGACGAAGGTGTGGAGAAGCTCAAGGCGGCCTCGGCGTTGTCACCGGGCATCAAGCCCCAGGTGGATGAACTCCTCGCCAAGCTCCGGGCCGCGCCTTCCAAGTGAAAACCTCCCGCAGGTTCCGAAACCTGCGGGAGGTCATGAGCGAGGGCTCTGGGGCCTCACGCTTCCTCGACGATCTTCATGCCCGTGGCCTGGGCGAAGGCTTCCACCTGTGGGCGGAGGTCGCCGTAGAAGGTCACGCGGTGCCAGCCCCAGCCCCAGTTGGTGGTGAGCTTCACGAGGTCGCCCTTGAGGTCGCCCGCGAGCTTCGTGCGGCAGGCCTTGTCCTCGTCTATGTTGTCTACGCTCTTGGACTGGTGGAAGAGGATTTGCTTCGAGCCGCAGTTGACCTCGAGTGTGGTGGTCATGTAGCCGAGGGGGAGGAGCGAGCGGTAGACGGCGCCCTTGCGGTCCTCGGAGTGGGAGCGGATGTCGGCAGGGTTCGAGGGGCCATTGGGGCCGAAGACCTTTCGCGGCGCTACGCAGTGGGCGTAGATGATCTGGTTCTTCGAGGTGTCAACCACGGGGTCGGAGATGAAGCCTGGCCGCCCCGTGAGGGTGCCGAAGATCATCATGGTGATGGTGGACATGATGTCGGCTTCGCAGGCGCCGACGAGGCCGTCGTCGTTCAGTTGGGTGAAGCCGAGGCAGGGATAAGCCTTGATGTGGCCGCCGTAGAAGCCGCCGAGGCAGTTGATGGTGATGGCCTGGGCGTTGCGCTTCTTCAGCACGTCGAGCATGGCAAGGTGCATGGCGCCCGAGCGCTGGACCTCGTCGGGCTTGGGCTCGATGAGCTTCGTGTCGGGGGCCTTCAGCCACTTGTCGGCCCACTTGGCCGCCTCGTCCTTGTCGGCGGCCTGGTAGGCGGCGTGGAGCTCCTTGAAGTCCACGGGGACGACTTTGACGCCGACGGCGTCCTCGATCTGCTTGGCGATGCCGGGCATGCCCCAGCCGCCGCCAACGGTGAGCATGGTCTTCTCTTTGAGGCGCTTGAGGCACTCGGCCACGTCAATGGCCTGCACCTTGTCTTCCTTGCAGGTCATGTCGCCCATCGGCGCCGAGTTCTTCAGGCGGGCGGCCTTGGCGGCGGCCACGAAGTCATCGGCGGTCTTCCCCTGCTTGAGGAGCGCGAAGCAGTTGGCCGAGGCGACCACATCGTCGAGGCGAGAGGACGAGACCCACTCGACCGGCTTCTTGGAGCGGAGGACGCCGGGCAGTTGAGTGAGGAACTCGCCCGAGCCGCCGTAGAGGTCGTCCACGAAGAGGGTGGGCTTGCCGGTGGTGGCCAGCGCGCCCGAGGCGCCGGTCCAGAGCCCGAGGAGGAGAACCAGATTGCCGTCGAAACCGGCGTCCTTGTCCTTCTCGATCAGTTCCTTGGCCTGGTCGCGGTTCAGGACATCGGCGGGGACGAACTCGACGTTGGGGCAGCCTGGCACCAACTTGTCGAGGATTTCCTTCTTCCGCTTCTCGAAGTCATAGCCGATGTTCGGCCAGATGGGGCCTGTGGACGGCACGTAGGTGAAGGCCAGCCTCACCTTCGCCTTCGCGGCTGGCGCGGGCGCTTCGCCACCTTGCGCTCCGAGCGCCACCATCCCCGCCGCCCCCGCCGCGCAGCCCCCGAGGAACTTCCTGCGGCTGAGCGGACAGCCGCAACAATGCCCCTTGGGCAAGGGAGATGTCTCGTTCATCTCAGAGGCCCCTTTACGACTGCAGGTACAGAAAGGACAGAGCAGTGACAATACCTCCCGCGCAACTCCCGTCAAGCGTTCAACCTCGACGGGTGGCCGATACGGGAGGCAGCGGTTCTTTGACGAACGGTTCCCGCGCTCTGGGCGGTGTCGGGTGCATCTTGGGCTTGGCCGACTCGCTCTGAGCGAGTAGCACTTCGACGACCCTCTTCATCTCATGCGAGGACAGAATCTCTTTCAGGATGGCCCTAAACTGGTCTTCTGTGCTTGCTTTCAGGAGATTGTCGTTGCGCAGGTGGTCAATGATCCGCATCGGATAGAGCGAGATGGGATGCTGCACGGTGAGAGCCAGGTACGTGTAGTGGCCAAGCGCCGGTGCAACGAGTTGAAGGTCATGAGCTAGGACTTTCCCTTCCTGGTAGCTGACGACCTTCGCGGTAACCACGTTTCTCGTCTTGCGCCCCAGCAAAGACGCCTGCTCTCTGAGAATGCCCACGGGCATTCTGTGCTTGGAAAGACGGATGTTGGGCCAGAAGTCTTCGGGCATTGGCTCGCCTCCTTTCAGATGTCGAGCTGGAAAATGATCGGAAGATGGTCGGAAAACCGTCCTGAATCGGGTACGCCACGTCTGTCGAGCAGCCGGACCCGTCCGGCACTGCTCAGTATTCTGACGCTTTCGCTCCTGAAACGCCTGAGGAGAGCCGGGCGGACCAGCACCTGGTCGAACATGCTCCAGAAAGTTGTCACGTGCTCGGCTGCTTCGCGGTAGTAGGTTCCCGGCGGACCGGCTGTCCCGTCACCAAAGAACCTCCACATGGGGTTGAACAAGCATGGATAAGACTCCCCCTGTACCGTTCTTGCGCCTCTCGAAGCGATCTCACGGGTCATCATGGCGTTGAAGCTCGGTGCGGCCAACAATCCCTCCTCGAACGGGTGCATGTTGAAGTCTCCAAGCACAACCGTCCTTCTGTGTCCGATGACGTCCTCCGCTTCCCTGATCATGCGAGCGTACCTTTCACACTCGAAAGCCTGGCTTCGGTCGCTCCAGAACAGTTTGCCAGGCAGGTGGGCAGCGGCCATGAGAATCTCGGGGCTTGCGGGCAATCGCAGCCGTCGAACCGTGAACCTGTTGGTCTCTGAGATTGGCAGAACGAACTCGCTGGAGAAACGCGTGTAAACGGCCACCTTCTCGCAGCTACTGAACGTGAACTCGAAGTCTCTCTCCGCGCGCCGGTTCAGATACCTGAGTAGCTCGGAGCTTGCTGCTTCACACTCGGCCAGGACAATCACGTCCACGTTGTTAGTGCGAGCCAAGCTGGCCACGACGGCCTCAAGCGGCCTAGCGTTCAGGTTCCAGAAAAGGAAGGTCAGCATTCTGGGTCCGCCGAAACAGGTTTACTGTCGTCAGTCCCCGGTCCATACCGATCGCTCGGCCGGTCGCCAAGGCGACCCCGATGCCAAGGGTACGATCCCGGCCCCCTGTTGTCAAGCGGCCCAAGCGCTGGAACGGCATCTCCGAGCGATTGCCGAGCTATGCTTCCTCGACGACCTTGAAACTCATGAGTGCGCCGAGGTGCCTGATGTCCTGCATCCGGTCACCGTAGAAGACGGCGCGGTGGAGGAGGGTCATCACGCCGCCCTTGAGGACGCCCCCGCCCCAGTTGTGGAACATCGAGCGGGCGTCCTTGACCTCGGTGGTGAACTGGGTGCGGCAGCCAAGCTTGTCGTGCGTGACCTCGATGATCTTGCCCGTGGAGATGAGCATCTTGTCGAGGTCAATGAGCTTGGCGCAGGTGACCATCTGGCCGATGCGGTTCTCGACTTCGAGTGCGACGCCGCCCTGGCTGTCGGTCTGGTTGCGGATGTTGAAGGGCATCCGCTTCCCCTGCGGGCCGTCGAGCTTCGTGGCCGACGTGCAGTGGAAGTGGATGAGGGCGTTCTTCGCCACGTCGAACACCGGGTCGGTGATGAAGCCGGGCACGCCGAAGGCGTAGCCGAAGATGAGCATGGTGAGGGTGGAGTCCATGTCGCCCTCGCAGGCGCCGACGAGCCCCTCGTCGTTGAGCTTGCTGAAGGTGAAGCAGCCGCGCGGGTTCCCCATGCAGTGGGAGCTGGTGATGGCGCGGACCCGCTCCTTGGCCATCAGGGCCTTGGTCGCCAGGTACATGCGTGCCGAGGCGATGATCTCGTCGCGCTTCGGCTCGACGACTTTCTGGGCGACCTTGAGCCAGTATTCCTCGGCCTCGGCCTCGGCGGCCTTGGCGTCAACGGCCTTCATCGCCTCCACCATCTGCTCCCACTTCATCGGAATGGCTTCGGCGCCGAGGCGGTCCTTCACCTGCTTGGGGTCGCAGGCTGGGCCGGTGCCCTGAGGGGCGCCGAGCATGAAGATGCGGGTCTGCCGCATCCAGGCGGGGACGCGCATGAGGCCGACCATGTGGTCGAGCTCGCCCCAGTCGCTCGTGGGGAGGATGGCCACCTTGCGGCCCGCCTTGGCGAGGGCGGGGAAGTACATCCAGCCGTGGCCGCTGAAGGGCTGGGAGAAGACGGCTGCGGGAACGCCCGTGTCAATCAGCTTGCTGAGGACCGGCGCGTCGCCGCCGTGGCCCGAAAGGTGGAAGAGGAGCGCGCCGTCGGCGCCCTTCATCTTCTCCGCGACCGCCTCGACCTTGACGTCGGGGATGAGGTCGCCGCCGACGAACTCGACTCCGCCCAGCTTCTTCGCCACGCCGTCGAGGTAGGCGTTGAACCTGTCAATCTCGTCCTTCGGGCGCGACAGGTAGTGGCCGCCTGTGCGCCCTGCGAAGACCTTGTAGATTCTGACGGTGGGGAGCTTCGGCGGCCACTCCTCGGGGGCGGCGGCCAGCCCGACCCGCCGCCAGAGGCCGCCGAGGAGCGCCCCTGCCCCGGCGGACGCAGCAAGAAACCCACGACGGTCCACTACCTTGCGCATGGCTCCTTCCTTTCGACCAAAGGGTGGCGAATGGACCCGGCTCGAAGCCACTGCTGATGCGCTCGACTATAGCCCGTCGCCGCCCCGTTGTCAACTGGCCGGTGCGCTTGCCTCGGAACATGAGCCATGCTGGAATCCGCGCTCCTGCGAGCCAATGCTGGAGAGGACGAAAGCGTGGACCTGCCAGTCATAGACCCCCCGGTCTTCCCGCGATGGATATGGATCGAGGAGATCACGTACTCGCACATCACGCTGGCGACGTACATCACGGCGTGCATGGTGCTGGCGCCGGTCTTCGAGTACATCGGCTGGCGGCGGCGCGACGCCCGCTACGACCGCCTGGCGGTCGGCCTGATATGGTTCTCGCTCACGCTCTTCTCGCCGGGCGCCGCGCTCGGCACAGGTATCCCCATGTGGCTCATGGGCACCTACCCTGAGTTCTGGTCGCGCTGGTCCAACCTCTTCTTCTGGCCGCTGATGGCGCAGTTCGTCTTCTTCATCTTCGAGGTGATCTTCCTCTTCCTGCTCTATTACCTGCTGTGGAACTGGAGCGTGAACCACAAGCGGTTCCACATCCTCCTGGGCGCGGTGGCCGCCTTCTGGGGGTTGGCGGTGCAGGTGGTGTGGGACTCGGTGGGGGGCTACATGACGACGCCGAACGTGCGGCTGCCCGGTGTGGACGAGCCTGTGGCCTGGTCGCTCAAGGCCTGCCTGAACCCCAGCTTCCCGTTCCTGTTCTCGCACAGGTTCGTGGGGAACATCAGTTGGGCGATGCTGATGACGGGCGGCGCGCTGGCTCTGCGGTCGGTGGGCCGAAAGCCGGCGGAGGACCGTGCCTACTACAACTGGGCGGCGCACCTCTGCTTCACGGTCGGCTTCGTGGCCTTCTTCGGGATGCCGGTCATCGGCTGGTTCTACGCCCAGGTGATGGGGCGGCACGCGCCCGTGGCCTTCCACGCGATCATGGGCGGCCACCAGGGCTGGATGTTCATCGTCAAGATGGCCCTCATCGCGCTCTTCGTGCTCATCGGCGGCGCCTACGTCTTCCTCAGATACCAGAGCCGGCTGCTTCTGTGGGGCATGACGGCGGGGCTGGCGCTCCTGTGGGTGGTCCTGACCGTTCACCCGCCGCTGAAGTGGCTGGGGGATTCCGCCCTGGTCTGGCGCGCGGCGTACACCGTGGCGCTCGCCGCCTTCGCCGCGCTCCTCTGGGCCATACGCGGCCGGTGGAGCGTGGAGACGCGCGGCTGGAAGTGGGCCATGTTCGTCGCGGGCCTCGCCGCCTTCCTCGCATTCTGCATCGGCGGCATGGTGCGCGAGGGAGCGAGGCAGCCGCAGACCGTCTACGGCCAGCTCGAAAAGCCAGAGACCCTCCCCCGCGAACGCGACCGCTTCCTGCTCTACGAGCGCTGCGTCCAGTGCCACCACAGGACGGTCAACGAGTTCAACCGCTACGACCACCGCCGGTCCTGGGCGGACATCCTGAGCGACAAGGACCACCGCGGCGTGTGGAAGGCGCCCGACGAGCAGGCCCGCCTCCTCCGCTACCTGGAGGAGTACTACCGATGAGCGCCACCACGATCGACGTCCCCCTGCTCGGCGCGAAGTGGACCATCGGTTTCTTCGGCCTCTTCCACACCGCCGTCGCGTCCCTCTCCATCGGACTCGCCGCAATCGTCACCGTCCTTCAGATTGTCGGCTACCGCAGGCGCGACCGCCGCTACGACATGCTCGCCCGCCGAATGCAGCTCCTCCACGTCTGCATCTACAACATCGGCACCATCGTGGCCATCGGCCTCATCTTCTCCCTCAGCGGGCTCTATCCCCAGTTCTGGAGCCAGCTCTTCGTCCACTTCTTCTGGACCCTCATCGTCGAGGAGTTCATCTTCTTCCTCCTCGCGGCGACGCTGACCCTTCACTACTTCTTCTGGCAGAAGATGTGGGGCCACAAGAAGCTCCACATTCTCCTGGGCGCGCTCCTCAACCCCCTGTTCCTCCTCCAGTTCTACCTCATCAACGGCATCGGCGGCTACATGCTCACGCCGGGCTACGAGGCGGGGCAGGCCGACGTGGCCGGGACGATCATGGGCTGGGACAAGTTGGGCTTCTACAATCCGTCATTCCTCATGCTCACGGCGCACCGGGCGTTTGCGAACATCGCCTACGGCGGCTTCAGCGTGGCCGCAATCTGCGGCGCACTCCACCTCGTCAGCCGACGCGAAAAGGTCAGGCAATACTACGAGGACGGCGGCCGCTGCGCCTTCTACACGGGCTTCCTGTGCTTCATCAGCCTGCCCATCGTCGGCTACTTCTACGCCCACGTGCTGAAGTACGACGCCAACGAGGCCTACGTGAACCTGATGTGGGGCCAGGGCGACGTGGTGGCGCTGGGGATTGACTGGTGGTGGCTCAAGCACGTCTTCGTCGCGGCCATGTTCGGCCTCAGCCTGGGCTACTTCCGCGACTCGGCCAAGCGCCAGGGCGCCACCTTCGCTCTCCCCGCCGTCCTCATCTGGAGCCTGGCCACCTTTTACCTCATGTACTACATGGCGATGGGCATGATCATGACGTGGAGCTTCTTCTTCTGGGAGCTCGCCATCGCCCTGGCCTCAGCCTGGCTGGGCGGACACCTCGTCCGCTACCACCAGGGCTCAGCGCGCATGCTCTTCATCCTCATGGGAATCCTCTCATTCCTCACCGTCATGCTCGGCGGCTACGTGCGCGAGGCCGCGCGCCCGCGCTTCGTCAACCGCTTCTCACACTACGACTACGTCTATCCCCCTGAGCAGCGCCAGCCCGTGCTCATGGTGGACAAGCGTCCAGAGGACGTCTTCACCCCCGAGGAGATCGCCGCCGCCAAGGCCCTGCCCAAGGGCAAGCTCATCCTCAGGTCCGGGGCCGAGCAGAAGTTCCTCGACCCCGTGGCACTCATCCGCGTGAACTGCTCGGGCTGCCACACCCTCGAGAGGGTGAAGAACTACAAGCTCACGCAGCACTGGAGCCTCATCGTGAGCCAGATGCGCGCCTACGGCCTCAAGCTCACGGACGACGAGGCCCGCCAGATCGTGGAGCACCTCGAAGCCGCCAAACCCTACTAGGCAGGAACCGCCATGCCCGACGAGCAGCCCGAAGCCAAGCCGCCCGAGCCGCCGCCCGACGACGCCAAGCTCGCCGCCTACAAGGACGGCGTGCGCGGCCTCAACTGGTTCGTCACTCCCGTCCCCATCTTCAAGGAGGAGGAGCTCGAGGCCATGTTCGAGCCCTACCCCCTCGCCAAGCCCTCCGAGGACCAACGGTGGGCCATCTGGACAGTCTGGATCTGGGTCGGCTTCACCGTGTTCTCCATCGCCTTCATTCTCTGGCTGATAGTGATGGGCTTCTACTACGGCGGGCACCGATGAGGACCCTCGGGCGCATCATCCTCACCTGCCTGAAGGCCCTCTGCCTCGGCTTCGTCGGCTGGCTACTCCTGGTCCAGATTCCCGAGCTCTGCTACGACTTCGGCCCGAAGACCCCCGTGATGATCGAATCGCCCGCCGACCTCGCGCCCGAGCGCCTGCGCTCCACCACCTTAGTCTCCATCGCCGCCACGCCGAACTTCGACAAGGCCTTCATCTACCGCCGCTACGGCCTGAGCCACACCTACTTCACCCTCGACCCCTACGGCCTGCGGATCGTGGTCCGCACCTACGACAAAGTGACTGACGAGTGGCGGGGCCTCACGCGCTTTGTCGGCAAGCTCCGCCCCTTCGCACGCCAGCCCTTCTCGTACCACGTCCGCAAGATTCTCAAGGACCGGCACGCCGTGGAGGTCCCCCCTGACGCCTTCTTCCTGGCCCTCTACGACATCCCGAAACCGAGCGGCTGGCAGATCGGGGCCGTCATCTTCGCCAGCGTCCTCTGGCTCGTCATGCTCTACCTCTTCTTCATACGTCCCTGGCGGCGAAGGGCCAGGGCTAAAGCGGCGGCCACGGCGGGAGGCCCGCCGCGCTGACGGTCTTCGTCCCCCCCATGATCGCCAGGAACATCCAGCCGGCGATGAACCAGATGACCAGGGCGACTGCGGACATGATGATTCCGAGCAGCGGCGCGTAGGAGCGGTAGGCGCGGTAGAGGCGCACGAAGGCGATCTTCAGCAGCAACACGGCGATGAGCGACAGGGCGAGAAAGGCGTGGGTGAACACCCGCGCGTCGAACCTCGCGGCGTAGCTGCCCCCCGCGAAATAGCGGCCCATCATGTCGTAGCCGATCCAGGCCAGGAACAGGGCATAGCAGAGAAACACGTAGCCCCCCACGCGGTGCAACTGCATCAGGAGGCGCGCGTGGCGCGTCGGCTCCCCCTTCACGCCGAAGACCCGCATCGCGGTGAGGAACTCGAAGAGGGCGAGCGCCACGAAGCCCAGGGCCACATACGTTTTCTCGAACTGGTTCATGTCACTCCTCGCTTCCAGTTTCCGCCGCGTGCGGCGAGCCAGCCGGCCAGGCTGAGCAGCGCGGCGGCACTCGCGGGAAGGGGCCAGGCCGTGCCGCCGGGCGGATCGGTTGCCAGGGAGCCCAGCGCGCCCGCCAGCCAGGCGACCGGGCTGAACCGCGCGGCCGCCCGCACCGCGCCCAACAGCGGGCCTGCCGCCGGCACCAGGCCCGACAGCAGCACGATGGCCGCCACGCCGAGGGCCGCGGCCAGGTGGACCTCGGCATTCGACCGCGCCGCCCCCGCGAGCAGCATGCCCAGCGCGTTGAGCAGCAGCACGGCGAAGGCGAGCGCCGCGGCCACGCCCAGCACTGCTCCCACCGCCGGCCCGCGGCCGTTCACTGCCCCAAACAGCGCCACCACTGGCCCCACCTGAACGAGGTCAACCACCGACCCCGCGAGCAAGAGGTCTGAGGCCACCACGGCGCGCGGGATGGGCAGCAGGGCCAGACGCATCGTCTGCCCGTCCGCCCTGCGGCGCACCGCGCCCACCGCCGCGCCGAAGAACGACACGAACACGGTGAGGACCGTCAGCCCGGCCACCCGCGCGCGCAGCGGCATCTCGGCCACTGCGAACGGCAGCCCGAGCAGCAACGCCACGCCGACCCGCAGGGCCAGCGCCCGCCGGCTCGCAAACGCCGCCGCCAGCTCCAGTTGCAGCACGTTGGATGGCGTCACTGCCCCAGCTCCTTGCCCGTCTTGAGCAGGAAGGCGTCGCGGAGCGTGCTGCGCGACACCTCCACCCGCGCCACCTCCCCGCCCGCCGCGGCCACGTGTTCGAGCAGCCGCGGGAGCAGTGCGGGGCCGTCCACGAGCGCGCGGACCGAGCTGCCCTCCTGAACGAAGACGCGCAGGCCGTCGAACGCGGGCGGCGGCACGGCCACGCAGCCGGCCAGGGTCAGGCAGACCTCGCGGAGCGGCGAGACCTCGCGCGCAAGCTCGTCGGGCGTGCCCTCGGCCACGATGCGCCCGGCCTCCATGAAGGCCACGCGCGACGCCACGCCCGCCGCCCAGTCAACGTCGTTCGCCGCGAGCCAGGTCGTCGCTCCGCGGTCCCGGCGCGTGCGGAGCAGGCCGGCCAGGGCCACGCGGAACTGCTCGTCCACGCCCGCCGTCGGCTCGTCGAGCACCACCAGGTCGGGCTCGTGGCAGAGGGCCTCGATGAGCGCCAGCTTGCGCCGCATCCCGAAGGAGTAGGTGGCCACCGGCTCGTCGCGGTGCGGCGCCAGGCCAGCCAGGCCGAAGAGCCCGGCAAGCCGGCGCTCCAGCTCTCCGTCCCTCAAGCCATACGCGCTGGCCACGAACGCCGCGTTCTGCCAGCCTGTGAGCGCGTCCCAGTGCGGGGTCGCGTCGAGTGCCACGCCCAGGCGCCGGAGGTGTCCGCGCGAGCCGAGCGTCACTGGGCAGCCGAGGACGGCGAGGCGTCCGCCCCCGACCGGCTCGAGGCCCAGCAGGAGGCGCGTGAGGGTGCTCTTGCCCGAGCCGTTGCGGCCCAGCACCGCGTAGCACTCGCCGGCCCTCACCCCCAGCGACACGCCGCACACCCCCCGCCCAGGGGCATGCTCGCGCACGAGTTCGTGGGCCTCAACTGCCAACAACTCTGGCGTCCCTCGCCCCTCTCGCTACACGAAGCGCAGGACCGTGCTCTCAGTGACGCGCACGGAGCCTTCGGGGACGGTGGCAGTGACCTCGTAGACGACCACGCGGTCGCCGACTCGGCACTCCTGTCCGATGAGCTTGCCCCTGGCGATGTGGCGGTGGAACGGGGGCGCGAGGGGGCGCGTGTTCCGAAGCGTGACCTCTCTGGCGTCGGGCGACTCAGCCATGGGAGCGCGTGTCCTCGCTGTCAATGCTCCGAGGGAATGGGATGGTTGGATGCGTGGATGGATGGATGATTGTCTGACACCCATCCACCCATCCATTCATCCATTCATCCTCTATCCCGCTTCCGTCCTTGCCGCGGGCGCCGTGACAAGCACGCTGCACGGGGCGAGCTGGGCCACGGCCTCCGCGTTCGAGCCGATGTCGGCGGTCCCCCGATGGTGGCCGAACCTGCCGACCACGGCCACCCGCGCGGCGCACCGTTGGGCGTGGTCAACCAGCGCGCGGTACGGCTTCCCGCGAAGAAGCGTCGGCCTGGCCTCCACGCCCAGCGCCCTTGCGCCGGCCACCGCCCGGTCCAGGAAGCCGCCGTAGAGCTTCGCCAGGCCGTCGTCAATGAAGGTCTTGTGGAGCGTCTCCTGCTTGCTCAGGCCGACCGCGGCCTGGCGCTCGGGCGAGAGCGACCGGGCCATCGTGCTGAAGACGGCCTTGTGGAGGTCGGGGTCGTAGGCGGCGGCGACCTCCAGCGGGCACTGGAGCGCGCCGACCAGCGCCGTGGCACGCCCGAGGGCAGCCAGGGCCTCCTCGCTGCCGTCCACCCCCACGAGGACTGGTCCGCCTTCGGCGCCGCCGGCCCTGGCGATGAGGACGTCGGCGGCCGCGGCGCGCAGGACGCGCAGGGCGGTGCTGCCGAGCCGCCCGTCGCCCGCGGCGCCAAGCCCTTGCGCGCCCACGACCACCAGGTCCGCGCGGCGCTCGCGCGCGATGTCGAGCAGCACCGCGTAGTTCCGGCCGGCGGCCACTTGCCCCTCCGCGGCGATGCCCTGCTGGCGTGCGTTGGCAAGGTAGGCTTCGGTATAGCCCGC
>Ga0194112_10005635_pt1 | contig 16766 bp, 12 predicted proteins | sample TA2MahC400mmetaG_FD_146191 | JGI IMG/M metagenome (GOLD analysis project Ga0194112, IMG submission 146191) | Freshwater microbial communities from Lake Tanganyika, Tanzania - TA2015016 Mahale Deep Cast 400m | ecosystem: Environmental > Aquatic > Freshwater > Lake | place: Tanzania: Lake... | reverse complement strand
TCTCTCGTACTCGAACGATATGGGATTTCTTTGGACAAAGAACAATTGAAATCTCTTTCGAGGTAAGGACTGAGTATTACGGTGTAATACTAAGCTGAAGCTAAATTTTAGAATCCACGGATTACGGGCGGAGAGCATTTAGCACCCCAATATGTCATTGCGATCCTTCCTTCGGAAGGAAAAGCAATCCCTGCAAGGGAGGGGGTAAGAGACAGGAATGAGTCTTCGCCCCTGCCCCCGCCCTGGCATTGCTTCGTCGTCCGCATCAGGCGAACTCCTCAGAAATGGCATTTTTAGGCGACCCTGATCAGAGATGTTTGCCTTCGGGCAGAGCCGACGATTATAATTATCAGTAGTTTTGACTGGGGAGAAGCACGGCTGGAAAGAGGAAAGGAGTGAGACATGGCTGGTATAGTTTCCTACGGGGCGTATATCCCTATCTACAGGCTTAGCAGGGCCATCCTGGGCCAGGTCTGGGGTGGGGGTGGGAAGGGGGAGAAGGCCATAGCCAACTGGGATGAGGACAGTATTACTATGGCTGTCGAGGCAGGCACTGACTGCCTCAAAGGGATAGAAAGAAAATCGGTAGATGCCTTGTATTTTGCCACCACCACCCCACCCTTCAAGGAAAAGCAGTCGGCCAGCATCATCGCCGCTGCTCTTGACCTGCGCGAGGACATAATTGCGGCCGACTTTACCAACTCCCTTCGATCTGGGACGATCGCTCTCAGGGCTGCCCTTGACGCTGTGAAAGCCGGTTCGTCGAAGAAGGTACTGGTGATCGTCGCTGACTGCCGCGTCCCGGCCCCCAATTCGGCCTTAGAACCGCTGTTTGGCGATGGTGCAGCCGCCTTCCTCATTGGGCAGGATGGGCTGGCTGCTGAAATTGAGGGTAGCTACTACCTCACCAGCGAGTTCATCGATATTTGGAGACTTGAGTACGATATGCTGCCTCGCACCTGGGAAGAGCGCTTCACTCTCGACGAGGGATATGAGCCACATATGAAGAAAGCCGTGGCTGCTTTGTTGAAGGCTCAAAACACTGCGGCCAAGGACTTCAGCAAGGCCGCCTTCTATGCTCCCAATGCCAGAGCTCATGAAGCCATGGCCAGGACCCTGCGCCTGGATGCCAAGACCCAGGTACAGAACCCTCTTTTTGACAGCGTCGGCAATACAGGAGCGGCTTTTGCCCTGATGACGCTGGTGGGCGCTCTGGAGGAAGCCAAGGCAGGGGATCGAATTCTGGTGGCCAGCTATGGAGATGGCGCTGATGCCCACATCGTCCGTGTGGCGGAAGGAATCAGCAAGGTAAAGGACAGGAGAGGCATAAAGAAGAACCTCCAGTTTAAGCTCATGCTGGAAAACTACGGCAAGTACGTCACGTTCAGGAACCTGATAAAATTTGAAGAGACTCCCATGACTAGGCCGAGGACTTCCCTGACCGCCATGTGGAGAGACCGCAACTGGGTCTACCGCTGTCATGGACATAAGTGCCAGCAGTGCGGCAAGACTCAATTCCCTCCGCAAAAGCGATGCATGTATTGTCAGGCCGATGACAAATTCCTTCAGGAAGTGCCGCTGTCTGATAGGAAAGGCGTCCTCTTTACTTACAGCATGGACGAGAGGACGGCAGTAGTAGATCCCCCGAATGTCCTGGCAGCGGTCAACCTTGACGGAGGTGTCAGAATCTTCAGCCAGATGACGGACAGGGACGTAAACAATATCAAAGTAGGTATGCCGATGGAACTAACCTTCAGGCGGATCCACGATGCCCTGGGAGTTCACAACTATTTCTGGAAATGCCGGCCGGTAAGGGAATAAAAAGGAGGAGACATGGCAGAGGGTATAAAGGACAAAGTAGCCATCGTTGGCATGGGATGCACCCGCTTCGGAGAGAGGTGGGATGCCGATATAAAGGACCTGATAGCTGAAGCCACCTATGAGGCTTGCGCCGACGCCGGCGTTGAGATCAAGGATATTCAGGCTATATGGCTGGGGACTCAGTGGGGGTCTCAGGTAGTAGAGGGTGGCGTGGTTACAGGAACACTCCTTTCCAGCACCCTTCAGACTCAGTACGTGCCGGTGACGAGGGTGGAGAATGCCTGCGGCACCGGAGCCGAGTCACTCAGGGGCGCTACCTATGCTTTGGCGGCCAAAGCCAATGACCTGGTGCTGGCCGTAGGCGTGGAGAAGCTGAAGGATATGGGATTTGGAGGTCTGCCTTCAGTGTGGATCGGGAGGTGGGAACCTGTATATGGAGCTTTTGGCACTGGCCCCGGCAGATACGCCATGGCTGCTACGGCCTACTTTGCCAAATACGGCCTCACCCCTGAGCAAGGCAAGAGGATCCTGGCTGACATCTCGGTCAAGAGCCACTACTACGGGGCCAGAAACCCCAAGGCCCACCTCAGGAGAGAGGTCACCGTAGAGCAGGTGCTGAATGCTCCCATGATTGCCTGGCCTCTGGGCCTTTTCGACTGCTGCGGGGTGACAGACGGTGCTTCGGCAGCCATTCTCTGCCGCACCGAGGACGCGAAGAAATACCGGAAAGACTACGTCACCATCAAGGGGTTTGGCATAGCGGCCAGCCCGGGGTGGGGTAAGGAGAGAATAGACTACGACTTCACCTACTGGGATGCCACGGAGGCCGCCGCTCAGATGGCCTACCGGGAGGCCGGGATCAAGAACCCTCGACAGGACCTTGACATGGTGGAGTTGCACGACTGCTTCTCGATTGCCGAGCTTATCGCCAGTGAGTCGCTTTTCCTCTGTGATAAGGGTAAGTTCAAGGAGCAGATGGGTGACAAGAGGGCCTACTATCACGACGGAGAAATGCCAGTTAACGTCAGCGGAGGCCTGAAATCCTTCGGGCATCCGGTAGGCGCCAGTGGCTGCCGCGAGGTGCATGAGATATACAAGCAGATTCAGGGCAAGGCCGAGGAGCCGTCGCGCCAGATGAAAGACGTGAAGCTGGGGTTGGCTCACAACCAGGGGGGGCACCCGGGCAAGTTCATCTGCGGCGTCACCATAGTAGGCGCCCCCTAATAGCAGGCTATCCAGCGGTGTGGATCTAAGGTTAGACTAAGTGGCCGATGTCCAACCCTTCTGTGGGCTTCGCTACAACACTGAGCGGATAAGGGATGTTTCGTCGGTTATCTGTCCCCCCTATGACGTCATTTCCCCGCCAGAGCAGCGTTCTTGCCACCATCGAAGCCCATACAACATAATCAGGGTTGAGCTTGGGGAGGACTATCCCTCAGACTCTCCGCAGAGCAATAGGTACACCAGAGCGGCTGACACCCTCAGGAATTGGCTGGAAGAGGGCGTTTTGCTTCGTGAGAGGGTGCCGGCGTTCTATGTCTTCCAGCACCGCTTCATATACCAGAGTTACCTGAGAAGCCGCTGGGGGCTGGTGGCCCGAGTGCGGCTGCCAGACCAGTCCGCTGCCGGGGCTCGTCTGCACGAGACGACCCTGGAGTCTCGTGTCAAGGATCGCCTTAATCTGCTACGTTCCTGCCGTGTCAATGTCAGCCCTATCCTGGGGATCGTCCGCCAGGGCCAACGCAAACAGGGACTGGCTTCTCTTCTGCGGGAGGTCGTTGGAGAAGAAGCAGACCTGGGTGCCGTCGATCACCAGGGACTAATTCACCACATGTGGGTTATCACCGATCCTACAAGCATAGCGAAAATCACTGCTTTTTGTGCTGATAAGGATATCTACATCGCCGATGGACACCATCGCTATGAGACGGCCCAAGCTTACCAGAGGGAACAACAAGCCCTTCTGGGCTGTTCCACCGGAGACGAGCCTTTCAATTTCGTGATGATGACTATAGCCGACGCCGGGGATCCAGGAGTGCTGACGCTCCCCACTCATCGCCTGCTGCGGGGAGCGCGAGCCAAGAAGCTGACGGATCTCAGAGAGAAGCTGGACTCCTTTTTTGACCAGGAGTATCTCGAACCTTACGGCACCACTCTGGCCCAAACAGCAGAAGGGTGGTTGGACACCTTGGCAGAGCGCGGCAGTAAAGGGACAGCTATAGGAGTTTACGGTCTGGATGGCAAGCGATTGCGTTTGCTTATGCCCCGTGATATGGCAAAGCTGGATGAGATACTGCCCCGCGAGCGGAGCCAGGAATGGAGAAATCTGGATGTCGCCCTCCTTCACTGTATAGTTTTACGGCGGATAATGGGTGTTGATACGCCGCAGAAGGAGGAGCAACGGCTGGCGTATACCGAGAGCGCGCTGGAGGCCATCAGCCGGGTGAATTCTGGCGAGTACCAGTGGGCTTTCTTGATGAACCCCATTCCCGTTTCCAGCGTCTTGGCCGTAGCTGACGCAGGGGACAGAATGCCGCCGAAATCCACTTACTTCTACCCCAAGCTACCCACCGGTCTGGTAATGTATCCGCTATGGTACGAATGAAAGAGGAACTCGACCGGGGTAGAGTGCACGACGTCGGGCACTCTGCTGCTGACAGTCGAATGGCAAAAATCACCCAGGGAGACCAAGGTTTGAAGGGGATCAAAGGTTAAGATGAAGATCGGGGTTCTAGCGTTGCAAGGCGCTTTCATAGAGCACGTCAGGATTTTGCAGCAGCTAGATGTAAAGGCCTCCCTTATCCGCTTGCCGAAGGAGCTGGAGGGCCTGGATGGTCTCGTTATCCCCGGCGGAGAAAGCACCACCATCAGCCGGTTGATGGCTGACTTCCACCTGATGCAGCCCCTCAGAGAATTGGCTCAGGACGGTCTACCCATTCTGGGAACCTGCGCTGGCATGATTCTTCTGGCCAAAGACGTAGGGGGCAACTCGGTCCCCAGCTTAGGAGCCATGGATATAAGGGTGAAACGCAACGCCTTTGGCAGGCAGTTGGATAGCTTTGAAACTGACTTGGATATGCCCGCCCTTGGCGCACCACCCTTCCACGCCATCTTCATCCGTGCCCCGATTGTGGAGAAGGTTGGCCCCGAAGTGGAAGTCCTGGCCCGTCTATCTGACGGTACAGTGGTAGCTGCCAGACAAGGTAAACTGGTGGCTTCGGCCTTCCACCCCGAGCTTACCTCTGATCCGAGGTTTCATCGGTACTTCTTGAATATCGCCGCCTCGGTCTGAACCACTTTTGTCTTTCATAGTCCTTGAAAGCCCGCCTGTGGAGGAGGACTTTATACATCGCCTCTCCTCCACTCTACGTAGTCACCTTTCTTGCAATTTCCCTCATTCCATTCCCTGTCTGTCTCTCTTATCTGAAGCATCGATTCCTTATCTCTTAGTATCTCTTGAGTTTCCTTCCAAGCCTCTTTGTCTCTCAAATACTCGATGAAATCTAGCACTGAACTCAGGCAAGAAGGAGGGATCTCGTCCAGGGCCTTGGCAATCCTTTTCTTGTATTCAAGACGACTCTTTACCATGTTTTGGCCTCCCCCTAATCCCAAATCGACATCGTGGCCAACCGAATACCTTTATCTCTTGGCTTCGATAGCTGCCCTGGCCATCGCCTTGAACTCTGCCAGCGACCGCTTCCCCAGGTCCTCGCCGCTGCGCAGGCGGACGGCTACCGTGGCAGTGTCCGCCTCCTTGTCACCCACCACCAGCATATAGGGCACCTTCTGCAACTGTGCCTCTCGTATCTTGGAGTTCATCCTCTCAGGGCGAGCGTCAACCTGAAGGCGCAGGCCCTCGGCCTTTAGCTCGGCCTCCACCTGCCGCGCGTAGTCAAGATGGCGGTCGGCTATGGGGATGACCACTGCCTGCACCGGCGCCAGCCATACAGGAAAAGCGCCGGCGTAATGCTCGATCAGACAGGCCAGGAAGCGCTCCATGCTGCCCAGCACGGTGCGGTGTATCATGGCCACCAGGTGCGGCTGGCCATCCTCGCCCGTATAGGTCACTTCGAAGCGCTCCGGCAGGTTGAAGTCCACCTGAATAGTAGGCCCCTGCCAGGCCCGCCCCAGGGCGTCCTGGAGCTTGATGTCGATCTTCGGCCCATAGAACACCCCTTCCCCGGGGTCTACCTGGTAGGGCTGCTCCAGCCGCTTGAGGGCTTTTTCCAGTGTTGCCGTCGCCCGCTCCCAGACCTCGATGGTTCCAGCGTATTTGTCCGGGCGGGTGGAAAGCAATACCTGATATTCTGCAAATCCAAAGGACTTCATCATGAAGCGGGCCAGTTCCAGTACTGCCATTATCTCCTCTTCCACTTGCTCCGGGCGGCAGAAAATGTGGGCATCGTCCTGGGTAAATCCTCTCACCCGTGCCAGTCCGTGCAGCACTCCAGAGCGCTCATAGCGGTAGACCGTGCCCAGCTCCGCCCAGCGCATCGGCAGCTCCCGGTAGCTGCGAATCCTGGTCTTGTACATCAGGATATGGCCGGGACAGTTCATCGGCTTGATGATGTAGTCCTGCCCCTCGACATCCATGGGCGAATAGAGGTTCTCACGGTACATTTCCCAGTGCCCGCTGGTTTTCCACAGACCGACTTTGAAAATGTGGGGGGTATAGACTATCTCGTACCCCCGCTTCAAGTGCTCCTCTTTCCAGAAGTCCTCGATGATCTTCCGCACTATCGCACCTTTAGGATGCCACAGCACCAGGCCCGGTCCGGCTTCCTCATGAATGCTGAACAGTTCCAGTTCCTTGCCCAGCTTCCGGTGGTCTCGTCTCTCCGCCTCCTCCAGCTTGTGCAGGAATTCGTTCAGGGACTCCTGGCTCTCGAAGGCTGTGCCGTATATCCGTTGCAGCATGGGGCGGTGCTCGTCGCCGCGCCAGTAGGCCCCGGCGATGCTCAGCAGCTTGAAGAAGGGGCCGACCTGGCCGGTGGTCTTCACGTGAGGCCCGCGGCAGAGGTCAACGAAGGCCCCCTGGCGGTAGATGGTGAGGGTCTCGTCGGCGGGGAGGTCATCGATCAGCTCCAGCTTGTAGGGCTGGCCAGCAAAGACCTGGCGTGCCTTGTCCTTGTCCACCTCCTCCCTGGTGAAGGGGAGGTCAGCAGCCACGATTTCCCGCATCTTGGCCTCGATTACGGGGAGATCTTCGGGGGTGAGGGGGCGGGGCAGGTCGAAGTCATAGTAGAAGCCGTCATCGGTAGGCGGCCCAATGCCGAACCTAGCCTCGGGGAAAAGTGACCTCACCGCCTCGGCCATCACGTGAGAGGCCGAGTGGCGTATCATGTCGAGATTATTGCGGTCTTCCGCCAATCTACTTGCTCCTGGCCGACTTAGATTAAAACCTCTCGACCTTTAGCAGGTGAGAGGTTCTCCGTCACTGGCTGCCGGTGTGTTTCGGCCATAGTAATGATTATGGTGGGCGATACTGGAATTGAACCAGTGACCTCTGCGATGTCAACGCAGCGCTCTAAACCCCTGAGCTAATCGCCCCCACCCCAAAAGTTATCAAATACCTGGGGCCAAGTCAAGCATAGCACCTGAGATTGTTTATCAATCCGTGCCATTCCGGCTCGGGCTCGCAGCACCAATGGCAAGACGAACTCCGGAGCTAAGCCAGCGCACAGATATTTTCATCCATCGTGGTGCTGGCTGCAAGCCAGCATGAAAAATTGCTAAACAATCTCGCACCCACACCCCATCGCTCATTCCAACAAGAAACCCATAGTCAGTCTTACCGCCGAGCATCAGACTGTGCAGTGTCCAGACATACTATGCTGTTTTCGGACCATGAACAGCCTGAAGCAAGAAGGGGTTCTGTGAAGCTACTCGCCGGAGAGACTTGCCTGCAAAGGAGGTTCCCATCAGGAATGCAGGTCAGACTTGCTACCGCACAGGGCCAGTTCATATTGGTGCCTCGACCGTCACAGTAGTGCCTTTCCCTGGCACGGACTCCATCTTCGCATTGCCGCCCAGCAATCGAGCCCTCTCCTGCATCCCGGCCAGGCCGAGCTTACCACTTCTGGTCAAATCGCCCACGGAGCTGGGAAGCTCAAACCCCTTGCCGTTGTCGGCGATGGTTATCTTAATTTTGTTGGAAACGAACTGCACGGTGAGCTCAGCTTCGGTGGCCTCAGAATGCCTCCACACATTTCTCAGTGCCTCTTGAGTGATGCGAAACAGCATCAGTTCCGCTTCTTGAGGCAAGCGTCGTTCGCTACCAAGCACCCTGGTCTTAATCCTTATCCCTGAATATCCTGAAACGTCGGACGCCAGCCACTCCAGGGCTGGCAGCAAGCCGAGGCGGTCCAGTATGGGCGGTCTCAGGTCCTGGCTCAAGCGTCGCACGCCCTGAATGGTGTTGTTGATCTGTTGCCACAGGTTTTCCAGCAGGGCACGGTTGCTCTCGGAGGGTACCTTACCGCTGGAGGCGAGATTGTCCAACTGGCGTGAGAGGACCACCAGGGACTGTATGGTATCGTCGTGGAGCTCCAGGGCAATGCGTTTTCTCTCCTCCTCCTGAGCCTTGGTGACTTCCCTGAGGTAGAAGCTCAGGTTCTCCCGCATTCGCTTCTCTTCGGTCACATCCCTGGCAATGTTCTGGAAGCCCACTGGCACTCCATCCTCTATGACCAGGCTGGTGGTCAACATCAGAATCGCCTCCGTCCCGTCTTTCCTGACTATGCGCTGTTCATATGGCTGTTCCACAGTCTGCCTTTCAAGGAGCTTACGCTGGACATCCATCGCCAGAGCGTGGCTTTCTTGAGGCAGGAACTTCCTCACATTCATTGTCGTCAGCTCTTCTAAGCGGTACCCGGTCTGAGTCTCACATGCCCTGTTAGCTACTGTGATATCGCCGTCCAGGTCGTGAACCCAGATGGCGTCATTAGCATTCTCGAAAAGTCCTCGATAATTCCTCTCTGAGACGGCCAGCCTTAGCGTTGCCAGACGCTCCTTCTCATAAAGACGGGCATTTTCCACAGCAACTCCAATCTGATTCCCGATAGCAGTAAGCAGTTCCACTTCATCTTCGCGAAACCAGCGATAGTCGTGCATGAGCACAGAAAGGGTCCCCATAACCTTCCCCTTCGATTTCAGAGGCACGCTGAGCAGCGAACGTATCCCCTGGGTCCTGGCCACCTCTATCTCTTTGGGGCTAAGCGTGGGATCTTGAGACGCATCTTCCACGAATAGCGGTTCCCCCGTATGGGCCACTTGCGCGCTGGAACTCTCGCCGAGCCTGATCTTTTCCCCCAGTTGGGCAAACTCTGCGGATACACCCCCGTGAGAAGCTAGGGATAGCTCGCCAGCCTCTTCATCCATAAGGTGTATCAAGACGGCGTCCACCTGCATCACACTCATGACGGTCTCAGTAGCCTTATCCAGCACCTCCTGGAGCTCCAGAGACTGGGAAAGAGTAGCAGACGTCTGGTTAAGAGCGGCAAGCCGCTTCTCGCTGTCTTTTATGCCTTGAAGCTGGAATTGCAGGGCACTTTCTGCCTTTCTAAGATCAGCGCGGCGCTTCCGTCCTCTGCGCAATGCGTCGAAGGAGAGAAAGACCACGTTGCCCAGGACAAAAACTAATCCTGCTTCCAGAAGGGCCTGCCTGCTGTTAGTCGAGAGCCAAATGGCGCCCGGGAGCATACAAAAAAGGGCGATCAGTGAGGTGACAAAGACTCCTCCCCACCCGAATAGGAAGCCAGCCCAGACTATCGGTACCAGATAGGCAATCCTCTCGAAGGCATGGCGCTCCAGGCCGAGGTCGGACAGAAAGCGAGCCACAGGTGCCGGAGGATGTAGTTGTGCCACATATTGGGAGATGGTGATAAGCACCAGCAGGGCTGCCAGAACCCAGAAACCTGGCTTTGCGAAGATTCTCGTCGGCCAGCCAAAGGATGGTTGTTGCAAGTCCGCCTGCCTCTAAGTCCTCGAAGGACAGCCCTCAGGGCACGTCATCGAGGGAGATCCAGCCTTCTTTCAGGCCACGCACCACAGCTTCGGTGCGGGAACCGACCTGAAGTTTGTTGAAGATATGGGTCAGGTGGCTGTGGACCGTCCGCACGCTGAGGAAGAGCTGTTCGGCAATATCCTTGTTGCTCAAGCCTCTAGTCGCCAATCTGAGGATCTCCTTCTCTCGCTGGCTGAGCATTTCCAGGGGCTCTCGCTTCTTGATCTTGTCGGTCCTGGACACGAAGCGGTTCAAAACCTTGCGGGCGATTGAGGGGTGGAGCACTGATTCCCCCGCGTGCACAGCTCGGACAGCATCTACTAGCTCATGCCCGTGGACGTCCTTCAGCAAATAGCCAGCAGCACCCGCCTCCAAAAGGCTGAAGACGAACTGGTCATCATCGTAAGCGCTGAGAATCAAGACACCGATGCCGGGGCAAAGCTCCTTAATCCGTTTGGTGGCCTCAATGCCATCCACGTGGGGCATGGCTATGTCCATTAAAACCACATCAGGATTGAGTTCAGTAGCTAGCTCCACCGCTTCCCCTCCATCGGCGGCCTCAGCAATCACCTCCAGGTCCTCTTCCTGCTCCAGGATACGGCGGGTGCCCTCCCGCACCACTGCGTGATCATCGGCGATCAAAACCCTTATTCTGTGCAAATCAACCCCTCCTTGTCGACCGCTTCAATCAGACTATGATCCTGGCCAGGAGTCCCACTCTGCTACCCCAGGCCGACAGGGGTGAGCAGCGACCATGCGTTACTGGCAGATTAAGTAGGCCTGCACTCCCTTGCCTCTTGCATTTTCCTATGCTAACCGATCATTGGTCAAATTGTATTCCCCAAACAGTCGAAACCGCCGTGGCCGAGTGTGCATCGAGGCCGAGATGCCCTTCACCACTGGAGGCCAGGGGATGCTTAGCTGCCGTGTCAGTATGAAACACACTCACCACCCGACTTCAGCTTGTACTTGTCCCACTTCCACGAAGGCTGTATATTCTCATGTGTCAGGTAGTCGAAAAAGGGTACATTACCAGGTATGAACTACCAGTGGCCGTCCTGGCGCAGGGCGATGGCCTATTGTTTTCAAGCAGGAGGTGAGTCAACATGATCAAGGCTATGGCGCTAATAAAGAGAAAGCCAACCGTGTCCCATGAGGAGTTCGTCAGGCATTATGAAGAGGTGCACGCGCCCCTGGCGCTGAAGCTTTTCCCTATGATCAAGAAATATGTGCGCAACCATGTCGTTGCTCCTCTGGGTGCTCCGGAGCCGGACTTCGACTGCGTCACCGAGTTCTGGTTTGACAGCCCGGAAAGCGCTCAGGCGGTCGTTGATATCCGGATGTCTGATGTCGGTAAGCCTATCCGTGACGATGAGGAGACCTTCATGGACATGGGCAAAATGATCAGCTTCCTGGTTGACGAAAGGGTAACACGGTAACCCCATGTTGCCTGTACCTGGTTGTACGGTTCCGCGTAACAACCGGGATTCTTAGCTCCGCTCATAATGACACCTACGGACGCTGTCACCCTGAGCCGAAGCCCTCATCCCTCACGCAGTGAAGGGAAAGGGGATAGCGAAGGGTCTCTGCCTCACTCTTGTGGTGCGAACTATTACGGCTAAGCACTAGCCGGGCTTTACAAACATATATCCGGTGCCGAATTGGGTGATAATAAACCTGGGGTGTTTGACATCGTCCCCGAGCTTCTGCCTGAGCCGCGCCACTGCTACCTGGATAAGGTGCGTTTCACCGACATATTCGCCACCCCATACCTTCTCCAGTAGCTGTTCGTGAGTGACCACTCGGCCAGCATTGCGCGCCAAATAAGACAAGAGTCTGTATTCTGTGGCAGTCAGCCTTACGTCCTGGCCGCACCGGGTGACCCTATGTGAAGCAAAGTCAACCACGAGGTCATGGAAATGCAGGACTGGCTCGGGACGCTCATCCCACAAGGTGGTGCGGCGCAGCACTGCCTTCACCCGAGCTAGCAGCTCATCTCTGCCAAAGGGTTTGGTGATATAGTCATCGGCGCCAAGGTCAAAGCACTTCACCTTGTCATCTACGTTCTCCAGCGCAGTAAGCACGATAATAGGAATCTGGGAGAATTCCCGAATACGGCGGCAGACCTCGAACCCATCCATCTTAGGCATTCGGAGGTCCAAGATGACCAGATCAGGAAGCTCTTTTTCAAAGATTTGAAGAGCCTCCAGCCCGTCTCCTGCTGTAAGCACCTGATATCCGCTGGCTTCCAGATTAGCCCGCATGAACCTCAGTATGGTGACTTCATCGTCCACTACCAGGATTCGCGTTTTGACCATCATCTTCCTCTGCGCTAAGAACTATTCATGATAACGACTGCGGTGCCTGGTGTTCCATACACTATTCCACCTCCTTCAAGGCTTCTCGGACTATAGCTTCTAGCTCCTGAGGAGTGAAAGGTTTGGCTAAGAAGGGTCTGGCGGTTTGTTTTGCGAAGCTCTCGATGTCGCCACCCAACACATCTCCGGTAGTGAATATTACCCTGTTTACCTTCCTGGGATGTTCCTTCATTATCCAGCGGTAGAGTTCCTTGCCGTTCATTACTGGCGTCCTGACATCAATGAGAACCAGATCATAATCCTTTTCCTCCAGCATTTGCTGAGCCGCACTTCCATTGACGGCGATATCAACCTCAAACCCCTCACCTGCGAGGACTCTCTGGCAAACCAGACCAATGGCCGGTTCATCTTCGACTACCAGAATTCTTTTTCTGCCAGCGCTGGAGTTTTTCACTTCACCGCTCCTTCTTATCAATACTGAGGATAGGGAGTTCTACCACAAAGGTGGCTCCCTGGCCCAACTCGCTCTGGGCATATATCTTGCCCCCGTGTTCGGTCACTATCCCATGGCAGATGCTCAAGCCCAGCCCGGTGCCTTTGCCCACCTCTTTGGTGGTGAAGAAGGGGTTAAAGACGTGCCCCAGGTCCGCTTCGGCAATGCCGGGGCCATCATCAGCCAGGGAAGCCCGTATCATATCCCCCACCCGTTCCGTAGTGACAGTGAGAGTGCCTCTTTTGTGTGCCTGGAGCATAAAATGCTCGGCGTTGATAATGATATTGAGAAAGACCTGCTGTAGCTGGAAGGCATCAGCCATGACTTTCGGCAGGTCAGGGGCAAAGTGGGTGTTGACCAGGATGTTGTTTACCCTGTGCTCATAGGCACGCAACTCCAGTGTGTTCTCTATGATACGATTCAGGTTTAGCGGCTCTTTTGCTGAGGCGTGCTTTCCGGCGAAGGTGAGGAGATTTCTAACCACCCTGGCGGCGCGTTGCGCTTCCCTGTGGATGATACCCAGGTCTTCTTTGATATCGTCAGGGACATCCGTGCGCCGCCCCAGCAGCTCGGAGAAACCGATAACGCTGGTCAAGGGATTATTAAGCTCGTGAGCAATGCCCGCGGCCAGCTCGCCGACAGAGGTCAGCCGGTCGGCGACGATGAGCTGCTCCTCCATTCTCTTACGCTCGGTGATGTCTCTGGTGACAGTGATAAACGCCGTGGGTTTACCAGAGATATCTCGGAGGACAGTAGCGCTCACTTCAGCAGGAAACTCCTTCCCCTCCTTGGTCAAGAATGTGTATTCAAGGTCTCGGACATAGCCGTCCTCCAGTGTCCTCTTAGTATTTTCCAGGAGCCTGGCTCGATCTCTCCGGGCGAAAAGCTCGATGGCGTTCCTCCCGATAAGCTCCTCTTTGCTAGCGTAGCCATGCAGGCGAGCCGTGGCTTCGTTTGACTCCAGGATCTTCCCCTCCATGTTGATGACGGTGATTCCCTCAGACAGGGACTGGAACATGAGACGCAGCTTTTCCTCAGATTCGCGGAGCGCCTCCTCAGCCCGCCTGTGGACAGTGATGTCTTGGACCATTGATAGAATGCCGTCGACCTTGCCGCCCTTCTTGAGCGGTGCGTTTGACCACTGACAGATAACGGTGCGTCCATCTTTGGTTATGTTCTCGTTTATGCTGTGTGCGGTCGTATCCCCTTCAAACAAACGGCGCCAGACGTCGTCTACATACGGCTGGGCCTCCTTGGGCACAATCAGGTCGTAAGCGTGCCTCCCCAGTGCCTCCTGGGCCGTGAAGCCAAAGATCCTTTCCGCAGCCGGATTCCAGGTTTGCGCACGGAAGCCCATGTCCCAGACAATTAGTCCTATCGGCATTTCTTGTATCTGCATCTGAAGATGTTGCTGAAGATGAAGGATATGTTCCTCAGCCCGCTTGCGCTCGGTGATGTTGTCGAAAACAGCAATGAAATATCCTCTTTCTGCGCTGTAAGCCGAAATATCCAACCACATATCCAGTTGCGACAGATAGAATTCGAAGCGCTCCGGCTTCCCTGTCAGGGCTACCCTGGCATACCTCTCGAATAATTCAGGGCTGGATTCCTTAAGTCCGGGAATTACCTCGCTAACCTTCTTCCCGACAACGTTCTTTAACCCAGTCTGTATTTCAAAAGTATTGTTTACGGCGAGGTAAATGAAGTCCCGTGGCTGCTCCTCTTCAAAAAGCATTTTGCAATAGGCAACCCCGTTAATCATGTTCGCGAATAATGAACGATATAGCTGTTCACTCTTTTGCAGCGCCTCCTCAGCCCGCCGGCGCTCGGTCACATTCCTGAAGTACCCGATCAGTCCTTCAACCTGACCCAGGGCGTTAAATCTGGGGACATAAGTTCCATCGAAAAACTCTGTTTCGCCTGCCAGAGAAATCAAAGAGGTCTGAAGATGCACAGGCTTGCCGGTCTGCAGCACCTGAGTCTTGATTTCGGTGAGTTTGTCAGCATCCTCCTTCGCCAGGAAATCATGATCAGTCTTTCCGAGCATGTCCTGCTCGGTCAGACCCAACTGTGGATTCACAACAAACAAGTACCTGAGTTGGCTGTCCTGAATCAAAATATGGTCTGGTGTGTTGGAAGAGATCGCCCTGAAGCGTGCCTCGCTCTCCCGTAGTGCCTCCTCGGCCCTCTTCCGCTCCGTGATGTCATGGAAGATGCCCAGTATGCCGGTGACATCACCTTTTTCGTCCTTCACCGGCGTCTTGATGGTGTGTACCCAGTACTCCTGTCCATCCTGGATGTAGGGTTCTTCTATCTCCTCTATTTCCCCCGACTCCATGATCCGCCTGTCATCCGCCCGGTATTTCTCCGCCAGCTCCCTGGGATAGAAGTCGTAGTCTGTCTTCCCGGTGATTTCGTGTGGCTTGATTCTGAAATCTTGAGCGTAATGCTCGTTACAGGAGATATAGACCGAGTCCCTGTCCTTGAGGAAGAGCTTCTGGGGCAGGTTCTCTGTCAGCGTTCGGTACCAGCTCTCGCTCTGCCGCAGCGCTTCTTCTGCCCTCTTGCGCTCCGTGATGTCGATGGTCATAGAGATAAAGTGATCCTGATCTCTGAGCTTCACCTTTTCGCTGGAAGACAGTAACTTGATAAGCTTGCCCGTCTTAGTGCGCGCAGTAAACTCATAGTTGCGTACTCTGCCCTCTTTTGAGAAGATCCGGACCATCTGAGCCCGATCATCTGGATTGGCATACATGTTTAGCTCGGTAGAGGTGTGACCTATGACCTCTTCACGGGTATACTCTAACATGTGCAGGAAACTATCGTTTACATCCACGCAACGTCCCTCAGGAAGGCAAGCGATAGACATGGCAACGGGGCTATAGTGAAAAGCTTTGAAAAACCGTTCCTCGCTTTCTCTGAGCGCCTCCTCGGCCCGCTTGCGCTCGGCGATATCCTTGATAGTGGCAAAGTAACTGATTACATTTCCTTGCGTGTCCTTTACCCAGGAAGGGCTGACAATCACCGAAAAACGCTGGCCGTCTTTCCGCATGAAGGTCAACTCGAAGTCGCCGAATTCGCACTTCAAGGCCTTCTGGAAAGCTCTCTCTATCTCTTCGAGTGACTCCGGTGGCCAGTAGGGGTGCGGAGGCCCCGTTCCGATAAGTTCCTCCCTGGAAAAACCAGTCATCCGGCAAAAGGCAGGGTTGGCGTCAACATGAACACCATTGCTATCCAGGACGGAGAATCCGTCTTGCATCGAGGCGATGAGACTGTCTGTAAACTTCTTTGCCTCCCTCAATGCCTCCTCGGCCCACTTGCGCTCCGTGATGTCCCGCCAAACGGAACGACTGTGCAGAATCTTGCCCTGATCATCACGGACGGCGGACACGCTGAGGCTGACGTTCAGTTTGCTGCCGTCTTTGCGTTTCGCCTGTAGCTCGGCATCGCGCACCTCGCCAGTGGTGAGCCATGTTTGAAAGACCCGCTTCGCAGCCTCCAGGCTGTCAGGGTGGTACATCTCGAAGATGTGCCGGCCGAGGATTTCCTCCTTGGTGTAGCCGGTGACCTGCGCTATAGTCTGGTTGCATCGCAGGATCTTGGCGGTGGCGGCGTCTATGCTGAGATGCATATCCGGTGCGTTCTCATAAAGGTCGCGGTATTTGGCTTCGGAGATCTGAAGCGCCTCCTGTGCCTTCTTGCGCTCGGTGATGTCCCGCACCAGGACGAGATCAGCAGGCTTACCCTCATAGGGGATTATAGCGGCATTGATCTCCACAAATACCTTTCGGCCGTCCTTGTGCCGGAAAACCGTCTCATACCGGGACGGGACATCTTCGCCGGTAGCGTAACATATTGTGTGTAAAAAGAGGGGGGCGTATCCTTCTAGAGATAAGAGAAAGATATCTTAGAAAGGAGGACGCCCCATGGTACAGGTCAAAGACCTGACCCAACTCAAGTTAGAGGATTTGTGGCGGGAGGTCAAGGATGAGGAGGATTGGTGGGGGGATTTTGAGCAGGAGACCTTGCGTATAGCCAAAAGGCTGCTGGAGAGCGTCATGGTAGAGGAGCTAATAGAGCAGTTACGTGCTGGGCGCTACCGGCGCACTGATTTTCGTCGGGGATATCG